>Ga0208695_1000205_pt1 | contig 79089 bp, 65 predicted proteins | sample AD_UKC111_MetaG_FD_184449 | JGI IMG/M metagenome (GOLD analysis project Ga0208695, IMG submission 184449) | Active sludge microbial communities of municipal wastewater-treating anaerobic digesters from Hong Kong - AD_UKC111_MetaG (SPAdes)... | ecosystem: Engineered > Bioreactor > Anaerobic >... | reverse complement strand
AACAATATATGGTCTGTATTGCCAAGTTTGCATACTCTTGTGCAGAAAAAGGGGTAAGTCTTGATGATGTAGTTGCCAAATTAGGGGTCGCTGCATAAAGTTTTACATTTTACTGCACAAGTCAAATTAATAAACTATCCAATATTTTTATTGCAATGAAGGATAACACAGATGGAACAGATATAAAGTTTGAAGACGGTAAAAAGATGGATGACGAAATGTTTAGGAAAGTAACGGAAGAAATCAGATCTTGCAGATTTGTTTCAGATAAATTGAAAATCATATGGCAGGAAGTTCACAGCTTCATTGACCTGGTAGACATACTTGGTGCAGATTGCATATTTGAAAATGAATTCAATGAATTATTCTCCTCCTTTGGAAATATGGAATTGGCAATGCTTTTAAATGAGCTTCCTTCAAACAAAATATCTGGCTATAGGCACTTAAGCATTAAGGATTTTGATTTGCACTTATCGGAAAGCGAAAAGGAATGGCATGCTGCATTTTCAGCTTATTTAAATAGTCTTAACAGTGCCCGCATGAAAGAAATTATTGAAATTTCCAATAAGCTTGCACGCAAATAAAGAAAATAAAGTACTGGGCAATCTAACATTTACTTATGCTGTTAATCCGGAAAAAATCATCTTAGAGGCTACTGCCAATAATATTACTGCAAATATCCTGACAATCAAAGGACCTTTAAGCTTAGAGGATAAAACCAACCCGAAAAATGCCCCCGGAACTACGCCAATGCTTACTACAAAGGCAGTAGCAATTCCTTCAATTAATGTACCGGACACTAAATTTGTTATAGTTGCTGAAAGACAACTGAATATTACTATAAACTGAGTTGTTGCTGTCGCCACTAATACCGGGAAACCTAGAATACGTATCAACATAGGTATGTGAAATACCCCTCCTGCCAGACCTACAAGGCTTGAAACAAAACCTGCCAATGCACTGCACGCTACCCCTGCTCTTACATCATATGACCACCGGATAACTGTCCAGCCTCCCATGTTAAAGCTTCGATTTAAAATAAATTTTGAGTTTGCATTTTTAATGCTTCTTTCTTTTTTCTCAGGATTTTTTAAAAACATTAGTATGGAGACAATAATCATTAGGAATCCTAGAATTATCTGAAACAATGATACAGGCAGATATTGAGTAAAATATGCACCTAAAACCGAAGCCGGCACCGTAGCTGCTGCAAAAATCAACCCCGACTTCAAATCCACTCTCCCTGAACGTCTATTTGCTAAAACACCTGTAATGGAATTAATAAATCCAATAAACAATGTAGTTGAAGCAATAACTTCATGAGGGACCTGAGGATAAACAGTGAGTAAAACCGGAAGAAGTATAAATCCTCCTCCCACACCAACCAATGTTCCAATAGTTCCTACTCCAAATCCTAAAGCAATCAAAAGCAAATATTCAATAACCGATTCCTCCCATATAATACCTTATTATAAAATTATATTAAATAACATTAATCTTTTACATTTATCTTCTGTTAAATGTAAGATTAAGAGTAATAACATATTTAATAGTATGATAATTTACTTATTACAAAATACTACGATTTATAAAAGAAGAAATGCTGCAAAAGGCACATGTTATACCAACCGCAGCATTTCTTAATCATATGTCTATGCTTAATAAACTTCTACCAATTAATAAGCTTCTACCAGCACCTCAAAATATGCTTTTGGATGAGCACATGCCGGACACTTTTCCGGTGCTTCGGTACCTTCATGTATGTATCCGCAATTTCCACATTTCCACTTAATCTTCTCAGATTTCTTAAATACTGCGTCATTTTCTATATTTTCAGCAAGCTTCTTGTATCTTTCTTCATGATGTTTTTCAACAGACGCAATAAGCCTAAAAACTGCTGCAACTTCAGGAAAACCTTCTTCTTGAGCAACTTTGGCAAACTCAGGATAAAGATCTGACCACTCTTCATTCTCTCCAGCAGCCGCAGCTTTCAAATTCTCAATTGTTGTACCCTGTGCAACAGGATATGATGCATTGATTTCTATCATAGCAGGAAGTTCGCCCTGCAATCCTTCTAGCAAAAACTTATAAAATCTTTTTGCATGTTCCTTTTCATTATCTGCAGTCTCAATAAAAATATTCTTAATCTGCTTAAATCCTTCTTTATCTGCAACAGATGCATAAAATGTATATCTATTGCGTGCCTGTGATTCCCCTGAAAAAGCTTTAAGTAAATTCTCTGCAGTTTTTGTTCCCTTTAAACTTTTCATATTTTACCTCCCTGATAAAGAATTTGGTTTTTATTCCACCACAAATTATTCTACCACAAATTATAATCCAAATAACAACTTTTATTTGTAAAATAATTGTTACAATGTTATCTGATTAATCGTATTTAATCTAGAATCTGGCTTAATAAAACATACTTTTTGTGATAAAAATAATGCTGGAGGTGGATTAATTTGAGGAGAAGATTTCCATTAATTTTACCGGTGTTATTAGGAGTCGGTCTGTTAGGTATACTACTGGCAAGTAGCAGTATCTTAGGAAGAAACACAAATCGTACGGCAAAGAACAACACAACTCAGCAATTAAGAAATCTCACAGGAACAGATATGTACGGACCTAGCCCCAGTCCAAGACCTGATGCAATAAATATCATTCCTGACTATCAAAAAACAAGAACGGGGAACAACAATACAAACAACATTTCCAACAATATAAACAACATTACAAATGTAAGGTTTAATGGAACAGGTGAACAATTAGGATACAACACACAAAGAGCAGATAATATATGTAAACAGATAGACAGTATAAACGGAATAGAAAATGTCAACGTAGTTGTAGTGGGCAATACTGCTCTTATAGGATATGCCTCTACCAATAAGCATGCTAATATGGCATCAACTAAAAATGCGATATCAACCAAAGTAAAGCAAATAGATAATTCCATTACAAATGTTGTAATAGCAGACTCAAAGGATATATCCAAAAGAATAGCAGATTTGGCAAATAATATAAAAAATAATAAGCCTAAGAACCAATTGGACTCTGAATTTAACCAAATAATGAAAAGCCTTAATCCTTTAAGAAATACGCTAATCCGGTAAGGAGGTATTGCTATGGATCGTAAGGAGGCCTATGACTTGATAAACGGTATGCTTGAAGACACAGACTATCCTATAACCATAAAAAATATCGGTGATGTGGAAGACTTTCTACTTGATGACAGTAACAGAAGATTCCCGGAGCAATATGCTGCTATCGGAAGAATATATGATGAATTGAGTGCCGCGCCTCATAAAAGTGCATATAATGCAGATTTTTAATTAAATAGTAATGGGAACCTACACTTTATCGGTTCCCATTTTATAATCATTTATTTTTATCGTCATTTACTAGCAGCAGCTCTCCTGCCCTTTAACAACTTTACAGCCCATGTTATAACTCCCGGTGCTATACTTATAGCCACTACTGCAATAATTACAAGCAAAAAATTCTTCTTAACCACCGGTATCTTACCGAAAAAGAACCCTAAAAAAACATTTATAGATACCCAGACAACTACACCTATTGTATTGTAGTACATAAACTTTCTGTCCGGCATTTTACCCATACCGGCTGTAAAAGGTGCCACTGTTCTAAGCAATGGCAAAAACTTTGCCAATATAATTGTCTTGCCCCCATGCTTTTCAAAAAAAACATGTGCTTGATCCAGGTGTTTCCTGTTTAATATCCAACTATTCTGCTTTTTAAATATTTTAGGTCCAAAATACTTTCCAAAATTATAATTAACCGTATCACCCAGTATAGCAGCCAGCATAAGGCCAATTGTTACTAGCCATATATTCATTGTCCCTGAAGAAGAAAGTGTACCCACTACAAAAAGTAGTGTCTCTCCCGGAAGAAAAGGTGCCATGAAAAGTCCTGTCTGACAGAAAACAACCAAAAACAAAATCAAATACGTTAATGACCCGAATTTGTGGATCATTTCAATTATTTGTGTATCCAGATTTGCAATAACATTTATAGATTGTAATACTATTCCCATTAACCCTCCGTTTCAAGCCTAATTCCCAATATTACCAAAAAGACTTATAGCAATTAATTATTCCTTAAATTATTACATAAATAGCAGCAAACTCACAGCCATAACCATCATTCCTGCCACAAGACCATAAATTGAAAGATGAGCCTCACCATATTCCCTTGCTGTGGGCAACAGCTCATCTAACGAGATAAATACCATTATTCCTGCAACTGCTGCAAACAAAACACCAAAAACAGCATCATTGAAAAATTTATATAGCAAAATGTAGCCTATGACAGCTCCTATAGGTTCGGATAACCCTGAAAGAAAAGAAAGCTTGAATGCTTTTTTCTTATCATCTGTAGCATAATAAATCGGTATTGATACTGCAATGCCCTCAGGTATGTTATGAATAGCAATAGCTATAGCAATTGCTATTCCCAATGAAGGTTCTTTTATGGCCGATGTAAACGTGGCAAGACCCTCAGGAAAATTGTGAATGGCTATTGCAAGAGCAGTAAATGTTCCCATTCTCATAAGTTTGCCGCAATCAACGCCCGTATTCTTTTTGTCTATTTCTTCAACCCTTCGAGTCTCATGAGGATTTTCTACAGAAGGTACAAACTTGTCAATAGCTGCTATAGTAAATATCCCGAGAAAAAATGCACCTGCTGTAGCCCACGGGCCTTTGTCCGGACCTAAGTAGCTTATCAAAGATTCTTTAGCTTTATTAAATATCTCTATCATTGATACATAGATCATTACTCCTGCAGAAAAACCCAATGCAACGGAAAGAAATTTGGTATTGGTTTTTTTCGTGAAAAACGCCAGTACGCTACCTATTCCCGTTGATAATCCAGCAAAAAGCGTCAAACCAAAAGCAACTAACATATTATGTAACTCCACTAAATTTCCCTCCTGATGAGTTTTACTATATCTATATCACAATGTATACCCATTGTTATACTAATTATTACAATAAAATCAAATTACATTTCATTAATCAATTTTTTTATAATATATTTTATAATACGTATTTACTGCTAAAAAGAACTCATATTATAACCCGAAACTTTAGTATATACACGTTTATTGGCAATTTGCTCACTTTTAAACAAATACAGGCTGTTCACAACAACAGGATCGAAATTAAATTCACCTATTGAATCCCGGATTTGCTGAAAATCGCATTCAAAGACTATATCCTGTCCTATGGTTATATGAGGCCTGTATGGTCTTTTTTCAGGTATAAAACCTATTGGTGTCAATATCTCATCAATTCTTTCATGCAACAATACCAATTCCTCAGTATCTCCGCCAAGACCCAACCATAGCACACGAATAGAGTCCCTTCCTTCAAAAATACCGATATCTTTTATGTTGAGATTAAATGGCTTTATTGTGCTGCACATTTCCTTCAATTCATTATCTATTTTCAAACGCTGATTCATATTAATATCATCTAAAAACTTTAAAGTCAAATGAAAGTTATCAATATGCTTCCATCTTCCTCGTACTGCATATTTCCTCAGTCTTTGCTGAAGCTCATTTATTTTATTTTTATGGTTCCTATCAAAATCAATGCCTATAAAAGCTCTCATTTCTCTTCTCCTAAAGAATCATTACTAAAGCCGCCAATACTATTATTATATCAAAATGTTATTATATTTAAATTCAAATGCAAAAAATGTTTAAATTAAATTTAAAATTAATATTTGAAAATTATAATTAATTATGATAATTTAATATTATAGTACTATGCTGGGGTAGCTCAGATGGTAGAGCAATTGATTCGTAATCAATAGGTCGAGGGTTCGATCCCCTTCCTCAGCTTCTTTATTCGAGATCTAAATTAACCTTCGCTATATATCCCTCTCATATGATTTGACTCTTGGACATTCGTTTTGAAAAATAAAAAATACCAAAACTCTTTATAAACTAAATAGAAATTCTAATTTAAATAAAAACGGTTGACAAGCCATCATTCAATGGCCTGTTAACCGTTAATTATTTCATAATGCTTTGGAATTATGCCTTAAGTCTCTTTTCTAATGCATCCAACTGGTCATATAATTCTTTTGGCATTTTTTCACCATAACCTGCATAATGCTTTCTGATTGATTCAACTTCATTCAACCATTCTTCCTTATTAACTTTGAGAAGTTCAGCCATATCTTCAGCACTAACATCAAGTCCGTTTGTATCAATAGCATCAGGTGTAGGCATGTAACCGATAGGTGTTTCAACTGCTTTACCTTCACCGGATACTCTTTCACAGATCCATTTGAGAACACGGCTGTTTTCACCATATCCAGGCCATAACCATTTACCGTCCTTATCTTTACGGAACCAGTTTACATAGAATATTTTCGGCAATTTATCGGGATCTGCTTTTGCACCAACTTCCAACCAGTGTTTCAAATAATCACCAACATGATAACCTATGAATGGAAGCATAGCAAACGGGTCACGACGAACCTGACCGATATTTGCTGATATAGCAGCAGCTGTAATTTCTGAACCCATTATTGAGCCCATGAATACACCGTGCTCCCAGCTAAAGCTTTGATGAACCAATGGAATAGTGCTTGGACGACGTCCTCCAACCAATATAGCTGAAATCGGCACTCCGTTAGGATCTTCCCATTCTGGAGCAATTACAGGACACTGACTTGCAGGTGCTGTGAAACGAGCATTTGGATGAGCTGCAGGTGTTTCACTTCCTGGTGTCCAATCTTTACCCTTCCAATCGATAAGATGTGATGGAGCATCATAACCGATACCTTCCCACCATACATCGCCATCATCAGTTAAACCTACATTTGTGAATATTGTGTTCTTTTCTATGCTACGCATAGCATTTGGATTTGAATCCATGGAAGTACCAGGAGCAACTCCAAAGAATCCTGCTTCAGGATTTATAGCATACAGACGTCCGTCTTTACCGAATTTCATCCAAGCTATATCATCACCTATTGTTTCAACCTTCCATCCTGGAATAGTCGGAACAAGCATAGCAAGGTTTGTCTTACCGCATGCACTTGGGAAAGCACCTGTTACATATTTTACATTACCCTTTGGATCTGTAATACGGAGGATAAGCATATGCTCAGCGAGCCATCCTTCTTCACGAGCTATAGCAGAAGCAATACGAAGTGCAAAACATTTCTTTCCTAAGAGAGCATTTCCACCATATCCTGATCCGTAAGACCATATAGTCTTTTCTTCAGGGAAGTGGCTGATGTATTTCTTTTCAATTGGTGCACAAGGCCATTTTTCATCTTTTTGTCCTTCAGCTAATGGAGCACCTACTGAATGCAAGCAAGGAACAAAATCTCCATCACCGAGAGTTTCCAAAACTTTGCTTCCTATACGAGTCATTATGCGCATATTAACAACAACGTATGGACTGTCTGTCAATTCTACACCGATTTTTGAAATAGGTGAACCTATAGGTCCCATTGAGAAAGGAATAACATACATTGTCCTGCCCTTCATGCAGCCTTTGTATAATTCCTTCATTGTTGCTTTGAGTTCGGTAGGATCAATCCAGTTGTTTGTAGGACCGGCATCTTCTTGCTTTTTAGATGCTATATAAGTTCTGTCCTCAACACGTGCTACGTCAGATGCATCACTGCGGAACAAATAACATCCGGGACGTTTTTCAGGATTAAGCGGTGTAGCCATCCCAGCATCCACCATTTCCTTTAATAAACGGTCATTCTCTTCTTGTGAACCGTCACACCAATAAATTTTGTCCGGCTGACACATATCAGCCATTTCTTTTACCCAGTCAAGCAATTTTTTATTTTTCGTCATGCAGAAATCTCCTCTCAAAATATTAGTTTGTTCTTTGTACAATGGCTACCATTGCATCTTATTTAGTTATATGAATACTTTTCAGTAGTCATCTTCTGTACTTTGATAATTTTATAACATTCTAACACATTAATATGAAATTTTCAATAAATAATTATGCAAAAAACGCAGTATTTATCAATTGTTTTTGCTAAAATGCCAAAAGCATTATAAACACTATAATAACAAAGAAATAATATAAAGTAACATATCAGTATTATAACCTTTCTTTTATGGTATCAAAACTGTCATAAAGCTCGCGAGGGAAAACCAATCCTTTTTCTACGGCTTGTTTAACCTTAACTGATAGTGTTTTATCGCCAATGACTATACTGCCTATAATTCTTCCGTCCCTTAATACAAAAGATGCATAACTGTTCTCTGTTTCATTTTCATATACATAATAACTTCCATCTACAGGATTAAATTCTCCTATGCTGAATATGTCCAAATCCAGAACTTTTAAAACATTTGACCTTGGTATTGCTTCAAACTGTACATTCATGCCTATGGCATTTAATGCTGCTACCTTTCCCTGATATTGTGCGGCATTCCATAGCCCATAGACCATTCCATAATGCTCTGTTACGTCTCCTGCTGCATATATATTTTCATCAGAAGTCTGCATATTGTTATTGACTACAAGCCCCATGTTTACTTCAAGCCCTGCTTTTCTGGCAAGATATGTGTTAGGCCTTACACCGGCTGTTATTATTACAAGCTTGGTTTCCAACAGCTCTCCCGTCGAAAGCCTCACACCTTCACATTCTTCGCTTCCCACAATTTCATCAATCTTTACATTTTCTCTTACTTCGATGCCAAGCCCCTTCATATATTTCTTTAAAATGACTGATGCCTTTCTATTTAACTGACGTGGCATCAACCATTCGGCACCCTCTAAAAGTGTTACTTTGACACCGCTTTTTGCTATGGCACCGGCAACCTCAAGCCCTAGTATACCGCCTCCAATGCATATGCATGAACCCAATTTACAGGACTTATCAAGTATAAAATCTGCATCATCCAATGTTCTCAATGTCACAACATTTTTGAGCTGGCTTCCTGTAATGGGCGGAACAAATGGATGTGCTCCATTTGCAACAATAAGCCTATCATATTCCAAAAATGTTCCGTCATCAAGTTTTACCTGTTTTTTATCCTTATCTATTAAACTCACTTCTTTGCCCGATATAATGTTAATTCTCTTTTGTGCATACCATTCTTGCTCATGAATGTTCAAGCTGCTTTTATCTGTTTCCTTCGCAAGATATCTTGTCAGATTCAATCGGTAGTAAGGAAGATGTTTTTCTCCGGAAATCAAAGTAATTTCAGCATTATCGGAATTGTTTCTTATTTCCTCTGCACTTGTAAGCCCTGCAATTCCGCTCCCTATAATTAAAACTTTTATATTTCCATCACTTGTACTGTCAACTGTATTTTTAACATAAGGTTCAAAAGCATCCTTTCCTGCACCGCATACAGGGCATACATCGGGTGCTTCACTGCCCTCATGAATATATTCACAGTTTATGCATCTCCAGAACTGAGTGTTTGATTCTTTCTCTTGAATCTGCTCTTCATAAACAATAAAATCATCGGCTGATACACCACATACCGGGCAGTTTTGAGGTGGTTCACTGCCTACATGTATATGTCCGCATACAATACATTTATAGCTCTTTATCATAATTCCAACTCCTTCACTTTTTTGTTAAACAACCATTATATAATTTGTTGCAAAACCGCTTACATCATTCTGCCATATCCGCATGCAAAGCAAAGTGAATATAATGCAAGTAAAATAATTGATGCATATGTCAAAACAAAATCCCATATCCTCTTTTTTGACAATATTGCTAATATAATATACATGGGAAATATACACATAAGGTATCTTGAACCGCTTAAAAGCCATGTCGGCGAAAGTGCTATAGTTACGTATGCAAGCATATATAATGAGTACGAGTTTCTTATTTTCTTAATACCGTAAATAACCAGGGCAAAAGCCATTACACTGGAAAATGCTTGAGGAACCCATATTGTCATTCTATCCGCTGCTTCCCAATCACTTACTTTTGGTATTGCATTTTCAAATGTAGCTTTTACATTGTCATAAAACATGCCGAAGGACTGACTCCAGTACTCCCTCTGATACCTTAGAAATGTAAACCAATCTCCCGATATTACTTTATTGAGAAGCAAATATAAGAAAAATCCGGTGGGAACCAATAGTATATAAAATCCATTTAATAGACTTTTGATGAAATTGCCGTCCTTTCTGTTTTTGAAGGCATTTGCAATGTATAACAAATACTCTGCAGCCACAGGCACTAGAAGAATTATTCCGAAATTTCTTGAAACTGCTGCAAGCATACCGCACAGTCCCATCAAAAACCATCTATGCTTTCTTAAATAGTAAACAGTCATAATTGAAAGTGTAAAGAATACGCTTTCACTAAAATTAATGGATAAAAAGAATGTTATAGGATATATGAGCATATATTTTACAGCTCTGAATGCAAAAGCTTCCTCGTAGTCAAGCTTGACCAGCTTGTAAAGATAAGCAGACCCTACAAACAAGCTGACATTTGAAACTATCATAGCCGACCAGAAATAGCTTTTTACAAAGAAGTATACTCCCTTAATCAATATAGGATACAGAGGATAAAAAACAAGATGAAACCTTTTATCTGTGGACATGTCGTTGGTATACCAATTTTCTGCCATATAAAGGTAGTGTCCGCCATCCCATCTGTTCCACATCATCTCCATACTTGACCAGAAGCTGATTGAATCATCCTTGGTAATCATCCACCCCATAAAAGCCATTAAGAACATGATTAACCTGGTGGCGACAACCATCACTAAAATAATGCACAGCTCTTTAACAGCTCTTTTCTCTCTAATCCATTCTGCCAGACGGCTCAGGCCTTCCCTGAAACTTTTTATTATGCCGATCCTCTCAGAAAGACCTACTCTTTCCGTCTTTTCTAGAATTCCTATAGATTCCAAAAATTCAAAAATGTATGCTTTAAATGATAAAATCAGTGCGGTCAGAAAAGCTAATATAAAGCACAGCTTAATATAATTGTAGTCACTAAAAAGATCTTTTAAAAGACTCATTATCCCTACCCCTCATCTACGTATCTTTTGTGACAATAATTACCATTACTGCCATTAAAATTAAATTTCCCAGGTTAAAACATTGTAAAATTCTATATAATTATAACCTTAGTAAAGAAACATTTCCAGTTGTTTTTGTACATAACATATTAAATACATATAAAAATCAAAGCATTATCAATTGATTTTTAATGCTTTTCAGCCGGAAAGCTTATTAGAGTAGGGAATGATTAAAGAATACATAAAATCATGATTGGATAAGATTCATTTCTATTGCTTTTCTTATTGCATGCACTCTCGATGTCACATTCAACTTTTTATAAACATGGCTTAGATGATACTCTACACTCCTCTGAGCAAGATTTAATTCATCTGAAATTTCCTTATTTGTTTTACCCTTAGATGCCAAGTAAAGAACCTCTAACTCCTGCTGATTCAAACACTCAACCTTTGTGTTCTCAACAAATTGTTGATTGTTGGTATTGGTGAGCTGCAGGCTTTTTACCAGGTCAAGGGGCAATACTACCATTTTTTCTAAAGCCAGATTAATAGATGCAATAAAGTGCTTATCGCTGCACGCTTTATCAACAATGCCGCTGATTCCCGATTTTATCAGAACATTAAAGTTAGAAGCGATGTCTTCACCCGAATAGATTAAAATAACCGCTTCAGGATAGATTTCCAATGTTTTTTTAGTCAGTTGCAAACCATCCATGTCCGGCATTTTCAAATCATATATACATATATCAAAGCTTTGCTTTGAAAGAATCTCCAGTGCATCAACACCTGTATAACATGTGGTAACATCCATGCCGTGACTCTCAAGCAGCAATTTTGTTCCTGAAAGAATTGATTTATGATCATCAACAAGTAAAACCGTAATCATAGTTAAATCCTCATCTCAATAATTTACTAATTTATTGTTTACTATAGTTTAGCATAAGTTCTAATCAAAATCACCGCAAATATGCTTGCGGAATACCGCAAAATTTCATAATGATATTTGCGGAAAGTTGCATATTATATACGGTGACGAATCCGGTAATATATGCTATATTAAAGTAAAGCAATTGGTTTTTATTACATAATTAGTAAAGGAGATGTAGTTCCCATGAAAGTAAAAGTAAAAGTTATATTATTGTCATTGATTATGGTTCTCACTCTGCAAGTCAATGTTTTTGCAGCCGATCAGGTACAATTTGAGACGGGTATAGACGAACAACCCAGTGCATGGGCTTCCGATGGAGTTAAATGGTCTTCTTTATACGGCCTTGTTGATAATGATTTTTTATCGAAATATCAGGCTAATATAAACAAAGAAGAGCTGTTGGGCATTGGTGTAAATCTATATGAAAGACTTACCGGCAAAGAAATCACTCCTATTAGTAATAGCCCTTTTACAGATGCGAGCAGCGAAAATATTTTGAAGGCCTGTGCCATCAAAATAGTAGAAGGAAAAGGAAAGCTTGAGCCAAAGAAAGCAGCAACAAGACTTGATGTTACAACAGTCATATACAAGACCATAAAAGCTGCATATCCAGGCTTCAATTTTAAAGCAGATATAAAGCTTAATCAAAAGGATGCTGTAAACTTACCTGCTTCAGTATCTGATATTGTAAAGTATATTCATTCAAAAAATATTTTAAAAGGCAAATCAAATGATTTTTTAGGACTCAATTCCCTATGTACAAGACAGGAGATAATGGTTGTTGCCACCAGAGCATATGAATTTTCCATATATGAATCCGGCACAGCTTCTAAAGGACCTTTCTGGAAGGTAAGCGATGATGACAGTTCAGTTTATTTACTTGGCTCAATACATATTGCTGACCCGTCATTATATCCGTTGTCCCAAAAAATCCTAGATGCATTCGAAGAATCCGATTCACTTGTTCTTGAAATTGATTTGGCAAACCTGACTCAAACCGACGCAATTCAATACATGCAGCAAAAAATGGCCTATCAGGATGGTGACACATTAGATAAAAATGTTCCAAAGGAATTATATGACAGCTTTATTGAATTGTGTAAAAAGAACGGTATTCCGGAAATAATAGCAAGAAACTACAAACCCTGGGCTGCTGCAATGCTTGCTCAAAATTTTCTCCTGGCAGAGAGTAACATGGATGCATCCCTTGGAATAGATATGTTCTTTACAACGAAAGCTATAGGAAAAAAAGAGATCCTTGAAATAGAAGGAACCAAATTCCAGGTTGACCTATTTGATTCATTCTCTAAGGAGCTCCAAGTACAATACTTAAGTGGAATATTAGGTTCAGAAAATCCGGCTGCTCAGCAGATAGATGTTGTCAAGAATTTACTCAAGGCGTGGAAAGAAGGAAACATATCGGATCTCGAAAAGATGTTGGAATTAGAAGAAGATGCTTCAATAGAAATGAAAGAATTTAATGAAAATCTTATAATAAAAAGAAATGATAACATGACCAAAAAAGTGAAGGAATACCTTGCCGATCCTTCAGGAAAAACATATTTCATAGTGGTAGGTGCAGGGCATATGGTCGGTGATAACGGTATAGCAACTCAATTGAAGAATGATTATACATTGGAGCAAATCAAGTAACATGCTGTTTTGAAAAAGGATTCTTGTTTCAATACAAACAGGAATCCTTTTTTATTTTCATCTACATTAAATACGTTATTACTCATAATATTACATTTAGCAGCAGATAAATGTAAAAGACAATCGTATTTAATGTAAACTATTGATTTTTTATCTTTTATGCAAACTAAATAAAATAACCATACAATTTTGGCAAAAGTTTGTTTATTTTGGCAGTTTAACTTTTGTACAATATATGTTAGTATAATGCCAATAGATAATCTGGTATTTAAACCATAATTTTCTATTATATTTCTTTCTATATTAAATACGTTATTAATCTTACATTTAGCAGTAGATAAATGTAAAGGATTAATGGTATTTAATAAGAAATTTCAAACTATTATACAGTCATGAGGAGGTGGAAATCTAAGGATTATCAATCGATGTCAATAATTTAATATTGCATACCAGTCGCACATGAATCACAGCACATTTTTGCAGCAATTGAACAGTACCTAAACACTACACTACACATCAAACCAAGGAGGAGTATGTCATGAGCAAACTAAAAAAAATTATACCTGTTGTTTCTTTGCTAATTATATCTCAATTTATTCATCCTATCAATTTACCAACATACAATCTAAACAATACAGCTTATTCTTTGAACGAAAATACTCCAACAACTGCTTGTAAAAACAGATGCACCGATACAACACCAATATTTACACCTACTGTTATTACAACTGATGCACCAACACTTGCCGAAACATCTGCACCTACTGAAACTGCAACTGATGCATCGACACCTACGGCATTATCTACACCGGCACCTACTTCAATATCTACTGCAACATTTGGTTCAACATATACTCCAACATTTATTCCGACATTTGCTACATATCCATATAGTTCAACAAACACTCCAACAGCCGTACAATCATATACACCAACTATAACACCTCTATCTTCAGCCACTGTTGAATCTACCAATACACCTGAAAACTACAATGTAATAGTTGAAGGCTGGTTTAAGGGTGAAAGAAATGAATTCAATAATGAGTTTAAAATTAATGTGTATGAGGGCTACAACTCGAAGCCAATTATTGAATGTAGTACAAACCCAAACGGATACTTTAAGATGTATTTTAATACAAACACAAAGTATACTATAAAGGTTTACAAACCTAACAGCAAATATATTCCAAGAGTCTACAATTTAAGCCTGCTTGGTAAATTCAGCATTGGCTCAATCTCCAAACCGGAACAAATGCACTGGGGAGATTTGAACAATGATGAAATAATAAATATTGCTGATATACTTATGGTATCCACAGGTTTCGGTTGCACATCATCCAGCCCTTCCTATAATCAGGATATCGATTTAAACTTAGATGGAGTTATTAATATTAATGATATTATGAAGCTCAGTAATATTTTCTCCATTACACCTGAAAACCAAATTAAAGCAATCAATCTTCAAAGCAACACAGCAACATGCTATGATCCAAGCGGCTGGTATAGCATAGAAAATACATTGTTAGATCTGAAAAGCTACAAGCTGTACATAAACGGAAGCCTTGTATTTAGATCTACCACTCATGCTAATGGCGTAGGAAGTTCGCTAAACATAAACAGCGGTACTCTGGAAATATTAAATGACTTAAACTTCGGTCAGCCAGGTTATAACGATTCATTAATAATGACAAAAGAAGAAGGAAAGCTCATAATAGGCAAAGGATTTATTTTTGCTACCGCTGTAGATCATGAAGGCTTGTTATCGGCAGGCACAATAGTTTTAAAAGGAGATTATTTCAATATTAACGATGAATCAAACAGTAAAGCATTTTATGCAACCTGCGAACATAAAATAATGCTTTTGGGATCTACCAGGAAAGTAATAAAGCTATCTTCCGATGATCCTTCAAAAAACCGCAGGGTTAATATTATTGTTGTTCCAAATAACTGTCAATTTGAAATATGGCCTAAGAATGCCTACAACAATATTTTAAGTTTTCCTGCTGATACAAACTGACACTCAACACTGAACAATATTTTTTATAATTTTATAATATTTTAGCATCATAATATTAAAATCAATCCGATAATGATGGGCACAAGCTCTGCATCATCGGATTGATTTTTTCATATCGGCCCTTTATCATTTCAAAAAGTTAACAAAATAAGAAGCATATTCCCATAATATATTGATAACATATTAACCTTATGCTATATTTAGTAAGATATAATGCAGTTATTTTTTGCCATATACCTTAAAACATTATATACTGATTTCTACACTAAACTTTGCATTTGATAAGTTGGCATTGTATTTTGCCATAAGGGGGGTATATTTTGAAATTTTTATTGAAGATGGTCATATCTTTTTCTGTTATAATAATGGTTTTCGGGTTGATTTTAGGTTATTCTCTGTATTCAAATTCTGTAAAACTCGTCTCCCAAACCATAGGAATCCAAGCAAAAAATATAGCTCAATCAGTTGCCAACACATTGGATATGGATGATGTTGATAAAGTAATAGACCGAACAAAGCTTATGAAAGATCCAAAAAGAGAATACTCCGCAATTGTGGATATGCCTGAATACCAAAGCATAAGAACACAATTATATAACTATAAAAAAACTTATGGAATTAAGTATATATATATCATGACAAGAAATAATGAGGGTAAAAACATATATGTAATAGACGGTTTCCCTCTCAACTACAGCGGAAGTGATATTTCATTGCCGGGAGAAATTGAAGAAGTCTCCTATAAGTACCTGGACCTGGCTTTTGACCAACATAAGATGTATGTTGGAGATTTGACAGTCGATAATCATTGGGGAGCAAATGTTGCTACATACGTACCTTTGAACAATAATTCCGGAAAGTTTATAGGTCTTTTGGCCGTTGATATTGATGCTGAAGAAGTATATCATTTTATGGAAACCAGTAAAAACGAAATGACTTTATTGACCATTGGTGCCATATTCATTGCAATAATAATATCCTATCTTATATCTAAATTCCTGCTCAATCCGTTAAAAACACTCACAAAAGCCGTTAAAAAAGTGCAAGAAGGGGATCTAGCAGTCAGATCAAACATTAATTCTTATGATGAGATCGGTGATTTAAGCAGTGCATTTGATGACATGGTAAGTGTTTTTTATGATAATAAGTTTTCAATCGACAAGCTCATTGCAGAATTATCAAAGGCCAAAACTATGGCTGAGCTGGAACATTCTATTATTATGGAAGTAAAAAACATATTGAATTTAAAATCGGTAAGTATTCTGGATTTTTGCGGATCCAAGCTGGATTTCTCAAATAATAAGGAAATGGATGCATTCGCTATTGCTGCTACTAACAAATTCTTAAAGGACAAAACTTTAAAGCTCCAATTAGGAGACATACTAAGCATGGAAAAAGGTTATATTGTATTTATCGGAAGAGTTAATGACATACATAAAATGCTGTGGTTTGATTTGCATTCAAAAAAAATCAGCCAGCGAGAGAGACTGTCCATTCAATTGTTGTCAAGATATACCTCAATATATTACGAAAACCTTATCCTCATAGATGAGATGTCCAAGAAGATAACTGATTTCAAAGCGGAAGAGGACATTCCCATATGGATCAGCAAGCTTTTCCTTCAAATATCGGAAAAAGAGAGAAAGCGGCTTGCATCAGACCTGCATGATGAAGTTCTTCAGGATATAATAAGAACTAAAAAGACTGTAAGCAACGCACTTGACATGGAAAGCTTCAATGAGGAAAATATTACATCAACACTTAAGCATCTTGAAAACGAATTAAGCAATATAATATATTTAATACGGCAGACCTGTAATGAACTTATGCCTACTTTCCTGTCCGAACAGGGAATCGCCAGTGCTTTGGAATCTTACTTCAGAAAAATACAGCTAAAATCAAATATAAATATTAATTTCGAAGCATTTAACATCAATACCCAACTGGATTTTGAAGAAACATTGGCAATATACAGAGTTGTTCAAGAACTGGTCAACAATGCGATATCTCATTCAAAAGCTTCCGATATTGATATTATGCTTAAGCAGGATCAGGAAAATTTTATTCTGTACTACAGCGATAATGGAATAGGGATAGACTTAAATGAGAAAATAGATAAATCAAAACACCTGGGATTTCAGGGTATTCAGGAAAGAATAAAGCTTCTTAACGGGACAACAAGCTTTAGGTCTGAACTTGGCCACGGTCTGGAAGTCTCCTGCCAATTTCCGATAAAAAGCATACTCGCACTCAAAATATAAGCTCAACTATCTTTGGTATAAATGCGTGAAACCGCAATTTGCCTTTGCGGTTTCACGCATTTATGTTTGTTAAAATTTTACGGAAAATACCACAAAGTTTTCGGTGACCGAAGTAGTATTATATGGTATATTTTTATCAACGGAGATCTTCTTTTAATCAACACCACCTAACGACCATCTGATGAAATTATAGTACTGAAATAACTTTGTTAAAAATTATGAATTTTTGCGATCACCTTTTATATGTATAAGATGCTTTTGTTTTGAATATTTTATAAAATAGGTGGTGTTGTGCAACTTTCTACAACAGGATTATCCGCACTACGCCCCCACTTAGGCCTGCAGTAGAATATTAGTAAGAAAAGAATTATAAACCAAAGTATTTCATCGTTGTTAAACAATCCTCCGTGAAATTTACCTTCAGACATTGGGTTATCTCCTTTCAAAATATCGAATGTCTATTTTTTACACACTATATGATATTATCGATTCAGAAATTTTGTTACAATTAAAAATTTATTATTGTATTTTGATATATATTGACATTATCAATTTTACATAGTATTATTATAATATAACATATGAACAATTATTCAAGTATTCATATTGGATATACTATCGACAAATTTGCAAAAGATAAATGTATATCTGAAAGGAGCATAAACATGGTTGATAATAAAAGCTTTTCCGACAGATGTGATTGCAATGTCATACATGAAGATGTTGTCAATGAAGTAAAGAAAAAGATGCCTGGCGAGGAAAACCTTTATGATTTGGCAGAGCTGTTCAAGGTCTTTGGTGATACTACCAGGATCAAAATTCTTTGGGCATTGGCAGAGTCCGATATGTGCGTATGTGATATTGCAGTGCTGCTAAATATGACACAATCTGCAATATCACATCAGCTGAGAGTATTAAAGCAAGCCAGACTTGTAAAAAACAGAAAGGAAGGCAAGATTGTTTTTTACTCACTTGATGATGAACATGTTAAGCAAATATTCGATCAGGGTATGGTTCATATTAATGAAAAATAGCAAATCTGAAAGAAGGTGTATTTATGGCGGCAACAAGCGAAAAAAACATAACAAGCCGTAAGTCCATATACTTTTCCGGGCTGCACTGTGCTGACTGTGCATTAAAAATAGAAAACGAAGTAAGTCGCATAAACGGCGTTAAATCAGCCACTTTAGACTTCGTATCTCAAAAGCTTACCATAGATGCAGAAGATAAAAACAAATTACAGGACATAATGAATAAGGCAGCAGAAATTGCATTAGGCATTGAGCCCGATATTAAAATAATCGATAACGTAAATCCGGAAAATACAAATTACGGAAATGCAAATGACCAAGACAGTAAAAAGGTGTGGATAGAAAGAGCAGCCTTTGGTTTGGGTACAATACTTTTTATCGTTGCTATTTTTATAGCCCTTCCTTTTTGGATTCGATTAATCTTTTACATTACGAGTTATCTGTTAATGGGCAGCAAGGTAGTTATAAGGGCTTTAAAAAATATGCTTAAAGGCCGTGTTTTTGATGAAAACTTTTTAATGAGTATTGCAACCATTGGTGCATTTGCAATAGGCGAGTATCCTGAGGGTGTTGCGGTAATGCTCTTTTATCAGATAGGCGAGTTCTTCCAAAACACAGCGGTAAATCGTTCAAGAAAATCCATAGCTGCGTTAATGGATATTCGTCCTGACTTTGCCAACTTAATGATTGGTGATGAATTACAAAGGGTTTCACCCGAGCAAGTCAAAATAGGGGATAAAATTATTGTTAAGCCAGGTGAAAAGATACCGTTAGACGGTGTAGTGTCAGAAGGCTCATCTACACTGGATACATCCGCACTTACCGGAGAATCCATTTTTAGAAAAGTTGATGTGGGAGACACGGTATTGTCAGGCTCCATCAATAAAAACGGTGTGCTTACAATAAGTGTTACAAAAGCCTTTGGAGAATCAACCGTTTCAAAAATACTTGACCTTGTTCAAAATGCGAGCAGCAAAAAAGCTGTTTCCGAGAATTTTATTACAAAATTTGCAAGATATTACACTCCTTTTGTAGTATTTGCAGCAGTTGCATTGGCTGTCATTCCCCCTATGGTTATTGAAGGAGCTTCATTCTCCGAATGGATAAACAGAGCTCTGGTATTTTTGGTGGTTTCATGCCCATGTGCATTGGTTGTCTCCATTCCCTTAAGCTTTTTCGGCGGTATTGGAGGAGCCTCCAAAAGCGGTATTTTGGTCAAGGGTGGCAATTTTCTTGAAGCCTTAACCAACCCCGATACAATTGTATTTGACAAAACTGGCACTTTGACAAAGGGCGTTTTCAATGTAACAAGTATAACAAGCAAAAGCTTCATAAGTGAAGACGAGCTCCTCAAGTTTGCCGCATTGGCAGAAAGCTACTCAAACCATCCCATAGCTCTTTCCATTGTTAATGCTTATAAAAAGGAAATTGACAAATCGAAAGTTTCCAACTATAAAGAAATACCGGGTAAGGGCATCAGTGCAAAAATCGAAGAAAAAAGCATACTTATCGGGAATGCCAAGTTATTGGAGAAGGAAAACATCCCCTGTGAAGAAGTAGACACATATGGAACTGTAGTACATCTAGCAATCGAAGGCAATTATTCAGGATATATTGTAATATCGGATGAAATAAAACCGGACAGCAAAAAGGCTATAAATGAATTAAAAAAACTGGGCGTTAAAAATATTGTTATGCTTACGGGAGACAGTAAGTCGGCAGGCAAAAAAATAGGCAATGAGCTAGGAATAGATGAGATTTACGCAGAGCTGCTGCCTTATGAGAAGGTGGAAAAACTAGAAAAACTTGATAGCAGCAGAGCAACATCAGGAAAGCTTGTATTTGTAGGAGACGGTATTAACGATGCTCCTGTACTCGCCCGAGCAGATGTGGGAGTTGCAATGGGCGGATTAGGCTCTGATGCTGCAATTGAGGCCGCTGATGTAGTATTGATGACAGACGAACCCTCAAAGCTTGTAACTGCTATCAAGTTAGCCAGAAAAACCCGCAACATAGTATGGCAAAACATAATATTCGCTATGACCGTAAAAGGTATTATCCTTCTACTAGGTGCCGGAGGTATTGCCACTATGTGGGAAGCGGTTTTTGGAGATGTTGGAGTCGCATTAATCGCAATTATAAATGCAATGCGAGTTTATAAGTAAACTTTCATTAAATACGTTATTAATCTAATTTTGGGGTTGCAAATTTTCTCTTTTCCTTCTATAGAAAGCCAATATAATAAGTGCAATAAGCGAAGATATGGAAACTGTCAGGTAAACCTGCTTAAACCCGTCATTTAGAGTAGATTGGAACTCCCCTTCAATCTTCTCGCTCATATTATCAATTTCCTTTAAGTAATCTTCACTTGCCTTGTTAAACGCATCTGGGACAGCAGCCTTCATCGCATTCATTTTTGTCACTGTATCTTCCATTTCACTTTTAGCTTGTTTCATGGATTCCATAGCTTTTAACATACTTTCCATTTGACCATTATTCGCTGTATTTCCTGGCATCGACGCACCCATAGCCCCCATATTACTCATATCACCCATATTACCCATAGCGGCCTTAGCACCCTTTTCCATGCCATCCAACGCCTTTTCCATATCCGATAAACTTCCATTTATGGCATCTATACCCTTCTGGATTCCACCTTCTATTTGTGTAATTATTTTAGGACTCATCTCTTCAAACATCCTTTGGGCAAGTATCTTACTGTTCTCAGTAACGGTAGTTACGTCAGAGGATTTCATAAGCTCCAAAAGATCATCAGGAAGCTTATAATCGCTATTGCCGCTCATATCGATTTTTACTTTAGTCATTGAAGCTAAGTCGGGCATTTCAACACCTGCAAGCTTTTCCTTCATATTGGGATCTTTCTTGAGATTTTCCATTTTATCACTGATTTCCTGAGCATACGGCAATGATGGAACTTCTATTTCCTTTGGAAACACATTCATAACATTAGTCTGTACATTTGCTCCGGCATGTGCAAGAAAACCTACCATGATGGCTGGCCCAATAACGGTACCTACCGAACGTATAAGTGAAAGAGTTGCAAGTGCCGAATTTGATTCCTCTTTCTTTGTATTTTCAAGCATCATATAATTAAGTGGAGCTCCAATTGTAAATCCCATACCAAGGCCTATAAGAACAAGGCTCACAATAACATTAATAGTGTTCGGGTAGTTTGCTGTAACCAAAATAAGGTATAATGAGCCCAGTATTGAAATGAAAAAACCTGTTGCCAAAACTGCTTTTGCACCAAATTTATCTATCATTCTTCCGGATAAAGGTGCTCCCACTCCTGCAAATAACCCTAAAATAATGACGAAGTATCCTCCACTACCTGATGCGATTTTAAGTGAATTTTCCGAAAACTGAGGAACAAAAATCATGCCCATCATTACAATACCTACAATAAATGAAATAATCAATGTTACAACTATTCTCCCATTTGTGAAATACCCCAGATTAATAACCGGGTCCTCAGCTTTCTTTTCAACCAGAACAAAAATCGGTAGAAGCACAATGAATATCAATATGAAAGGATAGACATTCAAATCACCAATAGTAGTCAAAAAGTCAATGTTCTTGAGACCATACATTAGCGACAATATCATTACTGTCAGCAATAATATACCGAAAATATCGGTTTTCTTAACATCCTGAATGCGATTGTTCGAAAGGAATATAAATCCTGCAACAAGAATAAAAACAGTAATCGGAAGATTTATATAAAAAATAAACTGCCAGTTGTCCTTACCGAAAATGTCCATTATAGCACTACCGGCTGATGCACCGAATATATTGGCAACTCCATATACTCCTCCTATAAGCCCTAAAGCCATACCGCGTTTTTCCGGAGGGAATGTTGTTCCAAACTCTGCAGTAGCAATAGGAACTATACCTCCGCCACCAAGTGCCTGAATAACTCTTCCTGTAAGCAGAACCGAAAAGTTCCCTATATCCTGCGACAAACCGCAGATTAGCGAACCGAGTCCAAAAAGGAATATACTCATGAGGTAAATGTATTTCCTACCATATTTGTCAGCCATTTTCCCCATTATTGGAATGCTTGCCGCATAAGCCAATGTGTATATTGTAATCATCCATATACCGGTCTTATCATCAACCATCAGGTGGTTTTGGATAACCGTTCTTGCAGGAGTTACAATTCCTGTATCAATAGCTCCCATAAATATGCCGAAAAGATAAACAGCCATTATTATTCCTAGATTACTTCTTTTAGCTTTCTCCATTTTTTTGATACTCCTTTACAATAATTAGTTCAACATGGATTCAATGATGCATGACAACCTTGCAAACTCCATTTTATCTTCATAAACATATAAAACAAACAGTTTGCATATTGCATCTGCAATCAATTCATAGTCTTTACATTGTATATCTTTACTTTGATCGCTGCCTTTTATAAGAATTAATATTTTATCCGATAAGCTTTTTAGCAATTCATTCTTATGGTGTTTGAAACTATAAAATTCACTTTTCTCCGAATTAATACCGGAAAAATCAAACCAGATATTATGAACATTGTTCATTAGTATTCCCAATTCGTCGTAAATTATTTCTAGTTTATTCATCAAACAGCTGTTAGATTTTGTAGCCTGATCAATTCTACGAAGCATCATGCTCCACTCAACTCTAAGCACTTCACAGACAATTTCCTGCTTGGACTTGTAATAGTTATAAAGAGTACCGGTAGCAATTCCGCACTTCGCAGCAATTGTTCTCATATTCAGCTTCTCATAGCCCTTTTCCTGCAGCAGCTGTCTTGTTACCATAAGTATATCTTCTTTAATATTAATTATTGTTTTCGGCAAAGAATATCTCCTTTCCTTAAATGAACAATGTTCATTTAAAATCAATATAAAGCCCTCTGTCAATATGCAATAAACATAGTATATTTTTATATATTTTATTAAAATATACTATGAAAAATGCAAGAAAAAATTAGTAAAATACCCCCATAGAATATACATATACAGTCTATTCTATGGGGCTATAATTAATTTTGTCACTTATTCATGCATTATACACTGACATTAATTTAACAAACTAAGCCAATGTTTAATATTAGATTCTGTTAACCCCGGTTTTCCTTGCAGCCTCAGCTACAGCAGCAGCAACAGCTTTAGCTACTCTTGGGTCGAAAGGTGCCGGAATAACATAATCAGGTCTTAATTCGTCTTCAGATATCACAGATGCAATAGCTTCAGCAGCAGCAATCTTCATCGCATCATTGATATCGCTTGCTCTTACATCTAAAGCACCTCTGAAAATACCCGGGAATGCAAGAACATTATTGATCTGATTCGGGAAATCTGAACGACCTGTTCCCATAACCTTACAACCAGCTTCCATAGCTTCATCAGGCATTATTTCAGGTGTTGGGTTTGCCATAGCAAAGATAATAGGATCTTTAGCCATAGTCTTAACCATTTCCTTTGTAAGCATGCCTGCTGCAGATACTCCAATAAATACGTCTGCACCTTCTATAACGTCCTTCAATTGGCCCTTCTTTTTGTGGAGGTTTGAAATTTTAGCCATTTCTGCCTTTTCAGGGTTAAGATTATCTCTTCCTTCATAGATAGCACCCTTTGTATCGCAAAGGATAACCTTTTCAAGTCCCACTGCCATAAGAAGCTTTGTAATAGCTATACCGGCAGCTCCTGAACCGTTAACTACAACTTCCATTTCCTTCAAGTTCTTTTTAGTAAGCTTCAATGCGTTTATCATAGCTGCTAATGTAACAATAGCAGTACCATGCTGGTCATCGTGGAAAATAGGAATATCACATTCCTCTTTTAAGCGTCTTTCAATTTCAAAGCACCTTGGTGCTGAAATGTCTTCGAGATTAATACCGCCAAAGCTTCCAGCAAGCAACTTAACAGTATTTACAATTTCATCAACGCTCTTTGAGCGGATACAAAGCGGAAATGCATCAACATCTCCAAATGTTTTAAACAGTACGCATTTACCTTCCATTACCGGCATTCCGGCTTCAGGACCTATATCTCCCAATCCCAGAACTGCAGTTCCATCGGTAACAACTGCTACAATGTTACCTCTCCTTGTGTACTTATATGAAAGGTCTACATCCTTTGAAATTGCCAAACATGGCTCAGCAACACCTGGTGTATATGCAAGAGATAGATCCTCTTTGTTTTTTAAAGGTACCTTGCTGATTACTTCAATTTTACCCTTCCATTCTCCATGAAGTCTTAACGACTCTTTTCTGTAATCCATTTAATTCCTCTCCTTACAAATATGTTGGTTATGTCTTTTAGTTAGAACATAAATTAGATTAAATACGATTAATCTCTTACATTTATCTATCGCAAAACCCAGGTAAGTACTCGTTATTTTGCTCCGATAAATGTAAGAATAATGTATTTAATATAGACAAAATTATAGCATATTATAAATGCATTAAATATCTTTTACTTCATCTAAAACAGCCTTTAACTGATTAGCTGAAAATCTTAATGCTTCAAGCTCATCATCTGCCAATTTCAAATCTACAATACTCTTAACTCCATTTGAGTTAACTATTGACGGAAGGCTCAATGCAACACCTTCTATACCGTAATTGCCATTAATAACTGAACTTACAGTTCTTATTGTGTTCTGATCCTTAAGCAATGATTCAAGAATTGTGTTGATAGAAACAGCAATCGCATAGTATGTAGCACCTTTTCTCTTGATGATTTCAGCACCTGCAGTTTTAACATCTTTCATGATCTCTTCTTTATCTGCTTCAGTTATGGAATATTTCGGATCAGCAAAATATTCACTTATATTTTTTCCCGCAATATGAGTTGCACTCCAGAGCGGCAACTGTGAATCACCATGTTCACCAATAATATATCCGTGAACATTTCTTACATCCACATCCAATTTTTCACTTAACAGATATCTGAATCTAGAACTATCAAGAACAGTACCTGTTCCTAATACTTTTCCTGCTGGCAGGCCTGACCATTCTTGTATTTTGTATGTCAAAACGTCAACAGGATTTGCAACAACAAGAATAACTCCACGTGTATAGTATTTCATGATGTTGCTTGTTATTTCTTTTGCAATTGCTACATTTTTCTTAGCAAGGTCAATACGAGTCTCACCTGGCTTACGATTTGCCCCTGCTGTAATAACTATAACATCGCAATCCGCACAATCGGAATAATCTCCGTCATATACTTTCATCTGTCCTAAGAATGAAAGCCCATGGTTAATATCCATTGCTTCTCCTGCAGCCTTATCTTTAGCTACATCAATCAAAACTAACTCGCTAACCAATTGATTGAGCGATAATGCGAATGCTGCTGATGCCCCTACAAAGCCGGCACCAATAATTGCTACTTTTGATCTGTTCTTTCCCATATTAAATCCTCTTTCTCTATTTTATTTCACAGTAATTTTAATTATTATAACAACATATTAAGGAAACTACAATAATTCTACAAAAATTTTTTTAATAAATAGATTTTTTATAAACTTTATAATCTATATTAAATACTTTATTAATCTTACATTTAACAGAGCAAAATAGTAAACACTTTACATTAAATTTGTAGTAAATAATGTAAAAAGATTAATTGTATTTAATAGATAACAATTATTTCTATAGTATTGTAATAATTTAGTTTATATATTCAGATATTTATATTGACATATATATATAAATTTGATATACTGATATATACGGGGGATAGTGTACAGATGGAAAAAACCTTAGTTACGAAGGAAGATTTTATCGCAAGAGTTGAAGAATTAATAAGCAACGGAGATGGCCCTTTTAGTATTGCAGTAGCAGATGTAGATAATTTTGAGAATATCAATAAAATATACGGCTATTCAATTGGAGATGAAGTAATCAAGAAACTGATATCAGTGTTCAATCAGAACCTTTCACCCATTGATTTGATAACAAGGCACGGCGATGAGATAAATGTACTTCTTGTAAAAAAAGGTTCTGAAAGAAGCTTCATGGAGATGGAAGAAATAAGGCGATATCTCTCCGATAACACATTTACTTTAAATGATAAAAGCAGATCTGAGAACGTATACATAACTATCAGTTGTGGAATCGCAAGTTATCCGAGGGATTCCAAAAATGTAGTTGAGTTATTTAGGGTTGCAGATAGTGCCATGTTCAGGGCTAAAAAACTTGGAAAAAACAAGGTTTGCCTGTCGGAAGCAGAGAGTATGGTATTAAAGTCCAGTTATTTTACCAAAACACAAGTTGACCGACTTTCAGAACTCTCAAAAGAGTTGGAAAAAACCGAAGCATTTTTACTTCGTGAAGCTTTAGACGACTTATTCAAAAAGTACAGCAAGTAAGTACTAATTTTGCACATTATATAATTTTGCACATTATAAGAATAGGCTTCTAGGGTGAGACAGGGTGGAAATATATTTTGGCATAATTTTAATTTAATGTATAAGTTTTTCGCCCTTTTTATATAATATATTAAGGCATGTGATCCTTTCATATTATATAACAAATCATATAAGCCCTAAGCTATAGTTATTAATTGAGCAAGACAAAATAGCAAATTTAATGATAAATGAATTTTATATTATTTGTATTTTTTATAAATAATATTACATTAAATTACGTAATTAATAATACGTTATAAATCTTACATTTAGCATAAGGTAAATGTAAAATTAATCGTATTTAATATAAAATAAAACTAAATAATTTTAGCTTCGCTGAATCCAGAAATGGAGCGGGAGAACCAATTTGTGGGGTGAGTCCGGTATATTATCCGGTAGGGTTAGCTCTTTCGACCCGAATCCGTCAGCTAATCTCGTAAGCGTTGGAAGAGAAGGTGATTGATATGCTTTAGTCGTTCCCTATATTTGGTAAACCCAATTTTAGCATACGCTATGGAAACTTCTCCGTAGCGTTTTTTATTTAACATTACTTTTATACTTGTACCAATACTTATACCTTTACTTATGTAGTTTAGTTGGATTAGTTGAAAAATTATAACGGAGGTAAAAAATATGATTAGAGTTTGCATATCAGGGCTTGGAAAAACAGGTAGAGAGATAGCTAAGGTTTTAATGGAACAACAGGATATAAAGCTTGTTTCGGCGATTTGCAGTCCAAATAGTGACAAAAAGGGCAAGGATCTTGGCGAAGTCATAGGTTGCGGCAGTACAGGGATTGTAATTGAAAGCTCTGACAGCCTTGAGCAAATCATTTTCAGTTCAAAACCCGACGTAGTTGTGGACTTTTCAAGTCCCGAAGCAGCACTAAAAAACGCCAAGGTATTTTCTAAAATGAAAGTAAACATCGTAATCGGTACAACGGGATTTTCCAAATTTGGACTAAAAAGGCTTCTCGTACTTGCTACAAAGCATAGAAACGCTATCGTCTATGCACCAAACATAACATTGGGTGTAAATGTTCTTATGCTTCTTACAAATTTGGCATCCAATATATTGAGCAACTATGACTTTCAAATCACAGAAATTCACCATAAACATAAAAAGGATGCCCCATCCGGCACCGCAAAAAAAATTGCGGCTGAAATACAAAAGGGCATAAAAGCTTCAGGCAATTCAAACGAAAATAAAGAAATACCTATCACAGCTATAAGAGCCGGAGGAGTTGTCGGAAAGCATGAAGTAATGATTATCGGCGAAGATGATAAAATAGAAATTTCCCATGAATCATTTTCAAGGAAAGCCTTTGCCCTTGGTGCACTCCGTGCAATCAGGTTTGTTAAAGGAAAAGTCGGATACTTTGAAATGAGCGATGTTCTTAATCTTAAAAAAGTGCTGGGAGACTATCTTGAAAATGAAAACAACTCATTTAAAGAACGTTATACCGTATTCTTAAACAAAAAAGATTTGCAGCTCCTCCAGATGTAATACAGTTAAATATTTTTAATATCACCATAATACTTATTACGTACTTAATGACAAAAAATTTGAATATATTTTTGAATATATTATAAATAAACAATATTGATAAAAAAGCTGCCGACAACTAATTGGCAGCTTTTATTTTTATATTCCTAATATGTATTTTATAACATATGGCAGGTTATACTACATTAATGAAATGAGTTGATATCCTGATGTGAAAACAAAATCAACTGCACCTTTCGGATAGGTAATAAATACGAATTCGGAGTGGAAACCCATGGAACCTTTAGCAGTAGTTACAAGAGATGGTTATATTGAAAGCATACATTACGGATATATATGTGTTGTAAATTCCTCAGGGCAAGTACTGTATAACTTGGGAGATTATAATACAAAAATATTCCTGCGTTCATCTGCAAAGCCCATTCAAGCAATACCTCTGATACAGTCAGGTGCTGCTTATGAATTTAACTTCTCAAATAAGGAAATTGCTATAGCATGTGCCTCACACAGCGGACAAAAAGTACATCGGGAAACTGTGGAAAAGATTCTTAAAAAGCTGGGTCTTAACGAATCAAATCTGCATTGCGGTATTATGAAACCATATAACGACGAAGAAAACAAGAGACTTATGACATCCGGAACACCACCATCCGCTTTTCACTGCAGTTGCTCCGGCAAACACTCTGCAATGCTTGCTCTTGCAAAATTCAGAGGCTATAATATCGACAACTATGAAAGCATTGAAAACCCTTTGCAGCAGGAAATATTGAAAACCGTTGCCGAATTTACAGATGAAGATATAGACTCCATTCCTACCGGTATTGATGGCTGCGGTTTACCAATATATCTTATGCCGATGAATAAAGTTGCACTGTCCTATGCAAGGCTGATTATGCATATGCATAATGAAAACAGCCCTTATCATCACGCATGTAAAACAATATATAATTCTATGACACAGTTCCCGGAAATGGTTGCCGGGGAAAATGAGTTTTGTACTGTACTAATGCAGACAACAGGAGACAAATTAATCGGCAAGATAGGCTCTGAAGCAGTATATTGCCTCGGTATTAAGGAAGGGAGCCTTGGCATTTGCATAAAGATAGCCGACGGGAATGAGAGAGCACTCTACCCTATAGTTATACACACATTAAAAGAACTCGGTATTCTGAGCAATAATGAATTTGAATCATTGAAACAGTGGTATAATCCTGTGATTAAAAATAATCTCAACGAAGCAGTAGGTGAAATATTACCCACGTTCAATCTCAATTTAAAGTCGCAAAAGCCATTATCCTTAGGCGTTAAATATTAATCCAAGTAGCTCTTGGCGTGCTTTATGAACTCCTGGAGCACTTTGATACGAGCATATTTCTTATCCTGTCCTTCAACTATAATCCAGGGTGCATATTCAGTATTGGTCCTGACTAGCATCTCATTCATTGCTTCAATATACAAATCCCACTTTTCCCTGTTTCGCCAATCTTCAGATGTAATCTTGTGTGATTTGTCCGGTTCGTTCTCCCTATCCTTAAAGCGTCTAAGCTGCTCATCCTTGTCTATATGGATTAAAAATTTTATTATTAGTGTCCCGAAATTATGCAAATGTTTCTCCATTTGGTTAATTTCATCATATGCCCTGTCCCATTCGCACAAATTCGCAAATCCCTCTATTCTCTCAACCAATACTCTTCCATACCAGCTCCTATCAAATATAGCTATTTTGCCTTTAACAGGAAAATCCCTGTAAAATTTCCAGAGATAGTGATATTTTTTCTCTGTTTCATCAGGTGCCGAAGTAGGTATGACATTATATCCTCTCGGATCCATATATCCTGTAAGCCTTCGAATCGCTCCTCCTTTACCGCTGGCATCCATGCCTTCAAAAACAATAACCCCCGGTATACCCTTTGTATATAACTTATAGGCAACTTTTTGAGCCTCCTTCTGTAACTTTTTCAATTTACTTTCATAATAATCCTGATCTATTGTAAGGCTCAAATCCACATTACTAAGAGGTCTTGCTTTTGCTTCATATTCTCTTACATATCCCTGGCAGTTCCTTTCTACCTCAAGCCTTTCCAATCCCTTCTGGATTAACTCAATAGTAGTACCTAAAATAGCTTTTGATGCGGCCTTTAGATTTTCACCCGAAATTATGTTCCATCTGCTGTATTTAAAGTCGGAATGCTTTAATATATTGTCAAAATGATTGCAGAAATGCTCATAATTCTCATTTTGCTCTATATCTCTGTGTGTCACCATAAATTCACTATATTTATGCTCTCTAAGTTCATTAATCCTGTCTTTTTGGGTCTTTTCGCCGATATGCAAGAAGTATTTTATTATTATTGTACCATCGTCAACTAATTGCTTTTCTATTGAACTTATGTCCTTTATATCTCTCTTGAGCTCATCAGGCTCTATATCCAGATGATTCATGACCTTAAAATAAAAACTCCGGTCAAAAATGGCTATATCGCCTTTCCTGGGAATCTTGTTCCAAAACCTCCAGAGAAATGACCTTTCTTTCTCTTCGTCGGTAGGCTTATCAAAAACACTGACCTTATAGGACCTTGGATCCAGTTCCCGTATCAGATCATTAATTACATAACCTTTACCTGATGATTCCCATCCATCAACAATTATAAGTACAGGAATATTTTTACTTTTGACCAACCTCTGCAGATTCGCCAATCTTTTGCCAAGCTCGCTTCTTTTGGCCTTTTCAAAAGGGTTTTTGAATTTGTCAAAATCAAAGTGTTTTAACATTTCAAATCTCTCTCCTTGTAGAATTCATCAATGTCCTTCCACTTCCACATCTAACATGTCTTCTTATTATACCAATGTTCAAAGATAGCTATTCGTTTATAATTTCAAGCCTTCCATGGCTTTCTTCATAACATCTCCGGCCTTTTTGCGTATAATCAGCTTGGCACTTCTATCATATGGAGTATCGGTCATATTGATTATTACAAGTTTGTCACCTTCAAAGTAGCTTACAAGCTTTGCAGCGGGATAAACAACAAGGCTTGTACCAATGACAATAACCATGTCGGCCTCTCTTATACTGCATCTGGCTTTATAGAGCTTCTCCTCATCAAGCATCTCCTCATACAAGACAACATCAGGTCTTACAAGACCACCACAGGAATCGCATTTAGGAACAGATACCGAATCCAATACAAACTCCGCATCATATTTTTTATTGCATCTTATACAATAGTTTTTATTGGCGTTTCCATGAAGTTCAATGACGTTTTTTGATCCTGCCACAGTATGGAGATTGTCTATATTTTGCGTCACCACTGCTTTCAATTTTCCCGCTTTCTCAAGCTTCGCAAGTGCAATGTGACATTGGTTGGGCTTCACATCTGTGTATACCATAAACTTTTTATAAAATTCAAAAAACTTATCAGGATATTTGTCAAAAAAAGACTTGCTTAATATAACCTCAGGCGGAAATCCCCCTCCATCCATTTGAAATATCCCTGACGATGACCTGAAATCGGGTATTCCACTCTCTGTTGAAACACCTGCACCGGTAAACGCAACAATGTTACTTGAGGATGACATTAGATCAATAAGCATTTGTATATCTCTATCCAAACAAATCCCTCCGTTTCAAGATATGCAGTTTAGCCAAATAAGCTATGCTAAAAATGTAATAGTTTAGGTAAAACGTGATAAAACAATAAAAAATCTTATATGAATATGATATTCCTTAATTTGTATTATTTCAAGAATATATAAAAATAGACAACTTCCCTATATTTGCTTATATACATCAATCTCTTTGTTTTTATACATAAATGCGTTTTTCAGACAGTTATTCATACACTTCTGACACATAATACAACCTTTTGAAATAGGAACATTATTATCTATATTTAAACTGTTGGTTGGACAATTCCTTTCACATATCCTGCATTTTACACACTTTTCCTTATTAATTGATACTTTTTTTGCAACTGCCGGTATGTAAAATTTGCTGCATAATATATAAATTATCTTTGTAAAATAGTACCTTCTATTGGATGTCTTAACAACATTCCTGTCTCCTGATATTAATTTATCCACCATTAGATCTGCTTTCTCAACAGCATTATTTCTTAAGGTTTCATATTCAGAAACAGGTGTTTGGGTGAACAAAAAATTATAATAATTATTGGGCATTGGGAAAAAATCTGTTTGCACTATTTCAACATTTGTGTTTTTAAAATAATTATATACTTCATTAAAGCATGGAGTTAATGTTTTTTCAGCTTGTGTAGCAAAGAAAATAGATTTTATTTCAGTATTTTTATCAACCTTCTTTTTTATATTATCAATAAATATTTTGGGATAAAGTTCAATATAGATTGGTGCTCCTGCAACTAAATAATCATATTTAATGTTGCTGTTTGTATTATATTTTAATATATCATAGATATCGGCCTGAACATTCCTGACTTCAAATGATTTTTTAAATTTTTCCGCAACAAATTTAGTGTTATTGGTGCCTGAAAAGTATAATATTAGCGCACGGCTCATAAAATTACCTCCATAATATGCAAATAATGATAAAACAGATATCATTTATCATTATTTTACATACGGAAAAATTATGCTATCATATACGAGCCGTTTTATTACTTTATATCATCATTAAATTCTTTTAGCCGCTCCTCTCAATTTCTATAATCTTTTGCCACATGTATATGGGAGAAACTCCGGCATATCCGCTTTCCTGAGCATCATTTACTTCAATAACAATCCATTTGCCTTTCTCAGTTTTCGCAATATCTACTACAAGGAAGGTAACATTCAATCGTTTTGCAACCGTTACAGCCAGCAGTTCAACTTTTTTCATCTCTTCATCCGAAATCCCATACCGTATTCCTTCCCACCAATATCTGCCCACACCAACCACATGGTTCTTCCAAATAAAAACGCGAAACTCCATACTGCATTGAAAGTGCCTTTTTATGCTTGTTTGTTTGGTGTGCACCCTTTACAAATATTGGCCAGCCCATATCGGATTCTACTTGCTCAACAGTTGGCAAAGTATCATACCACCTGCTTTTAGGTGTCAGGTCTTTTATTAAAGGATACCACCTTGGTAGCAGAGTACATAGATTAAATTCCTCAGGAGTATGTATAAGATTAATTCCTTGTTCCTTCATTGCATCATATAGCTTTTTATACTCAGCAACTGCCCCTATCCTTAAAACAGCAGGCAGTTCAATCTCAGAAAATATTGACTTGCATTCTAAGAAATCACGAAAATTGAAATCATAAATTCGTATTCCTATATTTTTTATAATTATTGGGAGAATCCCTTGTAACAATAAAAAATCGTCAAATATAAATTCACCAAAGTTATACATATTTTCTTCTCACATACTTTTCCTGTAATTATTGGTTTTTAATCTTGAGATTTTCATAAAAATGCTCTTCTCACTAATGTTATTATACATTAATTGGTTATGTGAATCTATAGCGAATACTTTATAATTATGAGTTTTGTAAGTTTTTCGTTAAAATATTAACTTTCCATTAAATTGGAAATGTTACTTTTTTGAAAATCATCTTAATGATTAGATTATTTGGTTTTAGAAGAAGGGCAATATAATTTCAATCGTTGAAGCTGTTGCATTATATTCGACCTTTTACAAAATAAACATATTATATGAATAAATATTGCAACAGCCTCATTACAATCCTCCGAAGTGATTATTTAATCCGCTTAAGCTTCCAATATTCTATTCAATACCTTATTGTACAACTTATCAATACCATCAAAATTTATATTAGGTACATAATATGTCTCAAGCTCATCATGCAATACTTTGGCCCTCTTGATGGTTTGCAGAGCAGTAGTTAAAAGGTGCTCAAAGTCCGTCAGATTCTGATCTAAATCATCCTTATAATGCATCAATATTTCATCATTCATATAAGACAGCATATCAATGACAGCATATTTCCTAACTGTTGAACTATGATAGCTGTTAGTGGTTGTAAATGCCATATTCATATCGGGAATAACCAGATGATCAAGCTTGTAGGGGTTTAATGCACAATAATAAGCTTCAACATAGTATCCTCTCTCTATTGCAGCATCCTTTATCTTTTCAAGTATTTTATCCTCCCTTGTTCCTAAAGCACCCCTGATTTCATATACCTTTTCAACTGTCAGGATGGTATCAAGATAATTACAAAGCCCATTAGGAGTCATAGCACTTGCAAACATGCTCCTGATCTTTCCGTTTCCACCTGCAGGAATGCCTTTAAAAAGATCACCAATAAGCTCGTTAATAAATTTATTTAACTCACCCTTATTAAGTGCTTTTGAATAAATCTCTGAACTTCCCTCATAGATTGAATAAGCCGCCTTTAAATACTTGTAGGCTCTATTAAATATGTACCCTATCTCATTATTGGTCCTTATAACACTGTCTTTATTAGCACGTATGCCGACTTCATCCCAGAAATCCCCAAAGTTTAATATTTCGTCCACTGCTCCGGGATTCTTGGGTTCTACTATGTGTGGTGCCGTTCCATCCACAAATACCACTTGCAGTTGAGGAATCTTCACTCCATCCAAAGAGTTATTGTCGGATGAGCAATGCAAATATTCAACATCATATCCCCTGCTGAGCATTTCCGCCCCTATTTTCTTCATGAAAGTCGACTTTCCGACGCCAGGCCCGCCCTTTATTACAAAAATCCTGTTGGCCTCTTCCTGTGAAATAATATTGTTATAGTAGCTAAAGAACCCAAGAGATGTATTACCTCCCGGAAAAAGGTCCCTAGATTTGCCTTGAGACATAAAATCCCCTCCATTAGGTTATCAAATTGCAGCCTCATCACTGCAATATTAATATATGTAACATATGTGCAATTTGGGAATTATTAATGCTCAAAGAATTGCATGTCTTAGGAACATGAGCTCACCAGATAAAATAGAGCTGATATTACCGTGATAAAAAATAAAAATAATTTAAATAGGCAGGAAGCTTTGCTATCCTGCCCATCTATCATTCCTTTATGCAGTGACAATATTGTTCGCTGCTTGTAGTCCAAGCTTTTCGACTGCCATTTCACGCATTTTATATTTCAAAATCTTACCTGCGGCATTCATTGGAAACTCTGTTACAAAATCTACGTAGCGAGGCGTCTTATGCTTAGCCATGTGTGTACGCACATAATCCTTCAACTCATCGGCAGTAAGTGTTTCACCCTCCTTGAGTATAACACATGCCATAATCTCCTCACCGTATTGCTCATCCGGCACACCAATAACCTGAACATCCCTTACTTTAGGATGTGTATATATGAAATCCTCTATCTCCTTGGGATAAATATTCTCCCCGCCTCGAATAATCATATCCTTGATACGCCCGGTTATTTTGAAATAGCCATTTTCATCGCATCTTGCCATATCGCCGGTATGAAGCCATCCATCTTTATCAATTGCTGCTGCAGTTGCCTCAGGCATTTTATAATAACCCTTCATTATATTATAACCGCGAGCTACAAACTCACCATCTGTATTAGGCGGCAAATCCTCACCTGTTACAGGGTCAACAATTTTACATTCAACTCCAGGAAGTGCACGTCCTACAGTATTCACACGGAGCTCAATGGAGTCATCCACACGGCTCTGTGTACATCCAGGCGAAGATTCTGTCTGTCCAAACACTATTGTAATCTCTTTCATATTCATTTTATCAACAACATCCTGCATGACCTTTACAGGACAAGGACTTCCTGCCATAATACCTGTTCTCATATACGAGAAATCCGTTTTTGCAAAATCTTCATGCTCGAGCATTGCAATAAACATTGTCGGAACACCATGGAACGCAGTAATCTTTTCCTTATTAATGCATTCAAGGGACAGCTTGGGAGAAAAATACGGAATCGGACACATTGTAGTGCCATGAGTCATTGCAGCTGTCATTGCAAGAACCATTCCAAAGCAGTGAAACATAGGTACATGAATCATCAAACGGTCAGCAGTTGATAAATCCATACAGTCACCAATACACTTACCGTTGTTTACAACATTATAATGAGTAAGCATTACACCCTTAGGGAACCCGGTAGTTCCTGACGTATACTGCATATTACATACATCATGCTTGTTTATTGAAAATGCACGGCGGTAGACTTCTTCCATAGGAACCTTATCAGCCAGAGCATTAGCTTCTTCCCAGGTCAAGCAGCCTTTCAATTTTGAATCTATAGTTATAATATTACGCAAGAAAGGTAATCTCTTAATATATAAAGGTTTTCCCGGCTCAGCAGTTTCAAGCTCAGGACAGAGCTCCTTGATAATACCCAAATAATCTGAGTCCTTGAAGCCATCTATCATTACAAGGGTATGGGTATCAGACTGACGGAGCAGATACTCCGCTTCATAAATCTTGTAAGCAGTATTTACCGTTACAAGTACGGCACCAATCTTGGTAGTTGCCCAAAATGTAATAAACCATTGCGGAACATTAGTTGCCCAAATAGCCACATGATCCCCCTGCTTTACACCTAAAGCAATCAAGGCACGTGCAAATCTGTCAACATCATCACGGAATTCCGAATAAGTTCTTGTATAGTCCAATGTCGTATATTTGAACGCGTATTGGTCTGGAAACTCATCAACCATTCTATCGAGCACCTGCGGGAATGTCAGATCAATAAGAGTATCCTTTTCCCATACATATTTTCCTGTTTTTGTATTGTTATCAAAAAGACGGCCTTTTACAGTACTTTCCTCTGTATATCGGCTCATATAATTTACAAAGTTCGGAAATACAACGCCCGCATCATCAAGATCAGCAGCCCAGCGTTTAACCCATTCAAGGGAAATATATCCTTCATAGTTAATTGAACGCAATGCCCTCATCATATCATCAATAGGCAGATCTCCTTCTCCCATCATGCGATACTTAGGCTTACCGTCCTCCATTATGGAATCCTTGATATGTACATACTTAATATAAGCACCCAGATTCTGTACAGTCTTTTCAGGCTTCTCACCTGCAAATCTGTAAGGATGATGTAAATCCCACAAAGCAGCCACTGAACCACTGGATATTTCATTAAGAAGCTTACATAGACGTTCAGTATCCGAGTATACTCCGTTTGTTTCTACCAGCAGGGTCACACCATGTTCTTCCGCTGCCGGAATAAGTTTCTGCAATGCAGCGAGCACAACATTGTCATCCACATCACCGGTCGGTCCGGGCTCAGCATCGGCCAAGATTCGGATATATGGGGTTCCAAGCTTAGAAGCCAACATGATATAATTCATAATCTCTTCATGGTTTTTGTCAGCATTCTCAGCATACTTCAAGCAGCATCCGGAAGAAAGACATGGAATTTCAAGACGCAACTCAGAAAGCTTTTTAACAGTCTGTGGAAGCTGGGCTTCAGTGAAAGGCTGTGCCTTTACAGCAAAAATCTCATTGCCGAGTCCACGGATTTCTATTCCATCAAAGCCAATATCCTTTGCCATGGAATAGATGTCATTCCAACTAAAGTCGGGACAACCTAGGGTTGAAAACGCAAGTTTCATATAAAAATTCCTCCTAAAAGTTTCTGGGCCCGTTTATTAATCCGGTCCGCACATTTTTCATATTTTATAAGAAATGATTGAAATATTGCTTGAAAATTCAATCACTTCCTGAATATTAAAAAAGCTCCCGTCACTAACATATTGCTAGAGACGAAAGCATTAACTTCCGTGGTACCACTCTTATTGGTATAAAAATACCCACTCTGAGACATCATAACTAATGTCTTCTCGTATAACGGCGAGATACCCGTTCTCACTTACTCGCTTTATATACCATAATATCTCATAAAGCTTTAAGCTAACTGCTCAAGGGTGAGTTCACAATCTGCTCTGTGCACTGTTTTCCAGCAAACAACAGCTCTCTATAGCACCACGATGCAGCGTTTATTCCCTATCAACGCATTTATCAATATTAATAACATATTTAATATACTTAACGTTTTTTTGATATGTTATCAAATTTCTTAATCGTTGTCAATTTGGATTTTTTGTTTTTTCTTTGCAATATTTTTTATCTTTCTTATCTTACAAAATCATAAATTTGATATATTTCAAATACAATATATTCATTATACCTAAGCTTCACACGATTCCAAGATTCCATAACTTCAATTCCTATTTACATTGACATAATAAAGTGTTATAATTAATTTAGATATATAATTTTTTATTGGAATTATTTCACTTCTATAATATCAAAAAGATTGTTTTTCAATTAGTTTAGGAGATTTACTTTTCTTAACATTCCGATTTTTGTACAACTTGTTTTTCATTTAGGAGATTTTGATAATTTCCTTGGTCAATTAATGCATAATTGTCTTAAATTCATTAAAATATCCGGTTGTTACTTCAGATATTTAATTTGTTTTATTATACTCTTTACTTATTGATACTACCATTTTTTATGTTGAATATAACTGGTAAAGCCAAAAATCATGGTCTTAGGAGGAATTAACGATGTTAAAAAGAAGTAAGCATCTTACTTGGCTTTTATGCCTAAATTTCTTCTTTGTTCAGCTTGCATCACCTTTAAATTTTACACCACTATTTAACAACTATGCATATGCAGAAACAAATTCTCTGCAGGTGCAGTTTTTCAACAGCAATAAAGCCAGTCCAATATCTCAAATATATCCTCAATTCAAGATTACCAATACCGGTACAAATGCGATTAGTTATTCCGATATTAAATTAAGGTATTACTATACCATGGATGAAGAGGGGCAACAGCAATTTTATTGTGACTGGTCGACGCTACCAATAAGCAGTATTACCGGAAAGTTTGTAAAAATGCCTAATCCACAGTCAGACGCCGACCATTATTTAGAAATCGGTTTTAACACTTCAGCACCTTTTGAACCAGGAAGTTCAATAGTTATCCAAACAAGGTTTTTGAAGACACAAATTGATAGTTCTTATAATCAAAATAATGACTATTCCTTTAACAATTATGCTACAAACTATGTTAATTGGACAAAAGTAACGGCACATATAGGAAATAATCTTGTTTGGGGTTCAATTCCGGGAGGTTCGTCAAATATAGTATCAACTTCTTATCCTTACAATACAAATTCTCCAACACCAACTCCCTCCCCTTATTCGCAGCAAGATACAAGAAATGCCTTTTCAAGAATAGAGGCAGAGAACTTTAACGTTCTAGGCTCTTCAACCATGCAAAGATTTGATTTGGGATACAATCAATATGTTATGGCATACATTTCGCCTTACGACTATTTGATATACAGAAAAATTGACTTCGGAAGCGGTGCAACATCCTTCAAGATAAGTGCTGCATATAACTCTCAGTCACAAGGTAGAATTGACATAAAGTTGAATGATCCAAACGGTACTACAATAGGCACTTTGATATTAGGAAATACAGGCAACTGGAATATTTATTGGGAAAACTACTGTAATTTAAACACCACTGTCACAGGTGTACAAGATATCTGTCTGGTTTTCTCAGGATACATGAATATTGACTGGTTTTCATTCGTATCATCAGGAGCACCACCTCCAACAGCAACCAAAACTCCTATTCCTACTAATACTCCAACCCCTACTTATACTCCAACCAAGTCACCTACTCCTACTTATACTCCAACTAAGTCACCTACTCCTACTAACACACAAAACAATAATCCCAACAATACATCAACTCCTACTAAATCACCGACTCCTACTGCAACTAAAACACCGCCTCCATCTTCTGCTCCGATTAATGCATTTTCAAGGATAGAGGCTGAAAACTATTATAGTTCCAATGTAACCAGCATACAGAATGTAAGCAGTGTCAACGGTGGAACGGCTGTAGGTTATATTGAAAACGGAAACTATCTTTTATATAGAAACGTCAACTTTGGAAGTAATGCTGTATCATTTAAAGCATTAACTGCAAACGGCAATTCATCTACAGCCAATATTGACATAAAATTAAACAGCTCAACTGCCAATCCTGTAGGTACCCTCTCTGTTGCATCAACAAACGGCTGGGATAATTATTCAGAAAAAACATGCAATGTTTCAATTCCTAGTGGTACCTATGACGTATATCTTGTGTTTTCCGGCCCGGTAAATATTGATTGGTTTATATTTAGTTCAAACAATACTCCTACCAATACGCCAACAAAAACACCAACAAATACGCCAACAAAAACACCAACAAAAACACCTGTAAGCACTCCTACAAATACACATACAAATATACCTGCAAGTACTCCTACAATCACTCCTGAGCCAACTAAAGCACCACCACAGCCACCAAAACCACCAGAACCAAAGAAAGAAAATATAGCATTGAATAAAATGGTAATATCGGATTCTCAATATGTTGATTTGGGTGCAATATTCAATTTAAATCCGTGGTTCATGTTTAACCCGAATCCCATGTTTAACCCACTTCCTCCACCAGGCTCTATAGCAAACTGTTTCTTTGCAAGCTATGCAGTTGATGGAGATATGGGCACAAGATGGTGTGCCGCAAACGCCGATATAGGCCACTATCTACAAGTAGATTTGGGCGGATTCTATAATATATCCGGAACAGAAGTACATTGGAAGAAAAGTGCCAATACGGTAAACCAATATAAAATTGATGTATCGTCAAACTCCATTCAATGGGTTATGAAGGTTGACAGAACCAATAATACAGACAAAAAAGATTCACAAAAGGACGATTTTACTGCAAACGGAGTACGTTATGTTAGAATTACGATAACAGGATTAGGAGCCGGTTCATGGGCCAGCATAAATGAGTTTAAAGTATTTGGCAATAGTAACACCGTCAATAATCCAATCAATACATCAACACCTACAGCCACCAATACTCCTATTCCTACACAAACAAATACCCCCAATGCAATCAGCAGTCAGACTCCAAAACCTACCAGTACAAGCATACCGGCTACAGCCACACCTACCAGTACAGCAACGAGTATACCGGCTACAGCCACACCTACCCCTATAAATGATGATGAACTGCCTTCTCCTGAACCACCGGATATTGTTGTACCTAATTTAGTACCTGAAGTTCCGACTGATTTGAATTTATTGGATATTAAACGTGTAATACCTACAAATGCACTTCCTACTTTAAAGCCATTTGATAGCCAAAATTTGGAATACACATTGGCAAGCGATGTGCAAATCCAAGCAAAGGAGAAAAACAAAGAAATCATATTGGCATTGGATGCTTCAGCAACCCTGGCTACTGCCAGCGAATCAACTCCATTTGATCCAAGAATTTTCGATTATACTCTTTTTGCAGGGTTGGTAGATCAAAGTTCCGATAATCTAGCAATTAGTGCAACCAAATTCACAGTCGAAGGAAATGTCCATTCAAATGGAAAAATCGGAATTTATGGAGCCAGCAACGAATTTACTCTCAATGGTAATGTTGAAGCTGTAAACCATATATATGCAGGTTATCAAAATTTCATGAACGGTACAATTTCAGCAGACACACTTAGTCTTGAAGGCTGCAACTTAACCAATGCCACAAAGAATCCCGGAGCTCAAGTACCTGTAATAGATGACATGGCTCTTCTCCCTCTTGAAACATTAAAAAACAAAGCTCAAGCAAGCGGCGGGTATGTATCTACGGATAGTATTACAATTTCCGGACAGACATTTGACATAGACAAACCGATATACACAGAAGGTAATCTGAAAATTTCAGCAAACTCATATTCCGGTAACGGTTTCATCGCTGCAAAAGGGAAAGTGTCATTAAACGGAACAGGCGTTACTCAACATTCCGGCGGTGCATTGTGTATTTACTCTGAATACGATAGTAATCAAGGTGGTTCTGCTATTTCAATCAACTGTGAAAACGGTGCTTTCTACGGTTTAATATATGCTCCTAACGGTACTGTAACTTTGAGCGGTTCGAATTTCACCATATATGGAAGAATTGTAGCGAAAAAAATAAGTGTCAACTCATTTAATACAAAAGTAGTGGATCAGGCTCACTCCGAGTTGGTTGAAGGAATGAAAAATATGTTTGTCAGCCGTTTGGATGAGCAAAAAGAAGCAGCTAAGGCATTTATCGATAGATTTGCCGGAACAGATACCAAAATCGGTATTGTCAACTATGCAAAAACTGCTATTGTAGCCATGGACTCATACAATAATGCATTGTTCTCTTTAGCACGCCCGGCTAATGTAGCATTTTTAAAAGCGTATATTGACAGAATTAAGCCTCAAGGCGAATACCTTGATGGAACAAGCACCCCTATGAGAAATATAGGTGATGCCATGAGAAGAGCATATTATGTGCTTGATAATTCACCTGATATTAACGCATCAAAGTTTGTTGTAATCTTTGCAGACGGTGAGGCAAATGTAAGAACAATAGATGATCCTTCCACCAATAATCCATATATATCCGATGGTGATGCACAGTATGTAGCAGTTGACCTTCCACCTCCAGCACCTTTATTGGGAACCGCAGTAGGTTATGCACAATATATCGGCGGTATGATGAGAAGTAACTATCAACATATATACTTTATCAGTACATCGGGTATAGTTGAGCAGCTGGAAAAAATAGCCACCGAAAGCGGATCAAATATAGTATCCGGTTCCAGGCACTACTATGCCAATGTCTCACCTGATACTATACTAACTGTTACAAACTCAACTGCTACAAGTATAGATAATAATGTTGAATATTTTGAATACGCAGATGATTTGCAATTTACAATGGCTTCATTTAACGAAATCTTCCCTGCAGGAGTCACAGTAGTATCGGTTGCCGAACCGTATGATTACTTTACAATTACCAAATTAGATTCAGGCCCATACAAGGGAAGATACCAGGTAAGTGCAAATATAAACGGATTGGTGCTACATAAGGTAAGTCAAAACAGTAATGGTGTCGGCACATATAAGCTTATGTCCCAGAAGATAAACATAGATGAAAATGGAAATATATCGTTTTCACTAGAGCCAGTTAAAAAAATAGTTATTAAAGTTAAGTATTCTGCAAAATCAGGTACTGTTGTAAAAGTCTCACCAAAACTATTTTACACTGAAGTAAACTTTGACAACAATGCTGTAAACTATATCGATTACTTCGGTCATAACGGATCAGTCGGTGCACAGAAATATCAGCAAAGAATATACTTCTCGCCTGATGTCATGTAATTAGCTTATACCTTCCTGTTTATGAGGCTGCGGCAAAACTGTATTTACCCTTCAGAGCGGTTAATATATGTTTTGCTGCAGCCTATTTGTTGCATACTCATTAATCACATTTTTCTTGAATACATTATGTAAATAACTACTTTGGTTAAGGTTACAAAAAACAGAACCGCCAATAAAGTCAGGCTGACAGTAGAATTAATGAAACCGGTAATTACACATGAAATGAATATTGCAAGAAAAATTACATTAAAGCTGATTTTACTGGATTTCTCATTTAAAGCAATGTTCCTCTCGTCATGTTCTTCAATATACAGATTTTTGATTTCAGTATCATTCTTTAATGCTTTATGATATTGAATTGCTTTCACGAACAATAGCATTACTATTGTAATACCAAGACCCGCACGTAAACCGTTTAGTACGCCACCAAAAAATTCAACAATATCACTTCCCTTTATTGCTGAATCCATGCTATAGAATAAATACAGCGTTGCAATTGCCAAAGGTAAAAGCAATATTCCAAAAACCAGGCACAAAATTTTGCGTTTCCTCAAAATCTTTCTATAATCTTCCATATTAGATACCCTCCAAATCCGAAAAGTCAAAAACCTCTTCAATTGTCTTTCCAAAATATTTTGCTATTTTATAAGCAAGAGGCAATGAAGCTGTATATTTGCCTACTTCAATTGATGTAATGGTTTGCCGGGTAGTCCCAACTGCCAGTGCTAACTCTTCCTGAGATAGCTTATGTTCCTTTCTTAAGGCTTTAATATTGTTTTTCATATTGCCTCCTTCCTCCTAATTTAAATTTATAGCAACAAATTAGCAAGTTAACTTTGCATTTTTAGTATAGCAAACTTTGCAAAATGCGTCAAGTTAACTTTGCAAAAAAAGACAAGCTAACTTTGCATAACTTAATATAGTTGTACATTTCAATAAAATATACATTGATTTGATAACTTTTCTTAAAAGGCGTGGAATTTAAGAATACTATTATTTATGATTTGGTTTCGAACTCAATTTGCGACCTGAATACTACCTTTCCACTTTTTTCATTAATTCCTTCTATATATGACAGGCTTGTATTCGACGATATATCTTTATAAAGTACCAGCATATCCTCCGGCAAGGCCTCACTTATATAGTCTATGGCGAATGATTTAACACTATGCTCACTAAATCTATCCGTACAAAAGCAGTCCATGGCATAATCCACATATTTTGAATTGTTTATATGACCGTTTAAGTCTATATCACTGTAGCCTATTCTTTTTTTGTATACGGCCTCCAATTCTCCAACAGCCCTTAACCTTCCGAACTTACCGTCAATGGCACGTTCATCTCTTATTGTGGAAGGATCATATGTTATCAATTCAGGCCTTCTGATTTCTCTCGTTTTAATGTCAAGAATTATCCACGCGGAAGCAGCTGACGCGATTACATTTCCATCAGAATCCAGCACACGGAAATCTCTTTCGAACTCTAATCTTTTATGACCGTGATGCCATGTCTCTATGGTGATTTTCTCATTAAGAACAGGATTTCTGAATATATTTATTCTAAAACGCGTTATAACCCATGTAACATTATATTTCTCTATCAATGTATCAATCCCTATTCCAAGGCTTTCCGCACCAACGCATGCAATATCCTGGAAATAATTGAACAGGGCACTTAATTTCAATGATTTTGTAAAATCAACATCACTTATATTAACACTGTATGCCTTCTGACATATCATTTTTGCCACCTCATCATATTTTGATTATTCACATTAGTCCGATAATTCACATAAGAATTATACCACATATGGTGAATAAAGGCATTTCAAAAAGTCTAATAGGTGTTATACAAAAAATATTTATACACAACTTTTTGAAATGCCCCATTGATATGTCCACTGAAATGTCAATTAGTGAAGATATTTTTTACACTCGTCAACATTCCTTTGTTCAAATGTAAGAAGCCTTTGGGCCAGATCCATTACTTCCTTGTCCGCATCTGAATACTCCTTCATCTTTTTTGTGATATCGATAATTCCCATTGTGCTGCCTTGTATCATCATTTGTGATATATTCGAAGGCGATTTGTTTGTCATGGTTTTTAGGTTTATTGCCATATAAGTTCTTGCTTTTGTTATAGCCCCTAAATCCTTAGGACTTTTGCCAAGCTCCTTGAGCTTATCATTGGCCATATCGTTTATCAGCTTGTATTCATCCAATTGAGACCTCAGCATATCTTTAAACTCGTCATTTCTTGCAATCCCAAGCAATTGCTTAATAGTATCCTCACCCATTTCAGCATTCTGGTGAATATAATTCAAAAGCTCTACATTTCCATCCATTAAAAAGCACCTCCGCTATGCAATATTTTGCTATACTTAAGTATGCTCTTTAATAATAAAATATATTACTGTTAATAGCCTCAAAAGCTAACAACTTAATGTATATGTATTTAAATCTATTGCTAAGTATTGACAATGCTCTGCAAGTTAACTATAATTATATCATTGAAGGTGATTTTTCAAGTTTTTGTTGTAATCATAGCCGAAGTAATATCTCTATTTTTTTAAAAAATAAATATTTTCCTAAAAGTTTGACAATCCTTGGTTCAATAAAAAAGGGCGTCAAGTCTTACATCTGTATTATTCTCACATTGATTTCCACTTACGTTTATACATTTTAATAAAATATCTTTATAACAATAACCTATTCTCCATGTATAAATTTATTTTAGTTGTTTATGTACTTCAAAAGGGTACAATTATCAAAATCAATGTGAAGGAGGTATTAATGTTTTTAATGATTTTAATGTTTTTAATGCTTTTTTAAAGAATTATATAAGTAAGTAAATATAGGGGGGAATCCATTCATGAAACACAAAAAATTTATAGCAATCTTATTAACTTCATTGATGCTTTTTGTCAGCCTTTTCTCAAATACTTTGTCTGCAGCTGTTCCTAGCAGTTTGAAGGTATTTTACAACAATAATGGAGCAAGTGCCAACTCAAATCAACTTTATATCAACATAAAGCTGAGAAATACAGGGACAACCGATATCGATCTTTCCAAGCTGACTATAAGATATTACTTCACACAGGACAGCAACAAGGAATTAAAATATTTTACCGACTATGTCAGCATGGGAACCATTTCTGCAGCATTTTATGATTTTTCGCCGGCAGCACCTAAGGCCGACAAGTATGTTGAAATAAAACCGTCTTCAGGTACCATTTCAACTGCCGGAGCACAATGGCCCAAACAATCAGAGGTAACAATACAAATAAGAGTTGCAAGAAGTAACTGGTCAAACTTTGACCAATCCAATGACCACTCTTATACATATGCTACATCACAGTATATTGAAAACCCATATATCGCAGTATTTGAATCGGGAACTTTAATTGCAGGTTCAGTACCGGGCGGTGTTGTTTCCAATCCACCTACTGCAACAAAAGCACCAACACCAACTAAATTTGTACCGACTCCTACTAAACCGGCACCAACTCCTACAAAATCAGCACCAACTCCTACCAAACAAACGGTATCTAATACACCAACACCGGTCAAAACCACTTCAAAAGGTGAAGTATTTGTAACAATTGACAAAACAACTGCCTATGTGGGAGATGTTATAGAAGCAACAATCAATGTAAAAGGATTCGATGTTATAGCAGGATATCAGGCAAACATAAAATACGACCCGACAGTTCTACAGCCTATATATCTTGACGGAACTCCATATGACAATTCTTCATCTCCGGAATACGGAACATTATTGCAGAAGAGATACAGCGTAACTGACATGGCTTCTAACGATATCGCAAAAGGTATACTTACTTTTGGAAGAACATACATGGCATTGGAGACATACAGAGCTACAGGGCTTAAAGAAAATACAGGTTCATTGGCTGTTATAAGATTCAAAGCATTAAAAGCAGCTTCTACCAGAATTACATTGGAAAACACACCAAGTCTTACAAACCCTGTTACCGGAACAATGATTTTCGATTGGGACGGCAACCAGCTTAGTGGATATACTGTTACTCAGGCTGCTGTCATAGATATCAGAAATCCCGCTACATCTACTAAATCAGCAACTTTTACTCCTACCACGTCAGCTGTGCCTACTCCTACTGCTGTATCATCAGTTCCACCGGAAGCCGAAGTCTATGTTACTCTTGACAAAACAACTGCTGATGTCGGCGATATTATTAAAGCTACACTAAACATAAAAGGATTTGATGTTGTAGCCGGATATCAGGTAAATTTAAAGTACGATCCCACAGTTTTACAGCCTGTATACCTTGACGGAACTCCGTATGACAATTCTTCATCTCCGGAATGCGGAACATTATTGCAGAATAGATACAGCGGAACAGATATAGCTTCTAACGACATTGCAAAGGGTATACTTGCTTTTGGAAGAACATACATGTTATTGGATTCATACAGAGCTTCAGGAGTAAAAGAAAATACCGGTTCACTGGCCGTTATAGGATTCAAAGTATTAACGGTAGTTTCCACGAGAATTGTTTTGGAGAATTCATCAAATCTTACAAACCCTGTTACCGGAACGATGATTTTCGATTGGAACGGCAATCAGCTTTACGGATATACTGTTACTCAAGCTCAAACTATCAACCCCGGAATCATTGCTACACCTACTAAAGCACCTACATCTACTCCAACTAAATCGGCAACACCAACTAAAGCTCCTACTCCGATCAAATCAGCAACACCTACACCCACACCTGTACCGGCAAAAGGCGAAGTATATATTACACTTGATAAAACAACTGCATCTGTTGGAGATATAATTATTGCAACATTAAATGTTAAGGAATTTGACGTAGTATCGGGATATCAAGTAAATATTAAATATGATCCATCAGTGCTGCAGCCTGTATACCTCGATGGTACTCCGTATGACAGTTCATCAGCCCCAGACTATGGAACACTATTGCAGAAAAGATACAGCGGAACAGATATGGCATTAAATGATCTTACAAAGGGTACACTTACATTTGGAAGAACGTATATGAATTTGGTTTCCTACAAAAATTCAGGCGTACCTGAAAACACCGGTTCGTTGGCAGTTATTGGATTTAAAGTATTGAAGTCTACAACAACCAGAATAACTCTTGAAGACTCACCAAGCTTGACAAATTCAGTCACAGGAACAATGATATTTGACTGGGACGGTTTCCAACTGTCAGGCTATAAAGTGACTCAGCCGCCGACCATCAACTAAAAGAGTACACTTATTCTTTCTTTCAACCATAAACTAATGCTCTCCTTTTCGGAAAATTAACCAATGGAAAGGAGAGCATTTTAATTTAGTTCCTTTCATATATTGTAGAGGGCATCAATACATGATATAGTATTGGTAGCAGATTGGAAGGATGATGTACATGTATGATAACATTCTTGATACCATTGGTAATACGCCGCTTGTAAAGATAAATAAATTAAATCCCAAGCCTCATATTCCACTATATGCAAAGCTGGAAGGATTTAACCCTACAGGAAGCATAAAGGACCGCATAGCATTAAAAATGATTGAGCAGGCTGAAGAATGCGGTATGCTGACTAAAGATAAAACAATTATTGAGCCTACCTCCGGTAACACTGGAATAGGCCTGGCAATGATAGGTGCAGTTAAAGGTTATACGGTTGAAATAATAATGAGTGAAGCAGTTTCAGTTGAACGCCGAAAAATGATTGAAGCCTTTGGCGGAAAAATTACACTAACTGATGCTTCCCAGGGAACAGATGGAGCCATTAGAAAAGCACATGATCTTATCCGTACGCATCCCGACAAATACTTTATGCCAAACCAGTTTTCAAATGAATACAATAAAATGGCACACTACCTTACTACTGCAAACGAAATATGGGAGGGCACACAGGGAAAAATTACACATTTTGTATCTGCCCTTGGCACCTCAGGAACCATAATGGGTGTAGGAATGGGATTAAAAGCCAAAAACCCCGATATACAGGTAATTGAAGCACATCCTGTTCAGGGTCATTATATACAGGGTCTAAAAAATATGAAGGAAGCAATAGTTCCCGAAATTTATGATCCAACAAAAATCGATCGAACTGTAATGATTGAATCGGAGGCTGCCTTTTCCATGTGCAGATCAATTGTTATGAACGAAGGAATCTTTGTAGGCATGAGCAGCGGTGCAGCAATGCTCGCAGCCCTTGAATGCATAAAGGAAATAGATGAAGGCTTTGTGGTTGTAGTCTTTGCCGATAGAGGTGAAAAGTACCTAAGTACCGACTTGTTTAATTCAGATACATAGAGAGTTATTAAACTCTCTATTTTGTCATTTATCCTGGACATGATGAGGATTCTTTTTAACCATTTTAAAGGCCTCGACTATCCTCTCCTTAACTTCAGTTCTCAGTTTGGTAAAATACTCACTTTTTTCATTCTTATCTATAAAATTCGAAAGGTAATTAGGCTTAAGATCGTTTAGAACAATAGCAGCAACATCAGCCAAACAAATCCAACAGTCACAGAAGCCTTTACCTCTTGTATTTTCGGTATTTTCAGCAAAATCATACAATTCCTGCAATACTATATTTTCTGTAAAATTTTCCAATCCTGCATAAGTATACAAATCATCCCTAAAGTTTTTCGTTACAGTCTTCATCTTTGTTAGCTCCTATCATAAATAAATTACTTCATATATAGAATATCGGAAAAATGTATTATAAGTTTATAGTATCATTGACTTTTTACATTGTATATGGTAATTTATATATGTGTATATAACTTACAAACGAAAGGATGGTTTTGATGTCGGTAAGCTCTGTAATGGTGATTTTCAACTAAATATAGTTGGAAGGACTGATTATGTCCTTAAAAGGCATTACCTTACAGACTGCTTCAATAATCATTTTTCGATTGTATTTGTTATGATACGATGATTGTAAATGTGTGGCACGGCAAGGTGTGTTTGTCGGGCTATTTTTATTATTCGGAAAAATATACGATAAATACAATTGTTTGGTTTCTATACCCGCAGGAGCATTCTGCCTTTAATAAGGCAAGGTATGTCTTTTGCGGGTTTATTTTATTAATGTCGGTATTATGGAGGAACTTAAACAATGAATGAAAAATATTTTAAAATATTGGAATTTGATAAAGTACTTGATATTCTTGAAGAATGTGCATTAAGCGATAAAGCCAAAAATAGAATCAAAAAACTTGAGCCTTATCTGTCTGAGAGCGAAGTATCCAGGCATTTGAATGAAACAACCGAGGCAAAGCTCATTATGGAACAATTTGGAACCCCACCACTTTCAGCAATGGACGAACTTGAAAAACATTTGACACTATTAGGCAAGGGAACGCTTCTAATGCCGGAACAACTAAGCAGCATAGCACAATTTTTCACATCCTGCAGGCGATTGAAAGCATATCTGAAAAAAGCAGAAGCTTCATATACAGCAGTAGCTTCATACGGCAATTCCATTTATGACCTCTCAGATGTTGAAGATGAAATAAATAGGAGCATACGAGGCTCCCAGGTGGTTGACAATGCCTCTTCCCTGCTTGCCGATATCAGGAGGAAGATTATAAATGCCGAAATACAGGTCAAATCCAAGCTTGATTCGCTCCTTAGGAATAATAAAAATTGGTTTTCAGAAAGCTTTGTATCTATTCGCAACGGGCATTATACCTTACCTGTAAAAAAAGAATACAAGAACCAGATTAAAGGCTCAGTTATTGATATATCCCAAAGCGGAAGTACTTATTTCATCGAGCCCTCAGCAATTGGAAAACTCCAGGAGGAAATAGGAATACTGCGTATTGAAGAAGAAAATGAAGTACGGCGTATACTCTATGTGTTAACTGCTCTTGTGGAGAAGCATTTACCTCTCATCAATATAAATATGGAGGCGATGGAAAGTCTTGATTTCATATTCGCCAAGGCAAAACTCAGTATATCTATGAAGGCATCCCCTCTGCCTATCGGCACTGAAAGGAGAATTGAAATCAAATCCGGACGCCATCCCCTGCTAAAGGCTGAAAATGTAGTTCCTCTTGATTTTCATATAGGCGGAGATTATAGAGGCGTTATCATTACCGGCCCCAACACCGGTGGAAAAACCGTTGCACTGAAAACCATCGGGCTGTTATCCCTAATGGTACAGTGCGGACTTCATGTTCCTGCAGATGGCGGATACTTTACAATGAATAATCATATATTGTGTGATATTGGAGACGGGCAGAGCATAACAGAAAACCTTTCTACCTTTTCATCCCATATGACTAATATCATTCAAATACTCAAGACAGCAAGCGATCAGTCCATGGTTCTCCTTGATGAGTTAGGTTCGGGCACCGATCCTGCGGAGGGTATGGGACTGGCTATAGCTATATTGGAAGAGCTTGCAGGCAAAAATTGCCTTTTCGTGGCAACCACCCATTATCCTGAGATAAAGGACTTTGCCAAATCTACGCCTGGCCTTGTTAATGCAAGAATGGCATTTGACATTGAAAGTCTATTGCCTTTATATAAATTGGAAATCGGCGAGGCTGGCGAAAGCTGTGCCCTTTATATAGCAAGGCGTTTGGGACTTCCCCTCAAAATGATTGAAAGAGCAAGCATGGCTGCATATGGTACTACGGCATCTATGGCTTTGATGAGAAATCCAAAGGATACTGTTACACCATCTAGGGAAATGGAGCAAACAAAAACCCCGGATAAGATAGTTCCGAAAAATGATACAAAAAAGACTCCTAAACGCTCTCAAATCAATACATTCAATTTAGGCGACAGTGTAATGGTCTATCCCCAGAAAATAATAGGAATTGTATATCAAAAAGCCAATGAAAAGGGGGATGTTGGGGTTCAGATAAAGAATACCAAGATTTTGGTAAACCATAAAAGACTAAAACTCCATGTTTCTGCAAAGGAACTTTATCCTGAAAATTATGACTTTTCAATTATATTTGACTCGGTGGAAACCCGTAAAAAAAGGCATGATATGGCTCGCAAGCATGATCCCAAATTAATAATTGAGACCAAGGATGACTAAAATAAAACTGCAGCCATGGAACTTTATATAAAAAGATGATAAAATAAACAAAGCCATATTAAATACGTTAATAATCATACATTTAACAGAGCAAAATAACCAACGCTTTAACGGAATTTTGCAATAGATAAATGTAAATTCATCAACAACGAGAGGTGAATATTCTTTGAAGAGATTATTGGTTTTAGCAATAGCACTGATTATATCATTTTCAGGATGCTATGATAACAAAGGTGAAACTAAGGAAAGTCCCGATATCCAAGTAGAACAACCATCCCTTAGTACCAAGGTGCCTTCCGGTATACCTGAGGAAGATAATGAAAGCAATGTATTGGATTTCGATAGCAATACTTACAACAAGCTCTATGAATTGCCAAACGACAAACAAATATATTATAGCGAATACAAGTCCATATTGTTTAAATCAGGGGAAAAACTTACTCTGCTAAACGATATTAATAAAGACGAGTTCGCATCTTCGCCTGTTTTATCGCCTGATAAAAAAAATATTGCATACATTTCTCCCTACGAATTTGAATTAAACGGTAATGTCTATATTTTTGACACCGATAACGAAACAGCCAAAAAGGCAATTCAGGTTGACATCAAGAAGGAAGACTCTGCAAAGGTTGTTAAGTGGCTCGATAATGATAGGCTCCTTGTAATTATAGGCTATGGTAAAGGAACAGTTAGCAGAGGAGGAAATTTATACTTGTATAACATTAAAACCAATGAATTAAAAGCAGTTAAAGAAGTAAGCGAAATGGAAGAAATAGTAGATGTAAATGTCGGTACGGAAGGTACAATAATAGATATAATTACATGGAATGAAGAGCATACGGAATTCAAAACTAAACAGGTGCCAATTGTGTTTGAATAATTATATTTCTGAGCTCTAAATTTTAACATAATAAATTCAAAAAGCTTATGCAAAATGCCGCATAAGCTTTTTGAATTTTATAACTACTCTTTATTTTTCACGAAAAATTCCATTATCGTTTATAACAGGAGACGTCACCCATAGCAAAGCTTTATATATTTTCATATTATTCCTCCTCGTCAAATATGTATTTCATAATATCTGACGAGGAAGCTTTCAATTTTGTTCCATTTAATTAATACAATTTTTATATTTATATATAAAATTTTTATTTATTTATCTCCCTGACCGGTCTTCCTTCTATATAGCCCCTGTAGCCTTGAGGTGATAGCTGAAACCTTGGAGCCAAATCGTCCGCCCATTCAAAACCGTAAATCTGAGGATTGTATTTTTTCATCACTTCCCATATATCTGTAATTGCTTCTTCAAATTTTTCGTCATCATATGGTTCGCCCTGGAAAACCATTACTTTACAAGGCGGCAAATCAATGATTTCAAAGCCTTCAGGTATTTTACCAGCATAATCCTGAGGTACTTCCACTCCTTGAACATATTTGGATGTTCCTTTCCTAATCATATTATCCGGCAGCCACATGCCTACAGGCTCATACATAGCCTCCTTTATGCTGCACAACATACCCCAGACATCACAGCCTACCTCTTCACAATACTCAAAATAGTGAGTGGCTTTGATTCCCCTTTTCAGTATCAATTTCCTCGCAGGCCTCTCAACCACCTGCACAAAAACTGTGCTTGTCTCTTTTTTCTCAGACATTTTCATCTCTCCTTTATGCAGAGTAAGGTAATAATCACGAATACGATTGGGCATAAACAGTTGTATAGGTTCAGGGCTATCACTGTATTTTTTCGGAGATACACCAAACTGTTTAATGAAAGCTCTTGTAAAGCCTTCATGGGAGTCAAAAACAAAATCAAAAGCCACATCTATGACCTTTACCTGATTGTCCCGCAACTGTAAGGCAGCTTTGCTTAACCTCAAAGCTCTGATATATTCAAATGGTGTCTTACCGATAAGCTCTTTAAAGATCCTTGCACAATACCACTGTGAATATCCCGCCACTTTAGCCAACTGACTTAATGTTATCGGTGAGTTTATATTGTCATTAATATAGTCCTGCATTCGCTGCACTGCCTCAACCAATTCCCATCGTTCCATGCTATCACCTCCTTGTCTATAGAATATCATTTCAGTCTCTTTTTTTCTTGACCTGGCTTGCTAAGAAAATAGGATAGAAAATCCACCTTCAATCCAATAGTATATCAATCATCTTTTGAGTATTGTTGAGAAATGCTTTAGTAACCTGATAATGCTCGGTTTCTTCATATTTTACGACCTTTAAATCTTCCTTGATTTCATATATTAAAGAATTGGGATATGCCATAATTATCGGAGAGTGAGTAGCAATTATAAACTGGGATCCCATTTCTACCAATTCATGCATTCTGCTAATCAATGTCATTTGCCTGGTAGGAGACAGGGCTGCTTCAGGTTCGTCCAATATATATAATCCATTTCCCGAGAACTTGTTCATAAAAATGGCAAGAAAGGATTCACCATGAGACTGTTCGTGCAAAGAACGTCCTCCATATGAATCAATTATTTTGGGGCCACAAAAATCTTTATCCAACTCGTCAATATTTGATGCCACATTGTACAAGCTTTCCGCCCTAAGGAAAAAACCGTTTCTTGGTCTTTTCACTCCCTTGACAATTCTGATAAAATCATATAAATCGGAATGGGTACTTGTTGTGGAAAAATTAAAATTTTTAGTGCCTCCTTCAGGATTAAATCCATATGCTACAGCAATAGCTTCAAGTATAGTTGACTTGCCGCTTCCGTTTTCCCCAACAATAAAGGTAACATTTGGATGGAACTTCATTTCTTTCAAGTTCTTAACTATAGGAAGACAAAAGGGATATCTGTCAAAGGATGTTATTTTATCATTTCGAAGCTTTGCACTTCTTATATATTGATCAATCTTTTCCAATCCCATGGGCTTACCACCTCATTTTACTTCAATCCAAATATACATTATCAAAAACCATATGAATTTTCAATGAATAGAACACCGTCATAAGCATAACTAATTCTGTCACTGTATAGAAAAGCCAGTTTTGTTATGATAAGATAAATAACAAAATTATAAGATAACAGGAGGAGATACAGATGAGTGATGAAATTAGATACGAACAATTCGTAGATTCAAGTGAACCACTAAGTTCTATGCAGGAGAAGGATTGGACGTTTTACGGGCAGTGCAGTGAATCATATACATATCTTTATGATATACATGACCCCAATAGGCAGGATTATCTTGATATTCCATATGGTGAGGACCCGATGCAGAAACTTGATATACATCATCTAAAAAGTGATGACGATAAGCTAAGGCCTGTAATTTTCTTTATTCATGGTGGTGGTTGGACCAGCGAAGACAAAAGTAATACAAGATTCTTTGCACAAGAATGGATAAAAAATGGATATACTGTTGTATCAACCAATTATAGACTAGCTCCTAACGTTAATCATCCAAGCCAGATAGAAGATTGTTCAATGGCCTTTAAGTGGACGCTTGATAATATTAAAGATTATGGCGGCGACCCGGATAATATAGCCGTCATTGGTCACTCTGCCGGTGCACATTTAGCTGCTCTTCTTGTGATAAGTGAAAAGTGGCATAAGAAATATAACATAGACATAAAAAAAGTTAAATGCTGGATTCCAGTAAGCGGCGTTTTTGATTTTAATTTACCGGAAAATTATATACCCGAAATTTTAAACCTTTCAATTAATGCCATGTTGGGTAATAGTGATAAAAATGATTGCTCACCTATTTTGCATGTTACAGGAAATGAACCTCCTTGTTTGATATTACACGGAGGAGATGATTGGCTTGTTCCACGTTCAAACTCAATTAATCTACATACCGAATTAGTTAAAAAAGGTTGTAAAAACGCTGAATTAAATATTGTTCCGGGATATTGGCACGTCAATATGATGCTTGGATACGACCAGAAAGGGCATAAACCTGCTGAAATTATCAATTCGTATCTTGCCAAAATGTTGCCCACTTCAATTTAGAAGCTTAAGGTTAGATAAAGCAAGTTTACATAATAATACAACTCAACAACAACATGATCATGATATACCTATTTAATTCATCTACTTTTGGCTAAACATTGAAAAGCCGATATATTTTATGTAAAATATAGAACGGAGGATGGAATAAATCCTGAATATTAAAAACACAATTGGAGGAATTATTAGGATGGTAAAAAAAGGTATTTCATTCTTCTTGGTTCTCTGTACTACTATAATATCTTCAGCAATTGTTTTTGCAGATAATAGTGTAAAATGGACGGCAGTACAGGATCCAGGCATTAAAGGACTAAACGACGTCATTTATGGCAAAGATTTGATTGTTGCTGTTGGAGAAGGCTCCAGATCCAGCACGGATAACTATGGTGCCATTTTAACCTCAACTGACGGAATTCATTGGACTAACAGAATAACAGGAACAAATAACCCTTTATTTGGAGCAGCATGGTCAGGAAATATGTATGTTGTTGTGGGTAAAAATCAAACTATCCTTACATCAAAGGATGGTGCTGTATGGACAAAACGGGCTTCCGGCTCAAGCTATGATCTCACTGATGTTGTCTGGGCAGGAAACCAGTTCGTTGCTGTAGGAACTGAAGGAACTATTATTACATCCAGTGACGGAATCACATGGACACCAAAGAACTCCGGCTCTAAAGCAAACTTTACGGGAATAGCGTGGTCGGGCAATCAGTTGGTTGCCATAGGTCAAACACCTACAAGTTTTGGTGATAATCCTCTTTATTATTGCACATCACAAGATGGTACGAATTGGGTGGAAAAAACTTTGGACATTAAGGGAACATTAAATGATATTGTTTGGTCCGGTTCTCAATTTGTCGCTGTTGGTGGTATTCAATCAGGTATATTAAGCAGTAAGGGTGGTCTGATATTAACATCACCTGATGGATTATCCTGGACAAAACGCACTGTAAATGTAAACGACGAAATAGATTGCATTACATGGTCAGGAAAAACATTTTTAGCTTTTTGTAATAATCTTACACTCCATACAATTACATCAGATGACGGGGTAAATTGGACTCCACATAAAATCAGCTCCGATGTGAATTCTCCAAAAGCAATAGTTTGGGCAGGAAACCAGTATGTTGTAGTATTTAGTTCAATCCTTCGCAGTAGTATAATAATGACATCTCCTGATGGAGTAGACTGGACAACAAGAATGTTTCCTTTTGGTGATACAAAGGGAATTGCGTGGTCCGGCAGTTTATTTGCATCACCTGCTGAAGATGGAACTATGCTTACATCCCCGGATGGGCTGACATGGACAATAAATTATACAAATAAATTGCATTATCCCCAAGGAATTGTTTGGACAGGAAAACAGTTTGTAGCATATGGAAAAGGATCAACCAGCGAAATTTTTAGCAATGCAAAAACAGAAAACGCTGTGATTTTGACCTCCCCCGACGGAATGACCTGGACTGAAGCCAATTGTAAAGCTAAAGGTGATATCTATGATATGATATGGGCTGGAAATAAGCTGGTTGGAGTAGGTCAAACCAATACCGGAAAATACGGCCTTATAATAACCTCAACTGACGGTATCAATTGGACGGATACAGTGACAGAAGGTGAAAACAAATTAGTATCTGTTGCATATTCCGGTAAAGTTATTTGTGCAGTAGGTACATATAATGTGACTTCAACTGATGGAGTTAAATGGAAGGAGCATCCCAAAAAAGAAAATGAAAGCATGGCAACTATTATCTGGGATGGCAAAAGATTTGTAGCTGGAGGTTTTAAAAACTATAAATCATTCATAATAACATCTTCCGATGGGCTTAATTGGACAAATAGCAATATGAGTTTTCCCAAAAATCTGTGTAAATTAGAATGGACAGGCAGTCAATATTTAGGCTACGGTGAATACGACTATTTCCCACATATTATAATTTCAAATGATGGTATCAACTGGACGATTATATCCCCAAAATATACATTAAGCAAAGAAGTCTCAAAAGTAATTAAAGTTGGAGACACTCTTATTTGTACCGGAAGTGATCTGGTGCATGGAACCGGAGCAAATACTATTGGAGTCAATGTAAACGGAACACAATTAATACTGGATGCTCCGCCAAAAATGGTTAATGGCAGGGTTTTAGTTCCTCTAAGGGCTATTTTTGAAGCTCTAGGTGCTCAAGTAAAGTGGGATGCAAACACACAGACAATCACAGGAACAAAGGATTCAAAAACAATCGTACTGAAGGTAAACAGTAAAAATGCTGTAGTAAGCGGGAAAAATACTACTTTGGATGTACCTGCTCAAATAATAAGCGGAAGAACATTTGTACCTGTCAGATTCATTTCTGAGAGCTTAGGTGCCGAAGTGAATTGGGACAGTGACGAAAAAATGGTTAGGGTAAACAATTAGAACTTCTAAAGTCCAATATCATATTGAATTAAAAACCCACAAAGGTGATGCTTCATTCATATGACATCCCTCTGTGGGTTTCTTACATGTTTTTATACTGCAACATCTATGATTAATAATATATTTAATATTGCTTATTCTGATACAGCTCCAAAATTAACTGCTATTTTTATTACATCATTAATGTTTATGGAGCCATCCATATCAAAATCACAAACAGGATTATATTGTTCATCGCCCTTTACCGTATTGAATGCTTTTGCAATCTCCACAACATCCAGCATATTTATTGCACCATCTTGTATACCGTCTGAATTTGGAATATCTCCAGCCAGTATTACAACCGGTGAAGAAGCACTTCCGATAACATGATCTTGGCTTCCCAATAAATCCTTTATATTTTTTGTAAGATATCCGGGTTTTGATATGCTAATGTCATAAAATCCTCTTATCCTATTTACATTTTCCAATTTGAAGAATCCATTTGCATCTGATGTTGCGGTAAAGCTATAACCGCCGCTGGATTTCAATTCAATTTTAAAACCTTCATTTATTTTACTGTTATTTGATTCTACACTTGATTTAACATAGCCTGAAATTGAAATCTTATCTGCAGCCGGAGCAGCATTATTGGCAAATGCCGACATAAACACCAATGCCGAGTTCCAGTAAACTGTGTGCTCATTTGCTACCCAATCGTTTGAGCTTCTTGTGTAACATTTTGCAGCAAACCTTGATAATCCGGCACCTTCATAGGCGTTAGGTCCGCCCGGAACATAACCGTCAGGAATTCCGGCTTTACCGTCTTTGTTATATATATTGCTGAAAACATTCTTTGCAGAATCTTCCCCATAACCTGAAACAAAGCTAAATCTAAGTGGATTTGTGCCAAGAAGCCAGTTTAATGAACCAAATCCCATGGCATTTATCGATTCATTTGATTTACCCAGCAGCTTTGCACCGATTATGGCATCCATTGGAGTATTCATAACCTGCATATTTATACCCCAGAAATAATTTCCCGGAACAATGGTATTTTTCCATGGGTTGTTGTTATATCTTGTTAATATTTTATTAAGCCATTTATCATATTGAGTATTAATCCAACTCTCAACCTGGGCATCTTTTGAATCTGCTTTAAGGTAACACATATATGCTGTGTACCACATATCTCCCCAAGTATGACCATATCCGTATGAATTTGTGAACTTAGATTCAAATTTTGTGTAGTTGTTTTTAAAATATGAGTGGTACTTTTCATCAGAAGTTGTTCTGTACAAGGATGCTGCAGCCCAGAGTCTGTCGCTGCTGTCATCGCTTACATTATAAGGACCGGGCGGAGATATTATGTTTTTGGGATTATTTTCTAGAAATTCCCATGCTTTTTTAGCAGAATCAAGACACTGGTTAGCAAACTTTTCATCATAATCCTTATATAAGAGGTAGGCCTGTGCCAAAACAGCTGCTGCACAAGCAGTATCATCAGTTGTACAACCGTTTTGATCCCTTATTATTCTTGCTTTGACATTTTCATCATCATCGGACTGAACTCTTGGATAGAAGCCTCCGCTTGAAGCATCTTGCATCTTAAGCATCCATTCCAGCTCCCACCTGCACTCATCAAGAATGTCGGGTATGCCGTTTCCGCTTTCCGGTATGTTAAACTGATTGTCTGTAAACTGTGAAGGGAATGTTTCATAAGCCCAGAAAAGATCTGAAAGACCCGAAGCCCCTGCATTCACATATTTACCAAAGTCACCGGCATCATACCAGCCCTTTGAAACATCTATGGGTGCTTTTTTGCCCGATGCAAAGGATGCTATAGAATCCTGAGGAGTTTTATCTTCTCGTGGATATCCCTCGGCATAAGGCTCCGAAAGCTCAATTCCCTGACGCTGATAGTAGAAATATCTTGCTGAATCGGTAATAAGCTCTTTGTATATGTCTTGTCCTATTTTAAACTTGAGTGATGCGTCAATGCTTGAATCCGAAACAGTTATATAATATTCACCCGGTGTATTGAATTGGCTGAAATCGGCTTTAAATATTTTTTCACCGGAATCCACAGCTTCAAATTCTGAAACCAGAGTTAAATTGTTCTTGTATACAACAGTATCATCCGATACTTTCTTTACCTGAAATTCCGTATCTTCGGACACTGTAAGCTCTTCCGGAAATCCTGTAATAAGAGCATACTTTTCACTTTCGGGTAAGAAGCCCAGCTGATTGACTTTAATGGCAGGTGCTGCCTTTTCATTATCGGGAGAAGTAATTTTAATATCATTGAACCAAACTGTAAATGGGTCTATATTAACCTTGTCTATAACAAGGCATGTAACCGAGGACGGATCAAACTTTGGGTTAAGAGCAGCAATATCTTTTAAAGGTATTTTCACATGCTGCCACTCTGTAGTTATTTCTGCATATTTTGATACCGCAATCTTCACATCGACTTCAAGGCCTGCTGCACGTTCATAAACCTTATCCCTGAAGCCTATTACAAAATCCTCTCCGCCTTCTTTACCTATTATATTGAATTCTAGAAAACCGTTTTCAATATATTGTGATATGTCGTGGGAGTTCCATCCCCTAAGAGTTAATAGTGATACCCACCAGCCTGAATTGACAGGTTTTGAAATATTAAGTCTCAGTGATGGTAAATTGTTATATGTTACTTCAGTATCGAGAGGCAAGGTGCTATTTACTGTTTCGATTTCACCTGCTCCGCTTCCGGTCCAACCACCAACAGCAGCATCTTTGAATATTTGTACATCCAAAAGCTTTCTGTACCCCTCAGGCGGATTAGCCGCATTTGAATGCATCGGCGACATAATCATGGTAAAAACCATAACAATGGCCAGTAAAAGTGATAGTTTTTTCTTCATCTTATCATTCTCCTTTTTAAAATTTGTAAAATTATAGATATTATTAATATCAAGCTAATTTTACCATTTTTCAATGATAATTTGAAGAAATTTCTATTACATAGAATAGTAAAAGCTATAATGAGACAGGATTCATTATAGCTTTTAATGAGCTATTTGTTCCTTATCATCCTAATAATGAAAAAAGCCAGTGTTCCGAAAAGTGCCATTAGAACTATAGGCAAAAATGCAATGCCTACCCCTTCTGCTTTTCCCTTTGCTACCAATATAGAAATACATAGTAAATAGGTAAGAATCAACGATATTTCCATTTTAATAAGTCTTATCAGAGTTCTTGCATTGGTATACTGGAATTTGGCATTTTCCTCTGTGATCTCACATAAATAATTGAATGTATGAGGAAATTTCCCCAATACGGCTAATAAAGCATACAAACCTATATTCGCAATGAGCAAAACAAACAAAACGCCTTTTCCACCCCATCCGTCTACCTTTCCGGAAAACCCAAAGTGACTGGGTATTCTATTAGGTAGGTCATTATAATTTATCAGCATAAATAAAGCTGCTCCCAATAATGATAAAACACATACGCCTTCAATAACGATTTCCGGAAGTGTTAAAGGAATTTTGAGTTTTGGTCTTGTTTTTTGCATATGATCACCAACCTGCTTTTTTATATGCTATATTAACGCTGGACTCCCAATTCAATACCAATTATAACAGTTTAATTTGCATGTATCAATCGCCATTACCAAACATATGCAAATATAAGCTTTAATTACACCTTTCCAAGTGATTACATTTAATTCTATAGTATCCATTTAATATTTAGCAAGCAATTAAATGGTAAATGGATACATGGTTGACACTCATTTACATTTATGTTATGATGTATAATAAAGGCGTTCCGCAATTTATTTGCGGGATGCCTTGTTCTATTATTTAGATATTTTCCATTTAATAACACTAAGAAAAAGAGGGAGATGTAAATGTGTAAAGGCTTGTTATCAAGGGAAATGTATGATTATTTAACCCAGCATTCAGTCGAAATTGCCAGAAAAAAAGAGATGCTTATTAAAGAGCTCTTCGTTGAAGAAACACAGGAAAGTATTAGTTTCAATGAATTTTTTAATGAATACCTGGATAATATAGACAATTATTTAAGTACAACAAGAGTAGGTAAAGGAGGCAGCAACACCTGTCCGTTTGTAATCATCGGCAGTATTGTTGATGTACATGATTTTGACTACAATGAAGATTTACAATATCATATTGTGCTGCCATATGAAAAAAGACAGGAGACTAATATTGACTGTGCATCTTGCCTTTCACCATTAGGTAAGTCCCTGTTGTTCAAAAGATTAAATGAACCTGTAAATATACAAGTTCCCGCAGGCGAACTGCACTATATTATAAACAAAATAACTGTCCCTGATATAAAAGCAGTTACAGCAAGCAAACTCTCAAATGGGTAAAGTGAATGATTTCAGGCATTTCCCTTACAGGCACAGGGGGAAATGCCTTTCACCCATTACAATATTTATTTGAAAACGAGGTGTTATTTTTTTATGTATACGAGCATTGAACTTACCACATATGTATATAGGGCTATTATAAGTCATCTTGTTGATTTTGAGGAGCAAAAAGATAAAATAGTTAATGAACTTTATAGCGAACCATCGGCTTTACGTGATGATTTTAGCAGTTTTTTAAATACTTATCTGATAAAGCTTGAAGAATTGATTAAAGCAGCTCAAATTGCAGACAAGCCAACACGTGAGAAATTAAAACAACTTAATTACCTGCCCTATGTGATTATTGGAAGCACTGTAGAGTTGGAGGATGCTAACGGTTTAAATACACAATCTTTCAAAATCGTTTGCCCATACGATAATTCCAACTCAAAAAAGGATTTGTCCTATATTTCTTCTCTGGGAAGAGCTTTAATGCTCAAGAAGCCCGGGGATGTGATAACGGCAGAAGTCAACAAGACTAATCGTACTTATAAAATAAAATCAATACGTTATGAATTTTAACCGCTCATATTATTATACAAAAAACAGTCTGTTGTATGGTCATTAACCATACCGATAGATTGCATATAAGCATAAATAATGGTAGAACCGACAAACTTAAACCCCAGTTTTTTCATGTCTTTGCTTATTTTATCGGAAAGGTTTGTAGAAGCAGGAACATCGGATAATTTGTCCCAGGAATTAACAATGGGAACATGTCCGACATAGCTCCATATAAAGTTATCGAAGCTTCCATACACGCTCTGTACCTTTTTAAAGCATATTGCATTTTGTTTGACTGATTCAATTTTCAATCTGTTTCTGATAATATCTTTATTTTGCATAAGAGCTTGAAATTTACTATCATCATATTCAATTATCTTTTCTATATCAAAGTTATCAAATGCCTTTCTGAAAGCTTCCCTCTTTTTCAAAACAGTGAGCCAGCTTAGACCTGCTTGCATGCCCTCAAGAACAAGCATTTCAAAAAGTCTGGTATCGTCGTGAAGGGGCCTTCCCCACTCCAAATCATGATATTTTTGATATATTTCATCGTTGGTACACCATGCACATCGTATAATATTTTCATTCATATGTACTTCTCCATGCTTAGTCTATTTAATTACACTTATGTTTACCACATTTACATTAACTGTATTTATATTTACAATTTTATATTAGCTGTAAAAGCATCGTAACGCCTTCTATTTCATTCTCCAATTCATCACATTCTGCCTGCTGGCTCTTTATATAGTTTTCAAACAAATATGCTTTATCAGGATGCTTTTCTTTAAGCTCGTTGGCTCGCTTTATAATAAATGCTTGCTGCTCATCATTGGTGCTTTTGAGCTCGTCATCATCGTTAAACCTTTCATCAAGCAGCTTGACTCCTGCATTTTGAAAACACATAAGCCATTTCTCTTTTGTATAATAGCTGTCATCGGAATCGTCTTTTCCATAAGCATCATCAATAAATATGTATCCGCCTTTTTTAACTGTGCCTTTTAGCTTTTGAATTGTTTCTTCGGGATTTCCAAGTACATCTCCAACAGCACCGAGTATAACAATATCATAATCCTTTTCCACTTTAACAGACTCATTTATATCTCCAACATTAAAACAGCACAAGTTTTCTACACCGTATTCTTTTGCTTTTTTATTGGAAAATTCAATAAACTCGGGAATAATATCAATCCCCTTTATTTTACATCCCAACACCCTGGCCAAATGGACACTTACAGCCCCTTTACCGCATGCCAAATCAAGCACTCTCGTCTTGTCCGATACATGTATATGCTTTGAAATCATATCGGCAATGTCCTTAGGTGATGAGCCCAATTCCCACAAGTCCTGCAATAAATAGGGCAAATACGGAATCAATTCTGTAGTTTCTGCAGTCAATGATTTTGCAAGCTTTTCTTCAACTTTAGACATAGTATATTTCCCCTTCCTATTTTTCAGCTACAACAAGCATTTCATAATCCTTTGTAATAAGCTTACTATGAAAATAATGAGATTTGGTCCATCCGGTAAGGCTTCTTATATTCCATTATTATATCATTCATCTTGTATAGAATTCCATATTTATTACACCTTTCCTGAAACAAACTCCACAGCTCCTTTGCCCTAGAAGAACGGCATTCATATGAATTCCCATAATATCTTATATATTTTTCTTTGACCGAAGGGAACAGTTCATCCAGCTTTTTATAATACCAATCCCTTTGATTCTGCCTTAATGTTACACCGAAATCGGGAAAAATAAATTTTGCCCCGCTCTTTTGTGCAAGCTCAATAATACCACTAATATTGTCATCAGTATCTTCTATAAAAGGAAGTATGGGCATCATCAATACTCCTGCAAAAATACCTTCCTCGGTAAGCTTTCTTATGGCTTCAAATCTTTGGGATGAAGAGGCTACATGAGGCTCAACCTTCTTGCACAAAACATCATCAGCCGCTGTAATCGTAATTTTTATCAACACTGGAGAATGCTTTGATATATCCTTTAAAATGTCAATATCCCTGATAATTAAATCGCTTTTGGTGGCAATGGAAACACCAAACCCATAGCGATTAATAAGCTTTAAAGCACCTCTTGTAAGTTTATATTCTTTTTCAAAGGGATTGTACGGATCACTCATAGCTCCCGTTCCAACAACACCCTTTTTACGCTTTGATTTAAGGTCACGCTCAATTATGGCAAGAGCATTTTCTTTCGCTCTTACCACATCAAAATTATCCACTCTATAGCATTCACTTCTGCTGTCACAGTAAATGCAGCCATGGCAGCAGCCTTTATATATATTCATGTTGTAATTGTTTCCAAACCATGAATTGCCCTCAAAATAACCCGATACTATTGTTTTAGCCTTTATGAATTCCATCTTAAACCTCTTTTTCCAGAGAATGATTATCGTTCCTTACTTTGAACCTCAGCACAGTTTTGAGCTTACCGGCTTCGGTCTTGCGAGGGTCCGAAAGATATATTTCCCGATGCTTTAACGAGATTCTCTCATATCCATTGTCCCTACAATAACGATCCATTTTTTCAAAGCTTGCAGGTTCATCATCATAGCTTCCTAAATGAAGCATCTGACAGCACATTCCCTCGGTTATGGTAACAAGATTAATTTTATCAAGATAATCATTGGGCTTTTTATTTTTCGTTTCAATAATAAACCTCTCAAACAATTCATCATCTAAAAATTCCGGCTGACGTATCATTATGGAGTATGCATAGTTGCTTTTATCGGTTATCGGCTTGGTTTTATCAACCAGGTCCCACACACCTTCAAGCGGAAAAACAGTATAATCATAATATCCTTTGGGAACTTCCTTGCTTTTATAAGACATTTTTACCGAATAACTAAAGCTGTAAAGTGCAGCAGTTGCTAATGCAAACTCATCGCCATTAGGATCTCCTTTGCCGTCGATACATGCAAATTTCATTGAAGGTACTTCTATAATGCCAGGGTCATTTTTAGGCAGGTATAAATCCTTAAAAGCCTTCTTATAATCCAGTTTGTCCATGGTTATCCTCCATCCTTGCACAATGCAAGACCGATTTATAATATTGTTATGAAATCAGTATATCATTCTTAATCTGACAACTATATGTCATATTATAAGTATTTGCTTAAATAGATATTTCACAAACATTAGTAAAACACCCGCTTATCTTCGTTATACGATGAGAGGCGGGCGATTTTGAACATGTATAGAATAATTAATTTTTGAGAGTTATTTTACAGCTAAGAAATACAATACAATGAGGATACCCAGAACGATTCTATACCAGCCAAAAGCTTTAAAATCGTTGTTTCTGATATACCGCAATAAAAACTTGATTGCTATTACAGAAACAACAAAAGCCACTATCATTCCGGTTAATAATATAGCTATTTCCATTCCGGTATAATCAAATCCGAATTTTACAATCTTTAATGCACTAGCACCAAACATTATAGGAATAGACATAAAGAACGAGTACTCCGCAGCAATATGGCGAGAGGATCCCAACAATATACCTCCGAGAATAGTTGCTCCAGAACGTGAAGTTCCCGGTATTAAGCTCAGCACTTGAAATACACCTATTCCAAATGATGTTTTATATGATAAATCTGAAAAATCCGTAACTGTAGGCCTTCTTTTTTTATTTCTGTTTTCAATGACAATAAAAAGTATTCCGTATATTATCAATGTGATTGAAACTGTAACATAATTATAAAAATGCTCATCAAGCCAATCATCAAATATTACACCCAATACGCCGGCAGGGACTACACCAATTAATACCTTGAACCAGATTGATACTGTATCTTTCTTTTCCTGCACAGTCTTTTTGGTTGAAAATGGGTTTAACTTGTTAAAATACAATAGAACAACAGCTAAAATTGCACCAAGTTGAATTACAACCAAAAACATTTCCTTAAAAGCGTCATTCACATTCAGCTTAATAAATTCATCCGCCAAAATCATATGTCCTGTGCTGCTGATAGGCAACCACTCAGTAATACCTTCTATGATTCCTATAATAATCGCTTTTATGATTTCAATAAACTCCATTCCTATTTCTCCTTTTTCTAAACTTTACCTCAATTATATTGCACAGCATAACATAAATATCATCTAATGTAAAATATTACCCCCATGGTTGTATAAACTTTGTTAAAAAGTCGTGAGGAATATTGAATCTTTCATTATCAATAAATACTTCCTCCAATTCATCAATCGATTCGTCCTTCTTTTTATAGTGACTGATCTCTTTATGAATGCTTTCCATTTTCCTATCAAGCTGCGATACCGTTTCTGCCGCTATCTTAAGCTCTTCCTTCAAGCCTTCCGGAATTTCTTTATCGTATTTATAGTAAATTTTATGCTCTAAGCTTGCCCAAAAGTCCATCGCAATTGTTCTTATTTGAACTTCAACATAGACATCATCTGCTCTGTCTGACATAAAAATAGGTATTTGAAGTATCAAATGCAAGCTCTTATAACCATTAGGCTTGGGATTCTTTATATAATCCTTGCATTCAACTATCTTGATGTTTTTTTGATTTTCCAGCATGTCTTTTAATTCATATATATCTGAAATAAAGGAACAAGTGATCCGAATACCCGCAATATCTCGGATATTTTCCTTTATTGAAGCCAATGACAATTCGTACCCTTTTCTATGAACTTTTTTTACAATGCTTTCAGGAGTCTTTAGGCGAGATTTAACATGCTCAATAGGATTATAATCATGAATATAGCGAAACTCTTGCCTCAATATATCAATCTTTGTATTAACCTCATCCAATGCAAATTTATAAGACATAAAAAATCGAGTCAGGTCTGTTTTTATTTGTTTCAAATTCATATTTTTCTTACTCTCCATATTACATCTGCTCCTTTTAATCTTTGATTAATTATTATTGACCCCGATAAATTCTTTAATCTAATTTTACTATATAAATATGAACTAAATATGAACATTGATCAAATCCACTTCCTATTATCCCATTTAGAATTAAAACTGTCTATATTGACATATATCTCATTTAAAATTTTAATGGAAGGATTTTTTGTTTTTGTGTAGAAATATAAAATATACATAAGTATTAAAACTAAAAATTACAGTTGATTGTATAGGTTACATTCAGTTCCTTCTCCCACCTGACTTTTAAATGAATTTCATCCATAAATTACTTTGTATTGTATGTTTATTTATGCAGGATAATCCGTTAAATAATAGCACAAATTACTTTCGGCGGTTAATTCTTTTGTTTTTATTTACTCTAAGTTCATATTGGGGACATTATTTGAAATGTACTTTTATATCAGCAGATTGGTATGATATTGTTCACCTCTCGCTGCAACAATAGAATAAAGGAGATAATAATATGCTACAATTAAAAGAAATCAAGAAAAGCTATACAACGGGAGATTTTACTCAGGTTGCATTGAATAATATAAGTTTAAACTTCAGGAAAAACGAATTTGTTGCTATTTTAGGGCAAAGCGGATCTGGTAAAACCACTTGCCTCAATATAATTGGAGGCTTAGATCATTACGACAGCGGTGATTTGATTATAAACAACAAATCCACAAAACACTTTAAAAATTCAGACTGGGATGCTTATCGAAATAATAGCATAGGCTTTATTTTTCAAAGCTATAATCTTATCAACCATTTAAGCATAATAGATAATGTTGAAATGGGAATGACTTTAAGCGGTGTTTCGGCTGATAAAAAGCACAAGAAAGCTCTTGAAGTGCTGGAAAGGGTAGGCCTGCAGGATCATATCCACAAAAAGCCAACTCAGCTTTCAGGCGGTCAGATGCAAAGGGTTGCTATCGCTCGTGCTCTTGCAAATGATCCTGATATTATTTTAGCCGATGAACCTACCGGTGCTTTAGATACTGCTACCAGTAAGCAAATCATGGATCTCATCAGGGAAATTGCTGCCGATAAACTGGTTATAATGGTTACACACAACTCTGAGCTTGCGGAGCAATACGCAGATCGCATAGTAAAATTTAAAGACGGTAAAGTCATTGATGACAGTAATCCATACGAAGCTGCCAGTGAAGATATAGGTTATGCATTGAAAAAAACCAGTATGAGTTTTGCTACTGCCCTTAAATTGTCCGGCAGAAATATCGCAACAAAGAAATGGAGAACTTCACTTACTGCCCTTGCATCAAGTATTGGAATTATCGGTATTGCCTTAATTTTAAGCCTTTCATCCGGTTTCCAGCTTCAAATAGACAAGTTCCAGAGGGATGCTCTTTCTGAACTTCCCATCATCATTGCCCAGACGTCCATGAACACTGACGAAGAAACCATGGCGAAAATGCGTGGCGAAATGAGAGAAAACATGGTAGGCAACAGAAAAAATATAGATTCCGATAAGGTTTTTCTTTACGACCCCACTGAAGGATCATTTGTCCATACGAATAAAATTACAGAAGACTATATTAAGTATATTAACTCTCTTGACCCTAAAGTATTAAGCAGCGTGGGCTACACCCGTATGACCGGAATGAACTTGCTCCGCCAAGTTAACGGAAAAATTTCACCTGTATCATTGGCAATTGGAATGAATACAGATATCAATAACACCCAATCCATGGCATCAGGCTTCACCGGGAAAGGGTTATCCTCATATCCTGTACCATTAGACGATTCATCGGTACCATACCTGGAGAAAAACTATGAATTGCTATCAGGAAGGTATCCTAAAGATGAAACCGATTTAGTATTAGTCATAGACAACAAAAACCGCGTTGACTACACAGTACTGAAAAATCTCGGATTTAATACGGATAATGTGGAAAGTATAGATTTTAAGGATATAGTAGGAACAGAGCTTAAACTCATTGATAATGACGATTACTATACAAAAACCGATATGGGTACATTTGTTCCGGGCAATGACTATGATGCAATGTACAATTCAAAGAACAGCATTACTTTACAAATTTCCGGAATTGTTCGCTTAAAAGAGGATGTCAGTATTGGAGTTATAGGCAATGGAATTGCATATAGCGATAAACTCGTTCAAAAAATCATCGATATGGCTCAAGACTCTGAGATAGTTAAAGCACAACGCCAATCGGATTATAATGTTATTACTATGGAAAATCTGGATGAAAATTCAAAAGCTACATTTTTAGCCTACTTAGGCGGTGATTCAACTCCATTTATGGTTTTTCTTTATCCCACCAGCTTTGAATCTAAAGATATTGTTATAGAACATCTTGATAAATATAACAGCGGCAAATCACAGGAAGACATGATTATTTACACTGACCTTGCAAGCTCCATGTCGGAAATGACAGGCAGCATAATGGACGCAATAACCCTGGTATTGATCGCTTTCGCTTCAATTTCTCTAGTTGTTTCTCTCATCATGATAGGAATAATAACATATATTTCTGTTTTGGAACGTACAAAAGAAATCGGCGTTTTGCGTGCACTTGGTGCAAGGAAAAAGGATATTTCCCGTGTATTTAATGCCGAAACATTTATCATCGGTTCTTTCTCCGGCATTTTAGGTATAACCATTGCCTATCTTCTAACTATTCCAGTTAACGCAATAATAGAAAATATGACAGATTTGCCAGATGTTGCACAGTTAAACCCTCTTCATGCAATTCTATTGGTAATAATCAGCGTAACATTGACATTGATTGGCGGATTACTGCCTGCTAGAATGGCGGCAAAGAAGGATCCTGTGGAAGCTTTGCGAGCGGAATAAAAGTAAGCCATATGAAAGAAGGCAATTATTTATCTCATCCTTTCAGCCAGTGCGTGATAAGCTCTTGCATTTATTCATGATTTAATGATAAAAATACATCCTTTTTAAATACTTTACTTCCATGTTCAAAATATCTTCCAGTCGAATGCTGCAAAGTAGATCAAAAATAGTTAATTTTCTACTATCAGAAACAGTTGCATTTTTAAACAATACTTATGGTCTATCGGTTTACACTTTTTTTATAATTATTTTAAATACTCTTAATAAACGCTTTTTGTAAATTTTGGAATAAATTCAAAGACTTATCAACTTCAAGTTTTATATTTTCATAAAGACTATCCGCGATAATTTTTATCGCATTTTTTTCTTCATTTGACAGACAAGGATACTTAAATTTACCATCGTTCATGTGCCTCAATATTGCATTTCTGCGTTCTTCATAATATTCAAGTGTATTATTATCCTCACATACTTTATAAAGGTGTTCCTCCCAACTCATATAAGAATTATCAGCTTTCTTTCTCCTTGTATTACACACTTTGCAACAAGGCACTATATTACCTGGATGATGTAATCCATACTCGATTTTGTTGAACATTATTAAATGCTCCATTTGTAATGCATCTGTTTGCTGTCCACAATATGCACACTTACTATTAAAACTTCATTTTTTATTATTAACCAATCTTTTTTAGCTTGCCCACTTGAAGTATTAAAAGAACGTCCAAGATAATATTCTCCTACTTTAGTTAAAAATGCACGAACAGCAGTATTTGCTGAGTCAAATGTAGTGTTATATATTGACATATCTTTATACATCCTTTAATTTTATTTGTTATTCTCTATACTAATCTTATCAGCAGCGATTTCCTCAAAAGCAGAAATACTATCAATTAATATTTCGCCTGTATCTTTGTTACCCATAACCTTTACATTTAAATCAGGAATGCAGATACCTTTAATAACTTCGTCCTTAATACTTAATTTTCTTATGTTCCCATTATACATCATAACTCCTTATACCACAAAATATCACATAAATAATATCATGCTAAATAGAATTATATCAACTATTGTAAATATAGGCAATGTATAAAAAGCTTGGTTGTCATACAAAGCCTGTTTTAAGGCTTTATTAAGCAGATTCTAAAATATTTATATATCCAATTTTCGTACTACCTACTTCTTCAAGAATAATATCAGACACTACAGTTAGCCTTGAAACTGTTTAAATGCTTCTTGAATAGTTATTCCACTGGATAAGGATATTTCTTCGACCATTACATCTCTATTTTGCTTCTAACTGAAACCAAAAGACTGAGCCTTTACCAACTTCCGATTCCACACCATATTTCGCTCCATGAAGCTCAAAAATCTTTTTAACGATGGAAAGTCCAAGCCCTGTGCCTATTATTGCACGTTTATGCTTTTTATCAACTTTATAATACCTATCCCAAATATAAGGTATGTTTTCCAGTGCAATACCTTCACCATGGTCAACAACTTCTATTTTCACGCTATTTTTCACCCTATTTTGCCGCACAACAATATGTCTGTCATTTGTACTGTAATTAACGGCATTGACAAGCATATTGTATAAAGCCTGTGTGATTTTTGCTTCATCCGCTATCACATGTACGTCTTCAGAATGCTCGAACACAATAGAATAGCCGTCATTTCTCAAAAGTTCCGAAAGCCGTTCAACTGTTTCGTTAATACTTTCAGTAATGTTATATTCTTTCATTTGAAGTTTCATTGCACCTGTTTCAAACTTAGACACATCGAGAATATCGTTTACAAGAGATGAAAGCCTCTTTGTTTCCGACATAATGGTTTGTATCTGTGTAGCGGTAATTTCATCGGGGAAGTCCAACATCATTTCGGCATAGCTATAAATTAAGGCAAGAGGTGTTCTCAAATCATGTGAAATATTTGCAATAAGTTCCCGCCGCAATTCATCAACCTTTGAAAGCTCGATTGCAGCGGAATTAAGGGTATCGGACAACTCCTTTACCTCTAAATAACCGCTTCCGTTAAAATCTGCATTGTAGTTTCCTTTAGAAAGTTTTTTAGCTCCCTCATTGAGACGTGCAAGGGGCTTTGCTATTACATCCGACAATACCAGTGCAATTACAACAGAAGCCAAAATCATAATGGCTGTAATAATATATAACTGTATTTTCAATGTCGACACAGTGGCGTTTACAGGTGTAATCATGGCATGGAATGTGAGGGAAATTACTTGCCCATCTTGCAAGTTAAACTCTTTCGTTTCGGTAATTGTTTCAGGACGTATGCCACCCCGTCCATCAGGCATCGGAGTTTCCGGTTTTACAAAATCTCTGGTCGGAGCTACTATCACGCTTTTATCTGTTTCAAGCTTTAATAAAATGTCTCTAAGATTAGGGCTGTCAATATTTTCTTCAACAAGCTCTATAGCCTCATGAAGCTCGTTTCGCCTTATGATTTTATACATGTCACTCAAAAATACCGTTTGAAAAAGCCAGAGGATAAAAAGCAAAACACCGCAAAAAGCAAGCAGGAAAATAAAAATCTTCCATTTTAATTTTAATTTATCCATCAAAACGATACCCCAATCCTCTAAGTGTAGTGATTAGCCCGCCATAATTCCCCATATGTTTTCTTAGCAATTTCATGTGTGTGTCAAGTGTTCGGTCATCTCCAAAATAATCATGTCCCCATACCTCGCTAAGTATCTTCTCTCTCGGCACGGCAATATTTTTGTTGCGGATAAGAAAAAACAAAAGATCATATTCTTTTGGAGCCATATCCACCTGTACTCCGTCAATAAATACCTTGTAAGCAGTTAAGTCTGCCAAAAAACCGTCTTTTTCAAAAATAATATGTCCGTCCTGTTCTTTGGCAGACTGTGATGTTTTTATACGTCGGAGGATTGCATTCACTCTAAGCATAATCTCTTTTGATGAAAAGGGTTTTACAACATAGTCATCCACACCCACTTCAAAACCCAATATCCTATCATATTCCTCACCACGGGCAGATAGCATAATAACGGGAGTATCAGCCATTTTACGGATTTCTTTAACTGCTGAGAAACCATCAAGCTCCGGCATCATAACATCCATTATAATAATGTCAAAGGTTTGAGTTTTACATAACTCTACCGCTTCTAATCCATCACAGGCTTCATAAACATTGTGCCCTTCAAACAAGGCATATCGTTTTATAACGGCTCTTAAGCCCTCTTCATCATCACAAATCAGTATTTTTGCCATGGCCAATCCTCCCATTGAGATAATCTTCTGTGGCAGCTACATCCTTAATAATTTCTTTTCTTCTTTGCTACAAAGAATGTTGAAATCAAAACAAATACAAATAATCCGGAATAAATCAGTAATGTTTGAGTAGTATTAATAGAACTGGCTGTATTACCCCGGAAGGGTGATGTATTACCTCTGTCCGGCATCCTTCCATTATTTCCCATAGTGTTTTGCATATTGCCGCCAGGCCATTGCGGAAATCCCCTTCCCATTTGTGAAAACATTGAAATTTGTTCCTCAGTCAATCCCAGTTCCAAAAGCTTTGATTTCACTTCATCGGTAATATTTCCACCAGCTTCCTGCATTATCTGCATCGCCTGCATCATAAGCCCAGGGTCGGGCATATTCCCCATCCAATTTGGATTAAAGTTCTCGTCATTTTGCTGATTGCCCCAGTTAGGTGGACCTCCCATACCTCCTCTATTACCGCCCATCATGGTGCCAAGTAAAGAAAGATTTATATCACCGGCTGAAATGAGCTTATCCGGGTTTGCATTCTGATCTGCTGTTGTAGACGGAACCGTACCGTCAAGTTGACCTTGTATACTCTGATACCGTAAATTGCCGACAGTTTTAAAAGTTTCAACTGCTGTTTTGTATTCTTCAAAAGTGCAAAAAGCTGTTTTGTCATTTTTGACATAATCGGATATAAGTGCATCAAGCTTATCAATTTTCTCTTCCCACTTACCGTTTGCAAAATAATTTGTCATTAACTCTTGCAGATAACCGTGGTACTTTTCCAGATACTCCGTATTGGAAAACAGTTTTTCAATCAAGGGTCTCGAACTCATATCCACACCGCTTACAGGAGTATCTATTGGAAAATTGATAATAGAAATCGCATTTCCGAATTGAAACCCTCCCCATGCCAAGTTGTAGTCCCATGGCAGGATCGTAACCTTGCCGTTGTTCTCGTAGAGGTAATAATTTTGTGCCATGTTGGATGAGTAACTGTCAAGATTCACGACAATGGTATGGGCTGCGAGATACCGTAATATTTTGTCAACATCGAAATATTTTTCCAGATTTTCTCCCTTGGACAATGCCTTCAATGCATTGATAACTCGCTTGAAATCGGCCTCGCTTCCTTTACCTACGACATTATTAAAGATTGCACTGTATGATGAAATTTCGTCATTGGAATATTCCAAACTGCCACCATTGCTTCCTCTGCCTCCCATGAAGCCTCCAAAATTACCGTTCGGTCTGCCCATTCGCCCTTGCATGTTTGGTGGTGCTTGCCCACCCTGCATGTTTGGCAGCATTTGCCTATCTTGCATGTTTGGCGGTACTTGCCCACCTTGCATGTTCGGTGGCATTTGCCCACCTCTCATATTTGGCTGTGCTTGTTCGTTTCGTCTGTTTGATTGTGTCTGCCCACCTTGCCTATTAGCCGGGGGTTGCATACCATTCTGAGGAAAACCACCACCCATTCCATCCGGTGGTCTCATATTGCCTTGCGGGAAGTTAAAGCCATTACCGTCTCTATTACCTCCTATATCCATGCTTTTTACATTGTACATCATACCGCCTGTCGTGGCGAATGTCCTCGCTTCATAGCTGTCGCCATAAGTTTCAACTGCAAGATAAAGCCCCCAGCCTTTACCATTAACTTTGATATCGGCAAATCCAAAGTATGGTGCATCTACGCCGATTTCCTTCATTAACTCATATGAAACATACTCCTTCATATAAGTGTTGTCACTGATCATATTGTTTATTACAAAGCTGTCGAGTCCAAAACAAGTCTGACCCTTGATGTATTCGTCAAATTGCAGGCGAAAACTATATCTGTCGCTGCCTGAGCTTGCCACCTGATTTAAACTGGAGTTGCCCTTAGGGCGAATACCTACATTTTGAAATTTTGTTCCGTTTACAATAACATCAACCATGATAAATTGTTCTTTTGTGGCATTGTCCAGCATTTCTTGCCACTCAGCTTCATCTGCAATAATCTCAATAGATATAATATCGGTGCCGAAAATCTTATCTGCGTATTCCGCATCGATTTTCATGCCTCCGTTTCCATTTCGAATATTTCCTATTACCACTAAAGCAATACTTGTTATCAAGGCAAAAACCACTGCTATAGCAACAATTATATTTATTTTTTTACTTTGTATCATGCTTTCACCTCGAATCGAAATCTTAACACACTTAAGCAGTGTACTCGCCGTTATAGCTTACAAGACAAGCATTGTTCACACCTTCTACTTCAAGTAATTCATTGAGAAGCTTAGCAGACATATCCAAAAGTCGCACTTCAACGGTAAGCTCGATTCCGTTTCTTGAAACTGTTTTCGCCTTAATGATGTTTTTCTTTGTTTTTGTATTTATTAATTCCAAACAAGCATTTTCCGCTTCATCGTTTTCAAGATTTAACACTATTATATATGGCGTGTCGGTACTTTTCTTATTCACAAACACAATAAGAATTATTCCAATGAAAATTGTACCTATTACAGCAAGAGGGATAAGTCCTGCACCAATTACAATACCCGCTGCGATTGCCCAAAACAAAAAGGCAATGTCCAAAGGTTCTTTAACAGCAGTTCTGAAACGAACTATGGACAAAGCACCTACCATACCAAGTGACAGGATAATATTTGATGTTACCGCAAGAATAACCAGGGTTGTAATCAATGTCATAGCCATAATGGAAACTCCGAAGGATGCAGAGTACATAACTCCGGCGAATGTCTTTTTGTAAACATAAAATATAAATAGCCCGATAGCAAAACTTAGTAACATTGCAATTGCTATGTCTAAAATAGAAAATTCTGCTGCCTTTGTTAAAAAACTAGATTTAAAAATATCATTAAATGTCATTATATATACCCCCAATTTATACAATTCTTGTTACCGCATATTTTGAAAACGCAGTGCTTCTTCTACTTGAAAGAGTTACCAAGCCTCGGATTATCTCGGGTAAAAAACTGTCATATTTCACTTCGAGAATATAAACCCTCGGAATCGGTAATAGAGCCGGTTTAGCTCTCAAAAAATCATGGATGTTGGTACTTGTACGGATGTCATGATCTATGGTAATACGTACATTTCCAACCGGGTAGATAAAAGCCTCCCGCTGATAGTCCACAATATTTTTGGCCCGAAGCTGCTGGTAATGCATTTTTACATATAACTCCCGGCACAATGAACTTCCATTTTCTTTAAGTACAGTAAGATCTCCGTCAAGCAATCGTCTGCATTCATCTGTAGTTATGATAGCACTCTCTTTAAAACAAATATTGTTCTTTTTGCTCTTTTTTTCAAGGCGTATAAAAGATGTATCATTATTGTAAAGACGCAAGCGAAACTTTTCTCGTTCGTTTACACCATTTATCTTTTCTTTTAACGCTTTATCGTTGTAATTGTCAAAGTAGAGACTCTTAACCCGATAGCCGTTTCCATCTACGGAATTTTTATCAGGTCTGGCCACAAACGGAAGCCTTGATCTAAGCTGCAATACATCGCTATAGTTTATATAATGCTTCAGCTCATGTCTGCCTCGGGGTTCTTTCATTTTTTCACTTCCTTGTACAATTAATATTGTATTAAATCAGTGACCGAAGCCACTGTTCGACCCATTAAAATTCATTGTTAACATAACACTTCAAACTTCATTCTTTTCTAAACATCAAGCACATCATCCGGCTTCAC
>Ga0208695_1000202_pt1 | contig 79264 bp, 94 predicted proteins | sample AD_UKC111_MetaG_FD_184449 | JGI IMG/M metagenome (GOLD analysis project Ga0208695, IMG submission 184449) | Active sludge microbial communities of municipal wastewater-treating anaerobic digesters from Hong Kong - AD_UKC111_MetaG (SPAdes)... | ecosystem: Engineered > Bioreactor > Anaerobic >... | reverse complement strand
CCTCGCAAAGCGTTTCGCTGCCGCCTTCGCTCCTCGGAGCGTGTTCACTGTCCCCCAACCGATTATCTGGTATGACGAGACGTCCCAAACGTAGAGGTCATCCTGCTTCTCGACCGTCAGCACATAGCTGTTGTCGAAGGCCAGCCAAGTCTTGCCGCGTACGATCTCTTCCCACTTTACCTTAGGCATGTATCTATGATAGCACTATGCTGGCAGGACTGTCAACCAGCAAAACAAACACAGACACCACCGAAAGGGCAATCGGTGGTGTCTGTGCGGAGGTGGACCAACAACAACTACAGATGAGACTGTACATCTGAAGGTCTGCTCTATCTCCTTGGCCGTGGCACAGAGCAGGCCTTCCACCGAATAGGGGATGATCGCAGGCAACGGTTATGCTTTGCTGTCTGTCCCTGGTTTTATTGCGGCACAACTAACGTGGTTGCCGTTGCCACCACTACTATACCACTGCGTACCGTCGGGCGTCAAGCGGTCTTTCGGCCAGCATGTCTGCACAGTTCGCAATGATGCGGTAGTTGAGGGTCGCCGTGATCGGCTGGAAGTGCAGGACGGGATTGCCCTCGGCGTCGGCCCCGATATTGCAGAGGTCGTTCACGCCCTGACCAAGGACCGACTTGAGGCACATCGAGCAACGGTAGGGCTTTGGCTTGTCGGCGGAAATATCGGCGTTCGCCAACTCGAAGTGCCCCGAGGGATTGATAACGGCCCCGGCCTCCAGCCACAGCAACTCCCAATCTCTACAGTCAACGGGACGCTTCAACCACTGGGCTGCATGGACAGACGGGCAGTTATCGTAGCGGTCCCCACAGATACAGGTCTCTATCCTGTTGCAGCGTCTGCCACTGTCTCGGTTTCCAGTCCCCATTGTGCAGTCGAAGCCATTCCACGGCGGCTGCGTACTCTCGATCTCGGTGACCAGCCCCCCCTCTTTGCTGGAGAAGAAGTCCGCAAAGAACGCCGCCTTGACGCAGCCCGAGTAGTAGTCCCGTTCCACAACATCCTGGGCATAGTCGAGAAGATCGGTGGCCGACCGCATGATGTCGTGTTTGTGTGGAAGCCATCGCTTCAGGGCCAACAAGCACTCTTCTTCCCACAACTGGTAGGCTTCCTGCTTGGCCTGGAGGGGCGTGAGGATACCGTCGAACAACTTCCCGTTGATCTCAGACCAGTTCACTTGGTCGCCTCCGGTACTTCGTCGAGTTTGTAGTAGGCGGGGATATGCCACTTCCTGGCCTTGTGGAACTCCAGTCGTGCCCCGTCGCTGTTCTCCCACCCCGGCAGGAGGTAGATGGCGTCACACCGTTTGAGCAGGTCGAGGCACTGTCGCATGAAGTCGCGGTAGCACAGCCCGGTCTCTTCATCCCACTTATGCGTCATGGAGTGGGGGCAGATAACGGAGTGGCCGCGCCGCATGAGTTGCTGGCCGACGAGGGTGGCCTGGAGGACGTTGGCTTCGATCTCAGTGCCGGTCTCGGCGGAGTACGGCCCGGCTATGTAGATGAGCATTGGTCCTCCTCACCGACGATTTTGATGCCATTAGCCAGACACTGAGCCTTGCGGTCAAAGTCTTCCACCGTGATGTGATGTTTTTCGAGCAGTTCCTTTTGGTGTGGCTCCAACTGCAACTTGAGTTCGCGGGCCATCATAGCCTCCCGATGTTCTTGACGGCTTCCTGCTTCCACTTCGGGGCTGTGTCCGGTTCGAGTACCACTCGCCCCAGGGCCGCCAGTCCCACCGCATCGTACAGGTCCTTGTAGCAGAGCAGGCCCAGGCTGGTGCCCGGCCCCACCACCTTCTCTTCCGGCAGCAGATTGTGGTAGTCAGTCAGCACGGCCAGGGCCTTGTCTTCCGGCTTGCCGTTGCCCTTGCCCGTCAGGAACTTCTTCAGGGTCGCGTTCGGCACCGGGTAGATCGTCTGGTACAGGAACTCATCGTGTTCGAGCCAGCGGATGATATTCCAGTAGAGGGTGCGGAGGTCCATTGCCTCGCCCAGGAGACGGCCCGATGGTTCCTCGATGAAGACCTCGATGTTGTCGCAGGCGTCGAGCAGCCCCGAGTTGACGATGGCACTGAGGACGTGGCAGGCAATCCGGTCGCACCGTTCGCCGACGTGTGGTTCGTCCTTGAAGTGGCCGTCAATCTGTTCGGTATAGGTTTGCCCGGTCGCGGTATCGTAGACACAGACGCCCGTTGACGACAGTGAAGGGTCAATCCCGACTATGAACATGCTATCACCTCGGTACTAAGCGTATCACACTACCAACTTACGGTCAAATGGTGTGTTCGACCAGTTGACTTGGGAGGGCCATCGGCATACCATTAGGACATGCCTAACATCGCCCTCCATGCCAAACTATGTTCCGGTAAGTCCCTCACTGCTAAGTTGTTGCAGGAGCGGCACGGCTACCACCTCGTCACCCTGGCGGCACCGATCTACTCTGCCGCCCAACTCAGTCGGACCTACCTCCAGTCCGACGCCTTGTTCTCCCTAACCATGCTGGACTTCGTGGCGGGTCTCACCAACAAACGCTTCGCCCCTCTGATCTTCAAGCAATGGCTATCACTGATTGATTTTCATGAGGCGGAACTGCTGAGTGGCAAGAAGCCTCGGGCCTTCCTTCAGGACTTCGGCCAACTGGTACGGGACTTCGACGAGAACGCCTTCATTCGGATGGCTTTGGAGAGTGCCGAGGGCCAGTGTGTCTGTGACGATCTACGGCTGCTTGACGAGGCCTGGGCCTTTCGGGACGCGGGGTGGAGTCTGGTACGGCTGGACCTGCCCGAGGCGGTGCGTCTGGAACGGGTGCGTCGTTTCTACCCCGAGCAGGTCCACCTGCTGCAACATCGAACGGAGTGTGACCTGGACGACTGGACGGACTGGGACGCGGTGTTGTCTACGGACTGTCCGCTGGAGGAGTTGCCGGGGCGGGTTGACGCTTTAGTGCAGTCGCTTCGGTGAAGAAGCGGCGGTCCTTGAACTCGGACTGCTTGCCGAGGTTCCATTCGGTCGTAGGCCGGAGGTAACCCATGACACGTGACCAGATTTCGCAGGGCTGACGTTCCTCGTCAGTGAGCGTGATCGTCTTGCCGCCAATGTTATGGCTTATCGGCATTGCAGCACCCCTATAGTATCGCCAACTCAAGTTGTTTCTCCTGGTAATCAGCATCTGGTTCACCAATGACACTGCCGAGTATTACGACTTCTTCCGTCTCTAGGTGGCTGCCGTTTGGGCGGGCGTCCATGCCACGCGGTAGTGGTATCACTCGGTAATGAGTACGAAGCGTGTGTTCGTATGGGTGTCGTTTCTCGCCTTTCCCCATGTACTCAGTCATAATCCAAGCTATGCCACGTTCTTCCAGCCACTCGATGTAGTTCATTAGCTTCGCTACGTGCTGTTCCGTCCAGCATCCCCGGTCATAAGTTTCTGTCTGAACGATATACGGTGGGTCGAGGAAGCAGAAGGCTTCACGGCCATCATCCACCAGTTCGAGGAAAGCATCAAGACAGTGGAAGCAGTCCGAGAAGACGCCTGCCTGTGTGTTTGCAGCCAACTGTGCAATGGCATGTAGTTCGTCGCTGCCATAGAGCTTGTTGGGGTCAGGAATGACACGACCTTTACCCCACGTTTGATTATAGCCTCCAGTGCTGTTGAAGCGAGCAAGGTTATTGGTGCTTTGGTACACTAAACACCACAGCCACGCCGCAGTCTCAATCGCATTGGGGCAGCGTTGATTGGCTGCATTCCAACCGTCACGCATCTGGTCAAACACAACACGGTCTTCGCTGGCGGCTGCGTATCGTTCGCGGAACTCAGCCATTGTGGCTATGAGCTGATTGGTTTCAGTCAATAGCCAGTGCCACCAGTTCCGCAACGGAGCATTGGCTTCGGCAATGAAGGTTGGTGCCTGGATGTTCTCTATGAAAGAGATAGTAAAGGCCCCCGTACCAAAGAACGGTTCACAGACAATCAGGTCGTCTGGATAGTTCTCTGGAATGTAATGAAGAAGCCGATTCAGTTGTCTGTATTTGGACCCAGGCCATGACAATATGCGGTTCATTTCCGGTAGCACTCCTCGTCTTCCCAACGGGTCTTGCCGTCCTTCGGCCCGGTCCACGGATCACCGTACCGCCGCCAGTGCGGTAACTCCCTCTCCGTTACCAACGCCATCCGCACCGCTCGACGGTAGGCACGGTGGGCTAACACTTTGTACCACTTGTCGGAGCCGTTGCGCCAGCCAGTGAACGGGTGCTTCTTCCTCGACCGAGACATGCTATCACCCTCCGTTGCAGTCCACTTGCCGCCACTAAGCCTTGGTGCTACCCTCGCCCTACTTCAGTTGTGTGGTGAACCATGACCAATCGCCAACGTCTCCAGCCGTTCCTCGACCACTTGGCTTCGCTCGAAGACCTAACTGTGGAACTGGTGCCGGAACGCTTCTTCTACCTCGGCGGTCTGCCCTGTGGTGGCGTCTTCGGGGAAGATGACATGACCATCCGTGTCGCCACCAAGCGTCCCTTTCAAGTGTGGGCCGGTACACTCGTACATGAATACTGTCACTACTTACAGCAGCAGGAACAGACGGATGAGTGGCGGTCGCTGACCTTGAGTGACGGCACTGACCTCTGTTCCATCATCAACTACTGGCTCTGCGGCCATGTGGAACTAACACCGGAACACCGTGCCCACTATCTACGGGCGGCAGCGGCCCTGGAACTTGACTGTGAACGACGGGCCTTGGGCGTGATCGCGGACTGGCGGTTGGGCCTCAATAAGCACACCTATGCGGCAATGGCTAATGCTTACGTGCTGTCGCATGAGGTCGCCCTTGAACATCGGGTGTGGATCAGGCCAGGGTCGTTCACTCGTCACCTAACTACGCTGAAGTCGTTCTTCCCCGACCATCTTCATGCTTTCGAGTGCTACCACGACCGTAAACGGTGGCGGGAGGCATCAGACTTTCTGCGGACGGTCTGTATGGGGCCGGTAGCCAGCGGGTAGTTTTCGTGAACACTGGCTACATATCGCGGCGGGTCCCAACTCAAACTCACTAACGGCCTTCTCGCACATAGCATGGTTGAAGTCCCGACCACAGAGGGTCTTCACGTAGTTCGCTGGGGTGCCGAAGTGGTAATGCCAAGACTGCTTACTGTTCATCCTTAGTAACATGGCCCTATCCTATCACATCACCGCAGTTGGGTCAAAGGGCATGTTGACAAACGGACTAGGCTGGTGCATAATAGCAATAGTATGCAGTCTTGGAGGCCGCTTACGCAAGCTGGTGCAAGCGGAGTTGGACGACATTATCGGGCTGCTGGGGCACCTAGGCGGGACGCGGGACGGTTTACCCGAGGGGTTGAACGACGTGCCAGCGGAGATCGTGAACGCCATCCGCCGGGAGATCGAGACGGTGCAGGACTTACACCACCGGGGGGGGTGATTTCCGAGGCAGACATTACCGCCGTGCGTACCACTACAGTAATGATGGCTCTGCTGATGGGGCGTCGTCTCGGTAAGTTGGAAGCCACGGTGGGGCCGCTAAGTAAGATCGTGACGATGGCAGACTACACAGCAATCACAGCGGGGTAACTACCGAAAGTGGAACTTGGTAACATTGTTGTTTGGGTCATGGCCGGGTATGTAGCAAACGTCCTTTGTGTAGTGGGCCTACGGGTGCGGCCCCTATGGACCATGTTCATACCCGGCCTTTCTTTTCTCCTCGCCTGTCTACCCTCGGCCTAACTACAAGTCCAGTCTGATCTTGATACGCCCCTCCAGCAGTGTCTTCACGCAACCATCGGGGAAGTTGGTATGGCCGACCGGGAATGTGCATTGCACCTCGTAGGTGTACTCGTCGGTCCACGTCGCCGTAGTAGCTCCTGCTACTCGGACACGGAACTTACCCTGGGAGGCGGTATCGGGGATGATCGTGGTGCCACTGATTACGGCCACTCCCCCCTTGCTCACATACAGGAGGAGGGTACTGCCGACCAGCGTGAGGTCGGAGTAGGTCGTCGCTGCTTCCGACTTGATCTTGAAGTGGAAGGCGTCCTCCAGACCATCCCCCTGCTTGATAACGTAGGACTTCTGGTAGGGCAACTTGTTCAGTTCGATGGTAACGGTAGCCACGGGGTCACCTCTTAGTAGGTCTGGATCGTGTCGCGTCCATAGTCCACGTCTACGGTGCCACGGCCATAGTCGGCCTGCACCGTTTGCCGTTGGTAGTCAACCTGCACAGGACTGCGGGTGTAGTCTACGTCAACGAGGCCACGAGTGTAGTCCACCTGGATTACGTCGGCATGGGTATAGTCTACTTCCTTGACGCTGAAGCCTCGGGTGAGCAGCAGCACACTCTTCAATCCGTGGATGATGATATTGGGCATTAGATTCGCGTCCTCATGGTCGGTGCCGTCGCACTATCCAACTCGAAGACGTAGGCGTTGGTGCCGTCCACCCACTTGATCTGCCAGTTCGTCCCGTCCAACTCGTAGTCCCCCGCCGTCCCCGCCCAGACTTCTTCAACGATGGTCTCCAGCGTCTTCGTATTGCCATCGGGGAAGGTGATACTGGTGCCAAGCAGGGCGGTGATGAGGGCGGTGCGTTCGGCACTGGTCAGGGACATGGCCGCCCCCGTCGCGGCAGGGGAGGCAGGCAGGTTGTCCGTCTTCGCTTTGATGGCATCTACTACCGTATCTACCGTGGCAAGGTTGGTGGCCGAGGCCGCCGTCTTGGCCGCGTCATAGTCGGAGGATAGGGTGAAGTTGGCCTTGTCGGTCAGGGACCGGGTGGCACTGGCCCATACATCTGCGGCCAAGGTGCCAAAGGACGAGAGCGTGCGGGTGGTCGCGGACCAGACCGCCGAGGCCACGTCTGCGGCCAGGGTGCCGAAGCTACTCAGGGTACGGGTGTCGTTCGCCCAGACAGCAGTGGCAACTGTGGAGGCCGAGGGCACATCCGCTCCCGTGGCGGCATCATAAGCGGCCAGGGCGGCGGTGGCGGCGGCCTGAGCTTCGGCACTGGACAGGTCATTGAGACCCGCCAAGCCATTGTCCAGCTCGGTCTTCGTCGGTGGGTCGTAGGCGTTCAGGGCGGCGGTGGCGGCGGCCTGAGCCTGGGCACTCGACAGGTTATTCAAGGCCGCGACCTGAGAGCTGGTAGCCAGCCCGGCCTGAATCGCAGTGACCGCCGTATCGGCTACGGAGGCGGAGTTGACGGCATCATTGGCCAGGGTCATCGCACTACCGACGGCTGCCGGGGAGGCGGGTATCCTGTCCGTCTTCAACTTGATCGCGTCCACGTTCCCGTTCACGGTCGCCAGACTGGCAGCCGAGGCGGCGGTCTTGGCGGCGTCATAGGCAGAGGTCAGGGCATAGTTCGTCTTGTCGTTGTTGGTGCCCACGGTCACGGGGGAAGTGACGGACCCGACGGCCCCCGTAACGGAGCCGACACTCCCCGTCACATTGCCACTGACACCTGTAACCGTCCCCATGTTGTCGCCTGCCACGGCCCACTTGGTACGGAAACTGTAGGTTTCATGAGCCATGCCTTGATAGGTGCCCGAGGGCACGGCAAAGGTCATCTCATAATCGGCTTCGTCACTGGCATCGGCAGTGGCTTGGTTCCAGGCATAGCCATAGGTGCCGTCCCCATTATCCGTCAGGGCCTGCTTATTGGAGGCGTCCAGCAGAGCGTAGGTAGCAATGGTGTCCCAAGTTACGTCCACAAAGTCGAACCACTTGCCGTCTGAGAGACGACGAATCGCCACCGTGGCTGTCTGCCCGGTGACGGGGTTGTTCCCTACCGTGACCTCATCAATGAGACTAAGAATCAGGACGGGGCTGGAACCGCTCGGCACTATTATCATGGTCCTACTCCTTGGGTGAACCGTGTACTTGATTCTGTAGTTGGAAGGTCACGCCCTCGGTGATCTACTGCAAGGCATAGAGTTCGCCCTTGCTTTTGGGTGCCCGGTGGGCCAACTCCCAACGGGAGTCAGTCGGATCGAGATAGCAGAGATCGCCAAAGGCCAAGGTCGCCCCCGCCGTACCGGACCGCACCCAACCATTGAACTTGCCATCCGCCGAGAGACCGGCATCGAACTCCAGATAGGAGTTCTCTTCGAGGACGAGACCGCCCTGGTAGGTGGCGACGCTATTGATGTCACTCAATGCCCCCGCCGCCAACTCCCGCACCTGCGCCTCGCTGCCCTCCGGCACCGTCACCGTCACCACCGTCGTGCTCTGCGCCACGCCACGCCGCCCGCCCCGAGTGTTGCCGTCTCTACAGCGCCCCGACGTAGCCCAGCAGCCAGGGCTGCATGACCGTCAACTGCTCCGCCGACAGCGCCCCCGCCACCAGCAGCGTCAGCCCACGCTCCCCGGTCATGTAGCCCAGGGCGTTACCGCTGGTAAGATACCACGTCCCCGGCGCGGTCGTCAGGTTCTCCATCGCCACGTAGCTGCCGCTCGTGTAGTTCGTTGTCGTCACCAGCGCGGCGTTGTGGTAGAGCTTGACGCCGGACGCGGTCGCCGCGCCGCTGTAGGTCATCGCCAATACCTGCCAGGTCCCCTCCGTCACCGGCACCGCGGAGGTCATTTGGCCGATGTAGCCGCCCGTGCTGTGGTCCCACAGCCGCGCCGAGAACAGGGAACTGGAGTATCCAAAATCGTACTCGCGGCCCGTCCCGGTATAGGCGTCGTACTTACCCCACACGATGCGCCGCAACGTCGTGAGCGTATCGGGGCGCACCACTGCCACCACCGAGAACGGGTTGTCCGCGCTCCCGTTGCCGAAGGAGAAGGCATCGGCGTCCGCGACCGACCAGTAGTTATTGTCAGCGCTGGCGAGCGTTGCGGCGCGCGCCAGCCCCCACCGCCCCCAGACCGTCGGGGCGCTGTTGTACGTCCCGTGGCGGTCGTTGCCGGACATGTCGGTCACGGTGTTGCCGCTGAGGCTGCGGTCGAGCCAGAGGCCGATGATGTTGCTGGATCCCAGCAGGCTGCGCAGCTTGCCCACGAGGTCGCCGACGGCCCAGGCGTGCAGCGCGTCGTCCAGGATGACTGCGCCGCTGCTGCTAGCGGTGAGTTCCTCGACCGCGCCGGTGCCGTTGCTGGTGCGCCCGAGGACGACGCCGCTGCTACACTGGAGCGACGTGGCGGCGATGGTGCCGCCGTCGCCGCCGCTGTGGTCGTGGCTGTCGCCGTTGGTCACGCCCTTCGCGGCCACCGCATAGGTCGCCGGGTCCAGGGACACCAGCGCCTTGTCGGCATTCGTGGCGACCAGAGACGAGGCCGTCAGCCCCGGCACCTCGACAGCCCCACTCGCCCGCAACCTAAACCGCAACTCCCCGCCCGCGAAAAAACTGACACTGCCTGGGGCGGTGTTTCCGGTCGGTGCGCCGTCCGCCTCCATAGTGAGCGATGCCGAGTAGCGCAATGTGCCTCCGGTGTCATAGCTCCCCGCGTACATGCCACAGATGACATCGCCATCTAGCAGGGGCAACGGTAGGGCATAGGTCCCCCGGCGGCGCAGCCCGGTGAACTTCGGCCAGTAGGTCGGCCCCCAGGTCGCGTTGATGAAGTCGGCGGGCGTCCCGTCCCCGTAGGCCCGCAGGTACTGCGCGTGTATCCGGCCCGTTGTCGCGGCGACCGGCGTGCCCAGGTTGATGCAGTCCAAGACCTTCAGTGCCTTGCCCGTCGTGTCCGCATACCCCGCCACGTCGCCCGCCACGGCTGACGCCGGGCCGGTCACGTCACCATTGTTACGCCGTCGCAGATCAGCCAAAAGCCTCACCACCATATGGTAGAAATGCCGACACCACCCGAAGGTGGTGTCTTTGTATAACGACTAACCTATGGTGTCTACAGCAGAGAAATCAGCCGTAGAGTTTCTCCCGCAACAGGTAATCGGCCAGCATCGCCCGCAGTTTCTGGTTCTCGGCCTTGAGTTTTCCGATGTCGTCGGTCTCGTTGGCTCCAAACAAGACGGGGGCCTCGCGGTGTTGGGCCACCTCATCCTTGTAGGCGTCAATCCACAGATAGAGCAGGTTGGGGGCAATGCCGTTCCTGATGGCAATGCCGGACCATTTGCCGGTGCCAGCCGCCAAGGCTTCGCGGACGATCTGCTTCTTCTGGTCTTCGGACCATGTTCGCCGCTGCCGCTTGGGCGACTCCTGTTCGACTTTGACTGCTACGTCCTCCGTTACGGTCTTCTCCTTCGTCACCATTTCACTCCCTTTCGTTACCCCTCCTTTAGGTCGTCGTTATAGCATTATGTAGTCACATTGTCAATAGTGACAGTGGTGGGACGAGTTGCAGGCCAGTTGACTGCATGAAACGGTGTTGCTATGGTCCGTGCCAAAGCGGAGGGCAACATGGCTGACATTGTACTCGTGACGGGCGTGTTCGATGTGCTGCACCCTGGTCATATCTCACTCTTGCGGGACGTACATAATCTTTACCCCGACTATGAGTTGGTCGTCGGTATCAACGGTGACCGTCGCACCAAGGAACTCAAGCCCTTTGTCCTGTTCACGGCAGCGGAACGTAAGACCATTTTGGAAGCACTCGCGGTCGTAGACCGCGTGATCGTGTTTGAGGAAGACGACCCAGCGGCACTCATCGAACGGCTACGTCCGAAGATATTCGTCAAGGGTATGGACTGGCATGGTACGCACATGGCCGAAGAGGACATCTGCCGCTACTACGGAGTAGAGATCATGTTCATGGGCAACCAAAAGTCCCACTCATCCTCGGAGTTGAAGAGGCGGCTGCATGTTTCTAGCTGACGAAGAAGCCATCATTGACCAAATCATCCGTGAGGACGGCCTGACCGAAGATGACTGTCTCGCGGGCCTCACGGAACAGCAACGCAAAGTGTGGGTCCGGTATGCCATCCTCGGGGAGACGATCTCGCAGATCAAGGACGAGGTGTTCTGCAACCGCAAGTATTCGACGGACAGTATGGTACAGTACACGTTAGCCGATGCCCAACTGCGGATTGTCGCCAACATCCTCCAAGACGCCGACCTGATGTGTCTCGGCAAGCACCGACCGGGAATGCGGCTGAAGATACAGCAGCTGATTCGGAAAGTGCAGTTGCTGAAGCGGCAGAAGGGGCTGAAGAAGCCGTGCCTACTGTAACCAGTGAACAACTCGACAGCCTCCTCGGCCAGGGCATGAACTTCGCTCAGATTGGGCGGGCGTTGGGCCTGAGCCGGGAGATGGTGCGGCGGTATGCGGCCAAGTTCGGCCTCACCAAACGGTGTGCCAAGTGCCGGCGTGTGATACCGTCGCGGCAGAAGTTCTGCCCGGCCTGTGGGGAACGGGACCGCAAGGAACGGGCCAAGCAGGGCAACTTTCGGCCCATCAAGACCTTCGCCAACCGTACCGTCGTCTTGGAGGCCTATGCCTACTTCGCGGCCCGTGGTTTGGACGTGGTGCTGAACGCCGAGAGTGGCCGCAACGACCCCGAGTTGTGGGTGGACGGTCAGAGTGTGAAGTGCAACCGCATGGTTCCCGTTAGCCAGGGTTACCAAGTACGGTTGGTTCCCGAGATGGAGGCCGACTTCTGGTATTTGAGTGACGGGCAGACGAAGTTCGTGATCCCGATTGGTGAAATCGAGAAGAAGCTAACCTATCTGGCTCAGGGCAGCCCACTGCAACAGTGGCGTGTGGCCGATGGATAAGTTGGCCAGTGTGGACGGCAAGTGGCTATTCATGCACGAGGACGTGGAGGTCCGAGAGCTGATGCTGGAACTCTCGGCTCAGGGCCTGCCCGACCACGAGATTGCCGAGGTGGTGCGGGCCTCGGGCAAGGTCGAGCGGATTACGGTTGAGGACGTGAAGGCCTACAAGCGTAACTACATGCAGGACATCACGACCTATGCCGACCGCAACGCCCGCAAACTGCTGGGGAAGATGCCGTTGACGAAGCGGGCCTATCGGGTGGGCCAACTCGACCGGCTGTTGCAGTTGTTTGCAGACCAGATACCCGTATTGCTGGAGACGAAGCCCGCTGCTGCGGCCACGTTGATGAGTACCTACCTGAAGGGCCAGCAGCAGATCGCCGTGGACGTGGGGGACTTACAGGCGGCGGCTGACCCCAAGAACCGCTTCATCGAAATGCTGCAACGGGCCACGCCCGAACAGCGGGTCGAGATTATGAAGCACCTCAACGAACTGGAGATGCTGGACCGTGAGTTGGGTGGCAAGCCCCGCTTGGAAGCCGTCGTGGTAGACGCGGAGTTCGAGGTGGATAGTTGACGCCACAGCACGAGTGGGACCTCCTAAGACAGATCAGGGAAGCGGTAGAGTTCGAGCGGCTGGAAAGCATCCGTAACGACCTCTGCCAGTTTGCTGAGTACACGCAGGTTGACGAGAACGGCAAGCCCGTCAAACTCGGTGCCCACCATCGGGAGTGGTTCCAGATCATCTGGGAGCAAATCCGTGACGTGGTGGAGAACGAGGCGGGGCACGAACCGCCGCCGCACCGTAACCTCCTCTTGATGGCCCCCCGCAACCACGGCAAGTCAACCTCGATGGTGACGCTGCTTCAGTTCATCCTCGGTAAGAACCCGAGGCTCAGGGTCAAGTACGTCAGCCGCAACGACAAACTGTCCCTGGACATCGTGGGTCAGGTCAAGAAGAACATCGAGTTCAATGCCAAGTTGCATGAGGTCTTCCCCCGCCTCAAGAAGGACCCGAACGGTTCGTGGTCTGGTTCGGCCATTGACGTGGTGAAGGTAACCAAGGAGGGTGAACGGGACGACGCCGACCTGGGCATCAAGGACGCTAACCTGGAGGCCTACGGGATCAGTGCCCCGGCTACCGGCGGACGGGCCGACCTCATCATCTTTGACGACATCATTGGTGGTCGGGAGGCCATTCAGGAACCGGGTCGCCTAGAGAAAATTTCAATGGCGTTCCGTCGGGACTGGCTCAACATTGGTGGTAAGCGTCACATCGTCATTGGGACGCCGTGGACACCGGACGACATCCTGGCCGAACTATCGGAAGACGACACTTGGCGGAAGTGGAAGAAGCCTGCCATCATTGACGGCCACGCCCTGTGGCCCGAGGAACGCCCGATCTCCTGGCTCATGGAACAGAAGAAGCTGATTGGGGAGACGGCTTTCAACCTCCAGTACATGCTGGAGGGCATCATCCAGAAGCAGTCGTGGTGGACCAGGGCAGTCATTGACCGCTGCAAAGACCCGAAGACGCGGTTCGGCAAGGTGCCCAGTGACTTCGAGATAGACGGGGTGGTGTTGGGCTTCGACCCGGCCGCCTCCATGATGCGTGACGGGTCCTTCTCCTGTATCTTCGCGCTGCTCTATGACAAGATGCACCGTAAGGTGGTCTACCGTATCAAGCGGAAGCGTGCCCAACCGATTGAGATGGCCGGGCACCTTATAGATATGCTTCTGGAAATAGAGGCCACGTTGACACGAAAGGTGGACCTTGTTACTGTCGAAAACAACGCGACACAGCAGGCGTTCATTGACCTCATCAACCTACTGTGTGAGACGCGGGGCGTGAACCTACGGGTGCCGATCATGGGGGCCTTCACGGGTTCGCAAAAGTGGAATCCCGAGTTGGGGCTGCCCCGTATGGTAGGTGACTTTGAGAACGGTAAGTGGATTATCCCGTGGGGTGACGAGGCGCATCAAGGGCGGCTGGACCCCCTGCATACTTGTGACCTGTGTTCGTGGATCGATGAGATGGAAGGCTATCCCCATGACACGCCGACGACGGACATGATTATGTCGTCGTGGTTGGCGAGTTCTTCGATAGACAAGCAGACGATAGGGATACTCCCCACGACTGTCCAGGTACGCCGGGCCAGCGTGACAAACATCAACTGGTGACGCTAATGGACCTACTCAAGTGGATTGGGCTGAAGAAGCAGGTCGTGCCGCCGACACCAGACCCGAAGACGGCGGGCTTTCACGGCGACCCGTATGGTTGGTATAACGGCAGCCTCGTGGTGCCGTGGTCGCGGTGCAACGGTCGCAAGAAGCTCGAAGAGGACCTCGTGAAGATGGACGAGAACAGCCCAATAATCGCCCGCATGTTGGACAAGACGGCGGACTATGCCACCAGCTTTGACGGGGATGACTTCTTCGGCTTCAAGGTGGACACGGCTCAGAAGGATGGGGAACAGCCCAGTGCGGTGCAGCGGCAGGCCGTTGAGATCATCAATCAGATGGTGGCACGGACGGAACTGAGTGGCCGCAAGACCTGGGACGTGACCCGCAGCATGGTCCTGAAGGGCAACGTCTTCGGTGAGGTGGTCATTGACCCCGACTTGACCGGCATCGTGGCGGTCAGGCAGTTCCGCAGTAGCTGGCAGATCGAGAAGCACCTCGACGATAGTGGCAACCTCAAGTCGGGTGACCCGGCAGTTGCCAAGTCGGACCCGAAGCAGTGGGACAGTGCGGCTTACACGCAGATTGACGAAACAGGCAAGGTGCTGGCGGCGTTTTGGCCTTACCAGATCGTCCATTGGGCGTTCGGGCCGATGGGTGGGCGAGAGTATGCCGAGCCAGTTGGTGGGTCGGCAGTCAAGACCTACAAGCGGTTTGAGGCAGGCATTGATTCGTTGGGTGTGGCCCGTATCATTCGGGCCTGGGATACCAACATCCACGTCATTCCGATGCCTGCGGGCCTCACCCCCGACGAAGTAACCGACAAGATCAGTCAGTACCGGCAGCAGAACGAACGGGACGAGATCACGGCCTACGATTCTTCCACGGGTAACTTCGAGTCCACGCCGAGGTATAGCCCGGTGGACGTGGCTCGTGACCTCTATGTACCTGCCTTCTACACAGCGGAGGGCAAGGTCGTCCCCGGTGACATCCGCAAGTTGCAGCCCTCGACGGCGGCTCTCCAGCACCTCGAAGACTTGGAGATGCAGATTGCTTTGCTGGTCTGTGCCTTCTGTGTGCCGCAGGAAGTCCTCGGCATTGACATTGGCTCGAAGCCGATGGTGGACAAGACGAAGGAAGAGGGCATGGAGGCCTTCAGCAAGTATGTGAAGCGGCTCCAGTTCAACCACGCCGAGGGCCTGAAGCAAATCTTCGACCTCGAACTCATCCTGAACGGCATTGACCCCCGGCAGTTGCTCTACAAGATCATCTACCCGAGGATTAGCCCGCGGTCGGCGGAAGTGGACGCCAAGATACTCGTGTCGAAGGGCCAGACGGCTTCGTACTGGTACAGCATGGGCGTGCCGCCCGAGTTGATCGGCCCGATGATTGGCCTCGATACCGACGCGGTGAAGCTGTGGCGGACTGAGTTGGAGAAGAAGATCGCGGCCCAGGCGAAGTTGACGAAGCCGCAGCCCCCAGTCAAGTAGGAGACCCGATGCCGACACTGCTGCCGAACTTAACTGACGCCCTGCGTGTCCATGACGCGGCCCACACCGAACAGTCAGCGGAGTTGCACGACACGGCCCTGAAGTTGCTGGCCCTGGCTGGTCAGAAGCATATCTGCGTTGACGCTTTGGATACGGGGCGGGACCAGACGTGGTTTGACGCCCTGCCGGGCATTGTCTGCCTGGATGCGGAAGCGGTCGCCATTGCGGGGGATAAGGCTCTGGTGGGGACGGAAGACTTTGCCGAGACCGTATCCACCCACCTCGCCTGGGCGGGACAAGTCATGCACGACGCGGCCTTCACCTACAAGCGGCGTACCCCGGCCTATGGCCTCTATCTGGTGCGGCAGGAAGAAGCCGAACAGGTCGAACCCGTCTGTGACTTCAAGTATGGTGAGTATGTCCCCGTCGGCTACCCTCGCAAGCATGGTACGTATCGTTTCCCGGTCGTGGCTCAAGTCGTGCCGGAAGAGTACCGGATGCTTCAGGTGCATAAGGATGGCGACCGGGTGACCATTTTCGAGCATGACGGTGCCCCGGCCCGTGGCTTGGCGGCGGTGATTGACAGTTTTGTGGCAATGGACAGCCCCCAACAGGCCATCTTCCTGTGTCTCTATCACGAGGCGGGCGTGGAACTCTTTGACGTGCTGATGGTAGACGGCGTGGATTTCACGAAGACGCAACTGGCGGACCGCCTGGACTGGATCGCAGGCTTGATGGGGCAGGTAGCGGATTGTGGTTTGTTGGTGCCCACTTGCCATGCAGTGCAGGATGCCTCCGACCTCCCCAAGATTGAGCCGGGCCGCTACATCGTTCGGCACAAGTACGAGGTCTTGAGTGACCTAATGCGGCCCTACTGGTTTGAGTACGAGGTGGGCCGCGTCGGGATTGGGCGGGTGTTGCCGTGGTGTATGCCCACCAAGACTGTCAAGGACGGGTCGGGCTACATTGTGGTGCCTGACACCGGCCTGCCGCCGATGCAGATACACCGGCAGCACGGGGAGGTCAAAATCTTCGTGGCTCAGGGCGGACGCAATCGGGCCAACTGTATGCCGCAGGTAGTCGAAATGGCGAAGCGGCTCCCCGAGAACTTCATCATGGAGTGCATGTGGACGGTAGATCGCAAGGGTGTTCCCGTGTCCGTCAAGGCGGTCAAGTCGGCGTGGTACGACCTGAGTGACTGTGACATTCGCCTCTACCCCTACGACCTCATCATGTGGGGTGACGACGACCTCTCGCAGCAGCCGATGTACGAGCGAGTGGAGTTGCTGGAGAAGATCGTGGCGGACTGGGCGGGGGCAGAGTTGGGCGTAGCCGACGAGGCCGACAAGGCGTGGCTCTTTGTGGCCGACTCGGTACGGCCACTGGACGGTAGCAACGAACATATCCTACGGCTGGAGTAAGGACTGGTGCCCATGAGACTACTGACGGTTGGACTGAGCGCATTGGTGTTGCTGCTGGTGTGTTCGGCTTCCTCCCAGGCCGACGTGAGTAAACGGCTTGTCATAAGCGGCGTGAAGGACTTCGCCCCCGGCTCGAGCGTTGGTGCCACCCTGAGTTGGGAAGCACTCGAAACGGCAAGTGGAAGCGTGTTTCTTGACGTTGGTGGCATACACGACAATGGCAGCAGCACCTTCGGGATGATGCTGGGTGTCAGTACCGATGCCCCGTTGCCAGTCTTCAAGGAAGCGCTGAGTGCGGAGGCGTGTGTGGGGTTCGGCTATGCCACGGTGGCGAACGAGTGGCTGGCCTATGTGCGGTATCCGTTAGTGAAGTAAGTGGTGGTTGGTGGGCGTGGCGGAGGGCCGTCTTTGGGGACGGCCCTCTTTGTAGTTTCTCCATAGTTGACAGCATACCATAACCACTCTAACGTCTGGTGTGACGCACCCGTATCGGCTGCCTGCACGGGAGGAAACGCCTATGTCTGACGCACTCAATACTGCTACCTTCGCGGTGGGGCAGCACTTTCCACACCACACGGCGGACGTGGTGAAGCCCACCGAAAACAAGTCGGTGGACCTCGAAAGCCTGAAGACCGCCCTGGCCGATGTGAACAAGTCCGGTCTTCCCCAGGCCGAGAGGCTGACGGCCCTGGACCACCTCAAGGCTCACGCCGTCGCACTCGACCTCGCTGACGAGGAGATTGCATCACTCATCGGGGACGAACCCACCGCACCGGACTTTATGGCTCAGTTGGGTGACGCCACGACCTTTGGTGAAGCCGAGACGGTCATGCTGGCAATGGCCGAAGCCAACGTAGACGAGGCCCTGCTGGACGAGGCCGAAGCTAAGTTGGCCGAACTCGCCGCCGTTGACCGAGAGATGATTGAGGACGAGTTCTCGGGCATCATCGAGAAGGTGGACAAGGACGAAGACGAGGATGGCCTCTGGCATTTCACGGCTAGGGTGGCCCAGGCCAACACCGTCAACAAGAACAAGCGGCTCTATCCCCGTTCGGAGTTTGAGCGGAATCTGGCTCGTATGAATCGGATGGCTAAGGCTGGTCGTCTAACCGGACGTGATGGTCACGTCTTTTGGGGCGACGACAAGCCTAGTGAGATATGTGTACGGTACGATGCCGTTATGCTGCAAGGGGACGACCTCATTATGGAGGGGGTTCTCATCCCGACCCAAGCGGGCGAGAACATCGGCACCCTATGGGCTAACGGAGTGCAGACCGAATGGTCTATTGTGGGCTATGGTAAGGCAGTAGAACAAACGGACGACAAGGGCAACATCACCCACGTTGTTGTCACGGACTACATCATGGACGGGTGTGACCCGGTACGCCGAGGGGCGGCCAGCACTCGCACTCTGAAGCAGAAGAAGTCGCGTGACAGCCTCGAAGTCGAAAGTGAAGTTGATGAAGCGGTACAGGCTGAAGTTGGAACTAACGAAGAAGTGCCTGTCGCCGAGTCCCTTGCGTCTGTGCCGGAGGTCAGTCACATGGCTGACGAAGTTGTGACTCAGAAGGAGCCGCAGGCTCCCGTTGTAGATGTGGAGGCCATCAAGGCAGCGGCTATTGCCGATGCTAAGGAGGTCACGGAGCCGCAGGCTCCCGTTGTAGATGTGGAGGCCATCAAGGCAGCGGCTATTGCCGATGCTAAGGAGGTCACTAAGAGTATTGTGGCCGACGCTCTGCTTCAGGCGAAGCTGGAGACGGCCAAGGACGCCGCCCTGGCGAAGCTGGCCGAGGGTGACGAGATGGTGGCTAAGATCGTCGCCAAGCACCTTGCGGACTGTAACACTCCCGAGAAGGTCGCGGAGACGGTGGCTGAGATTACCCCGCTCGTGGAACGCATGAAGACCCCGAAGCCGGTGGAGACCAGTGGCGTCTTCATCCACGAGGGTCGGGAACGTGCCCGGTTCATGTTCGCGGGCGAGAAGGTCGTGGACCGCCCCGAGACCATCGGTGGGGTGCGGGACGCGATGCTGGAGGGGCTGGAAGGCCATAAGGCCGAGGCCATGCGGCAGATTCTCGACAACTACGAGAAGCAGCCGGAACTCAAGCGGTATCTGTACAGCATGACCAAGCGTGGCTACCAGGAGACGGCCAGCACGACTTCGGCCCTTGGCACCACGATCCCGATGGTCCTGCCGATCATCCGCCAGCTCCTGCCGAAGCTCATCCCCTACGCCCTGGCTGCGGTGCGTCCGATTGACCGCCCCGAGGCCCGCGTCTACTTCTACGAGCCGAAGTACAAGACCGGCACCAACGGTTCCGGTGCGGACGGCTCGTACATTGACGACAGTTCGGTCTTCGATACGGCGTGGGACGACCACACCGAGAACGACGCCAAGTCCCAGATCGAGTTCACCTTCACCTACCAGACCGTGACGGCGACGGAGAAGGCTATCTACTGGGACTACACCTCGGCTCTCGCTCAGGACATGCAGGCGTACTACAGCATGGACGTGGAGGCCGAGATGATGGCTACGGCCACCAACCTCATCGCCATGGAACTGAATGGCAAGTTCCTGGAGACGCTGGCGTCCGGTGCGGGCCAGAGCGGTACGTTCAATACCGGCCTGCCTGCCACGGGCTTCCAGAACCTGAACGACTGGCTGACCTGGGGTCTCTCGCAGTCCCTGAACCGGGCTTCCGGCAACATCGGGAAGAAGATGGGCCAGCGGGCCAACTGGATTATCACCGGCCCGACTCAGGCCACCCTGTTCGAGGCCAGCAACTCCTACCAGAAGCTGCCCGCCGGGGCCGTGACCGAGTTCGGTACGGGTCTGCGGCAGGTCGGTAGCTGGTCCAGTCTGTTCGATGTGTACGTCTTCGACTGGGCCGAGACGCTGAGTGGGCTGAAGAACAAGATGCTGATTGGCTACCAGCCTCAGGACTGGAACCATGCGGCTGCGGTCTTCTGCCCGTATGTGCCGCTGTACATTAGCCCGGTCTCTTCGAGTGCCGCGACCAACACGATCCAGCACTCGGTTGCCAGCCGCAACGCCATGAAGGTGCTTCAGTCCAACGGACTGTACGCCCTGACCATTGGCTCGGATGCGGGCACCGCCCTGACCTACGTTGACTAACCGGCGGGGAGCATAGGACCAGGGGGAGCGGTTTGAGGAAGCCGCTCCCCCGTCTCTTTAGGAGGGACAATGACCCGGTTTCGCTTGATGGGGCCGCTGGCAAGGTACACAGGCTATGCGGTCGGTTTCCGTGGTTTGGTCGGTAGGTTGTTGCAGTGCCCCGAAGTTGATTTCCAGTTGCGTCCTGCCCGTGGCAACGTCCCCCCTGAGACGGAAGACCACCTGTTGCAGTTGATCGCCAAGAATGGCTTCTACGATAGCCTGGGCGTCGTGGTGGGCTACCCTGACATGGCCGAACATATCTGTACGCGGTCTCACGCCCTCTACACGATGTACGAGGCCGACGACATACCGGAGATATGGAAGCCGTTCGTGAACCGGGCCGATGAAGTGTGGGTGCCGAGTGCCTTCTGCCGAGAGGTCTTCGGCAAGTACAACCCGAGGGTGCGGGTCTGTCCGTGGGGCATAGACGAGACGCTCTACAAGCCTCGCAAGCGTAAGCCGAGGGGAGATTTTGTCTTCGGAGCCGTGGGGGTGCAGAGTCATCGCAAGGGGACGGATGTGCTGGTGAGTGCTTTCACGACGGCCTTCGGGGAGAGCGACGGCATACGGCTGGTCATCAAGACGCGGGACACGAAGCAGATGCCCGTCATTAGCAACCGACAGGTGACGGTGATAGACGAGGACTGGCCCGAGGCGAGGCTGGTGGAGTTCTACCACGAGATAGACTGCTTGGTGCAACCCTCACGAGGCGAAGGTGTTGGGATGCCTCCCCTGCAAGCGGCCATGAGTGGGACCCCGGCTCTGGTGACGAACTGGGGCGGGCCGGTTGACTACATTGACGACAAGGGGATATGGGGTATCCGTATCCGTGGGCTGTCGCAGGCCAAGCACATCAACGCCCTGTATGCCCAGTGGGCCGAACCCGACCCGTTGCACTTGGCCGAACTAATGCAGTGGGTATACGAGACGAGGCCAAAGGTGAAGGGTGACTATCGGCAGTGGACGTTGGGGAACATGGCGGCGTCGTTCGTGGGTTGTGTGCGGGAGGCCGGGAACCGGCTAAGGTGATTGTGGGCCACTTGCATCGAAGACGGTAGTTTGGTAGTGTCAGCGGGAAAGTTGAGGGGTGATGCCTATGGCCGTCGCGGTCAATCCGTTTAGTGAATCAGGAATCATCAGCACCCTGCGGGCCAAGGGTATTCGCACAGCGGATATTACCGACGAGAACCTGCTGCTGGTGATCGAGGACGCCCTCAACGAGTACCTGTTCTATCGGCCTAAGGTGTGCATCACGACCGCTGCCGCGTGCATAACCACTGTGGCGGGGACGCCCAACTACAACAAGCCGACGGGGGCCTTGTGGGTCAAGCAGGTCTGCTACAATCCCGACTACCAGGACACCGATTATGAGGCGATCTGGACACAGATGATGCTGAACCACATGACGGCCAACGACACGACCGAGATGCTGATTGACTATCAGAAGATGGCCATTCTGCATCGGTATTTCGATGGTTTTTGGGAAATGCGGAATGACCAGATTTGGCTCATGCCGTGTCCCCAAGGGGCGTACAAGGTCGCCGTCATTTATGCCGACGACCGCACCATTGACGAACTGGACGAGATCGGTGACTACCGTTTCGCCGAGTTGTGCTACTGGAAGGCCATGCTGTCCGTCGGCGTGACGAAGGTGACCGGGGGCGGCTTTAGGGCGGGCCAGTACAGCACTTCGGACGCCGTGGGCCGTGAGACCATGCGGTACGCCGAGAAGAACTTGGATAGGGTCCGGTTGCAGATCGCCAATGCCTACATCGGGGGCCGGTCCTAATGATGGTGCCTACCCCCCACTCGGTATCGTCCACCCGTGTCACGCGGAGTGACGGGGAGACCTATGCTACACCAGTGGCAGTGCTGACGGAGGAACCCTGCCTGCTGGCTCCGTTCGAGCCGGGCATGGGAACGGACACCTTCATGGGGTCCGTGCCCAGTAGCAAGACGGTACTCTTCATTGGCTATGACGCGGACGTGAAACTGGGGGACGAGATCACCGACGATGTAACCGGGACGGTCTATGTGGTAGTGGAACCACCTGTCCTCTTTCAGAACCCGACGACTTGGGAGAACGACCACCAGCAGGTCATTATGCGGCCTGCCCATCTGTAGGTGAAGCATGTCAACGTCACTCTCTGACGCCATCAATCAGGTAATCGGTGTGCCGGGCGGGACCAGTGGTTTCCGATGGGCCGTGAACCACTCGGATACAAGTGCCCCTGGCGTCACGGCTCCGCACCAGTTGACATTGTACCGCAAGGTGGAAGCCCCGCCGATTCTCTTCATGGACGACGCCACGAATAACTATCCCGGCGTCTTCTTCGAGATCGTAGGGCCGTTCCCCGACACGCAGACACGAGGCATACACGGGGAGATGACCTTCACGGTGCGTATCTACATCGTGCAGGCCAATACCAACAGCACGAGGCCGAAGGAAGAAGGCCGGGCGGCAGCTATCGCCTTGACGGAGAACATCAAGGCCACTGACCGTCTCGCTTTGACGTGGCCCGATAGTGTGGAGTGGTTGGGCCTAGTGGACGATCCCTTTACGCAGCAACTACATCTGGCGTTGCGGGACTGGTGTGCGGGCTGCACCATGTTCCGTGTGACGGCCAAGGGGCTAACGTGGTAACGGTTGACCTGTCCGACTTCGAGCGGCTGGGGCGTGAGTATCGGCAGCGGGCCGAGAATCTGCGTGCCCAACCACTCGGGGATCAGGGTGGGGCCATTTCGGGAGCTATACGGGCGGCGTTCCTCGGGTCACTCATGGAACACGAAGGCGTGACCTTGACGAAGCAGCAGGAATACTACCGCAAGACCAACAGTGGCTACTACGGTTCGGGTTGGCAAGGGCATGACGTGGCTAAGATCAACCCCCAGGAGTTCATTGACCGGGGCAACGGCGGGATATTGGGCAGTGGCCGCTTCTACGCCGACAGTGCGGTGAGTGTGTCGCCGAACGAGACGGGAGCCGAACTGGACCTGTACTCGACTGCCATGATGCAGCCCTACCCCTACAATCCCCAGTTTGACCCGACGCGGCGGGGGGACATGACCCAGCAGGCGTTGATCTACACCCTGCCTGCCAAACCCGTCGCCGAGTACATGCGGACGGGCTGGGTGGACCCGGCCTATCCCAAGCACCACATGAAGCCGCGTCCCTTTGGCAAGAGACTGGCTATCGCCACTGCCGCAATGGGAACGGTGAGCCGCTTCGTCGGCAAGATCATGCTCTCCGTCGGCTTCAAGCAGAGGTAACCATGATTCAGGGCATAGACGTGTCGCACTATCAAGGTCACATTGAATGGGTAAGAGTGGCCCAAGCCGGCAGCAAGTTCGTGTACGTGAAGGCCTCGCAGGGGACCACGATCCAAGACGCCAAGGCCAGTGAATACATGGACGGGGCCAGAGCAGCGGGGCTGTACGTTGGCCTGTACCACTACTTCACGCCGACGGGTGACGCCGGGGCACAGTACAAGAACTTCCTCGCCGTAGCGGAGAAGTGCGGGGGCCTGAATGGGATGCTGGTGCCTGCCCTCGACGTGGAGGGGGACAGCCATAACACCCTCGGTGACATGACGGGCTTCCCCGGCTGGACGAACTGGAAGCTGTGGCAGTATTCCGACAAGGGCAGTGTCCGTGGTATCAACGGCTATGTTAACCTCGACGCCTTCAACGGTGACGAGGACGACCTGAAGAGACTCATCATCTAAGGAGTGGCAATGTCTGTCCCCCACCGTCAGTTGTACCGCGTCGTCTTCTCACAGGAGTTGGCCGTTGGTGCCGTCCGCAGTGGGGTCGTGGCTGGCTATCGCCTGCTGTACCACGGCCTCCCCTACGTGTTGACCAAGAATATCTGGACAAGATGATGGAGACCGATGAACAGGCCGTGGCCGAACCCCTGCCCGATAGACCGTTGACGGAGACCTCGCAGTCGTTGCTGGTCTTCTTCCCCGGCGGGATCGGGGACGTGATTGCCCTCAAGGCGGTGCTGGAAGACCTGCACCAACTACGACCTTGGCTCAATATCACCGTGGCATCAACTGTCGCTGACCAATGGATAATTGGTGACGTAGCAACCGTGCTTGACTATCCAGTTACGGAGACGGTGGCTAAGGGCTTCGATGCTTGGGTGAACGTCGCGGAGATGGACTTTTCTTCGGTGGGCCGGGAACTCGTTGAAACCTTCGCCCAGTACGTCGGCATACCCTGTCCTGACCACGCCCCCAATATTGAACCGTACTACGGTTACATAGAGGCAATGGAACACTATATCCGCAACTGGGATAAGCCTCGCGTCGGTATTCACTTGGCGTCGGCTTCCCACTGGCGGTCAATCCCCAACTTCGTCGGGTTGTACGTAGCAATGGAAATGGCCGACCGGGGCTACGATGTCTACCTGCTCGGGGGGCCGGAAGACCGCATTGTCTTCACCGATAATGAAGAACACTCAGACCCGCCAGACAACATCTACGACATGACACAGGTATTGGGGCCACTGGAATACTACCTCGGCTTCCTACCTTCTCTGGACGTGCTGCTGACCTGTGATTCGGGGCCGATGCACATGGCCGGGGCTATGAACATTCCCACCTTGGCTCTGTTTGGCATGACTAACGGTGAGAAGCGGACTGGCTACTATCCCTCGGTTCGCTATATCCAGAGTGACATGGAGTGTAGCCCTTGTGAACGGATTGCTGAGGTTGCCCCCTGTGACGGGCAGTGGTGTGAAGCCCTGGCCCGCATGAACCCGCTGTACATTGCCGACCAACTGGAGGAAGTCTACCGTGAAAACCATGACGCTGACTGTCTCGCATAAGCCGAACGCCAAAGAGGAGAAGGAACTCCGCCGCCTCATGCGTACCGAACAGTTGGGACAGTTTGTGGTCCGCATTAGGAACGGTGACAGCACCGAGGACATGGTACTGGAACTCAAGAAGCAGGACGCGGAGGGACGTGAACTCCTACAAGGGTAGCCATGACTATCACAGAACCAGAGTTCATCATTCATGCCACGGTCGCTAAAGGTGATAAGTGTGTCCGCTGTTGGATGAGAGACGAATCTGTGGGCCAACATCCAGACCATCCTGAGTTGTGTGGACGCTGCACAATGAATGTCCGTGCTGGCATACGTCGCAATCTATGGCCCGATGTTGAGGTCACGGAACTGCAACGGTGGTGGGCTTGGAATGGTGACAAGTCATTCGGTATCACATATCCAGGTTCGCCCTATGAGGCTCAGAAGTAGCTATGCAAAACGCCCTCCTCTACCTACTCTACAACTCCGAAACTCAGATCAGGCGTAACTGGTCAAGCCTCCTTCAAGTCAAGCATCCCCTGACCATGCGGGTGATTGACAACGCCTCAACTGATGGCGGGGCGGCCCTGCTGGAACAGGCCGGGGCCATCGTCCACCGCAACCCCGTCAACACCTACTTCACTCGTGCCATCAACGACGGACTCCGTTCCCTCATGGACAAGGACTGGGACTGGTGCTTCATCGTCAACCCTGATATTGAGTGTCCGGTGGGTTGGGACGCCCTAATGGTAGACCAGTTGACGGCATGTGAGGATGTTGGCATAGTCGGGGCACGTTTGGTGAACTACTATGGTAGTGTGGTTCACGCTGGTGGGCTGGTAGCTGAACCGCAGGTTCTTTTCTGGACCAGTCATTTCCCGCTACGGGAGACTTGGGGCACTCTACAACAGGAAGCGGTCTGTGTGACTCACTTCCGGCATCGACTCGTAGAGTGTAAAGCGGTAGTACCGTGTGCTTGGGTCACATTTGGTGCCGTCGCTCTCCGGCGGAAGATGCTGGAACAGATCGGCCTCCTAGACGAGACATGGGTACTCTATCGTTCCGACGCAGAACTCTGTATGCGGGCTTGGGCCGCTGGTTGGAAGGTCATGTACAACGGAGCAGTCACTTTCCGGCACGAGGATGGTGCCAACGTCAGGAAGGCTGGCTCTGCTGTCCACGAAGTTGCTAAGAATGACCTACGGCGGTTCTCCCTTACGGAGGAACAACGATGGCTTCAATCACTGGGCGGCAGACCGCCCTGGAGGACGTAACTGTACTGTCGGTTGACGGTAAGGATGTGGTTGCACTCTTCCGCAATGCGACCTTTGAGGTGACTTCGGAAGAGATTGACGTGACGGCGTTGCGTGACACCTGGAAGAAGCGGGAGTTCGGTATTCTCGACTGGCGTATGACCTGCACGAACTTGGTCCACACCAGTCCGAAGTATCTGGCTTCGATCATCAGCGGTGGGACCATCGTTGTCTCGTTCGCTTCAACCGGCTTCACCTTCCTGGGCACGGGCATGATTACGGGCGTGCCTCTCAACATTGACAATCCGATGACTGAGGAAGTCACGATTCTGTCGGCGGGAGACGCCCCCACGGTGACGTTTGTGTAACCCCTGAGGCGGGGGTGGCCTTGCGGTTGCCCCCGCCTTTCCCCACCTTTCCTTCTGGAGGAGATTATCGTGTCGGATGAGAGCAAGCAGGAAGCAGTAGTACAGGATACTACCGAAGTGGAGCGTGAGGTAATCGAACAGATGGCGGTGGCTTCGCTGGAGCAGTTGAAGTCGCTGCCGATTATCCGCAAGCAGAAGGCGGTGCCGTTCGAGATACCGGGGACGGGCATGGTCGTGAAGATCGCCCCGACCACGGCCTCGGCGGAGTTCAAGGCTTCGGTCCAGCAGTTGCGGGCCATTACGGTCGAGAACGACGAGGAGAAGGAAGCCATCCGTCAGGTAATCGCCCGAGGGCTGCTGAAGGCCTGTGTGGTGGAACCGGAACTGGACGACGAGGCTCTGGACGCCCTTCAGGACTACAACGCCTCGGCTCTGACGGCGTTGCTCAATCGCTGCCATGAGATTAGCCACCTGGAGAACGTGTCGGACACGACCGTCGCGGAGTCTTTTTCCTAAGGCAACCAGTCTACTACGAGGTGTTGGACGCCTGTGTCGAACACCTGGGCCGGTTGCCATCGCAGCTCAATCTCAGTGACGACGCTCTGTTTGAGTTGTTGACCTACCATCGTATCAAGCGTCGGTCGCAGAGTGTCTGCAAAGAGTGCCTGGAGAAGTTGCAGGACGCGGAGAAGACGTGCTTTGTCTGTGAACGCACCTACACGGAGAAGCGGGGTCCGGTCAGCAATAAGCAAGAGGCCGACCCCCTACTGCTGGACATGATGAGGCACTTGGCACAACACGGTTCCGGTAAGCCTGCCTCGACCAAGCATGCCAAGGACGCGACCGTGGAGGAGAGTGAGGCATTCGAGAGGGCCTTCTTAGAGAAGCTGAAGCGGCAGGGCGTGAAGTTGCTCGATTAGGTGGTGATGTGACGTGCCGATGGAAGATCAAGTCATTGTCAAGTTCCTAGCGGATATGTCCGGTCTCCGTGGTGCAATCAATACCATCGGCGGGCAACTAAGTAATATCGGCAGTGGGGGCCAGCAGACGCAGCGGGCGGCGGCGGGCATTGCCACCGTCACTCGCAACACGCGGCAACTGACTGGGGTAGTGTCGCAGAACAACCGGCAACTGGACACATCTGCCGGTCTGATGAAGGAACTTCAGATACAGACGGGCGGGGTGTCGTCGTCGTTCCGCCAAGCCTCGCGTTCGCTCCAGACCTCAATCCCCTGGTTGGACAAGTTCGCCATTCAGACTGACCGGGCCTCAATGGTCATGTGGAAGTTCAGCATGGGGGCTATCGGCCTGCGTGACTTGGCTATGACCACGGGCACGGTCGCGGCGGGCCTCATTATGGCCACGAAGGCAATGGCCACGTCCGTCTCGTTGGTGGATCGCGTCAAGCGGCAGTTCGCGGCCATCTACCAGTCGGCGGAAATCGGCGGCAAGATGGTAGACCAGTTGGTCGGTGACGCGGTGAAAATCCGTTACTCCGTCAACGAAGTGCTGGACGCCGGGCGATTGCTCTCTCTGGAGGGCTTTGACCCTCGCAAGTTGATCTTCGACATGGCCGACTTGGCCGCAGGCGTCAATCAGGAAGGCATTACGATTGTCAACGCCACACGGGCCTTCGTGGACGCCACCAATGGTCAGTTCCGTCGGTTGAAGGAGACCTTCCAGGTCACTCGTGAGGACGCTATGCAGTTCGCCCCCGACGCATTTGCGGGGCCGAATGGACAGATCACCAATCAGGCCAAGGCGACGGAAGCCATCATTCGTGCCATACGGGCGAAGTACCGAGGGCAAAACGCCGCCACGATGCAGACCATTCAAGGTCAGGCCTCCAACTTGGGTGACGCTATCGTGCGGGCCTTGGCGAAGACGGATGCGGCCATCAAGCCGATTCTCATGGGCTGGATGGATTACGGGATGCAGTTCTTTGACAAACTGGGGGCGTTTGCGGAGACGGGGTTGGGCAAGGCGACGGCCTCGACGATTGTGTGGGGGGCCGCTCTAATGACGGCGGTGTCGGCCCTGGCGTTGCTGGCGGGCGGCATGATGACCATGATGGGTCTGTTCGCGGCCTATCGGGTCTTCACCCAGACCCGCCAAGACGGCGTAATGAACATCATCAAGGCCGAGTTGGAACTCATGGCAGTCCAGAAGGAGATTGCCGAGTACGACGCCATCCGTTCCTCCAAGGACATTGCGTCCATGAAGCTGAAGTTGGACCTGGCCAAGGCCATCTATGCCGAGGAGCAGAAGCGGCTTTCGGGGATGGGGGTGCCGCTGTCGCAGGCGGCGATAAAGTTGATTGGGGGGCGTAGTGAGGCGGAGTTGACCCAGGCCCGCAAGATTGCTCAGGCCAAGGTTGACGCCGTGGTCAAGCCGCGTGAACTACTGGGCATGAACGATAGCCTGAAGGCGATACAGGAAGAGATCGCGGCCATCGAGGCGACTTCCTTGGGTACGCAGTCGGAACGCTATGCCGTGTTGAAGGAACAGGAGTTGGTGCTGCTGCGGCAGACGGCGTTGCTCCAGGCTCAGGTGGACGACGCCAAGAGCATTGCAGCGGGCGGGGCGGGTGGGCGTACCGAGGCGGTGATGGCGTCTCAGCAACAGGAAGACGCGGCGGTGCTGGCGGCTCGGGCGGCTGACGAGGAACGGTTGGCGACGCAACTGCAAACCGAACAGAGCCAACTGTCGGCCAACGTCACCGAACTGCGGGCACGACAGGAGTTGCTGGCGGCGGAGGCTATTGCGGCCAAGACCGCCGCCATCGAAGCCGACACACTGGCTATTGCGGCCAACAACGCGGCCCAAGCCGCTGCCGCTGCCTTCGCCGACAAACAGCGGATTGTCAAGACGCTGGCGACGCCGCAGCAGGTGGACCTGTACCGGACCCGCACCGCAATCAAGGAACTCGAACTCGACAACATGCGGTCGGCTGCTAAGAAGGCAATGGAGAAGGGCGATGTTTCGCCCGACGCGGCCACATTGGCGAACCTACGGATAGCATATCTGGAGGAAGAGGTCAATCAGCGGAAGCGGCGTCTACCCGAGATGGAATCGCAGGCGGCTATCCTCGCGGATTCGGAACGTGAGTTGGGGGTATTGGATGAACAGAAGCGGTTGACGCAGGATGCCGCCAGGGCGGCGTCTGAAAACGCCTCAGTCAAAGCGGCAGCGGCCCGGCAGGCGATGCGGGACAGCGTGGCCGTGAGCCGTGAGTTGCGTAACCAGGAGCAGTTGCTGGACCGGGTGACGGCGGCCTACGAAAAGCAGGCTATCGTGGCAGGCAATGCTCAGGCCGAAGCGGCGGCGGCGGCAGCCGTAGTGACGACGGCGGACACCGAGACGACGGCAGTGGCACAGGTGCAGGTCGCCTCCACAGATGCTCAGATTGTGCGGCTGAAGGCAATGGAGGCGAAGACCCAGGCCGAAATACTGGCCTTGGGGGACATGAACACGGTAGCGGAACAGCGGCAGTTGGCGGTCATACAGGAACGGATTGCGGCCCGAGAGGCGGAACTGGCAGTGTTAGAGGCAACTCGGGTGGCCAACGTGGGCGGCGGGGCGGCTCTGGCGGGTGGCCGGGCAGCTAACTTCAAGGGCGGCTTCGGCAAGGGGTTTGTGGGCGTGTTCGGTGGCCTCGGTGACTTGGTGATGATGGTGGTGTCGCCCCTCAAGGCGGCGTTCTCGGGTCTGATTGGAGCCATCTCAAGTGCGGGTGGTTTTATGGCGGTCCTGGGCATGGTGACGGGTGGCTTGGCGGCGGTGGCCGTGGCAGCGGGGGTGCTGATCGGGGCCTGGAAGTTGTTGATCGAACCCGCCAATAAGGCACAGCAGGGTCTCGACCGGGCGGCCAAGTCGGCAGGGAGTTTCGCGGAGAAGATGAACCGGGCCACGGCCATGTTGGGTCTTCCGCCATCGGCTGCTGCCGGGGCCGAAGAGAGTAAGAAGTTTCTGGAAGATCTGTCTAAGTACGGCAAAGAGGTGTCGAACTACCAATTGGGGGAGGCCATCAGGCCCGTTGATTTCGCCAAGAACAAACTTGGCATGGATGACGAGGCAGCGGCCAACTTTGCCCGTCGCTTCTGGGAGTTGTGGGACGCCGACATGAGGCGGACGGTCGCTGACTATGGTAAGTCGGGCGTGGGCAAGACGATCTCGCAGATTGTGTCTGACGCGGGCGGCTGGAAAAATGTCACGCCGGAACAGATGAAGCAGATCGAAAAGGCAATGACTGGTGGGACGTTTGGTATTGCCGTTGGCACGGGAAGTGCCGCCGAGTGGCGGGGCCGTCTCGGTAGGATGGGGGCCACCGTCAACGCCGAACAGCAGGGTCTGCCGTCAACGCAGTTGCTACGCCAGCAGGCCGAGGCCGTCAACGCCGAGGTGGAGAAGATCAGGGCCTTGGCAACGGGTGGGGACGAAGCGGGCCTGAAGTCGCAGTATGGCTTCGGGTCGCTGGCTGCCGCCCAGGAGTTCCTGAAGACCATTGACGAGAGTACCGACAAGGTGGGCGTCTTCAACGAGGAAATCCAGAACTCCTACCAGACCTACAAGGACATGGGCGTGGACATCAAGTCGGCTAACGACTACCTCGACGAACAGAATGAGACGCTGCTGTCGGACGCCCAGATCAATGCGGAGTTGGCGAAGCAGGCGAACACGGCGCGGATTGCCTACGAGGGAATGCTGGCAACGAGTCAGGCTTTGTTGAATGTAGACGTGAAGGGCCGGGCCGAACGGGAGAAGGACTTGGCTGTGGCTAAGCAACGGCTGGCGGCGGCAGAAGCCCAATATAAGTACGCCGATGCCGTCAGGCGGCTCGGTGCTAACCAGAACGCCGAGGCGTTGCTTGATGCGTCGGGAATGGGCAATATGGGGGCCATTTTCGGGCAAGAAATCGCTACTGGTGAATGGGTAGCGGCTTTGGCGGAGACGGACCCGAAGAAGCGTCGGGAACGGGTCCAGAACGCCTTCAAGACCTCACGGTCGCGTCGTGAGGATGAAACGAAGCAGGCCTTGGATTTCTACGCCCCTGGTCCCAATGCTGGTGCCCAGGAACAAGCCGCCTATGAACGCTACCGGGCCACCAAGGAACGGGAACGGATGGCCAAGGCCGTCTCTGACTACAACGTGGCGATCCAGCATGGCAACCTGACGCCGGAACAGCAGCAGCGGGCACAGACGCAGATTGCCACGGAACAGCGGGCGTCGGAACGGAGGGCAGCGGAGGCGGAGAAGCGTGCCCGAGAGATCGAGGCCGAGGACAAGTTGAAGCGGATGCAGTCGGCCCGTGACTATGCAACCACGTTGGGTGCCTCGCCGCAGCAACTGGCGACACTTGACGCTCAGATACTGGCAACGAAGTTGGCGGAAGCCAAGGCCAACAACGACATCGCCGAGCAGATGGCCCTGCAAGTGCAGTACGCCCAACTCCAGAAGACGTTACAGGACGACCTTCTCGGCACCGAGGAGGCCAAACTCTCCTACATGGAGACGCAGGCTTCGCAGGGGCTGATTAGTGACGAGGCGGTGCGGGCCGAGAAGCAGCGGATGGCCCAACTCTACCAGGAACGGGCCAAGCAGGCGGCTTACGGGTCGGCGGAATACTACCAGTACATGCAGAAGGCCTTGCAGATGCTCGGTGGTGAAACCGAGGACAAGTGGGACACGATCATCGGCAAGATCATCGGTGCCCCGCAGTCCATGCTGAATAGCGTCCTGTCGGAGGGGTGGATTTCCCGGCAGTTTGGGGACGCAGCCAATCGCTTCGGGTTGAGCCAGGGTATTCAGGCCGACATTGTGAGCCAGCGGAACTCCGAGATGACCATTCGGCTGACTTGGGAAGGAATCAACGCCATCGATTCTAAGTTGAACTCGGCGGTGCAGACGGGCATAAACGGCTTCGTGCGGGACTTCAAGGCCGCACTGTCGGGAGCATAAATGGCTAAGGCAGCAATCGCGGCAACCGTCAAGATACCTTCGGCCCAGATCGCCCGGCAGGCCGAGGCCTTCTGTTCGACCCCGGCCAAGTGGGCACGGGGCTGGACCCTCAACGACTGTGAGTGTGACCCCCGCAGCGGGTCCGTCTACCTCAAACCAGTCTGGTCACCGGCCACCTATCCCTATGGGAAGAACGACTACCAGACCTTCCCGGTGGACAAGTCGCTGTGGATTGAGTCGGGCGGGGCCTTGGGCCGGGGGGACAAGGCAATCGGTTGGGCGGGCAACAGCACCAACGCGGCGTCAACGCCGTGGTCGGCTTTCCTGACCAGTGGCAACGCCATTGGTCGCTGCCGGGGCGTCGTGCTGAGTTTCCTGTGGTATCGGCCTGCCGACGCCACCTACCCTTTGCTCCACCTGTATCCGCGTCTGGACCCGACCCGCTACAGTGACGTGGGCAGCATCCGTTACTACTTCGTGCCGCTGCGGCTGACGATTGACGAGCAGATGATGCTGACGGTCTACGAGTATCCCTACGATACCTATGAGCAGTTCACGGCAGCCACTATAAACTGCTTCCAGAAACAGGGTTCGTACCCGTTGGTGGTGTCACCTGAGGACTTGGCCGCCAAGTGGCATAGCGTCACCATAATGTCAATGTCAGATGATGATTTGCTGGTCACTTCGGACATTCTGCGTGACGGCGGTTTCCTCTATCGCAGTGCCCTTGACCGCAACAACATCTTCACGATGCCGGAAGGCGTCGCGGGGATACAGAGCAACGTCGGGGGCTTGTCGCAGGTGCAGGTCACGCCCTTGCAGACGGCGGCCACGGGGACGTTGAAGAGTACCACTTTGTCCAAGTCGGGCACCGATGCCGTCTACCCGGCCCTGAAGGTGTTCGGGTGGGACCCGGCAATGATTGCTACCGACCGGGGCTTCCTAACTAACCAGACGATTGCTTCGGGGGCCACGGGGACGGGGGGCTTCAAGTACAACATCTACGCGGTGACTAAGGACATTCTCGGCCAGGATGTAGAGACCCTGGTGGACCCCACCGCCCCAACGGAGTTTAAGGACTTCAAGGTCGAGTTGATCCTGACGCCGACCAGTAACGTGTCACCCGTGGTCAATGACTTGGTAGTGGACTTCGCCCAGGACACGGCCACGGTAGTAGACACCGGGACGGATGTGGCCGCTGACATTGTGGAGATTACGGGGCAGTCGTCAAACGACGGCAGTGTCCGTTTCAACATGCGGCTGCGGAACCAAGACGGTATCTACAACACCATCGCTGAACGCATGAACAACCAGATTGACCTCGATGTGGAGGACCAGCACTTCGCTACTTTGTACACGCTCAACCCCGGCTATGACTGGTGGAAGACCCCCACGGAGGGGGCCTTGGAGTTGCAGTGGGAGTGCGGGGACGGCATGGTCTACCTGGAACGGGAACTCTGTGCCAGGATGCCTGCCTACGACGGGATGCTGCTGAGTGACGCCCTGACTGACTTCATGGGGCGGTTGGGTTACGAAGCGGCTCGGCTCGACATTGAGGCTACCACCGTCAGGCTCCCGAAGAAGAAGGCGAACGAGAAGCCACAGTTCAAGCCCGAGGACGGGACGCCTGCTGTGGACGTAATCAAGAAGTGGAAAGAGTGGTTCGCGGGGACGTTCACCTGTCGGTTTACGGCGGAAGACAAGTTTGAGTTCAAGTCCATCCCCCTTGATGGGGATGGCTTCGAGAACCCGACCATCTCGCGTATCTACTATGCCGACAGTGACTCGAAGCCCACTGCCGATGACCATGTGGTCTATCGTGACGCCCAGGTCGAGTTGCTGATGGACCAGTATTACAACGAGATTTGGGTGGTGGGGGAAGACCCGAGAAACAATCAGCCGCTCATCGCGGTCTGGCAGGACAAGGACAGCCAGACCAACAAAGACTCCCCTCGCTACGTGGGCCGCAGGCTGCTGATGATCGTGCTGACGCGGTGTAACACGCAGGAAGCCGTGGCAGGGATATGCACGCGGCTATCTACCTTCTACGGGGACTGGGGTGTGCGGCTGACCTTCAACACGCGGCTGGATACGCAGCTCAAGAAGGACGATTTCATCGAGGTTAGCGGCGTGGCGGCGGTCTGGCGGGTCACTGATATTGACTATGGACTGACGTTGCAGGCCATGACCAATAGTGCCATCAACAGCACGACGCCGCCGATCCGTGGCATGAAGGTAACGGCAATCCAGTGGCCGGTCCTGTGGTAACAGCAGGGGCCTCCCTGCGTGGAGGGAAGCCACAGAGAGACGAGGGCGGTAGCCCCTCTCGCCTTCTATTATAGCACAATCAGCCACTCGGTCAACCGAGTTTTGGGGTGCATGATGCTCGACGCCCATGTCATTTCTGACCTCAGCCGTGCCCTGCGGGAGAGTCGCATCCGTAGTATCTACGGGGCGAAGGTTGACGCCGACAATGTGTTCTCGAAGTCGGAAGAGATCATGGCCGTGGCCGAAAGGGCCGTGGCAGGTGGGGTGTCGGTGGCCATTGCCGAGAGCCACACTTGGTCCATCGTCGAACCGGCTTCCCCCCTTCAGGACCGCTGCACGGACATCGCTCACTACCACTTTGACGAAGCCACCGGCACGACGGTTGACGACACCTCGCAGAACGGTAACGACCTCACCTTGACGGGTTGCACCTGGGGGACCGGGAAATGGGGGGCGTGTCTGACCCTCAACGGCACCAGTGACTATGCCTCGGTGACGGCCTTGTCGGCGGAACCACTCAGGAACTACCTCTATGTTTCGGCCTGGGTCAACCCCTCTTCGGTAACGGGGACACGACCTATCTGCAAACTTACCAATCGGGTCCTGCTCTATCTCGACGCGGGGATGCTGAAGTGCCAGATCATTGACGGCGTGACGACCTACACCGTGTCCTCGGGCCGCAACCTCACGGCGGGGACGTGGCAGTTCGTGACATTGCAGTTTCTGGACGGACAGGTGTTCCTCGGGGTCGGGGACTTGGTGTACAAGACCACGATTGCCTGCACGACCTATGCGTCGGAGTTCCCGGCAGAGGGGCTGGCCTTGACCGTCGGCTATGACGGCACCAACTTCTTTGCGGGCGACATCGATGAGTTGGTGGTGGACGCTAGTGTGCGGGTCATGGACGACGTGCCCCCCGTCAGCCGGATCATGGGTAGCAACGATGTCATTATGTGGCCCTTCAAGGAAAACTCAGGGACCAGCGTGGCCTCCCCTCGGCTGTTGGGCGACACCTTGACCCTGAGTGGCGGGACTTGGGTGGCCGGGCAGACGCGGTATGCCGTGCAGTTTGACGGGTTCGATGACTATGGCTACTGCATTCCGGTCGCGGAGACGTTCACGGGTCGCACCCTCAGTGTGGAAGTGGGCGTGAAGTTCGCGGCCAACGATGTGACCGTACCCATACTAACGCAGGCCGGTGGACTCAACCTGAGTTACGACGGGGCGGGGGGCATTGTCGCGGCCTTAGGGGGGGTAACCAACCCCAGTACAGTTATTGGCCAGTTGACACCAACCGTCGGGGCTTGGTACAATCTCTGTATCGTCTACGGTGACGGCTACAAAGAGTTATGGGTGAATGGGCAGAAGTTTGGTGAGATCGCCTGTACGGGGACCGCCGTGATGCCTGCCGTACCACTCTACCTTGCCAAGTCGGGCACCACTTACGGTGCCATTACCGTAGATCGTGTCCGAGTCTATCGGGCACGGCTGAAGCCCTACTATCGGGGTTGTCGCTACTTCATGCCCGGTGAGAATGGCTTCACAGCTCTCGACGATTGGATAATCTATCCGGCATGAAAATCCTAAAGAAGTCCGTCCAGTTGTACTGCGTCCCCGAGTGCTTGGTCCCGGTTGACGCTCTCGTGGCCCCCGGTTCGGTCTCGATTCCCCAAGGGCTATTGCCATGCGTTGTCACCCGTAGTGATAGCAACTGCTACGACAAACTCATGGTCCTGATGAAGTGGTTTGTTGAACACCTCGAAGTGGTTGACGGCTACCTCGTGGCCAGTGCGGCGTTGCCTGCCCTCTCGCTCAATGACGAGTTGTGGGGTGACGCCCTGTACCTGCTGAAGCAGGCCCTCGCCCCCTACGAGTTTGTGTCGGGGCCAGTCTTCGTTAGACAGTCTGGTGGCCGCACTGGACAGTTCGCGGTGGCCGACCTCTATGTGCGGCTGCTCAATGGTAGCACGACTATCCCCCATGTCAGTTTCCATCTGGTACGACAAGAAGGAGCCGACGAATGAAGGTAGCCGTCATTGGCGACCTGATGTTGGATTTGGAGTTCGGCAACGCCGCTGCCAACGGTGACTGCCCCGAACGAACGGGCCTGCCCGTCTACAAGTCGAGCAACGTGGTCGTAGCTGCCGGGGGGGCGGGGAACGCCGCCAATATCCTGCGGGAGTTGAAGGCCACCGTCCACCTCTACTGTGACGGCCCTGGCCGGGGGGACCGCCACTGGATCGCCGAGTTGACCAAGCAGGTGTGCCGGGCCAACCGTATCTGCTGGTCCAACGAAGGCTTCATTTCGCTCAAGGTACGAGGGATTGACCGGGCTAATCAGGTCATTTCCCGATTGGATTGTGACACGAACACGGAACGGAAGCACGTATTTGCCGCTCTCGAAGCCTTGCTGGACGAAGTACGGGAGGGCAAGTGGGATGCCGTGCTGGTCTCGGACTATCGCAAGGGCTGTCTTGGCAAACAGAACGAGGTGGTCGTCAGTGAGATATTGAAGGCGGCCAGTTGTAGTGTGGTTGACCTCAAGGGGCAGGACTATGCACTATATGCCCACGCCACGGCAATCACGCCGAACCAACCGGATAGCATGAGGATATTCGGGACGGACGACCCGTGTGAGATCAGACGGTTGGTCGGCTGCAAGGTCGTCTACGTGACCCGTGGTAAAGATAGCGTCCTCATGGGTTGTGACCAGGGCATGACTGAAATCTCCGTTGAAGACAACATCCCCAACGTGTACTGCGTGGGTGCCGGGGATGCTTTCGCAGCCGGTGTGACAATGGCCTTGGGGCAGGGCCGGTCTTACATCGAAGCGGGCGTGTGTGGCGTGAAGGTGGCCCAAGCCTATATCGCCAAGCCGAGGAAGAGTTCGCTCCGATGATAGTGTCAAGGTTGGGTGTTTGCCATGCGGAGATTCATCGTCCTGAGAGTTGCCACGGCCATCGTTTGCTGGTTAATGCTGACGGTAATTGTGTATGCCCAAACGAAAACTGCGTTTTTGGAAAGTGACAGCAAACAGGTTATCGGTTCGGACACTACTCTCTTCTCCTGGGGAGCCGTGGTACTACTCGGGGCGATCATTGTCAGTGCCATAACGGCAATCTCGGCCAGCAAGTCGCATATCGCCGACGAGAGTATCCACCACCAGGGAGAGAAGTTGGCTGAGAAGTACGCTGCTAAGTCGGACTGTATCATCAAGCACGGCGAGGTCAAGCAGGACTTCAACCGTGTCCACGAACGGTTGGACAAAATCTCGGAAGCCCTGGCTCGTATCGAGGGCAAACTGGCGAACTAACGGAGGGTGTTATGGACTGGATGCCGGTGCTGCATAACATCTGGGCAGACTTTGTAGTTCCCTTCTTCATTCAGTATGTGGTTCCGGCGGCGGGCACGGTGGCGGCGGCTCTGGTTATCATGCTGCTGAATACGGTGCTGGCGTGGGCCAAGGCTCGGGTTGCCATGATCGAGAGTGACATCCTACGGGACGCCATCATGCGTCTGGTGGAAGCAGCCGAGAAGAAGTACACGCAGCCGCAGTCGGGAACGAGTAAGTACGCCTGGGTGGCTCAGAAGGCTAAAGAACTCTACGGGATCGAGTTGGATGAACACGAGATCGAGGCGTCGGTCTATGCTTTGGGCAAGGTGAAAGGTAGTTAGCGGGGTCAAGTAAGTGTAGGAAACACACCTCTTTTGTGCTATAATGTAGGGCAATAGCATAAGGGAGGTGTTTTCGTAATGGTCCGTTTTCGTGTGAACAAGGCGTTAGTAGTTGTACTGGCGTTAGTCACCGGATTTGTCCTGGAGTTGGGGCGGGAGTATGGGGCGTTCGACGGACTGGGCGAGCGTGTCGGCGCGGTGAACGCGGCGGCGCGGGAGAAGGCCTGGCGGGCGCTGGTGGGGGAACCGGCGAAGAACGGGCCGACGTGGAAGGGCTACAAGGTCAAGCCGATGGCAAAGTGCAAACTAACAACCGGGGACTATAGCGGATCCGCTACGTTAGAGTTGCGGGTATGGGACTCGCAGACACCTCTTCAGCAGGGGTACTTTTATGGACTTGGTGGCACCTTTCACTGGATGTACATTGGTATCTATGACGGTTGCTACCGCTACTACTTTTATCTCGGCGACGAACCGCACATGCCAGACGACTTCGCCATTGTCAACGTTCCGATACCACAATCCGGTGAAGAGGCAGTCTATTCATGGGTATGGCGTTGGCAATGTGGTGGTGCCTACCTCGAAGAGACGGTTTCTGGTGTGCCAATCGGTGAGAAGGGAGTAACTCACGCAAAGGAAGTAGCCGTTACAGAACAATGGGTAATACCTGAAGGGTCGGCCGCTTCCTCCACTGTAGTTGGTGACCTCGGCGTTTCAATGAGCATGGCTTCTTCAGTGGGCGCTCCCGTGACTTCATTCGGGATGACCTTTAGCGACATCGCTCTGACCGCGCCCGGCGACTTCCCCGTTGAAGACCGCACCTACATCGCCATTCGGGACATCAAGTTCTGCGATGTACCTATAGACACCACCTCGTATCCTACGCAGACCATGACCGGGGAGGCAGCCGAGAACTCCTGGGTCCGCAGCGACGGCAGCAGTGGGTTTGAGTTTTACTGGCGTAATGTGCCCACGACTATCGGTGCAGACATCTGGACTGGCGTGACCGTATACGCCCCCTACCAGTTCGACTTCTCCCGCCTCGTCTTCAAGTGGATGGACGGGACGGACATTCCCGATAGCGTCTATGTCTACTGCACCGGCCTGCGCAAACTCATTGACGGGGTAGACCCCGGAGGCTTCGCGGGGGACTGGCATGGGACCATTGCGGAACTCAAGGCGCATGGTCTTTGGACGCAGAAGTATGGGCTGCACTCGTGGGACACTTGGGACGCGGACATGCTGCCCACTGTGCAGGTGTACCTTGACCTTACCAGCGCGGAGGCAGCGGGCATCGAAATCCGCGGCCCCGCTGGTAAGTACAAGGTAGAGGGTGCGGGCTACGGCGTCACCGGCACGGAAAATGCGCCGATCCCCGGCCCGGTAGACGGGTACTACGCGGCGGGCGGAACCTGGAATGGGAACCCCTCGTACACCAATGGTCATTACTGGATGTATTGCCTCGGTGAGGAAGACGGTTCGTGGGGTATCGGTCCTTGGGCGGGTGCGGTCCCGTACTACATACAGGACCTGTCAGGTCCACCGGGCGTCTATGTCGTCAACCTCTGGGATAAAGAAAGCAACCCTACTGGCTACAAGGACATGCTGGTTGGTTCCACCGAGGACCCCGAAGACGACGAATACGATACCACGACTGAGGGCCAGAGAATCTTCTCTGGCTTTTCGGGCTACGGTATCGGCCCAGTCGTCACCGAGGAGAGCGGGAACGCGATCACCGTTGACAGCCAGTGCCGCACTCCGGCGTTCACTCACAATGCCACAGTCATCTTTGACCATTACCCTCTTTCCTCTCCTGACCGTGAGACTAACCCGTACATGACGGACATCGTTTCAGTCTCAGTGGACGACGACAAAGGCATCTACGGGGAGGCACATACCCATGCCGATTGGGTAGCCGAGGGTGCGGCCACGGTTCCAGATGTGAACGGGTACTTCACAGTTGGAAATGGTGGCGGTAGCATCACCCTCACGCTGAAGTGCAACTACCGTGACCGACAGGAGAAGGTGGGTGGCGTTGACGAAATTCCGGTGCCCACCGCCTACCTGTACCGCCGCCACGACAGCCAACTCGGCAGCGGTGCGACACCAGAGGAACACGAAGCGGTGTGGGACTGGCGTGCCCGCTACCTCAAGAACAGACTCGTCTTCCCCTCCTATCCGGCGACACTGGGCGTCACGATCCGCTACTACATGGACCTGCTGGGGTGCGGTGATAACCACTTCACCGATAGTACGAGGCAGACGGAGTATTCCTATTCGGCTGGAGACCTGTTCACCCTGGAACGGTCGCTGCCGGTTACCTACTATGTGACCTCGGCTGGAGAAAAAGTCGCAGAGTCACTCTGCGATCTATACGACGAACAGAATGGCGGGCAGCCAGTCGCAATGGCTGAAAGTCTTACCCTGCACTTCGATACAGCGGGTCGGTATCGCCTTTGGGAACCGGAACTTGTCAGTGATAAGGGCGACCGGCAGGAAGTAACCACAACCGCGCCCTTCTATCGGGTTGCGCCGACAACGCCGGGCACATCCATCAAGATTGACGAGTCATGGCGGTATGCCCAAGGCGTCGTTTCTGCTCATCATAACGGCTTCTGCAACATGGCCCTCTTCGTCCCCGATAACGCGAGACCATGCACCGTCGAACGGTGCTTCGATACAATCAACGTCCTTATTGGAGCTAAGACCGGACTGGACATGAGTTCGTCCTATTCCCTTGGGGGATGGCCGATCACCAACAGCGGAGAGGCCTGGACACTCTCCCATTCCCAAGCCAACGAAAACTACCACATGGTTGACGAAGACGGGGAACGTCTAACCACCCTTTGTGTGCGTGACATCGTCCCCCAGATGGGCGGAGACGACATTGCAGCAGTAGCGGTTAGGTGCTTCTCCGTGACATGTGTGCGGGGCCTACGCTACAACTTCCACGGCACATACTATGCCCAAGGCCGGGCACACGGGATGGGGCTAAAGTCCTCGCTGCCCAACGATTTCCCCAGGACACGCAGCCGTGCCTTGGGCAAACTCTATCGGGAACACATTGACGCTGACCCCGAGAACTGGCAGACGGTACAGTCAATCGCTTCCGACGAACACGGTCATTGGGAAAGCGCGGCCTACGGGATCAGTGATACGGACGCCGACCGGACCATTTGGGAATGGAAGACCAACAAGGAAGAGATCGGTAGGTTCGCCACTCGTGAATGGGCGTTGGGGGAAGCGTACCCAGTTGGCTCAGGTCGCATTTTCGTGGTGGAACACGCCGCCAATATCATCTACGTGCTGGAACACGTCCCCGGTGAGGGGATACGTCACATCTACACCAGCAACGCCTCGCAGTGGTATGAAGATGCCATATCGAAGGCTCCCTATGCCCTGCCGAAGCAGGACGTAGCCGACGCCGATACGGACGGGTCACAGTCGGGCTACGTGGACAAGCAGGGCAAGTTCTACCTCTACCATCTCAAGGGTGGGGACCTGAAGAAACTCATCAGCACTAACTGGGGTAACACCTGGGGGACGGAGGCAACCGTGATCTCGGGACATGACTTGGCGTGGTCTACAGAGGTTTACGATGAGGGCATCCAGTATGCCCTCGCCATTACCAACAGCGGGTCGTTACGGTGCTATCGTAGCAGTACGCACTTTGCCGAGGCGACGTGGACGCAGAATACGAACTGGTGGGAGATCGCTACGGGGATTGACACTGACGGGGCACCGGGGGGCTACTTCAAGCATGGCTGGCTCTACTGCTACGCCTTCTCGGGGGGGAGCCGGGTCTGCTATAAGTCACAAAACTACGGCCAGACGTGGACCCTCGTGAGTTAGCCCCGCGTATTCCTCCACTTGACGGCAACGGTAGTTGGGTGTCATACTAAGCAACACACTAAGGTAGGTGTTGCCCGATGGCACTCATTGGTCACGTTGACGTGCTTGCTCCCCAGTCGCTATCGGGGGACTCCCCTTCGACCGCCAGAACCAAGATAAACAACAACTTCACCCTCGGTAAGACGGAAAGCCAGAAGATCGAGGAACGAATCGAACATAGCTTCTCCTCCCTGCATGGGGAGGGGCTGTTGACCGTGCCGACCGCCACCTACTCGGCGGACAGTCTACAGGTCACCTTTGGGGCGTTTACCTGCCTACTCGGCGTCTACATCGCCTATGCTGGTGGGCAGGCGACCCTGCTGGCTAACCAGACCGGAGCCTCGCTGTACTTCTGCCAGGATGGCACCTTCGCCACGACCCTCCCTACCACCAAGACCTACTTTGCCATTGGCACGTATACCACGGACGGCACCGGCTGCACGGCGTTCACGGTGGCGGGAAAGTTGCTTCTCCCGATCCTCACCACGATTAGTGGAACGGTGGCCGGTATCTATGTCCCTGACGACACCGATATTGCCGATGGCTACGTGGACCATTCGGCCACGGCTACGATTGCGGTTGATGGTGTCCTCAAGTTGACCGTGACCCCTTCCAGTGCTTTCTACGTAGAAGAGTTGTATCCCGGCGGGGTCTTGGACGCCGGCTCGGACACCCAGTACGCCCCGCCCCGGCAACGGACGAACGAGGGCTTCCACTACCGGATCACCCGTCGGGCGGGTTATGCATGTGAGTCCTGCCCGACCTGCACACTCACCTATTCTCGCACGGGTCTCGTTCTCGCCTCCTAACCATGACTGTTGAAGACTACCTTCGCACTCTTGACGACCCGCAGGCCGCTATCTCCTACCCGTTGCAGTCGCTCTATGAATCCGATAGCGGCCATGTGGTCATGGGTCTCAACCCGGAGGTGCAGCAGCGGGTCCGTGCCGGGGAGTTGATGGTTGAACCGTTGCAGGTGGTACGCAGGCCGGGGTTGGGAGACAAGGTGTTCGCCATCGCCGCCTGCCATGAATATCTGGCCCAGCACCCTGAGTCCGACCTCACTTTCTCTGGCTACGATACCGACACTTGGCTCAAGTACCTACCGTGGCTGAAGACGGGTCTCAACATGAAGGCGAACACCGTGGTCAACCTCGACAACACGCCCTGTAACGGCGGTGACCGCACACAACTCATGGGGCAGATATTGGGGGTCGAGGTGACCAGTATCGAGTTCCCAATCAAGGTCCCGAAGCGTAACCTGGGCCTGCCCAGTCGCTACTACGTCTTCGTCCCCTTCGCCAATCAGAACGGTCCTCGGTCGCTGCCACTGGAGACGACGCTGGAAGTCCTGAGACGATCCCCGTTGCCGTTGGTCTTCACGGACGCCAAGTCCTACGAGTTTGAGTTGGGGCACGGAGTTGTCAACCGTTCGGGCCTGGGCATGGACGAGTTGCTGGCCCTGGTTGCGGGCAGTGCCGGGGTAATCGCCTGTGATACGGGGGTGCCGTGGTTGGCCGCCGCAATGGGCAAGCCTGCTATGGTGTTCTTCAGCCACGTCCGTTCGTGGGAACGCACCAATACCTGCCAGCATGTCCTCGCGGTTGATAGTCCTGCCGACTGTGCCAAGAACTGTGGGGACCATGTAGGTTCGCGGCCTGCCTGTCGTTGGCGGGATGGCGTACCATCCTGCACCCGGTACTACACACCAGAACTCGTTCGGCACTACATGCGTGAGTTCGGAGGCCTAACGTGATAGCGGATGATTTTCGGCACCTGAGCCAATATTGTCAGGGTATTGGGGTGGAGTTCGGAGAAGACGATGGCCACATCTCCTCGGGCCTACAGGTGCGTAACTGCCGCCGCAGAATCCCTCACGTCTCGGTCTGCGTGTCCAGTCCCGACGCCGTCAAGGTGGACGCCGAGAGCCAGGACTTCGTGGCTTGTATCCACTACCTCGAACACTACCAATCGCCGAAGGAAATCTTGGCCTACTGGTGGTCGTTGCTACGTATCGGCGGGCACATGGTTATGGTCCTGCCCGAGGCCGGGCGTTACCCACACGTCGGCCAGCCCGAGTGTAACCCCGACCACAAGGTAGACTACAACCTCGGCACCTTCGTCATGCGGCTGGCCAGTTGCGGTTTTGTCTTCGAGGTCGTCGAGAAGGGCTTCGTTGGGTCCAGTTTCTTCATCGTCGTGAAGAAGACCGCCAATGCCAGTGTTGTTGACGACTGTGACGCCCAGGAGATTGTGGTTGAAGGCCGTTCCTTCGCGTCCCCGCCGATCAAGTGTAAGTACAGCGTCGTGATCCCCTTCTACAACCATGTCGTGACTACGCAGACCTGTGTGGACCAGTTATTCGCGGTCGCCAAGCCCGATGAAGTCATTCTCGTGGACGACGGTTCGACCTACCGTTATCCCAAGGACGACCGAGTACGGATTGTCCGCTTCAACCGCAACAGTGGTTTTCCGATGGCCGTCAACCGTGGCGTCTCGGAAGCCCGGCATGAGTTTGTGGTCCTACTCAACAACGACGTGAAGCTGCACCCCGGCTGCATGGAGAAACTGCTTCACGCCCTCCGTGACCCTGCCGTTGCCATCGCGGGCCAGGGGGGCGGCAAACTCAACGCGGACTATGTGTACGTGGGGCAGGACCTGCTCGACCCCGACTATATCGAGATGTTCTGCTGTGCCTTCCGCAAGTCAATGTGGGAACGGGTCGGCTCCCTAGATACCGACTTCGGGCTGGGCTACTGTGAGGATAGTGACTGGGGCCTCAGGGCACGACGCCTGGGCTTCAAGTTGGTCGCCATCCCCGGCCTGTGTAAGCACGAGGAGAGTAAGACCTTCGGCAAGAGTGAAGAGATCAAGGCCCACATCGAACGCAACCGCCAGAAACTCGTTGCCAAGCATCACCGGGGGAAGGCCTTGTGGGTGATGGCCTCCTTGGGCTGCAACGGCGGGTCAAAGGTCGTGCAGAAGCTGGCCGGGGCCATGCTCGACGCCGGTTGGCAAGTGGACGTGTGTTCCTTCACGGAATGGGCCACTGCTGCTAAGGGTTGGGAACGGTTCGGCCATAAGACGACGGCAGAGGTAGACGACAAATACGACGTGGCCTTCAGCACCTTCCACTCGACGATGCCCTTTGTGGCGGGGTTGCGGTGCCAGCAGAAGATTGCCCTGATCCAGTCCGACGAACCCGAGTGGGGACCGGACGCGGTGGCTAAGACCAACTTCCTGCTGCCGGGCTTCAAGCACATCATCATTGCCGACCACATGCGGGAGTTCAAGCAGAAGTACGGCATGAAGATCATCGGCCAGCTTGACAACGGCGTGGACAATCTCACCTTCACGCCCAAGTGGGTCTTCGATAGGTCGTGGCCGCACTCGCTCATGTTGATTCGGAAGGGCAGCATGGTCTGGTACGACGGCCAGCAATACGCCGAAGAGGCCGTGCTGGAGTTGGCAAAGCGGTATCACGATCTCAGTGTGACGGTGTTGGGGGGGACGAAGCCCCAGTGGCCCTGTGAGGTGAACCACGTTCGGACCTACGATGAGGACGAAATCTGTGACCTCTACAACAGTGTCTCGTGCGTGGTCGTGCCGTCCCTGATTGAGGGTTCGAGCCTCGTGCCCTTGGAGGCAATGGCCAGTGGTTGTCCGGTCGTCTCAACCGCCGTGGGGATGCACTATGCCACCGACGGGGTGAACTACCTGAGCGTCCCCTACAAGGACAGCAAGGCCATTGTCGAAGCGGTTAGCCGGGTGTTCGACGATGAGAAACTGCGGTGGCAACTCTACCGGGAGGGGCTGCGGCTTTCACATAGTAGGACGTGGGAGCGGGAGCAGGAACAGTTCATGGCAATCCTCGGCAAGGAGCTTCGGCAGTGAAACTCGACATTGGCTACGGGGCGGGTAAAGCCGAAGGCTTCGTCGGCATAGACATTCGTGACCTGCCCGGTGTGGACATCGTAGCGGACATAACCAAGGGCGTTGACCTACCAGACGGTTGTGCTGAGGAAGTGCTTCTCTCGCATGTCATGGAACACATTGTCGAGTGTGACAAGGCCATCTAGGAGATCAATCGGCTCTGCCAGCCGGGGGCACTTATCACCATCATTGTTCCCGACGTGCAGCACGAAGCCTATCACGTCCCCACGCACTGCAAGCCGTGGAGTCGCTACTTGTTCAAGCACCACCTCGCCTTGTGGGAGTTGGTATGTATCGAGGAAGTAGTTGATGAGGAGACGTTGGCCGTTGCCAGGAAGTATCTGCCCCACATAACAGCACCGGATGCCATGCTACTATTTTGGAACTGCCGAAAGGAACTGAGGGTCGCATGCCGACGCCGCTAAAGGTCCTTGCCGTCGTGCCGGATGGTAACGTCATGGATCGGCTCCGTATCTACTCGCAGTGGAACGTGGACCTCGAATGGCACCTAATCATGGTGCGGCCCGACGCGGCCCTCGAACCGACGGATTGGGTGGAACGGGTGCATCATCTTCAGATTGAAGATCGGTCGCTGCTGGATAGCGTCCCCGAGGCGTTCCCCGACCTTGAACACTGTCAGTACGAACGGGCTTGCCACGCCATCCGTGACCCCTTCGTGGTGAAGTGGCCGCTCTATGACCACGAGGCCATCGAGAACGGTATCCTGCGTCTCAGGAACAAGTTGATGGCAATGGGACCAGCCGATCTAATCGTAACCTGGGGGGAACGGTGCTGGTATAACGAAGTGGCTATCGCCTTCGCCCAAGAAGTCGGCGTCCCGGTCTGTAGGTTGGAACGGGCGACGTTCCCTGGAACCATCGTGGCCGACGGCACGGGCTTGGAACAGGGACGCACCGACCTACCCTCCTGCCATCGTGTCTCCGAGATGGAAGCCTTCCCCTACGAGCAACTGGAAACATGGTTGAGCATAGCGGTCTGGCAGAGCGTTGAACAGCAGCAACGCACTACCCGTGGCATGGTGGAAGTCTACACTGACAATCGCCCCACGGTCTTCGTCCCCCTCCAGGTGCCGTTTGACACCAACATCGTCTTCCGTTCCGAGGGCTTTGGCAACTTCGAACTGCTGGAGTATGTGGCGGCCAAGTACAAGGATTGTCGGGTACTTGTGAAGGTCCACCCTGGAGACGCATACTCCAATAGTCAACACGTCGCCGCCTACTGTGCCGACAAGGGTTGGGAGTTGCTGCCCTATAGTTCACAAGCCTTGATTGCGGCCTCGGACTTAGTGGTGAGCATCAATAGTCAGTGTATCATCGAGGCCTGGATGCACGCCGTAGACGTGGACATTATCGGCAAGCCCGCCTTCGACCTGCCGGAAGAACCGGACAAGCAAGCCCTACTCTACACCCTCCGTTTCGCGTACTACATTGAGCCGTGGCAACTGACCACAAGACTGTCGCAGATCAGGGAGTCCTATGTCGATACAGAATCGTTGGGGCGGGGAACGGATTTCGTTGGCTAACGACACGCCCACGAACATAATCCAGGTCCACCTGAGCCGCTACGTGTGGGCCATGCACTACTGCACCGGCAAGCGGGTACTCGATGCCGGGTGCGGGATTGGCTACGGGTCATGGCTACTGGGTACGGTGGCAGCGGAGGTTGTCGGGATTGATAGCAGTGACGCGGCTCTCGCTGCCGCCAAGTCGGCCTTCGATGGTCTCTTCATCTGCTTGCCAATCGAGGAGGCCCCGGCTCAGATCACTACCCCTTTCGAGACCATCGTGGCCTTCGAGGTCGTGGAACACTTGACGGACATGCAGCAGGGGTTGACGGCCTTGAAGTCCATGCTGGCCCCCGATGGCGTGGCGGTCATTAGCCTGCCCTTGCACCACCCCTCCGAGTTCCACCATCGGCGTGACATGGCCTATGAAGACTGGGTAGGCGTCGTCTCCGAACAGTTCGTCATACGGGACACCTTCTGGCAGGGGCTGGAAGAATATCAAAGACAGGACGGCAACGTGAACATCCGTCGGTTGGTTGACGGGACGCCCAACACGGGCATCGTCATCTTTGAGGTGGCGGCCAGTGAGTGAGTTTCGGTTCTGCCTCTGGCTACCGTTTCAAGTCGAGAGACTGGATGTACGGTGGTTGGCCGAGATTGGTATCTATGGCATAATGGGGCCGACTGAAGTTCTCACGGCCACGTTCGCGGACCTGCTGCATAGTTACGGGCTGCGTGTCTTCCCACAGTGGCCGGAATGGGAACGTCTTGGTCTTTCCGGTCCTGCGGAAGCCTTCCGCAATCACTTGGGATTGATGGCTGCTAATGAAGTCGGCCCCTTGGGCAGCCCCTCGTACTGGCACCCGTTTGCCAACGAACTCGCGTCCCTATTACTCGACGACCTCGAAGCTAGCCGACCGGACGGGTTACTCATCATCCCCCGTTACAGTGACAACCCCTTCCCTAAGCATTGGGAGAGGGTTGATGAGGATAACTTTCTCAACAATGCTCAGTTCTACAGTTTTGACCAGTGGGCGGTAGCGGATTGGGCACGACACAGTGACGAACCGATGCCCACTCATGCCAGTGTGACGCTGGACAATAGCCTTGGCACCAGCCATGACTTCTACCGCTGGTATCAAGGGGCGTGGCAGCGTCGTATCGAGGAGCTTACGGCAGCGGCTCTGGCGGCGGGCCATCGCGAGTTGTATACTTGGTATGCGCCCCTACCTGCCTTGACCTGTGAGAACATCGCCCTCGGTTCCTATAACTCCGCCTGGGTCTACGACAAGTGGGTGCGACAAGTGACGAACCAAGGAGGGCATCCCACGATCCTTGCCACTTGTCTGTTTGCGTCATGGTTGCCAATGCGGTCCACAGCCATTGCAATGACACTGGACTTAGTTGAGAAGCACGGTTGGGACATGATGGCCGGGGCGGAGATTTGTAATAGCACGGATGGTGTCCTGATTGGCTTACTAAACAACGGGTTCTTTGGCAAGCGTAACGGACTATCATTGTTCGGGTCGGGCCGGTACTTCTTCGACCCAGTAAACCGCAGACCACTTACGGAGTTGGTGAGGAGGTTAGTTGATGCAGAATAATGACGGCTACAACGGCGCATCCTTTGTCGGCCACCCCTATTCCACACCGTTAGCAACTAAGGACGTGCTGCACAAAAACTCCATGCTCTATCGTCGCAGTGTGTTGGGACACGTTGACGAGGGGGGAATGGGTGACCGGATCGGCGTGGGTCACGGTGACTTATTGATGCTGGAGTTGGTGCTGGCAACCAACCCCGCAATCAGCAACTTGGTCGAGTTGGGGACGTGGTATGGCTACACCTCACTCTACCTGGGGATGGCGGCACGGCTGCGTGGTGGTGCCCTCTCGACCTTTGACATTGTTGACTTGCGGCCCGACGACGTGAAGGCCGCTTGGCTACCAGAGATGTTCTTCTTCGGCGGGGACCTCTTCAGTGAGACTTTCAAGGACGCCTCGGACTTAGCTTCTCTACCCAACACCTTCCTCTTTGTAGACAACGGTGACAAGCCGCATGAACTGGCTCTCTTCCACTCCTGTCTGAAGCCCGGTTCGATTGTTGCGGTACACGACTGGGAGGATGAGATCGGCCCTGCCGATGTCTCCTGTCTGAAGACGGAAGCGTTTGAGCCGATACTGCACGATGCGGCCCGTCTGTTGCACTCTTCCGTTAGGGCCTGGAGGAAGCGATGAAAGACCGCCATCTACGCTTCTGTGTTTCACTGACTGGTATCGAAGACGGGGGCCTACACGTTGGCAACCTCATGGTCTTGCTCACGAACGTCGCCCTAGCCCGGCGGTACGGCTATGGGTTGTTGGTCCGCTATGGCTGGCAGTGGGTGGACTACTTCAAGTATTGGGGGGGGCGACTCCCCGGCCTGAACGTGCTGAGAGACAACCTGGACTACTTCGACATTCGGGAAGACATTCTGGTGGACGAGGCCATACGTCTGCCGCACTACATCGAAGACTGCCTTGCGTTGTCAAACATGGGGTTGCTGGAACAAGACGAGAGCGTGAAGATCGAGGCGAACTTCGATGCCTACTTGGCCGAGTATCTACCCGGCCTTGACCCCCACTGCGACTTCGTTGACTGGTTGCTTGATACCTACCGTCGCCTCGGCATAACCTCGCCGCTGTTCGTGCCCTACCGTAACGGTCTCTACCCCGACCGTTGCCAGGGGATACTTAGGACCACTGCCACCGATGGCACGATTTTGTATTGTGGGGTGCGTGAAGCGGCCTGCAACGTACTCGACGACTTGTGCTATGACATCGCTGCCGTGGTACGCGGGCTTGATATAGGGACGACGTATCTACCACTGGAATACGCCCTGTACTGGCGTCTCGGTAGAAACCCCCCGCTCTCCTGTCATTTGCCCGAAATACGCTCTCGCGGGGAAAAGATGTCGAAGCAGTCGGGCAACGCCAATGGCTATCGGTTACTTGATTTACGGGAACGGTTTGACGCGGATGATCTGGCCCGCCACTTAGTCGGGTTGTGTATGGACATTCCCGCCGACCTCAACACCTTTGCTGATGTATGCCAGCATATCGAGTGGGCTTGGCTCAAGCCTCTCGCCCATATTGACATCGAGGAGACAGTATTCGCATGTCAGAGTTGAAGATCAGGTGGCGGCTGCACCGTGACGACGAAAAGGAACCGACCACGCGGCAGCGTGGCGTCAACGTCTATCGCCAGTTGCAGCAACTCGGGTTTGACGCGGACAAGTGGGACGGTCGGGAAGCCGCCGACATCATTGTGTTGCAGTATTCCATGCGGCTGCTGGACGAGGCTTTGGCAACCGGGGCCACGGTCGTTGCCGACATCAACGACCAAGTGTTCGCCAAGCATCATGCCTACCACCAGGAGACGATGGCGGGGTTGGCTCGGGTACACGCGGTTGTGGCGGGTTCCCCCCGTCTCGGTCAGAACCTCCAGCGGCTACACCCCACGGTGCGGGTCATCGAAGAGGCGGTTGACGGACGGTACTTGGCGGTCGAGAGGAAGAAGCACCAGGGCCTCAACGTCGTCTGGATGGGGATGCACGACAACATCATGTACTTCCGTGAGATTGATCCGGCCCTTGAAGAGTTGGCGAAGAAGCACGACTTCACCGTTCACTTCGTATGCCCGCCGAATGATGGGTTCGGGAAGTCTAACGCCGATAAGGTCAAGACCAAACCCTACCCCGCTCAGTTTCATGCCTGGACGATGGACGACCTACTGGAACAAATGGCTGTGGCCGACCTTGCCGTGGTGCCACTTTTTCAGCAGGAATGGACGTGGTGTAAGTGTGCCAATAAGATGCTGTCCTTCATGGCAGCGGGCCTGCCAGTGGTGGCGTCACGGGTGCCCTCCTATGTGGCGGTGGCCGAACCGGGGACGGATTCCTTCCTGGCCTACAGTCCCGAAGAGTGGTACGCCGCCCTGGACCAGTTGTTCAGTGACAGTGGCTTGCGGTCGAGGATTGGCAAGCGGGCACGGCTGAAGGCCCGGCAGTACAGCATCGAACGGATTGCCGACCAGTGGGTTGACTACTTTCGCCAAGTTGGTCCGAAGTAGGCCGTTTGACAGGGGGGATAGTGCGGTGCTACCATACTAACACCACACTAAAGGAGTGGGCCATGATTGTCGTGATTGGTAGCACCGGACAGTTGGGGACGGAGTTGGTGAAGGCCTGTGAACGGTTTGGCATAGGGTGTGTCGGCCTGAGCCACGATGAGATTGACGTGACCAGTATCCATGTCAGCCGGTTCCGAGAGATACACGACAAGCATCCGTCGGAAAGCATCGCCGTAATCAACACGGCGGCCTACCACGACCTGAACAAGTGTGAGGAACACCCCGAAACAGCCTACAAAGTGAACGCTGTCGGTTCGGAGAATGTCGCCAATGCCTGTGTCGAGTACGGCTGGAAGTACGTCTACGTCTCGACTGACTACTGCTCAGGTACGCCCACCGACGACAATGGCCTGCCGCGTTCGGTCTACGCCAAGACCAAGTTGATCGGGGAACTGGCGGCTTTGACGCTCTGCCCTGACGCACTCGTGGTGCGGGTGGGGACGATGTATGGGGCGGCGGGTTGCCGGGCCAAGGGCGGCGGAAACTTCATTGATACGGTAGTCGCCAAGATCAAGGCCCAGCAGCCCTTCTCACTCCCGAACTACACCAGTGTACTCACGACCTATGCCAAGCACGCCGCTCATCGCATCCTAGACAACTTGGAGAAGTGTGGGGTATGGTACGCCACGGATGAGTACCAGCCAGCAAGCCACTATGACATCGGACGCCGCGTTCTCGCCCAACTCGGTTTGACTGACATGATCCAGGCCATCAGTTGCGACCCCAACGACCACCTGCGGCCTAGCCATACCAGTGTGTTGAAGGACAGGCAGTTGCATCTCAAACAACAGACCGACACACCAATCCGCCAGTATCTGAGGGAGAAGGGCTACCTATAATGGACAAGATCGAACTGGTCAAGGTCGTGCCGCTGGCAGTCAACGCCGATGATCGCGGGGAGTTGGCCGAGTTGCTGCGGTGTGACGACCCCGAGTTCACGCAGTACGGCCAGCACTACATGGTCCGCAGCTACAAGGCCGGGACCATCCGTGGACTGCACCGCCACCGGGAACTGATTGACTACTTCACCATCGTTCGCGGGGCGGCCAAGTTCCGCTTCTTCGACGAGGAAGGCAACTGCCAGGAAGTCGTCGCCAGTGAACGGAAGCTGGTCAGGATCACGGTGCCGCCGACTATCTGGCACGGCTGGATGGCCTTGGAGGACGACACCATCCTGATCTCGACTGCCACCGAACCGTACAAGGGCGTAGGTCGTACCGGGGAACTAGACGAGGAACGGGTTGACCACGACTACTTCGACGACGAAGACTACGACGCCTGGGCCGTCCAGGCTCGTTAGGAGATAGCATGTCTACCAAGTACCTTGACGCACCGGGAGTTTCAGCCATCGCCGCCGAGTTGGTGAAGCACGACCATCCCCACCTTGTAGGCGTGGAGATCGCCTACTTCTTCTTCGCCAAATACGATGGCAAGGGCCTGCTGAAGCACCCCGACGAGTGCGGCAACAAGGTCGGCTATGCCCGGCTGTATCCGCAAGAGTGTCGGACGGTGTTGGGGACGCCAACCTTCGGTATTGGTATCCTGCTGAACTGGTGGCGGTGGGCTACCGACGAACAGCGGGTCGCTATCGTGGACCACGAACTCATGCACTGCCAGTACGATCTCGACACCGAGAAGCCGTCAGTTAGGAAGCATGACTTCGAGGGGTTCGTGGACGAGGTACAGCGGCATGGGGCTTGGGACAAGCGGCTGGAGTTGGTCAAGGAACAGATGATGTTGGCCGTATGAAGCTGCTTTACTGCCGATCCTGTGGGGATGTGTTCGCTCTCCGTTACGAGGCGAGAACGTGCTTTTGTGGGCGTTCCTCGGGCCAGTATGATGCCGATGGCCTACATGCTTCCTATGCTGGCCCGGCAGTCCCAATCGGCTTTGACAATGCCTTTTTTCATCACGCCAGAGAACTACAGACGGAAAGTGGTCGCGGGAAGAAGTTCACGGCTTTTGTGATCCCAAAGGAGTGTCCGACGATGAGAGGTGCTACATGCCACGAGTAGTAGTGACGGGTGGGGCGGGCTACATTGGCTGTTGGGCCACCCAGAAGTTGCTCAGGGCGGGCTATGACGTGACGGTGGTGGATAAGGGCTTCTTCCCCAGTGGCCTGTCCTACCTCGCCTCCCTGGCCGTGAAGACGGTGCTGGCCGATGTGCGGGACTTTGACCTGAATACCGTTGCCCCCTTTGACTACGTCGTTCACCTCGCCGGTCTCAGCAACGACCCCTCTGCCGAATACAGTCCGGTTGGCAACCACGAGATGAATGTGGTCGCCACGGAACGACTTTGTGAACAGGCGTCCCAACTGGGCTGTAAGCGTTTTCTCTTCGCGTCGTCGGCCTCAGTCTATGGCTTCAACGACCAGCCCCGACTGGACGAGACTGCCGCCCTCAACCCCTGTTCCTACTATGCCGAGTCCAAGGCCAAGGCCGAGTTGGCGGTTGGTAAGTACCAAGCAGACATCGGCGGGATCATCCTCCGACAGGCAACGGTCATGGGCTGGTCACCGAGGCACCGTAATGATCTCGTGGTCAATGCCATGACCCGTTCGGCCTTAGAGACGGGGAAGATCGTGGTCAACGGTGGCGGTGAGGCCACCCGCCCCTTGATCGAAGTGCAGGACTTGGCCGAGACTTATGTGCGGCTGCTTCAGGCCCCTGGTGACAAGGTTATCGGTGAGACCTTCAACGTCAACCATCGTCGGGCCGATGGCACCGTTTTTGAGGGCTACACCATCTCCTGCCTCGGGTTGTGGCTCAAGCACCTGTTGGCCGAGAAGCACGGCCTGAAGTGTGACGTGATCGGCAACTGGCAGGACAAAGAGGCGCGGTCCTACGACATGACCAGCCGCAAACTGCGTGCGGCTCTGGACTGGGAGCCGCTGCGTGGCGTGGACGCTGCCGTAGCGGACATCATGGCCCACCGGGACGAACTGAAGTCATATGACCAAGTGAACATCGCCTGGATGAAGGCCCTGGAACACGGGCAGAAGGTAACCAAGCAGACGGGGAGCATATTCACGCCATGAAGATACTGTTTTTGTCGGAGACGACGCAATGTGACGACCGCTTCCTGTACCTGAAGGCCTTGGTCGAGGCCCTGGCAGATAACGACTACGAGCCGACTATCATCTTCACGACGAGCGGGGCACCGTCCGACCACACCTACCAACTGGTGAAGAAGCACGTCGTCCACCACCTGTCCAAGTTGTCCTTCGAGTCGGAGAACGGGGACTATCTCGGCAAGTTGGTGCGGCACATCGAGAAGCACGAGTACGACTTCCTGGTCGTTAGTCAGGAACGCTTCCCCGGCTTCTCGGTGACGGGCCTCTTCTCCCTGCTCCAGCACAAGCCCCGGTTAGTCTATCTCGGGGCGGACTGTTCCGACAAGGTGACCCAGGACTGCCGGTTGCTGGCTCCGCTCGAACCAGTCTTCGTGGCGGTTTCGCAGATGGTCGCGGAACGCTTCATGTCCGACTACGAGGTCCAGATCATTCATGGCCCGGCCATCGCCCCTGACACCTTGGGCGTAGACATTCGGGCTGAGTTCGGCATCCCCAAGAACACCAAGTTGCTCGGCTACATTGGCAACGTGGACCATGCCATACTCGACGTGGTGATTGAAGCCTGCAAGCGTATGCGGTGTGGGCTGCTGGTGGCGGGCGTGGGGGATACGGTCGCGGCTCTCGACGCAATGGGGGGACCAGTCAAGGTAGTCCCGGCTCTGCCGCAGTGCCGGGGGGACTGGTATCATGCCGTGGACGTGTTCCTGTACCCGGTAAAATGGTCTGGGTTCCCGATGCTGCCGCTGGAAGCGGCCATGTGTGGGAAGCCGGTGGCCATGACCCCGGTAAGTGATCTACCACGGATGGCGGGGGAACGGTTTGGCTTCTTTGTCAGGGACGCTTCCAGCGTCGTCAACGCGGTCAAGACGGCGGTAATGGGGGATGTTGCCTCGAACAAGGCGTGGGTCGCGGAGACCTTCAGTCGGGAACAGTTCCTGACGAAGTGGCAGATCGTCTTTGGTTGAAGTGTTCCACTGCTGCCTCGATACGGGCCATAAACCACTCCAACTCAAGCCTCAGTTCCTTAGCGGACTGGGGCTTGATTCTGAGGGTTGCCATGCCATAGTAGTAGCCGTCCCGAACCGAGTTGTCAGGGAAGTCAAACAGCAACTCGTACAGGGAACAGGCCTTTGCCCATTCCAGGGCGTCGAACGGAACCAATGACTTTAGGGCCGCCGGGCAGGTCAGCAGGAAGTACCCGTCCTGAGTGGACTCGTACAGGACGATGTTCACCACGCGGCCATCGGCCAAACTCGCCACAAAGCAGAACAGACCCTCTTGGCTATAGTCCAGTACCTTCTTCGGGTCCTTCCCCAGGTCCTTCACTACCGACTCCAACCATCGCTTCAACTGTTCGCTGCTCGAACTCATCCCTGATCTTCCCGATTTCCATGCACAGTCGCTGTGCCATGAGTGCTTTCTCGGCTTGGGTGCTGCGGCTCTTGAAGAGGTTTGATACTGCGGTGCGGACGTTGTGCGGTCGCCAGCGGCTTGAGGTGGCGACTTCCCAGAGCATGAGGCGTTCACATTTGGCGAGGGCGTTGCTGCCCGCCCGAGGGTTCCACAGAAAGCGGCAGATAGCAAACGGCACACCGAGATTGGGAGCAACGCCATCGGCAATCATCCTCACGTAGACATTCACGCCATCGGTGATCGTCTTCCACGGGTACTGGTAGGACCACTTCATTACGGTCCTGATCTGACTGGGCATCAGCTTCTCGCGGTACTCGTGGAGGATGGCCCCGGCGTAGCCGACGAGTGCCCACTCGATACCCTGGAGGGACGCGGCCAGTTTGTCGGCCTCTTCGCAGAGCTGCTCGAAGGTCAGGTCGCCGGGCTTGATGGCGTCGGGCGGTAGGCCACGCCCCATCGAGATCAACTTGTAGCTGCCCTCGATGATTTTGTAGCGGTCAATGAACTCCGGTTCATTCGGCTTCAGGGTTTTCATCAGGTGCCTCCAAGTACGACTTCAGAAAGTCTGCCATCCCCTCAGCCGAAACCGGAATGACGATCTCGGCTCCCCCAAAGAGGGCGTTGAGCAGGCGGGTGTAGCGTTGAGCGGGCGGCTTGGGGCTACCCTTCTCTTTGGCGTCCACCAGCCCCTCGATGAACTCCCACACGGCACACTGTTCCAGCATGGACAGCCGCTTCCCCCAAGGCTGTACGCCGCACAGAAACAGCAACTTACTTTGCGGTTCTCCCACCAACTTCGCCAACTCGACCAACATGCCATCCCGGCGACAAATCGTCTTGAAGGGCCTATTAGAGAGGTTCCAGACGAAGCGGGAGTCGATCTTCAACTCAACCAGCGGGGCCAACCGTTCGGCCATCCAGCGAAAGGTCATGCCCTTCTTGGCGGCCACGATCTGCATGTACTCGTGGAAGCGGTTGGTGTTCATAAAACGCGGGAACCTATCCGGCATCAGCAATGCTCCTCTCGGTCACCATCGCGGCGAAATCTGAGATAGTCTCGACCGGCTCCGTACAGACCATCGCCAACGGACACTTCTTGCAACTCTCGCTCCGGCAATCCGCATAGGCCGGAAGCACCCCGGTCTCCCAGGCGACGTTCAAGCCAGACAGGATTCCTCGGTAGTCAGTGGTGACGGCGGGTTCAATAACACGGACCTGCCCCTCCAGGGTAACAATCATCACGATGGGGATCACTACCGACTCGGCCTGGAGGGTGTTGTAGTAGAAGGAGATTTGGTGCTTCCAGTATGAGTTCTCGGACGGGTCGCCCCGCAGGAAGGCGTAGGTCTTGATCTCGATAACGTAGGCGGCTCCGTCGGCCTTCACGATGGCGTCTACGTGGCCCCCACAGCGGGTTTCGGGATCGTAGATGGGCCGTTCCATTACCATACTGTCATAACGGCCACCCAGGCACTCCTGAAGCCACTGCTGCACGTTATCATGGGCACCCGACCGCATACTCAACTTCCTTAGCAAGCCATCGGACTTCGCCAAGTCAATGCCACTGGCGACCAGTAGCTGCTTACGGGGGCAATCGTGCAACAACGAGGCCCGCCACAACTGGTCGGGGTGTGACATTGACCGGAAGTGCTGGCGGGGAGCGATCTGTCGCAGGTCGTCAATGACACCCATTACTCAGCCTTGGCTCCCAACATGATGTCGGTGCAGATGAGGTCGTTGCCGTAGGTCTTGTTGTCGCCCTCACCCTTGGACCAAGCACGGACCCGTCCCCAAATCACTACGGGGTCGCCCTCGTTGCCCGTTCCCGCCTTTTCGGCTACTTCGTCGAAGGCCTTGAAGGTGAGGAAGTCGGCCACATCCTTGCCGTCCTTCTTGAAGCCCGCCGGGGAGCGGAGGCGTAGCATCGCAAACGCCTTGCCCTCGGGGCTGTACTGCAACTGCACGTCGCGGGCCAGGAACCCGTCCCAAACGCATAACTGTGCCATCCTAGTCCTCCAACAGTTGATCGAAGATGTGTTCCGGCACCATGTACCACTTCTCGCCGCCAATCACCAAACACAGGGCAGGCTGCCTGCCGCTGCCGAGGGCTTCCTTGGTGATCTTACTCAGCCACTCCCACTTCAGCGTCACTGACTTGCCCGTCGCCAACTTGTGTTCCACCAGGAACTGCTGCGTCCCCGTCCCCTCCAGCATGTCCCCCTTCAGACTTCCCGCTCCGCTTTGGGGCCTTCTTCTTGACTGTCTTGACGAGGCTGTTTGTCGTTCCGCCTTCCGCCCGAGGTCGCAAGGCGATTTCCCTGAGAGTGCTTGGGCCAACTGCTGCCTTGAGAGCTTCTGCACCTTGGTACTTCTCCTCGCCTACTTGATACCACGAACCCATTTTCTTGACGTGACCCCGGTTGATACACCGGGCTAGCAACTCCTCGAAGTCCGTGATCTCGCCCGCCTTCGACCACGGCGTATCACGCAACCCCAACTCGTAGGAACCCGTGCCCTTGGCTGGGCAGACCTTGGACTTGTGAATCTCCCACACGACCTTCGACTTGATGGGCAACGTCTTCTTGCCCACGTCCGTCTCGATGTCTTTCTTCTCAGGTACATCGAGGCTGAGCCTGATCTCCATGACGTTCGCATAGCCCTTGGTCTCGCCACCAGTGGTAACGAGCGTCCGGTAGGGGCTGGACACGTCCTGATGCAAATGTTCGATGTACAGGAACAGCGGGGGTGTCTCTGGGTTCATCGCCGCAATCAAGTTGCGGAAAAAAGCGTTGATCGGCTTGGCCCTACCACCACGGCTTTCCGACTCCAATAGTGACTGGTCGGGGTCGCGGGCCAGCATCGAGAGGGAGTCTAAGATCACGCAGGTCGGGGTAGTATTTCGCAACAACTGAAGGATGAGTTCGAGTGTCTCCTGTAACTTATCGCCGTAAAAGATCGGCACGAAGTCACACGGAGGAAGGCCGCACAACTCGGCCCAGGCCGGTACGAAGCCCCCCTCCGTTTGCACTAGCACCGCTGCCCCGCCATACTGTTCGACGGCCCTGCCAGCCATGTAGTAGCAGAAGGCTGACTTGCCCACCGACTTGCGGCCCTGGATAGAAATCGGGAAACCCATCGGGAGCCCGCCGCCGGTGTGTTCGTCCAATGACATTAGCCCGGTCGTTACCCTACGGATGATGTCCGCTTCCGACACCATCTCAATACACTCTTGCTTTAGGAGTGTATTCATGGCCGTCTTGATCTTCAGGCCGTGGTTGTCGGTTTCTGCCTTAGCCATTGTGTTCCTTTGCCCACTTGATGAAGCCGTTGAGGACGCCCATGCGGTCGCCATCCATCCCAGCCATGTGTTCCAGCGTGTCGCCCTCGACGGTCTCGCCAATGGATTGGAGGTAGGCCCCCAACTTCGCCTTCGCCGCTACCTCGTCCCAACGGTTGTTGCGGCTCAAGGCTTGGAAGGCCCGTACCACGGCGTCAGTCCCGGCCCCACCAGCATCCGTCGGCTTGTTCGGCTCCTGCCGGGCCGTATCCAGCGTGACCACACGGTAGCCCCGTTCGGCCATCTCCTCCCGGCTGTTGACGGTGCGGACTTCTTCTGCTGAGGCAATGCCAGTGTAGGGTAGCACGCCCGCCCCACACATAGCTGACGCGGCTCGTCCCCGCCACGAGGTCATTGCGTTCTCGATGGGGTTGGTCTGGTCTGCCCCTCGGGCACCGTCGCCAATCACGCCACTGCCAACCTCAAAACGACTGCCGAAGATCGGGGAGGTCATCGTGCCGCTAACCACTACCATGCCGTTCTTGTACTCGATAGTAGGATTCTCTTGCCACGGTATGAGGCCCGCAGCCTCAGTCACATGGGCGTCGTGGAGAATGGCGATCTTGCCCGCTACGGTCGTGTATAGCCGCCAGACGACCTTGGCATTGTCACCCCTCCCCATGCGTTGTGAGATGGAGACCACGTAGCCAATGTAGGCGTCCATCGTCTTCGTGGCCCCGTGCCAAGCGGGGACTTCCTTCAGCAACGGTTCGATCTGGTCGGCCCCAGGTTGGGAGTCGAATACCCAGGCGTTCTCTCGTAGCAGGTCGCGGTGGGCCACTATGACTTCTTCTCCCTCGGCAGCGTAAAGTACAGGCTATCCGGCTTCTTGTACGGCTCGACTTCGGCCTCGGTGAGGACGCCCGACGCCAGCAACTCCTTGGCCCGCTTCTGGTCTACCTTCTCCTGGGTTACGATGGCGTCACGCAGACCACGCAACTTGAGCAGGGCCAGCATCCCCTCGTCGAAGCCACCCAACCGACGGGTCGGGTTCAACCCCAAGCCCTTGATGGTCTCCTCGTCAATGACTCCCTCACGCAGGCCATCTTTCAAAGCCAATTCCAAACTCTCTTCAAGCAACTCCAACTGCTTGATCTGCCGCTTGGTATCGGCCAACGCCATCGCCGTCTGCATCAACTCGCCAACTTCAGCCATGTTAGTCCTCTCCAAAGAGACTGGTCTGCCTCGCGTCCACCTCGTCCGCAAACTCAGTCGTGATTTTCAGGTCACCCGAGGTGACCCGTGTAATGACATAGTGGTGGTACGGGTCGGCCTTCGCCTCGGCCAACAACTGCTCCAAGTTCGCCGGGTCCAACGCCTCGGCCCCGTCAATCACAATGAAGCCCAGTGGCCCGGTACTCGCCCTCGCAATCGCCACCCCGAGCCGCAACTTCTCACCATCGCTCAGACTGTCAATGTTGAGGCCGTTGACGAGGATGCTATCCTCGGTGAACTCCAGCCCGTCTACGGGCAGTCTGGAAGCCGCCAGCAGGGCCTTGGGCTTCTGGCGGGCCAACTCCACGGCTTCGTCTAGGCCAGAAGCGACCACTTCGGCAGCGGACAACTCCGCCATCAGTCGGTCGCAGTTACCGATTTGCTGGAGAACACGTTGGGCGTTCGAGAAGTCAGCCAACTTCGCCTCGACTTCGCTGCGGTCAGGGACAGAGATGGCCTCCGCCTCGGCCATGAGCCGCACACTCTCGGCATCGCAGGCCTCAGCCCAAGCCAAGTTCTCGGCTTCGCGTTCACGGTTGTCGGCAATGTCCTCTTCGGCCTTGGTGATACGTTCCTGCCACTGCTTGATCTCGGCCTGCAACTTCTCGATGTTGGCCGCATATCGTGACGCCTGGGAACGGTAACCACTAGCATCGTGACTAACTCTGACTGCCTCAGCGGCTTTGCTTCGCTTCTCGGACTCGATCCGGCCAATGGCCTGCAACTCTTCCGTCAACTGGCCGGTGTCAATCGCCTGCCACGCCGTCGCGTCGAAGTCCGGGGGGATACTCGACCGCAGGACGTGCAGCTCGTCACGGATGGCCTTCACTTTGGCGTTCGCGGCCTTGCGGTCTTCGTAGAGAGACTTCTCGACTTCGGCCAGGACTTCGAGGCCGTGGCGGTCAGTGTCCACCGAGAAGGCTTTCCCGAACCACTCAATCAGGTCGTCCTGGGTCACCTTGATCGGCAGGGCCGACAGTATGGCCCGACGCTTCTCCTGCGTACTCATGCGGAGGAACGAGACGGGGTTGACGATGGACTGGCCGAACAGGTTGTCCAGCCACGTCTGCGGTGACTTCTTCACATCGCCGTCGGGAGTGGTGACGGTGACTGACTTCTTGCCATCGGTGTCGAAGCGGGCCTTGAGTTGGTGGCCGTCGTTGAACTTGATGAACACGCGGCCCTGTTCGGCAGGCTTGGTGACCAGTTCCCCCTCGATCCCACGAGCGGAGAAGGCGGCAATGATGCTCTCGACGACGGCGGACTTCCCGGCTCCGTTATGGCCCTCGATGAGGGTGATGTGGCCGGGTTCAATCTTGGCTTCCGTGAGGCCAAGCATGTTCTCGATTGAGACGTAGCTGATCGTCACTGTTCCTTCTCCTTGCCGCAGATGGTGCAACGACACCGACGCTTCCCATCCGTAGCTGCCATCTCGTTATGGACCCGCATCCCCTCTCCGTACTTGGCGTCCTGGTAACGCGAAGCCTTGCCATCCTTGCTCTTACAGCCGCAGTACTTTATCATCTCAACCTCGCTTCGGCGGGTCTACTGCCCACCCACTATGCCTCGCCACATCCGGTCCTCGTCCCGCTCGGAACGGCCATAACTCGCAGTCGTCACACGGACAATTCCGCACCTTCTGGTCGCCGCTGCACTGCTTACAATGGCGTTTGATCGCCTGGAGGGCAGTGCCGTAGTTAGGCCCCTTTGCTACTACTGTCCCGTCCGCTCTGGCCCGGCCCCTTGCCATTGTCGTTACTCTCCTTCTCGGTGTAGTGACACTGCGGGCACCACTCTGACAGTAAGTCCCCCTCATCGTCAATATAGCACCGCATGGTCGCCAGACACTTCGGACACGGCTGTTCACTACTGGTTAGATAAGGCATGCGCACACCTCATAGTTGGCTCACGCCCCTACTATACCACCAACTAAGTAGGTCAGTCAACCGCTATATCTTCGCCCCACGGGTTAGTTGACCGTAGCATGGTGATGGTCTCTTCGTGGTGGAAATCAACCGGGGTCAACTTGAGCGTGGTCATGTCTTTCATTAGGGTGAAGTCCCCGCACTTACCGTGGCGGTTCTTCGAGACGGACCCCATGATCTTCTCGACGCCCAGGTGCGTCAGGTCGTCCTTGGACCTCCAGAGACCCACGAAGTAGTCGGCAATCTCCTCAATGACACCGGAGTCGCGGCCCATGTCGTAGGTGATACGTTCCGTGCCGTCTTTGCCGTCGCGGCTGACTTGGCTTAGGTAGATGCCGAACACGTCCAACTCCTGCGTGACCGCTTGAATGTCGCGGGCAATGTTCGAGGCCTTTTCATAAGAGGAACGGGAGTTGCCGTCGTCACGCAGCAAGCCCAAGTAGTCAATGAACACCACCTTGACGGCCTCCCCTATCGAATAGGAAGCGTCAATGATCGAGTCTTTGATGGCCTGCGGGGAGAGCCTTCTCCCCTCAAAGCGGACGTGGGGGAAGGTGTCTATCAACTTCGTCCGGTGCAACTTCCACCAGTCGGTGTCGTGAATGATGTTGTGCCGAAGGGTGCGGTTGTCCACGGGCTGCCCGGCTTCGCCACTGAGCATGAGGGATAGGCGGTAGGCCAGCTCCTTCGGGGGCTGTTCTTGAGACACGAAGAGAGTTGGCACCTGGGCTTCGTGGCAGTTGTGCATGATGTTCAGGGCAAGGAGGGTCTTGCCGACGGCAGGCCTCGCGGCAATCATGACAACGTGGCCGGTCCTCGGGCGTTCGATGTAGTGGTCCAGGCCGGTGCCTTGCAGCCCCAGGCCGTCCACCGAGGCCGACCGTTCACTCTCCTCCAAGTCGGCCACGACTTCCTGCATCGTCTTGACTTTGGCAACGGGAGCGTCAGAACGGGTCAGGGCCTGCCGTACTACTTCGACTGACTTCTGCCAGCGGTCGGACAACCAATGTACGATGTCGTCCTTGGTCAGCGGGTCGTCAATGCCCGTCGCCACCAGCCGGGCCACCCGGTACTCCTGGTCGCGTTCGGTACACTCGTTGAGGTCGTGCTTGAGGATGGCCAGTTCGGCGTTCTCGGCGTTATTGAGGGCCTGCTTCAACTCCTCTTCCGAGACCGAGTTGGCATCCCCCTCGGGCAGGAGTGAGACCCGAATGACGAGATTGGGGTGGGCCTTCCTGAGCCGGAAGACGGACTGCTTGAAGAGGTTGAAATCGCCCTCGGCTTTGCGGTCGGGGACGAAGACCACGGGGGCGTCACCGAACTCCCGTACATGGGAGTCGTTGAGTTGCCCCCCCATGATGCCGACGACACGGTGACACCCGGCCTGCCAAATCGAGTGAACGTCAAACATGCCCTCGCAGACGTAGATCGGCCCCGTCTCGAACTCGATGGCTCGGGCATTATAGAGGGCGTCTCGCTTCGTCCAGGTCTCGGTGTTCTTGTGGTACCAGCGTTGCTTGTTGGCCGGGTCCATGAAGCGGAAGGAGATGCTTTCCAGCCCCCCACTCTTCGAGTAGATCGGGATGGCAATGGCGTTCCAGTCGGGACGGTAGCCGAGACGGAACTGCTCTATCGTCTCGGGCTTGAGACCGCGTTCCTCGGCCAGATACTGTTTGGCCTTGTCGCTGCCTTCGAGGGCGTCCCGGTAGGTGGCTAACTCCTCTTCCCGCTTCTCACGTTCCTCGACGAGTTTGCTGATCTCCCGCCTAACGTCGCCTTCGAGGACGATGCCGACCTCGGCGGCGGCAATGCTCATTGCCTCCAAAAAGGAGAAGCCGCCCCCGGCCTTGGACATGAACCACGAGAGGATGTCGCCACTGGCCCCACACCCGAAGCAGTGGTAGTAGCTCTTGGTGACGTGACAGGAGGGATCGCGTTCGCTATGAAACGGGCAGGCACAGAAGTAGTCGGTGCCGTGCTTGACCACATCGGGCATGATCTGCCGAAGGTCTGCCCGTTCCTTTATAGAGTCGATAACAACACGGAGGTCCAAAGCGGTCTCCTATTTGCGTCCGAATATCTGTGCTAGGTTCCACTTCATCGTCGTCCTCCTCAAACTGGTCGAACACAAAGCACACTGTTCATCGCCATCTCGTTCATAGCCATGTGGCATGTCCCACCACCACTCCAGGAATTTCTCTGGGGACTGCATGAACTCTTCAGTCTTTCCCTGCCAAGACAACCGCTGCTGCCAAGTCGGCCACGCCTTGCGGACGTTATGCATTAGGGCCGCGAACATCTTCGGCCAGCGGGCTTTCGTCTCGGCACGCCTCGATTCGTAGGTGCAGAAAACGCACCCGAGCCGCTTCCACCCTTCGTCATACAGCGAACAATAGGGCAACTCGCGGCGACGGATGTACCCCCACACATCATCATGCGTCCAGTGGATAATCGGGTTGATCAGCGTCTTCTCATTGCCGGACTTCCGGCACACGTTGACGATGCCACGCGACCGGCGGCGGCTGCTCTCCTCGGCCCGAATTCCAGTGGCAACAACTCGGCCAACACCACCGGCTAGTTCGGAATGGCAACCCGTGATACTCGATGTGCTGCCAGAATGACTTCTCGGGTCGTTCAACGATGTGTCTCTGTATGGTGCTTCCTACCGAACCTCGTCAACTCTGGTGGGCAGAACTCGTTTAGAATGTCTAGGCTGATTGTGTCTGCGGAACGGCCTTCGAGAGTGGTATCAAGCACGGGTTCGTGTGCAATCATATTGTGAGCGACTCCATGTACGGCGTCAGAATACCGTTGGCATCCGGCTCGGCACGCTTATGGCTTTGCAGGTAGATCGGGTAGGACCACGTTTGGCCGTAGTCGGGGTGAAATCCCATGTACAACTGCTTCGCCTGCCCGGCCAGCCGCAGACTGATACCGTGGGGACTGGTGCCGACCAGACTACCGTTGATGAAGAGTGCCCCGAAGGTCTTGTCCATCTGGGCCATGTTGTGCCAGTGGGCGAAGTGGCTGTAGTTGATCGGGCGGTCCAGCAGTTTGCTGATGTTCGCTTCCGCTCGGGTGATTGAGTACAGCGGCAAGGTGAACGGGGCGGGGATACCGTCGCCGTGAATGATGCAGTGGACCCACTCGGGCTGTTCTTCGAGGATGTAGGCCATGTAGGGCGTCGTCGAGATGTGGAACTTTAGCCTCGGCTCGTCGCGGAAGCGTTCGGCCAGGAAGGAGTAGAACAGCACGTCCCAGTTGTTGAGCAGGTGTTGTTCGCCCTTCGGACCCATGCGGCCATGATTGCCGAAGACGGCCTGGGCGGTGACCCACTCGAACTCGGACAGGAACGACACCAGCATCCGTTCGGCGGCGTTGATCGCAGCGGAGAGTTGCCGGATAGTCGGGTTGTCAACGTGGACCCCTGACGACGGGTGCAGAGAACAGTTCTCGGCCATGTCGCCCAGGAAGTTGATGCACAGGTGCGGGATCGGTGAGATACGCTTCTGGAGCCGTGTCAGGGAAATGACCTTGTTGGTCAGCAGCTCCACGCGGTCAGTTAGAATGTCGGTACTAATGTCCCCGAAGCCGGTGTCGGCGTTGGGCCAAGCGGACCCGATATGCCAGTCGGAGAGGTCGAGCATCCCCGTGGTCGGGGTCTGGTCCGTCATTATGCCTTGATCAATCACGAACTTCGTCGGGGGCAGCACCCCCACTTCATTGATGAGGGCTTCGACCACGTTCTGCGTGTAAGCCTTGGCCTTCTCTAACTCCTTTCGGAGTTTGTCGGCAATGTGTTGGGCGGCAGTGATTCGCTGGTGGGAGACGACGTGCGGGCTAACGTAGGTCTCGTCGAGATTGCCTTGGAGGGCGTTGAGGGCGTCGGCGTCGGGCAGGCCGATGGCCCCGGCAAACTTGCGGAAGGTCTCCCAATGGCGGCGTGTCTGCCGTGGCTCGTTTTGGGCGAATGGCTTCAGTTCACCATGCACGGCCCGTTGGGCTACCGCCACGACCTTCTCGTCCACGCCGAGAGCCTGAGCCACGTCCTGTATCCTGACCATTACTGTGTCCATGCCGTACCCCACTGATCTGCCATTGCTTCGGCTATTCCTATGTATGTGCGACTGCGTTCTCGCCACCGCTCCGGGCTCGGAGGCATGTGGTGAACTCTCTGAACACGGCCTTCTACCTCGTTAGTCGGAACTAACAACGGTAGCCCCTTCAACCAAAGGCAAGTTGCCTTCGTTTCCCCATGCCCGAACTGCCACGGTTGGATGATCTGGTCCGGTTTTCGTATCCGGCTGCTGATGATGCTGCCGGGTTCTCCAACGCAATCCTTGGTATTGGCGCGTCCAGTGTGTACAGGGCGGGTGACAAATCGCCAAGTCCCAATGGTCGTCTATTGCCTCTTTCACGTCACCGATGATGTGCCTGTCTTCCGGCTATTTGCTCTCCGTAGGAAGAAGGTCGCAACTCCATGCGTCGTGACCATGCCTCAGGAACGCATCACGCACAACCCCGCTGACCTCACACGCCACTAAGACTCTCACTACGTACCCCACTTAGTCTTCGACGTTGTTGTTCCGATTGGTCTGGCCGTGTACTATCGCGTCCCATGCCGCCCACGTCAGGGCCGGTTCCGCATAGCGGCACGGCTTGTTCAGAATCGCCACCAACTTGTCTTTCTGCTCCTCGAACGGAGCCAGCGGCCACCGCTTCAACGCCGACACCTTCGCGTTCATCGCCTCCACATCGCCCGGCATCCCGTACAGCCGCACCGCGTTCAACTTCGCCTCGAACCACGTCAGGCTGAACTTCGGCACCTCGACTATCGGAGCCGTCGCCTGCTCGGCCATGTACTCCTGCACCCACTCGGCCAGCGTCCCACTCTCGTCTTCTTCCAGCAGGTCAGGGCCAAACTCATCCCAGGCCGTCGTGTAGCGGACGCCACCATTCTCCGAGACCGGGTACTTCGTGCAGAGGGCGGCGAGTATTTGGTGCTTGATCGAGTAGAGACTGCCGAGTTTGTAGTCCTCAAAGCCAAGGTAGTAGGTCAACGCCTCAGCCACGACCGGCCCCGACACGTACTGCTGGTGGTTCTGCAACCCGTCCATGACGATGATGCTGGGAAACTGTTCGGGGAAGCGGCTGTTGAAGGGGTGGGCTTTCAGGTAGGCCATGTACATGCAGATGTCCCACGCAATCCTCTGGTCTACGAACCCCACGGCGGCTTCGTTCCACGCCTGAATCGAAAACAGTAAGTCTAAGCCACCACGGCAGACAAACTCGCTAAGTGTAGCCGACATACTATACTGCACGAACAATCTTACCCACAAAGTAGGCTGACAGTCAACCGGCAAAACTGCTCCGCAAAAGTCCACCAACTTCTCAGCCATGTCGCAGTCGGGGTTTTCCACACTGGGGAGGGTGGACCGAATGCGGCGGATCGTCTCGTCCAACAGGGGGTCGAGAATGGCCCCACCCAAACCCAGGCACTCCTTCAGTTGGGTGAGGAGTTGCTGGCAGATCGCCTTCTGCCGCCCGTACATCCGGCCCGATAGCAGCCGGTGGGCCTCGTCAGTCTCCTCGTCAATGGCCGCCAACCGCCGCCTCGTGTCCATAATCTTCTCCTGACCACGCTCATAGTTCTTCGGGTAGTACAGCAACTGGCGTGAGATTTCCCACTCTAGCCGCTTCCTCAAGACCAAACCCCATATCATCAACTTCTTTGCTGCCTTTGACGTGTCAGGGGTAAGGGGACTAAGGCTAAAGGCAGTTACGTTAGTAACTGACTTTAGCTGTGTATGGTGTTCACGACTAGGGGGGTGTATAGGGGGGATGAGATTTGATTTTGGCGTTTGTTCGGCCTGACAATGGCTGAAGGGGGCCAAAAAAGAAGCAGCGGCGTCGGCATCAGCGAGAAAAAGACCCTGGCTGGAGTGCGTGACGAGGCCCGCCGCCTTCATGTTGCGGAGGGTGGAGTAGTAGGTCCACTTCTTCATGCCGAGGCGAGTGAAGATGGCCGTTGGCCCCAGGAAGAGGGCACCGCCGTTCTGCACCAGTAGGTCGAGAATCTGGTGTTTGGCTCCATATTTGGGTAGTTTTGGTGCCGGTGCGGGCTTGGGCTTTAGGGCGCGGCGGCTGTAGCCGGAAACGTACTTGTAATAGTGATTCCGGTGCCTGGCAGTGGCCGTGACCTGCTTCCCTTGTAGCCACTCCCGAGCGGCTTCATCGTCCAGCAGGTAGATCACGGTCGGGTGGCGTTGGGTGTTGTACTCGACGTTGATCAGTTCGGGCAGTGACCAGACGGCCCGGCGTACTGTATTGAAGGTAACGCCGATCTCCTTGCAGACAGCGGCTCGGTGGGCCTTGTCCCACTCGATGCAGCAGTCGTGGTCAAGCAGATACTGGACCAGCCGGGCCGCACAGGTGGACTTGGCCTCGACCCGGTTGCCGTCCTGGTCACACCGCTTGATCTTCCCTTGGGCCACGAGGGCATGGAGGCCGACACTGACTTCACGCGGGGTGACGTGGAGGTTCTTGGCGATACGAGAGACGTTGAAGGGGTAGGGCTTACGCCAGCGGTGGGTTTTGTGGTAGACGATGGAGAGGAGTTTTTGGTTGAGGGTTAGTTCCGGCATAGTAGACTCGTATCATGATGGCGGGACGTGGCTGCCCGAGTCAAAAACAACCACGTCCCACCAAATCTAGCCGGTGATCAACCGACTGCATACTAACCCTACACACTACTTAGTGCGCTGTCAAGTGGCCCAACACACTTTTTCTGCCCGAAACGCGGCCTCACTTCCACCTGTTGTTCCCTTAGCCACAGGTACACGGTACGGTTCGCCACGCCGAAAGCTTCGGCCAGAGCCTTGCCACTCTCACCGGACTGGTAGCGGTCCACGATTTCCCCGATGATGTGGCGGTGCTTCGGCAGGCGCGGTCTCGCGGCCCGGTGCCGAACGCAGTGGGTGGCTCCCGCCGTGATCGGCTTACCGCAGACTTGGCAGGTCCCGCTCTTTCTCGCTGTCGCTATCCGTTCGTTGGCGAGACGCTTCCGACAGTCGGGGCAGTGTTCCGACTTCCCAACGTAGGCGGTCCCGCACTCGCAGACCCGTGCCCTCGTTGCTGGTTCGCTCCCGGCGTGTGTCACGATCTGCCTAATCCGTTCGCGGCTTAGGTCATACTGCCGGGCCAAGTCGGCTTGAGCAACACCTGAACCGTAGCGGCTGACGATCTCCTCGCGTTGGGACACGGAGGTTTTGGAACTGGGATTGTCGTAGGGGCCGACCTGACGCCCGAAGCACTTCCGGCAGCGTTTCGAGGCGGTCCTAGGCTTGGGCTGGCCGCACACTGTACAGGTGTCGTACCTAATTTCCGCCCCCGGTGGTACTTTGTGTCGAGATACCAGCCGAGGTTCAGGCCGTTACGGTAGGCATGTAGCAGCCACGCCTTTCCGGCCTCGCAGTCGAGAAAGTCGGGGAGTTTTTCGTATGCCTCATCGTGGAAACGCCACCAGGGCACCCATGAGTAGTCAGTATGAAGCCGTGCCAGGGCCAGATCACGTCCCACGGGCTTGCCGTTGGCCGTGCCTTCACGTTGGTACATATCCTTGAGGGAACAGAACGCGGCCCCGACTTTGTAGTAACCGCCTACCATGACGAAGGCCAAGGTGATCCCGCCGGTTGGCAGCAGTCGCTGGGTCGCATAGTCCCACCGACGCAGGTGCAGGAACTCAACATGTTCCTCCTCCACTTGTGGTGTGTCAGAAGGAACGGTCGCGGTCGTGGCCTGCTTGCCCTTGAACGCCTTCTGCTTCTTCTTCGCTTCACGCTTCGGTAGCATCCCGAACATTGTGGTCTCCTATGCCAGTGATGGTTGTTTGAGGCTAAAGTATCGTGTCGTCTGTCCCACGTCTCGATACGCCTGAAGCCGGGCCTGACTATGCTGGTAGAAGGTGGGCCTGCCACCCGTGCCCCGGTCGTCGTCCTCGAAGTCGTAGACTATCACCACGTCCTTTCCAGGGCTGGGTCGCAGGCCTCGCCCCAACCGCTGTCGCTGCCTACCGGAGTAGGCTCCCCCACCGGCCATCACTACCACGTCCACGGCGGGGGCGTCGAAACCCACGTCCACGACGGGCGAACCCAGTAGCACCCCACCCGACCGCCCATTGTACTCAGCCACTTTCGCCTCGGTCTTCTTGGGGGTGTCCTTGCCACTCAGGTAGATCGTATCCGGTGGCAGATAGGGGAGCAGGATGTCGGCGTGGTCTGTCCATGACACAATGACCAGCACCTTCTCGCCCTGTTCGTAGTGGAACTGTACGATGTCCACGATGTCTAGGTTGCGGCCCAGGTTTTCGACAATGCCTTGCCGGTAACGGTCGGCAAAGCAAATCTCCTTCCACTCGCCGTCTTCATCCTGGTAGCGGCGGTCATAGGCCACCTTAGTTGTCACCACACGGATGTCGGTGGGACACAGGAAGCCTTGGTCTTGCAGCTCCTCCGTCCCGATCTTCGCAATCACGTTGCCTGCCATGCCCCGTAGCAGGTTGCACTCTAGGTCGGTAGCCCGAAACGGGGTCGCGGAAAACCCGAACCGATAGTAGGCCGGGCAGGCTTCGACGATCTTCTGCCAACTCTCCGCCGCCGACTGGTGGAACTCGTCGAGGATGAGCAGTTGCTTGTCCATGAGGTGTTCGAGCCGAGGCTTCCCGTCTTCGTCCAAAAGCGACTTGGCAATGCTAATGCTTACGGGGCCGTTGTCACGCTGTCCTGACGCCACCTGGGCCAACTGGCAGTCGGTGTGGTCCTTGAACTCGGACCAAAACTGCTGGAAGACCACCTTCGTCGGGGTGATGATCAGCGTCGGCACGCCCAACTCACAAACGAGAGCGGCAGCCATCGCGGTCTTTCCGGCCCCGGTCGCCGCCTCCACTACTCCGTACTGGTTACTCAACAGGGCTTCGAGGGCGTCCTGCTGGTATGGCCGCAGGGTGCGGTCGTAGTGCCAGTCATGTTGACGGGAGGGGGCTGGTGGCCGAAAGTCACCCACCTGATATGCCACTTGGTACTCGTCGAACAGGGCCAGCAGGTTAGGCAGGAAGCCAATCGGCAAGGTGTGGTTCTGGTAGAGACACTTGCTGCCCTGGTCCCGGCAGACGTAGCACCACTTCATCGGCTTAGGGTGGACCTTCTCCCGGTGCCGCCTGAGCATGTAGGCGGCTTTAGGGTCCTCCCAGGTGAAAGCGGCCCGCACGTACTCCTCAGCTATCGGGTCGAGATTACGGAGGAGGATGTGAGTGTTGTGGACTTCGACTTGACACGGTATCGTAGTCATTGTCTAAAGCACTTTCGTTGCAAGTAGTCAACGGGTCGGGGTGTCAACCCGTAGCGGCTTCTGCCAACCCGTGACATTCCGGCTGCGGGAATGGCACAGGCTCATAATCGTCAACTGGTCCTGGGCGGGATCGTAGGCCACCACAAAGTACACCCCTGACAAGACCACCCCGTAGACGCCCTCCCCGTCATTGAAGACCGAGTAGTCAACGTGGTCAGACCAATACTGCTTGATCTTCGCCTCGGTCCAGCAGAACCGTTCATTGGCTCGAATCATGGCGTGATGCGTGACGTTGACTACCATTGGTATACTCATCCTCTAGGTAGGAGTGTTCGCGTTCCCGTGTTTCGGCGTAGGCGGAGCGGGCATTGGCGTAGTGTTCCTTAAGACGCTGGCGTTCCCGTTCCGTCAACGTGCCTTGCTCGGCGGCAATTGAGCAAGTCGAACAGAAGGTAGTTGAGGTGGTCTTCTTCCCACAGCGCTTGCAACTGAGTATCGGGTGCTTCTCGATGAGCGGCGTCATGGAACTGCGTAGAGCCGAACTGGAAAGGTTTATCCCACACCGATGAAACATAGCTGTGACCTGCGGATAACCGTAGTACAGGCACAGGCGGTAGACGTATACCCGTAGCGGCATGGCGGGCCCATTGGCAAACGTCTTGCTAGCCGGAGCGTCCCAATCGAGTCGCATAACTACCCCTTATGCAGTGTTGATGTGCGCTACTGAACTACGGCAAACGGCACCTGTCGGACAGTCCCCGGCCCGGTCCAACAATCACCGGGACAGTCGGGCACCCACACATCAATCACATGAGCTTCGCCTTTACGGAGGTACTTCGAGGGGGCGGACTCGACTGCTTCACCCCGGTCACAGACTTTGAGCAAACCGTCAGTCTGGGTCCAGATGATACTGTGCATGGGGATGGACTTGGGGGCGGCACAGACACCACGGCGGACCCGGCTCCCGTCCGCACAATGCGTACCGCTGCATTGGGGGCAGTAGTTCGTCCGCTTCACTCGGCCCGCTACCGTCAGGTCTTGGTCCAGCACCTTTTTGTAGAGGGCGAGTTTCCAGCTTGGTAGCGGGCCATAGACGCCCGAGACGGCTTTGGAGGCACAGCGTTGCAAGGGGTCGGCCAGCGTGGTATACTGGTAAACGCCGACCTTCCCGGTTGGCTTGTTGGTCTCGGGGCTGCTCGTGCCTCCTGCCAGAGACACCACGAGCAGCCCTGCCATGATTTTTAGATACACGGTTACCCTCCCTTAGGGCGTAGTTCAGTTGTTTCTCGCAAACTTGAGTGCGGCCCCTTTGGCTCCGCTGTAGGTTTTAGTAGTTCCCATTGCGGCTAACCTGCCGGTGTTTGCCACAGCAGCAATCCACTGATAGTCAATGACACTACCGTACCGTTCGTACACCAGCAGCATATAGCCATTGGCAAACGCCGCCTCGTCTGGCCCGTACCACGTTACCTTGGGGGCATCGCGTCACCTCAATACGAGAGCTGGACTTCGGCCCACAGTTTGCCCGGCCCCCACTTGAACGACTGGACCTTAACGCCAACGGCAGCGGCCAGCTGACGGATCGGTGCCCGTCGGAAACGACCGTCGAAGGTCTCGCCGGGCACGTCCTCTGGCACCTTACTACCCCACCAGTTACTGAAGGCGTCTACTTCACATGTCACTGTCTCCCCGTCCATCCAAGCATAGCAGTTGATCTGCTGCCCACCTGGTGCCAAGACGCGGGTGGGGTAGTCTGGAAGCCACTCGGCGTACTGCTTGCGGAGTTCGGCTTGTACTTTGTGGTCTGGGACAATCCCCGTGAGCGGCCAGTGGCCTACAAGGCCATTTCTCGGCGGCGACTTGAGGAAGTCTACGATCTGAAGACGGGGGCCATTCAGTAGATGTGGCTTCCCGTCGTCGGCGTTGATGCCAATATGGATAGCATGGATGTGCGGGGAGCCACTCCAGCCGTTCTCGCCGTGGTTGCGTGCAAATGCGACCACCCCGGCTTCCCATAGGCGGTGCATGAAGGCTGTGGTGGCAAGGTCTGATGTGAGGTCGAAGCAGTGGGAGAACTTCCTCCCGTGGTACTCCCCCACCGGAGCGTGGTAGCCAGCCGATGCGGCGGCGTTCCCATACCCCTGCGTTACCTGACTGGATTTCACACCGAGGTTACGCAGCATCTCCTCCGTCAGCGGGTGCAACGACTTGAAGCCTGACGCCATATCAATCACCCCTTGTTAGTACGGACACCAACTATGATAGCACAAACCCTACTAAGCGTCAACACTATCTTTCCGCAACGCCAACTCCTTGATCGCGAGTCGGTTCTCGTAGTTCGGCTCGATGGTCCTCCCGGTTAGCTTGTTGGTCTTCTCGTGATACCAGTTCTGAACGGTGGTAAAGTAACGTATTGAGCGGTGAGCCAGGTGTCGCGTTGAGTGTTGCGTGAGCGCTTGGGGCGGTGGCTCTCGGGGAAGACAGCCTCATACTCCGCGCGGAGGCGCTCGGAGATCTCGTCTGGATCGCTGAAACGGCTGAGCAAGGCGAGGATAACGCGGTCTCCGCCCAGGAAAGGGAGGGGGAAGACGGAGCCGACGAACCACGGCGGAAGCGCCCTGGGCGGGCGTAGATCACCCTCGATGGCGTAGTCTGTGAACAAGTTGATGAGCGTTTCGGCAATCAGTCGGTTGACCCCACTGCGGTCCAGGAGAGTGACTACCGCGTCGATGGTGATCTCCAGGTTGCGCCGTTCCTTGGGAGTGGGCGGGTGGTCTGCCGTGTCGGCGAGGAAGAAGTCGAGGGCCTCTTGTCGAAGGTCAGCGAGGCGAAAGGAATACCGGAGGATAGCAGTCTCCCACGATGAGATCGGCCAGTCGTGTTGAGCGGCGAGGGTAGTTAGCCTCTGACTGATTGCAGTCCGGTCCTTGCGGCGGTTGGCGCGAACGTCTGCACGGTCAAGGGGAGTTTCCAGGCCAAACTCGTCGCGGACCTGGTCGATGAGCGCGAGGACAGCCGGGTCCTGCAGGATAGCCATGCCGATAACCTGCAGCCAGTGTCGGTTCGCTGGCTTTCTCTGTGCCGGGCTATCAGAAGCTGGTCTTCTGGGGGTCATTTCCATTGTCGCGAGAGGAAGCGAGAAGCCAGTCTTCTGCGATGGGACTTTTGACAATCGCGAAGGTGTTGGTATAATGAACCGATAGCAGGTATGCGTGGGATGCATCACAGGTCGTCTGCGAGGACGGCAGCCCCTGGTGGGTGGGCTCCTGTGACCCAGGACCTGCTTCCAACTGGTCAGCAAAGTTAACAGGGTTTCACGAGTAGGCGCAACGCACTTCGGTTGGCGTGTTTAGCGCGTCCACTTGACATTAGCCTAACCATACAGTTACACTGTCAGCAACAAGGGACGAAACTCGGCTCCATGCCGTGTGATTGTGGGACCACGGTCCTTCAGTCCTATATCCCTTGGCTATCATTCCAGGGCCGCTAGAGATAGCGGCCTCTTCTTCGTGTAGTAGACGCCGTACTTGGCCTCCCGCTTGTCATCCATGTCCACCACCAGACTGCACCGCTCCCAGATGCTCACAAGGTACCGCTCCTCCCGCTTTTCGTAGAGCCGTTGCAGCGCCGTACAACGTGTGCTTGTGCAGCAAAGGCTTGAAGAGTCGCCGGATCATCAGGTCATAGAGTTCGTTGGGATGGTAACGGTATTCCCGAGAGGCAGCATTGCGGCTGAGCACGTAGTCCAGCACGGCTTCTTTGTGCTTCACAACGGCCTGGAAGCGAACGTCTGTCTGCTGCAGCACCCGGAATACCTCGCGGCGCACTTCGGGCAGGTCGTCAGTGGCATGGAACGCCGCCGCGGTCTTCCCAGCTTGCGGCTGCATCGAGGGCACGCCCCTGAAGTACGGGTCACTCAGTAACGCCTTGCGCAGCGCGGCGAGCGCCTCCGTCAGCCTGGAAGGGTCGGGGACATCAAGAACGCCGAGCATGAAGAACCGCGAGCAGCCCTCCTGGCCGATGATGACGCGCCCCTTGCGGTCAAAGAGCACACCGTCGCCGGCCTCATCCACGAAGTAGTTGCGTGAGGTGGGTTCCACCGCTTGATCTGGGCTCTGCGCCACGCTACTAATCCCCCTCCTCCGCCCCCATGCGGTACTTGATGTCGTAGTTCATGATGAGGTCCAGCTCTTCGTCCGTGAACCCGTCTGTCTCCGCGTACGCCAGGGATAGTTGTCGAAGGCAGACGAGCGCCGACTGCATGGTTGACAATCCGCAAATCAGGGGTTTACAAAGTCTGTCAAGTGCCTATAATGACATTGGCTCAATGAGCCAAACCTACATGTTACGGGGTTCGGTTTCGGACCCCGCCAGGAACATCCAGAGCCCCGTTTGGGGCTCTGCCCATTTGGGGGTCACACATATGGCACCGCTACGCACAGTTGTGTTCGTGGATGGCCAGAATTTCCGCAAGAACCTCCAAGCCTTCTCCTTCCAAGCTCCCGGCTCCCCTCAGCGCTACAAGCTCGATGAGAAGCACTTCAGGTGGCGTGAGTTCTTCGCTGACGTGGTCGCTTGGTTTGCCAAGGAGACAAGTTACGAACATCGCCTTGTTCGTGCGTACTGGTACAACGCATACGACATGACGCCATTCCAGAGATACCCCGAAGCCGTGAGAAGAGCGCACGCTGAGTGCAGCAGGCACGCGCCCGAAATAACCCAGGACCAGGTGATCGACCTCGCGCAGCAGTGGCATGCCAAGCAGCATGCCTGGTTCTACGGCAGCCGGCGCCAGATGTTTGAGGAGATCCAGCGCAAGACAGACTTCCTTGAGTTCAAGTTCGTTGGCCAGTTCCGGGTTGAGCCGTTTACGGTCCGTCACTTCGTACGGAATCACGATGGCACATATGATTATCAGGGCACCCAGGTCGGTGAGAAGGGCGTTGACGTCGGCATCGCAGTAGACATGATTGCCAAGATGACGAACTACGACGTGGCCATCATCGTCAGCGGCGACGCTGATTTCGTCCCGGCAGTCTGCTATCTCAAAGACCACCTACGCGGCGTCTACCAGTTCTCCGTTGCCAAGGGCGTGCCGCCTAGCATCAACTACCTGTCTCCATGGCTCAAGGGCATCGTGGATGTTTTTGGGTACTTCGATGAACTGACGCTCCTGAGTGACTACCTCGACCACGGCTCAGGCATTCCTCCAGCCATCATCAACGAGGTCAAGGGGCGGATTGCTCAGTTGCAGGCCCCCGTATCTCCCACGACGACCTGACGTTACTCCTCCCCCTCCTCCGCCCCCAGGCGGTACTTGATGTCATAGTTGATGATGAAGTCCAGTTCCTCGTCCGTGAAACCGTAATGCTCCGCCAGCACACGGTCTATCTCGTCGATAATGGGCTTTGCCTTTCCAACGTTGACGAGAAAGAACCCGTTCCCACCCAGGGCGAGAAACTGTTTCTCTGCCTCGGCCTCTAACTCCCGCCGAGCCCCATCGTTGTCGAAGGTCATCCCCAGACACTCGACCGGACCATTCTTCTTCCCATCCTGAAAGCCCAGTGCGCTCTGCTTCTTGCTCATTTGCGCCGCCCCCCTACGTTTCGATTGTTGCCGAAGCTCCGAACTTCCGGCTCCTCCAGCGGCACGTACATTTTGCGACGCCGTTCCTTGCCACCCTCGACGGGGAACCATGCGAATCGCTGTGCCAAGTCCTTCAGGTCGTAGCTATGCCAGACCGCACCAGCGATGGGACTGTCAACTTCCTCACCCCTGCTCCAGTAGCGGACGAAGAGGTGCGGACCGGCAGCAACCCAGTTGATGACTCGGTGGGGGTCTTGCTCGACGGCGTGGTACAGGTGCCTCAGCAGCGTTTCGTGCCACAATTCCTCCTCCATTTACGTACCGTTCTCACGGGCGCATAGCCCCACGCGAGTATGCGCGGTATTAACCACGCTGCCACCGACCAGCAAAGTATGTCCCAACCGTTGATGGCCATTACTGCCCCCTGTTGGCCGCTCATTGTGCCACTGCGGTAGTGTTGTGGTCAACCGGCTACTTGTATACGGGCACAGTCGGGTGTGACACCTTGAATGACTTGAGGTGTCTCTCCGCCAGCCCGGTGCAGCCGCTCAGGTCCAGGTAGCCGCCGACGCTCAGGCTGTCCGGAAGCGCCTCCAGCCCGGTGCAGCCGCTCAGGTCCAGATCGCCCTTGACGCTCAGGCCGTCCGGAAGCGCCTCCAGCCCGGTGCAGCCGCTCAGGTCCAGGTAGCCGCCGACGCTCAGGCTGTCCGGCAGCGCCGTCAGCCCGGTGCAGCCGCTCAGGTTCAGGTTGCCGCTGACGCTCAGGCCGTCCGGCAGCGCCGCCAGCCCGGTGCCGCCGCGCAGGTCCAGGCAGCCGCCGACGCTCAGGCCGTCCGGCAGCGCCGCCAGCCCGGTGCAGCCGCCCAGGTACAGGCAGCCGCCGACGCTCAGGCTGTCCGGCAGCGCCGTCAGCCCGGTGCAGCCGCTCAGGTCCAGGTCGCCGCCGACGCTCAGGCTGTCCGGCAGCGCCGTCAGCCCGGTGCAGCCGCGCAGGTCCAGGTAGCCGCCGACGCTCAGGCCGTCCGGCAGCGCCTCCAGCCCGGTGCAGCCGCGCAGGTCCAGGTCGCCGCTGACGCTCAGGCCGTCCGGCAGCGCCTCCAGCCCGGTGCAGTCGCGCAGGTCCAGGTAGCCGCCGACGCTCAGGTCGTCCGGCAGCGCCGCCAGCCCGGTGCAGCCGCGCAGGTTCAGGTAGCCGCCGACGCTCAGGCCGTCCGGAAGCGCCTCCAGCCCGGTGCAGCCGCTCAGGTCCAGATCGCCATTGACGCTCAGGCCGTCCGGAAGCGCCTCCAGCCCGGTGCAGCCGCTCAGGTACAGATCGCCCTTGACGCTCAGGCCGTCCGGAAGCGCCTCCAGCCCGGTGCAGTCGCCCAGGTCCAGGCTTTTGCCGACGCTCAGGCCGTCCGGCAGCGTCGCCAGCCCGGTGCAGCCGCGCAGGTACAGATTGCCCTTGACGCTCAGGCCGTCCGGCAGCGTCTCCAGCCCGGTGCAGCCGCTCAGGTCCAGGTAGCCGCCGACGCTCAGGCCGTCCGGAAGCGCCTCCAG
>Ga0208695_1000200_pt1 | contig 79384 bp, 74 predicted proteins | sample AD_UKC111_MetaG_FD_184449 | JGI IMG/M metagenome (GOLD analysis project Ga0208695, IMG submission 184449) | Active sludge microbial communities of municipal wastewater-treating anaerobic digesters from Hong Kong - AD_UKC111_MetaG (SPAdes)... | ecosystem: Engineered > Bioreactor > Anaerobic >... | reverse complement strand
GAGACGGTTTTCGGCCATATCAAGCACAATATGAGCTTCCGAAGATTCCATCTACGCGGGCTGGAAAAGGTCAAAACCGAGTGGGGGCTGGTGAGTATTGCCCATAATTTGCGAAAATTGGCCGCCTAATTGACGGCCCTTTTTTTTCGTTACCCAAAAACAGCCTTGTTGACTGCTTTTTAACTAAAAAAGGGACTGCCTGGACACTCTTTCCAGACAGCCCCTGTGGATTTATTCTTGCACAAAGAAACTGACCCCAAAAACTTTTGGTCCAGCATGAACCAGGATGGCTGACGGTAACAGGTAAATTGGTATCTCTGGAATTCCCAATGCTTGTTTTAACTCATCAGCAAATGCTAAAGCCTCGTCAACATTGTCGCCATGCATCACAGTGAGGTGTGCCTCAGGGCTTTGCGGACATTCGGCGAGGATGATTTCCTTCATGCGGTCTAAAGCGCGGCGTTTGGTGCGTTGGGATTCAACGGGTTCGATTCGGCCATTTTTGAGTGTAAGAATGGGCTTTACCTGGAGGATGCTTCCGAAAAGCATTTGAGCACCACCGATGCGGCCGCCTTTGTAAAGATGCTCGAGCGTATCCACCATAAAATACACCCGTTCGCGAGAAGCCATGTTCTCCACTTTGGCAACAATTTCATCTGTTGATAACCCATCAGCTGCCCACTTTACCGCCTGCTTGACAATTGAACCCAGTCCCGTGGCAATTGTTCGGGTGTCAATGACGCGGATGTCGGTGTTCGGAAAATCCTGGGCCGCCACTGTTGCGCTTCTGACTGTTCCGCTTACCTCGCCAGAAGGGCAAATTACCACTGCACTGTCACCCGATTCTGTTAGCTTTTGGAAAACAGGGGTATATAAGGCTGGGGGGGGAGCAGCGGTTTTGGGCAATGTGGATGCAGCTTTAAGTTTTGCGAGAAACGTTGCAGTATCTAATTCGGTGTCATCCCGGTATGATTCATCTCCAAAATTGATTATCTGTGGAAAAAAATCGACACCGAGTTGACGTGCCATTTCCAGAGTTAGACTGGATGTTGTATCAGCAATAATGCGAACCATGATAGATCCTTTTCTGGTTGATGCTAAATGACAGAATAAAAATTTAACAAGCAACATCAACCTGATGTAATTATACCAACGGCTTTGATTTCACCGTTTAGTTTAAGCTGTCAACTCCTTACCGGAGGAATAGTTGGTCTACAATGCTGGTTCCCTTGTGGATGCGATGGATAATTTCAGCCAATAAAGGGGCGATACTGATCACTTCGATTTTGGGGTGGCGTTTGTTCGGTGGAACTGGAATCGAGTTAGACACCACCAATTTTTCTATGTGATCGTTTTTATCCAGCAATTCAAGAGCCGAGGGCAGCAGCACCGGATGCGTAATTGCCAGGCAGGCGCCTTCAGCAGCGCCGTTTTCGTACAATGCGTCCACTTGTTTAAGTACACTTCCGCCGGCAATCAAATCATCGATGATGATTGGCCGACGGCCGGCAATGTCACCGACGATGTGTGTCGTTTTAGTGTCCGACATGCTCATTCGGCGCTTATGCATGACAACCAGCGGAAGATTAAGATATTCTGAGTATTTGCCAGCCAATGATGCTCGGCCGACATCTGGGCTGACGATGGCTGCATTGGCAAATTCCGGTTTGCGAAAGTAATTGGCAAGCATGGGCAGCGCGCTTGCTGGATCGACTGGTATGTTGAAGAATCCCTGAATCGCGCTGTTATGAATATCTACGAAGATCACGCGGTTTGCGCCTTGATTTTCCAATAAATTTGCTACCATGCGCGCACTGATTGGTTCGCGCCCGCGCGACATCCGATCTTGTCGTGCGTACGGATAATATGGAATCACGACGGTTAGTGAATGAATACTTGCCCGGCGGAAAGCATCCATGAGCAACAAAAGTTCCACAAGATTATCGTTTACGGGTTCTGAACAGGGCTGAACCAGAAAGATATCCAGGTCTCTCACCACTTCATCAATCGTGACGTAGATTTCAGAATCGGGGAACTTTTTTGTGGTTGTCAATCCAAGTGGAAGGCCGAGAAGTGTGGATATTTCCCTGGCCAGTTCTGGGTGGGCTGATCCTGAAAAAATTTTCATCGGGTGACTGGACATGGTATGCGTTCCTCTATCTAACGATAATTCTTAGCTGCTGGTAACTGGGCAAGTGGGGATGCTTGCTGGACGGAGCGAAGAATGGCACTTGCCACACATTCGGCTGCATAAGCGCCGATCAGATTAACATCCGCTTTCTTTTTTCCTGTTGCCAGCGCGAAAAGGGTATCACCATCAAACATTGTATGTGCCGGGCGAATGGCGCGCGCCAGACCGTTATGTGCCATTTGGGCCACCTTATTCACTTCATCCTTGCTGAGTTTTGCGTTGGTCGCAATTGCACCGATGACGGTATTGTGGCGCGATGAGAAATGAAGAACTGTTTTCCCTAAAAGGGATTTCATCGTTTCAAGCGTATCAGCAAATGGGATTTCAGCAGAGTTATCCATCGTGCGTGCGCCCGCAATAATTTTGCCTGTATTTGGATCGATAACATCTCCAAATGCATTGGTCGCGATGATTGCTCCGACAATCAGACCGCCACCCAGGTCAACGGATGAAGTGCCGATGCCAGCTTTCATCGCCTGGCGCATGCCAAAGATTTTACCAACAGTAGCGCCGGTTCCAGCACCCACATTGCCTTCTGCGGGCAATAATTTGCTGGCATTCTTGCACGCCTGATAACCCATTTCAGCAGTGGGGCGAACGGTAGCTTTGCCAATACCCAGGTCATACAATACTGCTGCTGGAACAATTGGAACACGGGCAAATCCGGTGTCAAAACCAACACCATTTTCTTCAAGAAAACGCATTACGCCGCTGGCTGCGTCCAAGCCAAACGCTGAACCTCCAGCCAGTAACACTGCATGTGCTTTTTCCACCAGATGCATCGGTTGAAGTGCGTCAGTTTCACGAGTGCCCGGCGCGCCGCCGCGTTGATCTACCCCTGCAACTGCACCGCCTTCAATAATGATGACTGTGCACCCTGTTAGCGCATCCGGGTCAGTTGCATGACCCACAAGCACCCCTGGCACATCCGTGATGGAATTATTCAAAATATGCCTCCGAAATGGATCTGTTGCTATTATACCTTCTCATGCCTTTTCAGAAAATGCGCGCCTATTTTCTCTTTGCCAGCACATATTGATTTCAGGGTAAAATTGCGGAATATTGTCAATCTCGTTGGCGCAGCAGAAAAGTAGACTGTAATTGAGCGAGGCAGTATATTGCTTTAAGAATTACTGGTACCGCGAGATGATTGCTTTTCGATAGCAATGAATACGGAGAGAACGCATGAAAAATACTCAGCCTGTCGTCATTGTGATCTTTGGCGTTACTGGTGATTTAGCCCGAAGAAAGTTGGCGCCTGCATTGAGTAAGTTGTTTGCAAGCGGGCAACTTGAGGCTGGAATCCGGGTTGTCGGCTTTGCCAGGCGCGAGTGGACGGATGATGTACTCAGGGATAAGCTTTCCTGCTGCGGCAATGGTGAGAATTCCAATGAAACAGATGCAGCTCTCGGATGGTTGAGTGGCTGCCGCTATATCCAAAGCGATTTTGGCGACATGGGCGGTTATCTGCGGTTGAAAGATGCTCTCGATGCAATGGACGCGAAAAACGTCCTTTTTTATCTGGCGACGCCGCCTGAGTCATACCAGGAAATTATCCAGGGGATCGGCGCAGCGAATTTGCAAAATGATGAACAGGGTTGGCGGCGTGTAGTCATCGAAAAACCATACGGAAATGACCTCAATTCAGCAGAAGAGTTAGAACGCATTGTACATGCTGTCTTCTCTGAAAATCAAGTTTACCGGATTGACCATTATCTTGGGAAAGAAACCGTTCAAAATATTCTGGTCTTGCGTTTTGCAAATGGCATCTTTGAGCCGATGTGGAACCGTAGATATGTCGACCATGTGCAAATTACCATGGCCGAGACGGACGGCGTGGGAACTCGGGCGGGTTATTACGAAAATGCAGGTGTAATCCGGGATATGTTCCAGAATCACTTGCTGCAATTGCTAACTCTAACGGCTATGGAAGCGCCAGTTTCTTTTACAGCCGATGCAGTCCGGGATGAGAAAGTAAAAGTGCTAAAAGCCTTGCGCCCATTGAAAAACAATGATGCTGTATTAAACACTTATCGAGCACAATATGTGTCGGGCAGTATTGCTGGAATGCGCGTGCCAGGTTATAAGGATGAGCCAGGCGTGGCACCGAATTCGCTAACAGAGACTTTTCTGGCTGCCAGGGTCTGGGTAGATAATTGGCGTTGGGCTGGTGTGCCATTCTATGTCCGATCTGGGAAACGGCTTCCTGAACGCTTGACTGAGGTGGCGATTCATTTCAAACAGGTGCCCCTTTCTTTGTTCAATTGGGAAAATCTTGCCGGGCAGGCACCCAATGTGCTTTCGTTGAATCTTCAGCCGAATGAAGGAATTACTTTGACATTCGGTGCTAAAACACCGGGCCCTGTGAATCAGATTTCTCCGGTCCATATGAAGTTTTCTTATCAGGAAACATTCGGGGGTGAACCTCCTGATGCCTATGAGCGCTTGTTGCTGGATTCGATCTCTGGCGATGCGACCCTGTTCACGCGGTCGGATGAGGTTAGGAACCAATGGGCCTTTATCTCAACAATCCTCGATGCGTGGAAGAACTCTCCAATAAAAAATTTGCCGGTTTATGAAGCCGGTACCTGGGGGCCGCCTGGGGTGGATGAGTTCATCGCGCAAGATGGTTTTAAGTGGCGCAACCCGGGTGATGCATAAGCGGCAGCATTGATCAGGTATAATCACCTTGTGAAGGCGATCAATTGGAGTGATCATGAAAAATAAACTGGCACGATATGCCGTGCTGACATTATTTTTACTTGTCCTTGGGCTCATGCGACTACCAAATACGGTTTATGCGCTGCCCGAATTTCAATTACCCACGGGTTCGATCCCGACTGTAACTGGCACGCCAACCGGCTCAACAGCCACTGTCCGCACGGATATGGGAGAGCCATTTTTGAATGTCCGTTCGGGGCCAGGCGCACTTTATGAAAAAATAGGCGTTTTGCTTCCTGGTCAGTCTGTTCCTGCAAAAGGGCAATCACCTAAGGGCGAATATATATTAATTGAGTATCCAGGTGTACCAGGCGGGGTAGGTTGGGTAAGTGCGAATTATGTGGTGATCTCAGGCGGACAACCTCCGGTGGTCGAGATTCCACCCACGGTGACACCTGCTGTAACGGCCACTTTTGATCCGACTTTGGCTGCACAATTCGTTGTTACCATTGAGCCAACGCGTATGCCGACATTTACTGAGCCGGCGCCGATTCAGATACCCACCTACACAGATGCCGCCTCGAATGAATTGATCAGTGGCGTTCCAATGGGATTAATCATTGTCATTTTGCTGGTTATGGGGTTGATGGCTGGTTTGATTTCGATTTTCCAAAGCCGTTAGTAAGGATTCACACCTCGTGTTTTCAGGCAAAAAAGGTCTCCAGACCTTTATAACACGTCGGGCCGAGCTTGTGTCCGACCTCGTCACGACAAAAGGTCACTTCCGCTCCTGCTGATTCAAATAAAGATGCCGATTGAGCTGCCATGTCTATAGGGACTGTTTCATCATCTGTACCATGAGCAATCATTACTTTTTTGCCGGTCAATTTTGTTGGATCAATATACTTTTCTGCGCCGTCCGGGAGAAAGCCGGCCAGGCAGGCTGCCCGACCAATTCGTTCTGGTTTATGGATCAGATATGTCAGGATCACAGCGCCACCCTGGCTAAATCCCATCAGGTCAATCATATTGGCAGGGATTCTTAAGTAATTGAGCCAATGCGATAATTGGCGATCAAGTTCGTCGACGACAGGAACGTAATCAGAAAACTTATGCTGCCGAATGGAGTCGATCGGCAGCCATCCATATCCTGAGGTGCTGGTTTTAACAATGCCGCGTGGTGAAATTTTCCAGTAATCTACCGCTGCTTTTTGCCCAAATACTGACATTACGGTTTCATTGCCAGTCCAGCCATGCAGCAATAATAAAACACGATTGCTTTCTGGGTGAACTGGCGGTTGCACCTTTAGGATCCACCCGTTTTCCAGGATTGTATAGGCTAAGGGAGGTTTATCCACGCTTTGAAATCCAATCCAGCAGCCATAAGAACGCAACAATAAATGCAATGGGCAGCATTCCTGCCAGCAGGCAGATCAAGCCCAGCAAGGCTGCATTGGGACCGTAAATCACATAAATCAACGGTAAACCAATAAAGAATAACGCGCCGATACCACCGATCACCAGCCAGAAGGTAGTTGTCGATGCATATTGGCGTAAATCTCGAGGTCGTTTCATCAATCTCCTGCAATATTGACCGGCAAATTATTTGTTGCTGCTTTCTTCTATTAATTTGCCGGGCTGGTAAGCTTTTCGGAAACGGCGTGCGAGTTGATTGGTCCACCCAAGTGATTTTTGCACCTGGCTTAGTGCATTCATGGCAGCCAATTCGCCTTCATGAATCAAGATTTGAGGGTTAACAGTATCCAAAATACCGAATCTGCTGACGTCCGGTCGGATGATAACGTCCGGTTTATCGACTTGGAGACGCAGCTCTGCCAGCATATGAGATGTGATATCCATTGACCGCACAAATATCTGGAAGGCTCTTGCCACGCGGGTTTTGGTGATCTGATTGATAATTGGTTGGGCCAATGGATAAGAAACCGGAACATTGAGCTCCGGCATGTACGCCCAACCTTCTGGAGCGGGAGAAAGGCAAACCGCAATAATCGGGAGTGAGGGTGCAAGCCAGCGGGCCAACGCGACTGGGACTGGATCTAAAACTCCGCCATCTACAAATTCTTTGTCTCCGATCAGCTTTGGCGAAAAAACTCCAGGAACGGCAATTGTCGCCAACACAGCATCTGAGACTCTGCCGCGATTTAAGATGTATTCCTGCATTGTTCTGGTATCTACGGCTGTACAAGCAAATGGTATCTTTAAATCGCTAAAGGTCGCGTTGCCGAGATGTTGGGATAAAGCATCAACAACACCACCCAGACCCATAATGGACGGCCCATCTTCCTTTGTGCGAGAAAAAAGCTTGGCTTGATCCAAGTTATGAACAATTTCTTCGATTTCATCAGGAGTCTTTCCAAATGAATAGATTGAGCCGATTAATCCGCCCGCACTGGTTCCTGCGACTGCCCTGATAGAAAAGCCGGCTTTCTCCAAAATACGAATTACACCAATGTGCGCTATGCCTTTGATTCCTCCTCCGCCCAATGCCAATGCTATGTCAGTCATTATTGCCACTCCAGATGAATGTGAATTGGATATTGTGGATATTATAATCTTTTGCGTTGATGATTAATCGATATCTCGGAGGTTTGCATGGAAAGCAGGGAAAGTTCGTCGCCGCTGGTCACTCGCTCAGTCGCCGCTGCATTGCGGTGCTCTTTCAATAAAGGCTATTCTTTTACATGGTTAGAGCGGCTTGGATTACGGGTGATTGGCGTGCTACCGACCGGAGTGGCATCACGGGTTATTCCGTTTGCACAGGGAAGAAGTGGCCTGGATCCAAATCTTGCTGCAACCATGACAACTGAAGCATTAATCCAAAACCGGCTGGCTGATTATCGATCTTTGATGGGCAGGTTTCCCGGTGTGGTTATTGGTGTGGCGCAAGGCGGCGCAACAGCACATTTGGCAAGGTTGATCGGCGGACCGTTCCTTCCGCAGGCGTTTGTCCTCACAATAAAAGGTGGGTCACCAAAAGGTGTGGCTATGGAGTACTTTTCATTGTCGAGAAACATTGCCCAGCGGATCACAGATCGTAATCCAGAATTGATCTCGATCCAGCATTATGATCCTGTTCATGATGGCTGGCTGACTCGGCGCGTAAACCATTTGCGCTTAAAGCTTATCAGCTTACCGGAAGCTTATCGCGCGTTCATTCGGGAGCGTGTTATACCCGGTGGGGATGTCATCTATCTTGACGGCGGCGCAACCTGGCTTCGGCAACAAGTTGGCCCAAGGAATTATTATCAAGCTGGCGGCTGGGGAGCAATCTCTGCGGATGAGTTTTATTACGGTAGCGAACGAGTCGGCACTTATGCAAAAAAGGAAGGTTTTTCACAATCTTCCTGGAAACTGGATAATTTTGCCATTGAAAGCGGCCCGGAATCCGAATGGGGCAGCGAACCTGGATTGTGTGAGTCTTTAGAACTTTTTTGTAAGCAGGAGGGCTACAAATTTTATCCGATTCACTTCAATGACCCAAACCAGTTTTCTCGCCTGGCATTTCAGGCGTATCAGGCCTATTTTTTGAAAGAAGGAATTGCACCAAGCGGCGTTGTAATTGAGATGTTCTCGCAGTATGACGCAGGGTTGGTGCATGCTGGTAACTTGCTGCCGGTCTGGCTGATTTTCAACACTGAAGACAGCCTGGCATTTCTAAAGTCGATGCTGCCTGATATCCCCCGTGAGCTGCCCGTGTTCTTTTCTGCATTATCGACTTTCTCAATGACGCCGGATTTGGTGCCCTGGTCTGAATGGGAATCTGCGCTTGGCGGTTATCAATGGAAAATTGCTGGTGCTCGACCAGCCCATTATCCAGCGGATGCCAACGCGCTGCTGGATTGGTGGAAGCCAATTCTTGCCTGGCAGCAGAAATACGGGAAAATGCCGGCAGGGAGATTATCAGGCAAGGATTTGGTTGCAATCGCTACTCGACTTAATAACGAGACCTCTTTTTCCTAGGAGCAATTGATAATTTCAGACAATGCTGCGATAAAGCGCTCCATATCTTCAACAGTATTGTAGGCCTGAAACGAGTAGCGGATCAGATTCCTGCCTTCCCAATTGATTAGCGGCACCTCAATTCGGTATCGGTCATATAACTGGTTCTTAACCGTATCTGCATCCAATTCATCAGGGAGCGGAGAAGTGGCCATTTGAGCAAACAGGGATTGATTGTCACCATTGATGGCTGAAATGCCAGTTAATTGCGTAATGCGCTTTTGAGTTTCTGCTGCCATTTTGTGACACTCGGCGCGGACGGTTTCCCAGTCGTGCTCGTGCTGGAAGGCGATTGCATCTTGAACTGCAAGGAAAGCTGCGGGATCGCGAGTGCCGTTCCATTCAAGGACGTCGACGAACCGGGATTTGCCTGGATTCTCGCTTTCCCATCCCCAAGAAACAATTAGCGGCTCAATGAGGGGTTGGACATGCGGGGAAGCATAAAGAAAAGCAGACCCTTTTGGTGCGCATAGCCATTTGTGTAAATTGCCAGAATAGAAATCAGCCCCTAGATCATCCATATCCAGTCGAATCTGTCCAGGAGCATGGGCGCCGTCAATGACGGTAAGGATCCCAGCAGATTTGGCTCGATCGCATATTTCTTTGATTGGAAAAATGATCGCGGTTGGCGAGGTGATGTGACTAAGAAAGATGACGCGGGTTTGCGGGGTCACATAGTCAAAAATCGCACCAACAAAATCGTCAGGAGAGTGATCTGGTATCGGAACACTGATATTGATATACTTGAACCCGAATTTCTGTGACAAGAACCGCCAGGTTCTGTCCAGTGCGCCATATTCATGGTTACTGGATAGCACTTCATCACCTGGCCCAAGCGATAAGCTGTGTGCAACGATATTAAGACCGTGCGTTGCGTTGGTCACAAAAACAAGGTTATCTGCTGCGGTGTGGAGATATTCGCCAAGGTTTTCTCGAGATGATTGAAGTAGTGATCTGATCCTGCGGCCCAGGAAAGCAACCGGTTGGCGTTCCAGTTCTCGCTGCCAACGTTGGTATGACTCGAAAACAGGCTTTGGAGTTGCCCCAAAAGAGCCGTGGTTTAAAAAAACAACATCAGGGTCCAGAAGGAATAATTCACGATACGGATTCGAATAGTTTTTCATAGGTCGAATTATAAGTTCACATTAAGGACAACGTTGTGATTTTAAGATCCATTCGTCGCAGTATCCAGCCCCCGACTCCAATGCCTCTTGAATTGAGGAGTAACTTCTTTCATCTGGTAATGGATATTGGTTGGTTTGGTGTGTTGAATGCAACCACTCTGGCATTTTTAACTGTATATGCCACACGTATCAATGCGCTTCCTGAGCAAATCGGGTTAATCAATGCGATACCCGCAATGATGTCTATCATACTGTCTTTACCTTCCGGCGCATATCTGGAAAAGCGCTCGATTAGCAAATCGGCAGTTGTTTTGGGAACGCTTCACCGATTCTTTTATTTGCCCTTGGCATTCATCCCGCTTATTGCAAATCAACAAGCCCAAATTAATTGGATCATCTGGGTAACTGTTGGAATGTACATTCCTTACAGCACCTTTATTCTGGCCTTTAACTCTCTGTTTGGTGCGGTTGTACCCATTGAGTGGCGTGGATATTTTGCAGGTGCGCGTAATGCTCTATTTGCAGTAGTGACGATTGTGATGGCTTTGGTTAGCGGATTTCTGTTAGATAAACTGACATTTCCACTTGGTTATCAGGTGGTCTTTGGACTGGGTTTCCTGGGTGCTATGATGAGCACTTATCACATTTCAAAACTCAGCATTCCATCCATGGAAATTGCCAGCCTTGGCTCATCAGTAACACATGCCTTGGACAAATCCTGGCGTAGAAAAATTGAACACTCTCTCAGGTTTGATATTTTACGCGGGCCATTTTTGAGAGTGCTCATCGTATTAACAGCATTTCACTTCACTCAATATTTACCATTGCCACTTTTCCCGATCTATTCTGTAAATGAACTAAAACTACCTGACCAGATTATCAGTGTTGGAACCGCTATTTTTTACAGCAGTATGCTCATTGGGTCGCTTAACCACTCTAAAATTGCTGGGCGGTTTGGAAATCGCTGGGTGGTTGGAACCGGGATGATCTTGCTGGCGGTGTATCCGGGTATTCTGTCGCTAGCGCGTGGTCCGCTGTTATACCTTGTGGCAAATGTGTTTGGGGGCTTTGCCTGGTCTCTTTGTGGTACTGCACTTTCAAATTACTTACTTGAAAATATTCCTGCTGATAGCCGGCCAGCTTATCTGGCATGGTTCAGCCTGCTGGCGAATATGGGGGTATTGGCTGGATCGCTAATTGGGCCTATCGTCAGCAATGCAATCGGGATAGTAGCCGCCTTGGGGCTTTTTGCGGTCATGCGAGCAGCTTCAGGGGCGGCTATACTCCGTTGGGGCTAAGCATGATAAAATCCTATTTATGAGCCAGAACAAGGTCATCGCATCAAACCGAAAAGCCCATTTTGAGTATTTTCTATTGGAGCATTTTGAGGCTGGCATATCACTGCAAGGTTCGGAAATCAAATCGATCCGCGCTGGGAAAGTAAGCCTTGTGGAATCGTATGTTGAGGTGGATGGGAAAGAAGCCTGGCTGGTCAATTCTCACATAGCCCAATATGATCCCGCCAGCCGTTACAATCATGATCCAAAACGCCCGCGCCGGCTATTGCTGCATAAAAAACAAATACGAGAATTATGGGATGCAGTCAGGCAAAAAGGTGTTACCATCGTGCCTGTTCAAATGTATTTTAAAGAGGGCAGGGTTAAGGTGGACATTGCCATTGCCAAGGGCAAAAAACTATATGACAAGCGCGATGAAATTGCCAAACGCGATCAACAAAGAGAAATGGACCGCGCGCAACACATCCGTGATTAATGTGGTTACTGGCTAAATGGCAAAATGAGCCGGCTGGACCAAGATGTGGATACCCGGCTTTAAATAATGGCGGGAATGGATTTTCCAACCCCTAATGGGGGCTTGTGTGTCACCAGGATCTACTTCACTTCACGGACGAGGAAAGAAAAATGATTGAGATTGATGGCCACCATCTAACCCTTGAGCAGGTTGTCCGGGTCGCTCGCCACAAGGAAGCTGTAGCGATCTCCGCTAACGGTCGTGAAAATATTGAACGCTCTCGGCAATGCCTGGAAGCAATAATGGCCACAGACCGACCGGTTTATGGCATAAACACGGGTTTTGGTATTTTTGCGGATAAACGCATACCGCTGAGTGACAGCGCTAAGCTGAGTAGAAACCTCATTTTAAGCCACGCCGTGGGTACCGGTGAGCCGTTGCCGGAAGAGGTTGTGAGGGCTGCAATGCTGGTGCGCGCTAATACTCTGGCAAAGGGCTACTCAGGCGTCCGTTTTGAAGTGGTAAATACATTGGTTGAAATGTTGAATTGTGGCGTCGTCCCGGTGGTGCCATCTCAGGGCTCATTAGGTTCATCGGGCGACCTGGGGCCGCTCTCTCATCTCGCGCTCGTTTTTACCACCGATGAAGCAGATCGAGAGGATGAGTCCGGCTGGGCTTCTTACCAGGGTAAGCTGATGCCGGGAAAACAGGCTATGGATGCTGCGGGATTAAAGCGGATTAACTTAGGCCCCAAGGAAGGGCTTGCAGTAAATAATGGCGCAACCTTTTCAGCAGCGCTGGGCGCGTTGACGGTTTGGGATGCCGAATACCTGAATGAAGTTGCTGAGGCAGCTTTATCCCTCAGCCTGGAAGCCATGTTGGGGTGCCCTTCGGCTTTTGATCCGCGCTTGCATGCAGCACGCGGCCAGCGTGGCCAGGTTGAGGTTGCCGAGCATGTTCGGGCGATCACGGAAGGGAGCTCGCTCATTGGGAGTACAGCGCGAGTGCAGGATGCTTACTCTCTTCGTTGTGCTCCGCAGGTGCAAGGTGCCTGTCGTGATACTGTGCGTTTTGTTCGAGGAGTCATCGAAGCAGAAATCAACGCTGCCACCGATAACCCTTTGCTCTTCGATCCGGGCGTTGCCTTGTCGGGAGGAAATTTCCATGGTGAGCCGGTGGGAATGGTTTTAGACTTTCTGGCGATTGCCCTTGCGGAGCTGGCAGCAATTTCAGAGCGGCGTGTTTTTCGCATGACCGATGTGAATCTGAACAACGGATTGCCGCCCATGTTGGTCGACCATCCTGAGGCTGCAGGTTTGAACTCGGGTCTGATGATGCCACAATATACCGCTGCTTCGCTGGTCCTGGAAAACCAAACATTGGCACACCCCGATTCGGTCCACTCACTGCCCACATCCGGCGAACAAGAGGATCACAATGCGAATGCGATGACGGCCGCCAGACACGCAAAGCAGGTCTTGGAAAACACCTGCCATGTTCTGGCTATCGAGTTATTCACGGCTGCCCGGGCTGTGGATTTGCGATTGCGGTCTAATCCGACTGCACAGTTGGGCAGCGGCACCCGCATGCTGTTCGACCGCATCCGTGAACAGGTGCCATATCAACCGGGTGATGCCTGGTGGGGGCCAGAGATTGACCGCGTGCGATCGATGATTTGTCACCGCAACTTGATCTAATCTAGCTCTAATTGACCGGAGGTTGACATTCGGGTTAATCACGGTTATCTTTGTCCTATGGATTTACGGAAAAACACTTTCACGCGAAGAGATTTTTTAAAACTTGGCTTGGCGGGTTTGGGCGGTTTCTCTCTGCGTCCCTGGAAAAGTATGATCGCTCAGGAGATAGAGTGGCCTGAGCAAACAAAGTTGGGAAGAACCTTGGCCCGGTTGGATATTAAACTGCGTCCATCGGAGGACAGCCAAACTCTGGAAACTGTGTACGATGATGAGATCGTCATCTGGGAAAAAGAAGTCATAGGCGATCCATATCCGATGTATCCGACCAACCGGCGCTGGATCCAAACGAACCGGGGATACCTGCCTGCGCCCATGGTCCAACCTGTGCGTTATGAACCCAATCAAGCAATGACAGAATTGCCTGTGACCGATGAGGGCCGCGGTACGTGGGCCGAAGTGACAGTGCCGTATGTTGACTTTGTACTGGAGAATTCACAGCCGATTTCGGAATTGCTAAAAGAGAGCACGCGGCATCGATTCTATTACAGCCAACTTTATTGGATTGATGATATTCGCGTTGCCAGCGATGGCTCGGTTTATTATCGCGCAATTGAAAAGCATGGTAGCCCAGGTGATGTCTTTTGGACTCCTGCCGAAGCATTTAGACCTGTTTCACCTGAAGAATTAGCGCCAATTCACCCCGATGCTGTTGATAAACGTGTTGTGATCGATCTTTCCCGCCAGACGCTGTCTTGTTTCGAAGGAAATTCTGAGGTGCATTTTTGCAGAATTTCATCAGGTGCGAAGTATGATGCTTATGGCAACCCGGTTGAACACTGGTCAACGCCGCTGGGCATGAACCATGTGATTAATCGCAAATATATCTCATTGCACATGGCTGGCGGATCAAGTGCATCGGGGTATGAATTGCTGGCAGTATCCTGGACATCCATTTTTGCGACCGGTGGAGTGGCCATTCATTCGACTTATTGGCACAATAATTACGGTGAACCGATGTCCCATGGATGCGTGAATGCGGCACCGGATGATGCCAGGTTTGTTTACCTGTGGTCTACTCCCACTGTGCCCTATGCTCTCGGAAAAATAGAGGTGTCGGGTTATGACCTGGGAACAAAAGTGCAAGTAATTGAGGCTTGAGGGTGGAGATTTATGGGTGAGATAACGATTGGTTTGTCATTCTTGGCGGGGCTGGCGTCTTTTCTTTCTCCTTGTGTTTTTTCACTGGTGCCGGCATACATCAGTTATTTGAGCGGTCGTTCTGTGGCTATTTCAGGCGACAGTCTTCCGGGATCAAAACTTCAGACCTTTACACATGGTCTTGCGTTTGTTTTGGGCTTCTCAGTGGTTTTTATCCTTTTAGGCGTGACTGCGTCGGCATTGGGAAGCTTCTTATATGACATTCGGTTTTGGCTGGCTAAGATTGGCGGCGTTGTTGTCATCATTTTTGGCCTCCACATGACTGGTATCTTTCGGATCCCGTTTTTGGAATACGACTTGCGACCGCAAACGAGGATTGATGTGCGGCGGAGTTATTTTTCTTCTGCGCTAATGGGTGTTTTCTTTTCGGCAGGGTGGTCGCCTTGCGTTGGGCCGGTTCTTGGGGCGATTTTAACTTTGGCACTCAATGGTGGATCCATTGCTGAAGGCACAAAGCTTCTCTCTGCTTATTCTGCCGGCTTGGCGATTCCTTTTTTACTTGCGGCTTTGGGCATTGGCTGGGTGTCCACGATTCTGAAACGGTATAAGAAAGCAATGCATTACGTTGAGATAGTGATGGGCATCATACTGATTGTTGTTGGTGTTATGCTGTTATTGGGCACTTTTGAGCAATTATCCAGATTTGGTTTATGGGTTGATTTTGGTCTATAAACCGGTTTGCTTGCCTGTCAATCTATTCAACCAGCTCATCATGACAAGATTTTACATTGCCTCTAATCATTGAAAATGATTAAACAATCGTCCCTATGATTACTGTAACGCTTTACCATCAGGTTGGCCAATCCGGATACGATGAAGTGTTAGCTCTGTTGGAAAGAATGCAACAGATTTTTCCACATCAAGTCGTCGAAATTGACATTGCCAGCAATCCAGAATTCCTGAAAAAAATTGGGCCTGGACTGCCCATGCTGGAGAGCGGCCCGTATAACTTGCGATGGCCCTTTACTGAGCAAGATTTGAAAGTCATGTTAAGCGCAGCATCACAACGCCGGGAGTATCTGGAAAAAAGTGGAGATCGCAATTTCCAGGAGAGGTTAGAGCGAGGCGCGCGATTCTCTCGCCTTGACCGCTTGGTATTCTGGCTAAGCCGGCATTACATGGCCGTTTTCAACACGGCCTTATTCCTATTTGTTGGTTTTGCATTTCTTGCGCCTGTATTGGCTAACGCAGGGTTGATGAGTGCAGCCAATTTAATTTACAAAGTGTATTCAATCCTTTGTCACCAATTGGCATTTCGCTCGTACTTCCTTTTTGGTTTCCAACCATTTTATCCATTGGCGAGAGCCGGGGTGCCTGGTGTTTTGCCTTATGAGCAGTTAATAGGCGATGTGGATATTCTTTCTGCGCGGCATTTTATTGGTGATGAATACCTGGGATTCAAAGCGGCTCTTTGCGAACGGGACATTGCCATATATCTGGGCTTTCTTATCTTTGGGTTGGTTTTTTCACTGCTGAAAAACAAGGGAAAGCCGCTCCATTGGCTGGCCTGGATTGTGCTTGGGATCATTCCAATTGCTTTGGACGGCTTTTCACAGCTTCCGGGGCTTTCTGCCAATTTGCCTGCCTGGCTGCCTGTTCGAGAAAGCACACCTTTGTTGCGTACGCTTACCGGTCTGCTGTTTGGTATATCGACGGCCTGGTTCCTTTTCCCATATGTCGCTGAGAGTATGAGTGAGACGCGCGCGATACTGTTAGGCAAGCTGCAATTTACCCGGCAGGTTACAGCCAAGGGCAATTAATTTATGCCATTTCGCGAAGAGAATAACCTCCGATTTTTTGAGTTTGAAAGCCTTGCTGGTTTTCATGTGGTGCAGGGAATTTTTACTCGACACGGCGGAATCAGCCCACGCCCTTGGGCCTCCCTCAACCTTGGCGGTCTTAATGGCGATTCACGGGAGAATGTAATCGAGAACAGGCGTCGGATCTTTGATGTGGCAAGGAGACCTGTCAATACGATTTTTGATGTATGGCAGGTGCACAGTGCTGATGTTGTTTGCACCAATAAACCCAGACCACTCGATGCGCCTCATCAAAAAGCTGATGCCATTGTGACCAATCGACCCAGCGTCACTCTTTTTATGCGCTTTGCCGATTGCGTTCCGATTTTTTTCCATGACCCTGAAAAACGTGTTGTGGCAATTGCGCATGCGGGCTGGCAGGGAACTGTTAAGAACATAGCCGCTAAAACGGTGGAGACAATGGTATTCAAATTTGGTTGTCGACCCGACTCAATAATTGCCGGTATTGGCCCTTCCATAGGTCCGGATCATTATGAAGTTGGTGATGAAGTCGTTCATGCAATTCAAGAATTGCTTGGCAACCGAGCGCATGGTGTTGTTACAAATAAGAACGGTCGAACTAAACTTGATTTGTGGGGCACAAATCAAATCCTGCTTGAACAGGCCGGTGTTGCTAAAATTGAGGTCGCCGGGATTTGTACCGCCTGTCACATGGATGATTGGTATTCGCACCGTGGTGAACGCGGCAACACCGGACGTTTTGGAGCATTGCTTGCGCTTGAACCGGAGATATAAGCATGGTTTATTCCGACGAAATCATTCTTAACAACTATAGGAGAATTCTGGAACAGATTGGGAAGGCAGCGCAGTCTGTGGGCCGCTCCTCGAATGATGTGATGCTTGTCGCCGTCAGCAAAAAACAACCGATTGATGCTTTGGTTTGCGCCGCTCGTCATGGGATAATTGTTTTTGGCGAGAACTATGCCGAAGAAGTTCCCCCAAAGCAAGCTGCTTTGCAGGGTTATCCAGGAATCCAATGGCACATGATCGGTCATATCCAGTCTCGCAAGGTAAAAATAGTGGCCGAGACGATTGATTTTGTGCATTCTGTCGATAGTCTGGAACTTGCTTTGAAGTTGGAGCATAATCTGCAGGAGCGCGGCCGCAAGCTTCCTGTTCTGCTGGAAATGAATGTTAGCTCAGAAGGGACCAAGGGTGGGTGGGCAGCATGGACCGAAAATCTCTGGGATAAGTTTCTTCCTGATATTGAGGTTATCCTTGGTTGCTCGCATCTGCAGCTTTGTGGTTTGATGACAATGCCGCCGTTATTTGAAAACCCGGAAGCGACACGGCCGTTTTTTATCAGGTTGGCGAAACTGCGCGATTTTCTTGCGCGCAAATATTCAGACGGTAATTGGAGTCACCTTTCAATGGGTACCAGCCTGGATTTTGAGGTTGCAATTCAAGAGGGCGCAACGATGGTCCGAATAGGTCAGGCAATTTTTGGCCCCAGACCATCGCGGTAAAAAAACGGCTGGCAACAAAATTAAGCTTGACTATAATTACTTTTAGAGGAAACACTTACCATGAGCATCGTCATTCAGATTGTGGATTTTATTTTTTGGGGGTTATCCTTACTTGTTGTTGCTGAAGTGATCTTATCTTACTTCATGTCACCTTATCATCCTGTCCGAGTGTTTATCGGAAAAATAATTGGACCTCTTTTAGACCCTATTCGACGAACGGTTCCGCCGATTCTCAATTTGGACTTCAGCCCGTTGATTCTCTTGCTGTTGCTTCAACTTGCCGAGCGCCTCATCGTCAGCATTCTCATTCGATTGGGGTAAAACGATGAAACAAACCAGACCTTTTCACATGCATAACGGTCAAACTGGAGCTGCGATCACGGTGCGTGTTACAACCCGTGCCAGCAAAAACCAGATTCAGGAAATATTGGATGATGGCACGGTAAAGATACGCATCACTTCAGCACCTGTTGAGGGGCAAGCGAATGAAACCTTGCTCAAGTTCCTGGCTGAAGTACTGGATGTAAAACTGAGCCAACTAGAAATCGTTGCTGGGCAAACTAGCAGAGATAAACTAGTAGCTATAATGGGTGTGGAAAGTGACACCGTACAAGAACGGATCTTGAAGCAGTTCCAATCCTAACAGTACAACAATTTCTTATCAACCCAGGGATAAGCACCATAAAGCCTGTAGGGCTTTTTCGGCGATATCCTTATCTCTATTGAGCAGCAAATCCTGAACATGCGGGATTGTTTCTGCGCTCATGAATTGGGGCAAGTATTGCAAGGCCATGGTTTGGTCTTCTTCCGTGCCTGATTCAAGCGCTTTGAACAATAACTGATTCGGCGGTTCGTCTGGAGAAACGCCAACGCCTAATTTTCCAGCAAAGGTAATCAGCCACGGTGATTCCCAGAAGGGGGGGAGCTTCGTTGGAATGTAAGGGTCCGTTTGCTGGTGATGCTCCAAGGCTTGTGCAGCAGCATTTCTTACCACCCATTGGGCGTCTTCTACGGCTACTTTAGATAATAATTCCTGAGACCACGGTCTACGGATCAGACTAATACCAAATACCGCTGCTCTTCGGACTAGCAAATCGTCTGACTCGATTGCATCTCTCAGATAGTTCTGGCAGGCAGGATCAGGTTGGACGGCTAACGCTTCGGCAATTGCGCGACGAAGTGTTTCGGTCCCTTCGCTGAGCGCTGCTGAGACGGTATTTAAGGCGACATCGCCAGGGATGGCAACCAAGGCAACGGCAGCTGCAGAGTGAACTTGCATTTCTGGATCTGCTAGCAAATTTGTGATTTCGTTAACGCTCTTTACATCTTTCAATAATCCGCATGCCAACGCTGCAAGCCTGCGAAGATCGGCGGATGGATGGTTCAACCACTGGCGGAACAGGATCAACAGGCTGCTTTCGTTTGATATTGCACATGCAGTTGTAAGTCTTGCTCGGGTTCCAAAGGGCAGCCTATCTTGCTGGATTTCACCGATGATCCGGCGCATAATCATGATGCGAAGCTCAGAATTTGCCGGCATGGATGCCATCATGCGCCCGGCAAGTGTTAATTTCGAGCGAAGCGGATCAGCTTCCTGGCCAAGCAAATCAAGCACTTGTCGGTGGTTTTTTCCATCGCTGGCTATAAATTGAGCGGTCAGCACACTGAGATTCCATTGTAAATTGATATCGAGGTCTTCTCCGTCCTGGAATAACGATGCAAGATATGCTGCAAATGGGAGTTGTGAGAACGAAATCAGGTTCTTGTGCTCAATTAGTAAGCCTTGATCGATTGCCTTGATGAGTGCTTTTTCGCCGACAGACTGCACAACCACTTTGCTGCTCTTGCGAATTTTCGCGGCGATATTGCTTCCAGGTGTTGCTTCCAAGCCTGGCTTTTCTGGCAGAATCTGGGATTGGGTAATCTGAGTCGCATCTTTCGTTAAACCTGTAATCCAACGGGTGAGAATATCTTCTGCTTGCTCAAATGAGAGGTAAGAACTACCCGATGCGATCATTTGATAAGCTAAAGGGCTGAAAATGGACATTGGATACTCACCTGGCATGATGCGTTTCAAGTGAGCTTCCATTGCTTTCAGCGGGTTATTGCCGGAGAGATCTCCAGAATATGCGCCCCAAACCAATTGCGTCCACTCAAATGGTGTGTAAAAAAGACCTTGAGTGGTAATCCAATTTTCCATCGCAAGTGGATCGGGCTGGTTAGGAATTCCATCTTTCGTAATTTGAGGGAATATCAAAGATTTCCATGTTGCCCCCCACTTTTCAATGAAAAGACGGATTTGTTGGCGGTTCCAGGGGGCGATGGCGACGGGTTTGAAGCCAATGTTTAGTAAGCCATCAACGTAGCGATCGCTGCATGGTGCAATAATTTGTAAATCCGGGTAATGAGATTTTAATGATTTTAGAAAGGCTAGAGCTGATTGGAGGTCAGTCGGATGCAGCTCGTCCAGACCATCCAGCAATAGGATTGCCCGGCTATCCTTAAGAGCAAGCCGAATGCTCATGCGCGCTTGCTTTTGAAGGTTGATAGACGTCCCTTCAACTGCGGCTTCAATAAGAACATCGGCTGGATCGGGGTTGCCAAATAAGGCGGGGTTAAGATCCAGAATGTGTAAAAAAAACGGAAAGGAATTGTTTAGGCGTTCATCGCTCACTTGTTTTTGAACAATTTCAGTGGTCAAGTGAGCAAGCGCAGTTGTTTTTCCAGTACCTGGTCTGCCAATTAAGGCGATATCTGCCTTGTTCGCTGCAATTTCGCTCAAGCTCCGGGTATAAAAACCATACTCAGCTGCGAGTTCTGGCCAATCTGGCATATATGGAAAAACCTGGTCGAGAATGCCAACTTCAGGTAAAGTCCCGTCAGAATCCGGCGAAGCGGGTGGCGCTAGCACTAGCGGGGGAATTAGAATATCTTCCAGCGGAAAAAGGCTTGCCGCCAGGTGTAATTTTTGAGCGCGGCGGTAGGCTGTCTGCTTTAAATAGACTTCCACTTCAGAGGAATTCTTTTTCCGCACAGAATTGGTTTGTGCGGTAATCGCCGCGCGTATTTGAAACCAATTTGCCCGCACGCGCCAAATGATTAGCCAGAGAATGGATGCGGCTGCAAACCCTGCCAGGAACGAATAAAAATCAAACTTAAATTGCGCCATCATTTACCCAGCGTAAAGAATCCTGCCGCAAGAAGGGCAATTGACCAATTTCGTCGAAGATCTAGCAGCTTGTATTTCAGCTGCGGTTAAGGTGGTGCCACAAGCGGTACAGCAATCTTCTTCAACGGGCACAACAGCCAATCCCTTTTTAGCTGCTCGCAGTTGGTTATAGTTTTCTAATAGAGCTGGATTGATTTGCGAAACAAGCGCCTTGCGTTCAATCTCCAATCTGTCCAAAGTGGCTCGCAACAAATTCATTTCACCGGTCAGGTTCGCCATTTTACTGGCCATTTCTGCCTTAACACTATTTAAGAAAGCTTCTGCATCGCGATAATTTTGATCGCAAGCTTCGGCTGCAACCATCAGTTCCAGCTGGGTATCCTCAACTTGCGCAATAGTCCGCTTTAGCGATGCAATCTCGGTCTGCAAATCCTGCAATTCCTTGGGATTTTTCACAGCGCCGCCATAGAGAGCAGCTTCAGATTGCTCCATTTTTATGCGTTTATTATGTGCGGAGATCTCAATTTCCCTGAGTTTTCCGCGAATATCTTTTTGTTCTTCTGCAGCTTGGTCCAATCGAGTTTGAGCTTGCAGAAGCGTCTCATTTTGATTAAGCAGGTGGTTAATTTCCGCAATTCGATTACTTGCCTGATTCACCTGCGAATCCAGCTTTTGTAATTGATATAAGTGAAAGCTTAAGCTCATAGAAGGGATTATAGAAGGCGATGGGCAGCTTTGCAAGCTGAACAGGCCAACAGAATTGAAAAGTGATTTCACCAGGTTGTTTGGTAACCTAAAGTATACTTTTATTTGAGAGGAATAATGCGAAAAAGGTATCTACTTACCGGCGTTGGGCTCCTGCTTTTTCTCAACCTTCCATATGTAATAGCACTGGCGATCACCGATCAAAAATACATGTTCGGTGGTTTTTTGCTTAACCCGGTGGATGGATACACCTATCTGGCTAAGATACTTCAAGGCCGGTTAGGTAACTGGTTGTTTACCTTGCCCTATTCTGCTGAGCCCAATCAAGGCGCACCGATATTCTGGTTTTACCTTTTGCTTGGCCACTTATCGCGGTGGCTGAATGTGTCTCCGGTTTTTACTTTTCATCTTGCGCGTTTTTTATCATCAATTGCGTTACTGGTTTCACTAAAGATTTTTTTCGAGAGCCTTTTTGCCAATAGACCGCAGATTGCTTTTTGGGCATACCTGATGACAATTCTGGGTTCAGGCTGTGGCTGGTTGGCATCACTGGCTGGCATAATCACATCTGATTTTTGGGTGGCAGAGGCTTACCCTTTCCTGGCAATGTATTCCAGTCCGCATTTCAGCCTGGGATTGGCCTTATTGATCTGGTTTGTTTCAAAATTATTAATTGCAAAATCAGTCAAAACCGGTTGGATTTTATCAGGTGCGGGACTATTACTGAGTATTATTTTGCCATTTGGAATTGTCATTGCTGCACTTGTGGCTTTGGGTGACGTGTTAATTTCAATCGCTTGGAAGGAAAAAGCAAAATATCAGACAATCATTGCGTTCTTGCTTCCTGGTGGTTTATTCATTCTTTATCAATTCTTCATCATCCGCACCGATCCTGTGTTGGCCCAGTGGGATGCACAAAATTTGACAGTCTCTCCACCAGTCTGGGATATCCTGGTTTCGTTTTCGCCATTGTTAGTGTTTGCTGTATATGGAGGGGTGAAAACTTTTATCCATCGCCACCGCCAGTTGATGATATTAGTAGTATGGCTGGTGCTTGGTCTGCTCTTAATTTATGTTCCGTTCAACCTGCAGAGGCGTTTCATGCTTGGCTACATGATACCTGTGGCCGGTCTTGCGGCTTATGGGCTCTCCGAAGTTGATTTTAGGTGGAAGAGACCTCTGCGATTGGCATTGCTGATCGCAACTTTACCCACAATTTTCATTGTCATACTTGGCGGTTTGATGGCGGTCCGGAATTCCGATCCTCATCTTGTCATTAACCGCGATGAAATGGATGCATTTGTTTTTCTTGTCGAATCAAGCGGATGCGATGATTTAATCCTGGCTTCACCTGAAACGGGATTGCTAATTCCCGCATTCACTGGCCGCCGTGTAATTTACGGCCATCCATTTGAGACCGTGGATGGCGCCAAGGCAAAAATGGATGTTGAAGCGTTCTTTAATGCTTCAATGAATGCAGAGAGTGTAGAATGGGCACGGGAAAAACATGTTAAGTGGGTCTTTTGGGGCCCCCGTGAGCATGATTATGGAAAATTGCCTGATGAATTGCCCAAAGGACTCTTGATGTTATATCAGAATGAGTCTGTTAGGTTGTTCAGGTTACAGGATAAGGAATGAAGCTTCCCAGGAAAGCGATACTGCTTTTGTTGTTCCCGTTGGCATTCTTAATCTTTCTGGGAGGAGATTTCGCTTACCCGGTGCGGGGAAGTTATTCAGACCTGGCGATCAGTCACTATCCCAATGCTATCTTTTTGCGTCAGAGCATCGCGGATGGTGAATTACCACTCTGGTCGCCGCTTCTTTTTGCAGGCTACCCGTTTGCGGCTAATCCACTTTCTGGATTGCATTACCCGCCAGGGTGGTTCGCACTTTTATTCCCTTTACCATTTGGCTTTAATTTGAGCGCAGCCTTGCATTTGGTCGTAGCCGGCCTGGGCATGTTCTGCTTCTTGCGGAACGAGGGGCTGGACGATTGGTCATCTGTAATCGGCGCGTTTGTATTTCAAGCAATGCCAAAGCTGATTTCACACTATGCGGCTGGGCATTTAACGCTTGTTTATGCCGTGAGCCTGACACCCTGGTTGCTGTGGTCAGAGCAGAAAAGCATAATATCGAGGCAACCAAAATTCCTTACTCGAATTGTGTTGCCCGGTGTTATGCTGGGCATGATCATACTGGCAGATTTGCGCTGGGCGCCGTATGCTGGAATGTTATGGCTTGCATTTTCGCTGAAAAACTCTCTCTTTGGCCATGTTCGGGATGGTTTAGCGATGGTGCTGTCCTGGTTCGCCAGACTGATATTACGGCTTGGCTTGGCGTTATTTATTTCGGCTTGTTTGTGGCTGCCGTTGCTTGAATATGTTTCGCTTTCCACTCGGTCTGCAATGACCATTGCTGATCGGGTCGGAATTTCCCTGCCTCTGGCTAACCTGCTTGGTTTCTTTATCCCTTCCCTGGGTGGGTATGCAGAGTGGGAAGCATACGCTGGCGCTTTGCCTTGGTTGTTGTTGGTTTTTACTCTGGCCGTTCCGGAACTTCGTCGGCGCGCATGGTTTTGGTTGACGGTGCTGGGGGCGAGCATCCTGTCTGCCCTGGGGGATGCTCTCCCAGGATATTCTGCCTTGACAGGGCTACCAGGATTCTCCTTATTGAGGGTTCCATCACGCGCGTTGTTCCTGAGTGGCTTTTCCTTTGCCGTGTTGACCGGGTACGCTTTAAACCATCTTTCAAAAGAAAAAATAGAGCAAAAACCCGAGCCAGTCTTTTTCATGGTGCCTTTTGCAGCATTCACGATGTTAACCGCTGCGGGACTTGGTCTTTTCCTGGGAGGTTATTCTTTGCCATTTATCTGGGCCGGTGTTGCGATGGCAGTTTCCATTGGCTTGATTCTCACTTTTGAAAAAAAGTGGTTGCCTACATTACCCATATTATTGTTGATAGGGCTGTTTTTGTTCGTTGAAATGGCGGCTGTTAACCTTAATTCTGTTCAGAAGAAGTCCTCAAGTGAGGTGCTGGGTAGCCAAGAGGATTTGTTGGCTTATCTCACCAATAATTCGAGTAACCCATACCGAGTTTATTCACCCTCTTTCAGTCTCCCGCAAACAGTAACCGCCCAGGCTAAGATTGATTTGGTAGATGGAATCGATCCGATGCAATTGAGTGCGTACGTTCGCTTGTTTTCAAGGGCATCTGGAATACCGGTAAATGGGTACACCGTTACTCTTCCACCGTTTACGGGGGGCGATCCCAAATCCGATAATATTAATTACGTCCCCAATCCAAGCATTCTTGGCATACTAAATGTAAGATATGTTCTCTCTGCTTTCCCGCTGGATGTTGAGAATTTAGTATTGGTGAGAAAATTTGATGATGTATTCATCTTTGAAAACCAGCTTTTCAGAGAACGAACCTGGGTGGAAAATGATCAGGGTGAGGATAGGGGGGCGGAACTCATTGAGTATTCAGGCAATCGGATTGTTATAAACGCTGAAGGACCTGGTACGCTCGTGTTGGCAGATGTCAATTATCCTGGGTGGGTCGTATTTGTGGATGGCGCTGAACAACCCATTCAGGCATATATGGGAGTTTTACGGTCGGTATCGCTAACAGAAGGCAACCATACAATCATTTTTACCTTTCGTCCCATCCTGGTTTATACGGCCTGGGTGGTTTCCATTATTGCATGGATTGTAATAATCCTGGCAACAGTCCTTAAAATCGGACGGTCGAAAAATGAATAATATTTGTTTAAAACAAAACCGCTGGTTGTGGAAATTTGCAGTTATTGTGGCATTGGTAACAACGCTCCCGTACTTTTTGGGGTACTACACCGCAGGTGATGGCTGGACGTATTCTGGCTTTGTCATTGGTGTTGAAGATGGCAATTCTTATATTGCCAAGATGTTTTCTGGGACTGTGGGCAACTGGTTGTTTCGCACGCCTTACACCTCAGTGGACCAAAAGGGTTTTTTGGCGTTTTTGCCTTATCTGTTGCTGGGAAAATTGGCTGGTGGGGAATCGATCCACACGCAATTGGTTGTTTTATTCCATGTTTTCAGGATTGTGGGCTGCTTTTTGTTCGTTTTTGCTACATATGATTTCTGTAAAGTATTTCTGGATGATATCCGCTGGCAACGATGGGCAACAGTACTGGCAACTTTTGGTGGTGGTTTGGGGTGGCTGACAATCTTCGGAGTGAAAACAGGTGGATACGAACAACTTCCTCTTGAATTCTATTCACCCGAGTCTTTCGGTTTCTTGGGAGTGTTTAGCCTTCCGCACTTGGCTGTAGCCCGTGCGTTGCTGCTGTGGGGGCTCGCGGCTTTCCTCTCGCCATTGAGCGAGAAACCTTTTTTGCATGGAGCAAGGGCTGGCTTGCTGTGGTTGCTGATGGGGTTTATGCAGCCATTGACAATTGTCAGCGGATGGGCAGTCGTTATTGCCTCCATGGCGTGTTACCTGTTGAAAATACTGTGGGGGTTAAAAGGGAAAGTTGGATTCAACGCTGAGATGGCAGCCTGGCGTAATCGCCTGAGCTTTGCCGCGGGCATGGTTGCGATTTCCTCTCCAATGGTCGTCTATAATATGCTCGCGTTCTCGTTTGACCCATATTTACGTGATTGGGCACAACAAAACCTCATTTTGTCACCGCCCCCAGGAGATTACTTGCTTGCGTATGGGGTGGTATTACCTTTTGCTGTAATTGGCGCTGTTCATACCCTTAAAAGCGCCAGATGGCAGACTTTGCTGCTTATTGCCTGGATTCTGGTTTTTCCCATCTTGGCCTATTTCCCATATCCATTGCAGCGGCGCTTGCCTGAAGGTGTGTGGGTGGCGTGGGTTGTCCTGGGACTCATTGGCGTTGGGCATTTGCGGCGGCGATGGCAAACAATTGCTTCACTGGTAATCGCGTCAGGCTTTTTGGCAACCCTGATCATTTATGTTGGGGCATTATGGACAGTAGCAACAGTAAAAAGTGAACCAATGTTTCTACCAAATCAGAAAGTCAATGCGTTCACCTTCCTGGCAGACAATGCCCCGCCGTTTTCAACTGTTCTTAGCTCTTACAGAACCGGCAACTCGCTGCCAGCCTGGGCGCCTCTGCGTGTAGTCATTGGTCATGGGTCTGAAAGCGCTAATCTGGCGGTTTTAGAACCACAGGTCACCATGTTCTTTTCAACGCCGGGTAACGACAACAGTAAAATTGAATTTATTCAAGCGCAGCATGTGGATTACATTTTTTGGGGACCTGACGAAAAGGTGTTAGGTGGGTGGAATCCCGCCGACAGCGCATTTCTCCATGAAATATATTCACAGAATGATTATCAAATCTACCAGGTTGTTGTGCCGTGATGATAACGAAAATTGTCGGTAAATGCTTGCCGTCCATTCAACACTCGCTTTGGGTCTTCCCGCTACTCTTGTTTGCCCCGACTCTGGTGCGCGGCGGCGCTTTGGTTTGGGGAACGCCATCCCTGCAATTTATTCCCTGGCGGATTCTGGCGTGGGAACAATTCCGAGCGGGCTTTTTGCCATTTTGGAATCCCTTGAATGGTATGGGGGCACCACTTTTGGCTAATTACCAATTGGCTTTCTTTTATCCGCCAGGGTGGCTGCTTTATGTATTGAAAGAGGTGGGGGGGAACGAGTGGATGGCCTGGGGGCACACACTGGTGCTCGCAGCGCACCTCTCCTGGGCTGGATACGGAGTGGCCCGGCTGATTCGACAACTGGGCTTGGGTGAATTGTCGCAGGTGACGGCTGGCCTGGCATTTTCGCTTTCTTCTTACCTAATTGCCCGGGCTGGTTTTTTTAGCATGGTTTGGAGCGCTGCCTGGCTGCCTTGGATTGTGTATCTGGTCGAAAAGATTGGCGATGCTACGACAGAGGCAAAGCGGTGGAATACCGCAGCATATTTGGGATTGTGTGTGGGCATGCAATTGCTTAGCGGTCATGCCCAATTGACTTTTTACAGTCTTGTTTTTGCAATATCATGGAGCCTGGTGGTTGGAATCGCCAAAGGTGAAGCGAAACCTTTATGGAAAACTATGCTTTTTACAGGCATCGCATGCGCTATTGGAGCGGCTGTAGCTGCGGTGCAATTAATTCCGACCTTTGAGTTATTGCAACAATCACAGCGCGCAGCTGCAGTGGATTTTGAAATTGCGATGACCTATTCTTTTTGGCCCTGGCGGTTGTTGACCTTTTTGGCACCAGGCTTTTTTGGCAATCCGGCATACGGCGATTATTGGGGGTATGCATCCTATTGGGAAGATGCTGTATACATAGGGCTTCTCCCATTTTTGATGGCTTTGACGACTGCTGGAAAGGCTTTTTCAACAAAAAATGATCACCAAGGCGTGGCGGTTAGAATGAGAGCGCTTTGGTGTTTTGTTGTTGTCGGAATACTGCTGGCATTGGGATCCAACACGCCAATATTTCCTTTTCTTTATGAAAATGTTCCAACATTTAACATGTTTCAGGCACCAGCTCGATACATGCTTTGGACAGTCTTTTCGCTCAGTATTTTGGCAGCTTATGGTATTGAGAATTGGAAACGTCCAACTGGTAAGGCCATGCGGAGACTGCGAAGGACCCCAGTAGTCCTTGTGGCTGCGATTGTTGGCGCCGGGGCGGCTTTTTTTATTGTTCCAGATATAAAAAGCAGCTTTATCTACTCTACGCTTGGTTTATGCATCATTGGCCTGGTGATCACCTTTTTGACCATTCGCAAGCCAAATGAAGCTGATTTGCCACAAATAAAAAAATGGAGATGGGCCGTTGGGCTCCTTGTTGGGTTCGATTTGTTGATTGCGGGATGGGGTCAGAATCCTTCTGTGCCAGCACAATTTTATGCTGAAAGTAATGATCAGATGGCAAATGGTAATACCATAAAAACTGATCGATTATTTATGGATGACCAGACAGAGTACCGTTTGAAATTTGACCGTTTCTTGCGGTTTGAGGATTATCGTCCTTTGGAGGATTGGATTGTGATGCGGGCGGCGAGGCTCCCAAATCTTAATATACTGGATCAAGTACCTTCTGTGAATAATTTTGACCCTTTGCGACCAGCTCGTTATGATCGGTTGATGAAATACGTTTCTTCCCTTTCGTCTGAAGAAAGGTTGCCCTGGTTAAAATCGATGGGTGTTACACAAATTGAATCAGTTGACCCAGAAAACAATCTAGAATTTGTTTTTGATAGTCTGGATGGCTCGCAGCGAATACGCTTCACGCCTTGTGCCGTTTTTGCAAATGGTGAAGCAGATGCCTGGGGAAAAACACAAGCAATGATTGAGAATGGGCTAAACCATACTGTCATTGAAGATGAATCGGTACAGGGTTTTAATTGTAATTTGAAATACAATGATAAAATCAGTATACTTTCTGAGCAAGCCAATCGCCTGGTGTTGTCTGTTGAAGTGACTGTTGATGGGTGGTTAAGCGTTGCTGATACATGGTATCCAGGCTGGAAAGTCAACGTTGACGGAGTCGAAACAGACCTATACCGGGCAAATTACTCATTCCGAGGAATTAAAGTATTGGCCGGCAAACACATTGTGGTTTTTGAATACAAACCAGATTGGTGGTTGTCTGCAGTGATGGTGAGCGTAGCAGGTGTGCTGGCGATCATCGTGCTTTTGTTTGTTAGACGTTGAAAGCAAGGAAACTTTGGAGATTTTATGGATATTACCATTCAAGAAATTCAGTCCTATGCTGAAAAAATAATTAAGAACCTTGAGAAAGTAATTGTTGGAAAACAATCAGCATTGGAGTTAGTGGTTGTTGGCCTTCTATGCCAGGGCCATATTTTGATTGATGACGTTCCTGGCGTCGGGAAAACAATCCTGGCTCGCAGTCTGGCAAAATCCTTGGGTTGTTCATTTAGCAGGATTCAATTTACCCCTGATATGCTGCCAAGTGATGTGATGGGGGGCTCTGTGTTTAACCAGGTCACGCGCGAATTTGAATTTCGCGCAGGTCCTGTGATGGCCAACATCGTCTTGGCTGATGAAATAAACCGTGCTACACCGAAGACCCAATCGGCGCTGCTTGAAGCGATGGAGGAACGACAGGTTACAGTAGACGGCGTTTCTCATTTACTGCCCGAGCCTTTCATGATCCTCGCCACACAGAACCCAATTGAGTATGAAGGCACATTTCCATTGCCTGAGGCGCAATTGGACCGTTTCCTACTCAGGTTGCGTCTTGGATATCCAAACTTGCGTGATGAAATCCGGGTATTAGAGCTGCAGCAATTGCAGCATCCCATCTTAACGCTTGAACCAGTTACGACGGTTGAAGAGATGCGGCGTATGCAGGAAGGCATCAAGAAGGTATTTGTTGCAGATGCCATCAAGCGTTACATTGTCGAGCTGACCCGATCAACACGTGAAAGTTCAGATGTTTATTTAGGATCCAGCCCGCGTGGGAGTTTAGGTTTGTTCCGCGCTGGACAGGCATTGGCAGCTATTCGCGGTCGGGATTATATTCTGCCGGATGATATTAAATACCTGGCACCGTTTATCTTATCGCATCGAATGGTTATTCAGGCCGCAGCCCGCATGAAAAATCTCACAGCCGATCAAGTGGTGACAGAGCTTTTGCATACCATCGCGGTTCCAGGGGGATCATTCGAGGAAGCTCTCCCGTAAGAATGATTGTAAAATCAGGGTTTTGGGTGACTTTAGGTCTGCTGGCAGCTAGCATGGCTGCTGCTTATTTTACGCCGCGTAGTATTGTTTATCAACGTTTGGCGGTTATCCTTGGATTGGTTCTTGCCTTTAGCTGGCTATGGACAATGCTTTCAATAAGGCGCGTAAAGGTAAAACGGATCGCTCGCGTTTTTAGAATGCAACTTGGACAGCTTTTTGAAGAGCGTTTTGAAGTCACCAACGACTCCCGGTGGGTTCGTGTTTGGTTTGAGCTTGTTGATGAATCAGGACTACCCGGAAACGCCGGTTCGCGGGTTTTGTCTATGATTGGTCCCCGACGATCCCGGTCGTATGTGGCCCGGGCTGTGTTACTTCGCCGCGGTGCATTTGACCTTGGACCAACAGTTTTATCTTCTGGGGATCCTTTTGGTCTCTTTCGGTATCAGGTGATATTTCCAGCAACCCGCAAGTTGGAAGTGCTACCATATTTTGTGGACCTTGCCAGTTTTCACAAGCCGACCGGGTTTCTCGCTGGCGGGCAATCACTGAGAAAGAAAACGCATGAGATCACACCATACGCGGCAGGAATTCGCGAATATGCGCCGGGCGACTCGTTAAGCCGAATCCACTGGAAATCCACTGCGCGCCGAGACCAATTGATGGTGAAAGAATTTGAACAAGATCCACAGGCTGATGTGTGGATATTCTTGGATGGTCTTGAGGCGGTACATGTTGGGTCGGTTGAAGCAGAGGATGGAATGGAAGATCCGTTTTGGTTGTGGACTTCTCGTCGTGCGATAACCATTCCACCGCATACATTTGAGTATGCCGTGAGTTCTGCTGCATCAATTGCGTCTTATTACATTCATCAAGGTCGTTCGGTAGGTATTGTGTGCGCAGGTCAGGTGTTTACAGTTGTTCCAGCAAGCCGGGGTGAACGACAACTTAGTAAGATTTTGGAAATGCTGGCATTTATCGAAGGCAAAGGCCAGCTTCCATTGGAAGCGGTTATTCAGAGTCAAGTATCACAATTAACCCGTGGAAGTACATGCATTTTAATCACGACCACAAAAGCCAACAACCTGTCTCTCATGGCTGATGAACTTATGCGACGAGATACTGTTCCTATCGTGGTTCTAGTGGATACAGCTTCTTTTGGAGATGATTTTGATAATTATGAAAACATCATTGCTTCGCTGGTTTCCCAGGGAGTTGCTTTGAAATTAGTGAAGCTGGAGGGCGACCTCAGAGAAAACCTTGAGTCAACAATTCGATAAATATACGTAAATTCGTGGGCTACTCTACATCCTGCTTTTCAGGCCCTTCATGCAAGGTCGGTTCTAACACAATAATCACAGCTGGTCCGATGGTTGTATCAATTTTTTTGTGGGCGCCGTCGCAAAATGGGTACTCAGCTGATTTTTGGCACCGGCAAAGTTTTATCTTTTCGCCAGGTTTCAGTTCGATCGTCGTTCGCACGCGACCGTTGATTTCTTCATTGCGATAATCCGCCATTATTGTCCTTTCTTCTTATTACTTAATGCTTATCGATTGCCTAAAGTGTGATGATTCTCTGAATTCGTATCGCCACGGATCAATTCAACCGCGTGTTGCAATACAGGCATGATCGTTTCAAAATTCTCAAGAGCTGCTTTAGGATTTCCTGGGAAGTTAATAATTAACGTTCCCGCGCGGATTCCCGCAATCGCTCGGGACAACATGGCATGAGAAGTAATAGCCAAGCTGGCCTGGCGCATAGCTTCTGGAATTCCAGGTGTCAGACGCTCTACCACTTGAAGGGTTGCCTCTGGTGTCACATCACGAGGGGAAAAACCCGTACCCCCCGTGGTTATAATGACATCAATATTGTCTTGATCACACCATGCCTGTAAAATTTCCCGGATGGATTCAATTTCGTCAGGAACAATCGCTGTTTTTTCAATGTGCCAGCCTTTGGCCTCAATAGCCGATACCAGTGCTGGTCCTGAGAGATCGGGGCGGGTGCCTTGATAGGATCGATCCGAGACAGTCAATACGCCAAAACGCATTGCGTTCATTCCTCTTTGGAAAAGGTTTTCCATGGGCCATGGATACCGTCCTCTGTGACGCCAAAGAAGAAACGGTAATCACTCCCATCCCGTTGGATAAAATCATAGTATGTGGTTTTATTCTGTTGGTAGCTGCGAAGCAGACCAAAATTCCCATGCCACTCGATTTGCGCTTTGTCGATCGAACCGATAATTTCTGCATACCGGGAAATAGCGTAATGCCATAGCCTGCGTGCAGATGCCCGGGTTACATTTTTCACCTTGTTCCCGTTCCTCAAGTCCCGCACAGTAAAATACAACGTTCCCTGTCGCTCCTCTGGTGGGAAGACCTCGACGCCGGTGCGTGGATCAAGGTTTTCTTCACTCTCATCTGTAAATGTTGCTTTGGAAGTCGTCTGCTCAACCTGTTGGGTAACTTCAGCTTGAACCGGAATCGCAACCGGCGTGGATGCAGTTTCATTTTTTCCGCGCAAAACCAGATTGACGATTTCATCGCGGACAGCCAGACCGGTTTCAGCTTCATCACGAACATAAATTTTGTTGTCATCTACCGCGTAAGGAGCGTCATTTCCGCGTGGAATAAGGATCCGGATCAGTTTTTTGCCTTTGTAGTCGTGAATATCGATGGAGCAATTGAGAGGTGGGCTAATGCGGTTATTGATTTCCTTTTCCAATTGCTGGACACCAGTTTCGGCATCCTGGATTCCGACAATCGGTTTGTGAGGATCGTCTGGGAGGCCAATGTACAGAGTCCCGCCGTTTGTATTTGCAAATGCGCACACGTCTGATAGGATGGCATATAATTTACCGCCCCGGACGGTCATGCTATCGTGAAAATCCTGAATGATGTTTGCGCCTTCATCGCGAGCGGCTTGAATGAAATCAAACGCTGGCTCTTCTTTGAATCGATGCGGTCGCGTTCGCGAGAAATCATTGCTTTCAAATAGTTCCTTTAGATCGTTAAAATCAAGATCTGAAATCAACACGTCCGTTGCCCGATCTCCAACGCTCAGATTCTTCTTCCGGGATAAATCGGGGGTAAGGCGGTGCGCATCTGATCCTTGAATGCAATGCATCCGCCGAGGATATTCAGGTTTGGTTCCATTGAAAAATGCTGCGGTTGAGCGTGGGCCTTTTTGCTCCAAGTCAGTCACCTCAAGCGCATGCAGGTTTGGGTCCTGAGTGTAGGCAATTTTTGTCTGACCGCCAAAATTAAAGCCGCGCATGGCCACTCCGTTGCTTGAATTTGCATGCGCTGCAATGACAATTCCTCCTGCCTGATTGATCATCCGGTATGCGGTAAGAACATCGGTGGTTGCGCCGACAGTTTGTGAGCCTTCATCCAGGTGCTCTGAGGGAATGTTCAGAGACAAAAGTAGATGCTCCAGATCACGAACCGGTGTGTCGGGATGGAAAACTCCTAAAATATGAAACCCGAACGTGGCGGTAAATTCGAATCCTGGAAGGACCAGTAACTTCGATAATAATCGCCGGTATTCGTATAATCGGTTGCGCTCTTCTGGCAACAGCCGGTTAAGCTTCTCCAGTAATTCCAGTTGGTGAATTTCTTCCACCATTTTACGGTAGCCGGAAACCGTATTATGGTCCGTAAATGCAATGATATCCAAGCCGCGAGCTTCTGCCCGTTGCAATATTTCGAGATTGGATACCTCAGGTTGTTGATAATCAGTTGAAGCAGGCGTATGGAGATGAATATCCATGCAACGCCATTGCGCTGATGCTCGGTTGTGTTTTTTACCCACAAAAACTCCTAGTTCTCGGCAATTAATTTTCGAATCTGCCGAATCAATTCTTCTGGATTATACGGCTTCATGAGGAAACCATCTGCTCCTGCTTCAGCGCATTCTATTTCAACATCCATTCCTGAGGTCATTAGAATGCGGTATGGGCGGTTAGCTGGCAAACCTGCTACTAAATCAAGTCCGTTTAGACTTTCCATGCGAACATCGACCAACAGTAATTCTGGCTTTTCATCGGCGATTGCTTTATGAATTGCCTTTTCTGATAGTTCAGACGGAAAGACCACCTGGAAGTTTTCCATTTCCAGAAGCGTTTTCAACAGCGATTTCATTGTCACATCGTCATCAAGCAGCAGGATTTTCTGCATTTGGTTTCCTGGTTTTGCCGGTATTTTTTCGCCTTGCTTTTTTGGGCGGTTCGTTGGACGGGATTAACGCGTTGCTTAATACATCATCAATCGTGTCAACTGGCACAAATGTCATTGACTTACGTACATCTTCTGGCAGGTCTTCGAGGTCCGCTTCATTTTCCCTGGGCAGCAGGATTGTTTTAAGGCCTGCGCGGTGGGCAGCCAAAACCTTGTCTTTTAACCCACCAATCGGTAAAACCTGGCCCACCAGGGTTATCTCTCCCGTCATACCAACGTCAGAACGCACCAGTCTGTTGGTAGCCAAAGATACCAATGCGGTTGCAATGGTCACGCCTGCTGATGGCCCATCTTTTGGTTGAGCGCCAGCAGGGATGTGCAGATGAATGTCTGTTTTCTCAAAGAATTGGGGATCGATCCCCAGCTTCTGCGAACGTGATCGGACGTATGAAAGGGCAGCTTGCGCTGATTCTTGCATGACTTTACCGATAGATCCCGTCACGGTGAAACCTCGCCCGCCAGGCATGGAAGTGGCCTCGATAAAGAGAATTTCTCCACCGACTGCGGTCCATGCTAAACCTGTTGCAACTCCCGGCACGGCTGTGCGCCGAAGTATCTCTTCGGTTTCAATATAGCGGGGGCGCCCAAGGTATTCACGCACTGTTGCTGCGTCCACCTCACTTATGATCGGTTTGGCTTCAGTGATCTTTGTGGCGATCTTACGGCACACCGCGCCAATTTCGCGTTCCAGATTGCGAACCCCTGCTTCGCGGGTATATTGGCGGATGATTGTGCGTAATCCATCATCGGTGAACGCGACCTCATCAGGGCGAAGTCCATTTTCGCGCAATTGGCGGGGCAGGAGATAATTCTTTGCAATCTGAATCTTTTCGCTCTCCGTGTAGCCAGATAGATGAATGATTTCCATTCGGTCCAGGAGTGGCATCGGAATTGTTTCGAGCGTATTTGCGGTGGTGATGAACATTACCTGTGAAAGATCATAGGCCACTTCAAGGTAATTGTCACGAAACTCTGTGTTCTGTTCGGGATCCAACACTTCAAGAAGTGCAGAGGCGGGGTCGCCATGAAAATCAAATGCCAGTTTATCGATTTCGTCAAGCATGAAAACTGGATTGTGCGATTCGACGCGCCGGATTGCCTGAAGGATACGGCCAGGCATAGCACCAATATAGGTCCGGCGGTGCCCGCGAATCTCGGCTTCATCGCGCACGCCACCTAAGGAAATTCGGATGAATTTGCGATCCATCGCCCGAGCAATCGATTGCCCCAGCGAGGTTTTTCCAACTCCGGGAGGGCCAACGAAACAGAGGATTACGCCTTCCCTCTCGCGGCGTATTTTGTCATCGGTCGGATTTTGGTCAAATTGGTTTTTTCTTTCAATGCGAAGTTTCCGAACGGCCAAAAATTCCAGAATGCGTTCTTTAACGTCCTTGAGGCCATAGTGATCATGATCCAGCACTTCTCGCGCATGGGAGATATCCAGGTTGTCTTCGGTCTTGGTTGCCCAGGGCAGGTTAACCAACCAATCCAGGTAAGTGCGAATCACGCCGTATTCAGCTGCTGCAGTTGGTAAACGTGAAAGCCGATCAAGCTCTCGTTTTGCCTGTTTATGAACTTCTTCAGGCATGGATGCAAGCTCAATTTTTTTCCTAAATTCCTCAACATCTGCCGATTGTTCATCCGCTTCGCCGAGCTCTTTTTGAATGGCTTTGAGTTGTTCGCGCAGGAAATATTCCCGTTGCATCTTATCGATTTCTGAGCGGGCTTCATTCTGAATTTTTTGCCCAAGTTCCAGCACTTCGCTTTCCCGGGTAAGTATTGTCACCAGTTTGCGAAGTTTTTCATTGACTGAGTCGATTTCAAGGATTTCCTGTGCATCAGCCAATTCCATTCTCTGGAAATTGGAGATGGTGTAGACCGTCTGCAGTGGGTCTTCAATCGCTGCGATCGAGGCAACCAACTCGCGCGGGATCGATGGAATCATGTCAGCAATGTGCTCAAATTGGTTCCGAACATTGCGGGCGAGCGCATCAATCTCTAAACCTTCAACACTCTCCTCTGGCAGTTTTTGGATGGTCGCTTGCAGGTAAGGCTCGACCTGGGTGAACTCGATCAGTTTGAATCTTGAAATTCCCTGGACCAGGATTCGTATGGTGCCGTCCTGGGCGCGGAACAGGCGATGAATTATCCCTACTGTGCCGATCGTGAATAGATCCTCTGGACCAGGATTTTCTAGTTCAGGGTTCTTTGAGGCAATTAACCCAATCATCCGGTTTCCTGAGACAACATCGTCCACAAGACGGATGGAACGGGGTTGTCCGATTGTCAATGGGACAACTGTCTGGGGGTAGACAACCAGTCCGCGTAATGGAAGGACTGGCATGGAGTCCGGCAGGTTTTGCGACGGGTCGAAATCCAGTGGAAATTCCTCGTTTCGATCTTCAGTAGCTTCTTCAATTCCCTCGCTTAATGCATTCAGCGCATTTTGAAAACCAAGGTCGTTGATCTCGATGCTTTCATCATAAGAAAAGAAGTGGTTCTTAAGCCAACGCGTTGCTGACATAAAGTGATCTGGTACCCCTTTGAGTTAGGTGATGTTAATTTGCCTGGGTTGTGATTTAGGAATGTAAACAAGGAGCAATCCATTGCGATATTCTGCAGTTACCTGTTCGATTTCAATCGACGCTGTAAAGTAAAATTCTGAAAGGAATTCGCCATAGTGAATTTCCATCTGATGATAAGCCCTGCGTTCATCGGTTGGGTCGTTCCTAACCCCAGATATACTTAATACGTTTTCGTCAATGTTGATGTGGAAGTCATTTTCATGCATGCCAGCAATTTCAAGGCGCACGACAAAACGATCTTCATTTTCATAGACGTCAGTCGGCGGACGCCAGACATGTGAGCGGGAAGGAATAGACCAATTGTTATTGGATGATGAGAAAAAGAATTGACCATCCATTCCGCTGGCATTCTGACGATTTGGATTGGGTTTAAATCGCACGATGATCATGATATACCTCCACCATTAGGAGCCGTGCCATTATCCTCCAATCAGGAAAATGGACAGAATACTCATGAATTGCTTTTGCATAAATTGTAGCACCTTTATTCAAATCATGAAGATATGCAGCTCATGGATAATGCTGCGATCTTCATGAAAATACCTCATTTGGCGCCCCTGGAGGGATTCGAACCCTCAACCAACAGCTTAGAAGGCTGGTGCTCTGTCCATTGCGCTACAGGGGCTTAATATTTGTCAATTTTACCATAAATAATACCTGACAAATAGTCATGAACCATGTTCCTTTTGTCGCGGAATGAGGGTTTATAATAAAGAAAAAACCGTCTGAGATATCAATGCAAAAAAGTATATTAACAAAAACAAATCCCGGCACCATGCCTCGCCGGGGGCCAAAGTTCTTGCGCGCGCTTTCACATCGTAATTATCGTTTATGGTTTATTGGGCAGGGAATATCACTCATCGGTTCCTGGATGCAAACGATGGCTCAGCAGGTGCTGGTTTATGATTTGACAGGCTCGGCTGCGGCATTGGGCATGGTCGCGCTCCTGGGACTGATTCCTTTAATTCCCCTCTCGTTATGGGGAGGTTCGATTGCGGATCGTTTCCCAAAGCGCGCCATATTAATTGTCACGCAGATCACCATGATGATCGAAGCGCTCATCCTGGCGGCATTGACATGGATGGGGTTGGTACAGGTCTGGCATGTATACATACTTTCATTCATTTTAGGCGCGGTCAATGCTGTTGATGTGCCAGTTCGTCAAGCGTTTACGGTGGAAATGGTCGATGGTAAGGAAGATCTGACAAATGCTATTGGCTTGAATTCAGCAATGTTTAATCTGGGAAGAGCTCTTGGCCCGGCAATGGCCGGGATCCTGGTCGCAGCGACCGGTGCGGGCATGGCTTTCTTTTTGAATAGTCTGACATTCATTGCCGTGATTGTGTGCCTTTTTATGATGAGGAATTTGCCGCCTGCTCAGGCCGGGCTGCAAACAAGCAGCAACTCGATCACACATATGAAAGAAGGTCTTCTCTATGTTCGTGGTCAGCCGTTGATGATTGTCTTGATCAGCCTGGTGGGGGTAAGCGCATTTCTATCGATGCCGTTTAACACCCTCATGCCAGTTTTTGCTACCCACGTGCTTGGAGAAAGCGCCGCTCCGGTGGTTGATTATTTTTGTAGTCCGACTACCGGCTTGTTTACCTGTCAAAGCCCGGAAGCGCTGCCTTTGGGTACGTTGTTGACAATAATGGGGATCGGGGCGTTGTCAGGTGCATTTTTCATCGCAGCAATGCCGGATGATGCACGCAGAGGCCGCTACTTGACCGCTGGCAATCTTTTATTTCCAATTTGCCTGCTGGTATTTGCGTTTTCGCGTTCATTCCTCCTGTCACTGGTTGTGATGTTCCTTACTGGTTTCAGCTTTGTGTGTCAAAATGCATTGACAAACACAATGATCCAGCTCTTCTCGCCGGATGCAATGCGCGGTCGAATTATGGGGCTGTATACAATGATTTTTCAGGGTATGATGCGACTGGGATCCATGCAGGCTGGACTGGTTTCAGATTGGATTGGAGCACCGCTTTCCGTTGGGATTGGCGCGGCCGTTTCGCTTGTGTACGGGGTATTTGTCGCGCTCCGTTATCCACGGATCCGCAATTCCTAATTTACTTTTGTACCGGGCGAATACCCTTGTAAATTGTTGGACCTGAAAACGTGGTCAGGATGGTGGCAGCGGTTTTTCCAGTGATTTCACTCAGTTCCTGAGGCGTGAGTGGTTTGTTGCCGTTCTTCAAAAACGAGCGAAAAACCGCATCAACCAGGGATGTATTTTGCGTGAGAAAATCAGGCTGTAGAGCGCAGTGGCGCATTAAGGTGTGTTCAAGTCCGTCCACCACGAAAACTTCGGCGGTTACCGGGTCAACCCAATCGATTTTGGCATCCTGGTTGATGTTTTGGAATGCTGCCTGATGCTCGGCGCATAAATAGCTGAAAAGATACACTTTCCAATTGCTGTCATGTTCGCGCCACCAATCAAAATCGATGTGAAATGGAGTCTGTATCGTGGGTTTAACCAGGCTGAACCGCTTGGTTTCAATCATGGGGCGTCCTCCATTGTCAGGGATGAGGGCCGGAAGTAAAGATCGCCCAGATAATTTGCCCAAGGCCGGTCAACCAGCATGCTGAGGATGGGGCCCGGCGGGCAACGGCGGACCAAATTAACAGCCGCGTACAATTCCTGGGCGTGGACATGGCCCTGAGGATTGAGTTTAGAGAGTTCTGTCATCATTGTGCGGGTGGTCTGTTCCAAAGTGCCCCGCATTTTGCCGGAAAGAGCCCATAGTCGATCCAGGGCTTCAACATCCGGGACGGCGATTGCCATACGCTCGTCATAAAGGGTCGAGACCTGTTGCTTCAACATGGCAAACACCAGGCCGCCGTCAGCACCGACCAATGCTGTACGGATCCACTCGCGTGACGGACGTTTCTTTTCCGCTTTGATGATCACTTCGCCGGGTTTGTCGCTGCGCAGGATACGCATAATGGAGCCTGGGATCAGATCCTGTGAGGCAAACCATTCGCGCAAACCGTATACATACTTTTCGCTTCTGACGACCCATCCTGATAAGCGCTGGCCAGTATTTCCGTCGACAAAGTTGAATTGGACTCGTGGAGATTCGTAGGCCGAAGGGAAAAACGATGATATTTTCTTGGAAAGGGGCAGGGTGCCGGCGCGAAGGTGTGGGTATAGGAGGTTGATCGAGATTTCATCCTCCTCGTCCCCGTTGGTTTCCGTAAGCGAATACTCATCAAAGACCTGCTTCTCCAAAAGACTGAGGGAATCGCGGATTGGCTCGACATCAAACTCAATGGGATTGTAACGAAGATAAATTGGCTGATTCTGAACTTCGTCAGGCTCTAACCGGCGTAGGAACCAGAGCACTTCACCCGCGGGGCCGACCTCATCAAACCGTCCATCTTCCTGCAAGGCAAGGTTGAACGAAAACTCGGTCAATTTGCTGTTGACATCGGTGGGCAATTCAACTTGATCGAGAATGCTCTTTGTTGTCAGCGGTCCACCTTCAGCCATTTCAAGGACAGCTTCTGCCAGATTTAAATGGCCAATGTTCACATCCACTAACAAAGATCTTGGAAACCACCGGCCAGCAATTGGAACCAGATCATCACTCGATTCGAGCACTTCGGTTAATTCGGAAGCAAGCCTTTTGCCATATGTCTTGTAGACAAAATTGGCGTTCAAACCGGGATCATCAATTTGAATGGAAATTGGTTCATTCAGGATATGCTCTTGAAGACCAGCCGCAAAGAGGTGTTGTTCCCCGTCTTCCAATTCCACAGTCATCACTTCAAATGGTTCAAATTCAGGATTGTTGCCTTCGCGAACAGATATGACTTTACCACTGGCCCAATCCATTGCCGGGAATGTGAGTTTTTGGCCGGCTGTGTGACGGTCTTTTGGGTAATAAATATCGCCTCCAACCGTCTGTTGATTTTCCATCCGCGCTTTTTCTGCGCGAATTCTCTCGTCGATTAACGCGCGCACCAACTCCTGCGGGGTCTGCGGAGTTTCAAGCTCGAGAAGGTAATTGTATAAGTATTCAAGGTCCGAGTCGTCGATCGTTACGGTTTCCCAGTAGTTTTTCGGTAGAGCGAGTGATGCGATTGCCATATTCGTGTTTAATGCTTTCTTTTCCAGATTCAAAGCCAATCTTTTCCAGTGCGGTCGATTAATTATACTCTAAGAATTATTCCAAAATCATGGGTAGGTTTGGTAAATCCAATCAAGGGGTTGCACCAGGACACCGTTCACCCAGACTTCCCAGTGCAAGTGGGGACCGTCCACGCGGCCAGTGGCGCCAATCATTCCTATTACTTGCCCTGCTTCAACATGATCTCCGGTTTTGACAAACACTTCCGACTGGTGGCCATATGCAGTAAAAACTCCCCACCCGTGATCAATTACCGTGTAATTTCCACGGACAATCAGGGGGCCAGAAAAAACAACTGTCCCAGCTGCCGGTGCATAGATTTCACCCGGCAAACCGCATTTACTCAAATCGATGCCAGTATGAAAGGAGTTGTAAGGGCCGTTGTTATATGAGCGCCGGTTACCAAACGAATCAGTCCGGCAGTCAGGCACCATGGTATAGCCAGCAGGCACATCAATGGGTTCAATAAATGGCCCCTCCCACATTTTTTCCGGGGTAACTGCTGATACAATCTGTCTGACCTGCTCGTCCTCTGGCTTGGTGTTGGCTTCGTCGATCGTGGCAGGATCTACCGGAATGGAGGGTGAATAGGCAAAATTGCCAGATTTGAGGAGTACATTTTGCTGCACCTCAAATACCTGGTTGCTTGAGTTTGAAACAGCTAATTCGAATTCAGCCGGGCCGGGTGTGGCCATGGCATGAATTCCCTGCAAAGCAACATAGCCATCCTCAACTGGAAAGAAATGCAAGTTATAGCCATTTAATGTGCCGCTCAGGGTTAGCTTTTGGTCAGTTTTGATATGGATATTTGCCGTTGAGCCTTGAATTAACGGAAGAGGAGTGATTGCGATGCTCTCAACCAATGGAGACAAAGCAATCACGGACTGGTCGCCGTTTTGATTGGTATGAAAGAGCATTTCTCCAGGGAGGGCCGCGCTGGGACTTGCTAGATCGTTTTCGAGAACGAATGCCCAGGGATTGGCGTTACTCCCTGCGACCATCGCTAGAAGACTTTCTCTATCAGCCAATGAACCCTGCGGGTAAAGCACATTCTGGCGATCTGATTGCAGAACGATCAGGTTTGAGCCTGCAAACAGCTCGATGGGACTGGTGATGCGATTAATGCTGACGAGCAAATCCTCCGGCATCTGGTACTGCCGAATCAAGTTGCGCATATTTTGTCCGAGTGGGATGACAGCCGTCGTCAAAACACCGCTCACACCTTCCATGCCTGGAATTCGCAATTCCATTCCCTCAGAAACAAGGTTTGGATCGGTGATCTGATTGAGTTGGACGATGTCAGTGAACGAAACCCCAAAACGGAATGCTATATCAGTTAGCGTGTCACCCGGCTGAACGATATAAACAGGACTCTCTATTGGATGTTCGTCCTGCGCCTTGACAGCCTGAAATGGCAGCAGCAGCAAGATTGCCAGTAAAAGGTTTGGTAAAGCTTTAGACAGTCTCAAAGGATAGTACATCGCCAATTTGGAAGTTTTTTAATTGATCTGGATGCGTTTCCAGGGTAAATTGCGCTGGAGCGGAAGGGATATAGGCTAACCGCCAGCGTTTGGCAAGTTTGGCATCAATCACGCGCAAATCCCGGTCAAGCCAAATCACCGCTATGTCGAAATTCATGAAAAGCATGTGAATTGAAGAGTCAAGCCTGCTCTCAGCATTCTCTTGAAACAGAAGGCCTTCATTTGTATTAATTGAGGCTGCAAACATGAGCCCTTTAAATTTGGGCCAAAATGAATTGCACAAGCCGGCAATTACGGGTGATGAAAGCGGTCTGGTTAAGTTTTCAATTCTAACGCGTTGCATTAAGCCAGAAAATCCCTTCTGGGTCTATTTTGATTGTGTGGCAAGCACATGCTCAATGCTGTCGATCAATTCTTGAGGGCGGAAAGGTTTGCTGATGTAATCATCCACTTTGGCAATGTGCAATCCTAGAACACGGTCAATTGATTGCGCCTTCGCAGTAATGATTATCACCGGTATATCCCTGGTTGTCTCTTCAGATTTCAAGAGCTGATAAACATCCCACCCATCCATATCCGGCATCATTAAGTCCAGCAAGACCAGGGTAGGTTTTTCTTGATCCTCATTGGCGAGTTTTTTTACCAAATCCAGGCCGTGTCGTCCACCGGTAGCACCTTTAACTTGATAACCTCGTTTATTAAGGATTAATGAAACGAGGTCGATCATCTCTGGATCGTCTTCGATGTAAACAATGATTTTGGAAGCCTCGCTATCCATGCCCACTCCTTGGCTGATATAATAGTTTACCACATGGTTAGGGGAGCGTAAACATAAAATGAAGATAACAACCTGGAACGTCAATGGCCTGCGTGCTGTGATGGGAAAAGGATTTCGTGATTGGGCGATGAGGGATGCTGCGGATATTCTGTGCCTGCAAGAAATCAAGGCTCGACCAGAGCAATTAGCGGACGAGATGCGAGAGCTGCCCGGGTACACATCCTTTTGGAACCCAGCCCAGAGACCTGGCTACAGCGGGGTAGCATCTTATGTAAAATCGCCTTTAACTGAAATTCAATTTGGCTTGGGGGTCGAAGAATTTGACGCCGAAGGGCGTGTCATCCGAATGAGCCTGAGCGATGATTTGATCCTGTACAATATCTATTTTCCCAATGGTCAGCGCGGACATGATCGTGTGCAATTCAAGCTGGCTTTTTACGAAACATTGCTGAGCCAGTGTAATTTATTGCACGCTGACGGAAAGAAGATTATTATCACTGGTGACTTTAATACGGCGCATCAGGAAATTGACCTGGCAAATCCAAAATCAAATGCCAACACATCTGGGTTTTTACCAGAGGAACGCGCCTGGATTGACACATATCTATCCAACGGTTTCACAGATATTTACAGGCAGCTTTATCCGGACAGGATTGAATACACATGGTGGACATTCATCACCCGCGCCCGTGAGCGGAATGTTGGCTGGCGATTGGATTATTTCCTGGTGTCTGATGCATTTGTTCCCAGGGTGAAAGATGTGGTCATTCAATCTGAAGTGCACGGATCTGATCATTGTCCGGTTTCGTTGATTTATGATTAATAATTTGCATCTATGATTTGGGTGTTTTACTTGCGTTGCGGACGACTCTTAGATATACTCGCCTATATAGGAGCGATGGATGTCAAAGCAGCGAATCTTGCTAGTTGATGATCACGAAGTGGTTCGGTTAGGTCTTAAAGCGCTTTTAGACCGGCATCCTCAATTTGAGGTGATTGGCGAAGCGGGGACAGCTAAAGAAGCTTTGGAATTGGTAGGACGACTTCAGCCAGATGTTGTTTTAATGGACATTCGCTTGCCCGGTCAATCTGGCATTGAAGCATGTGAGGATATCACCCATAACTACCCCGAAACCAGAGTCATCATGCTGACTTCCTACGCAGAGGATGAGATGCTGTTCTCAGCCATACGTGCTGGTGCATCTGGCTATGTGCTCAAGCAAATTGGCGGAGATGATTTAATCCGGGCAATTGAAGCTGTCAGCCGCGGAGAAGCGCTGCTGGATTCAGCGGTCACGCAACGTGTTTTCCAGGAAGTGCGAAGAGCTGTAAAAGAAGAAGAAGCATCGGCATTTGCAAACCTCAGCACTCAGGAGAAGCATGTGCTGCTGCTTGTATCTGAGGGAAAGACAAATCGTGAAATTGCGAAAGCTTTGTTTTTGGGTGAAGGAACCGTGCGCAATTACGTCAGCAGCATCCTTTCCAAACTTGGCGTTTCCAACCGGGCGGAAGCCGCTGCTTATGCAGTCGAGCACAACTTGCGAGAATATTTATAAAAAATTGGTAAAACGAACTTGAAAGAAAAAAAGCCGGCGTTTAGCCGGCTCTTTGTTTACGAGGAAAATAATTCTTGCATGAACAGCGCATCGTCTTCCATGATGGGACTTTCACAAAGGATGCGCCCAGCGCAGTTAAATGCTCGTAATGCTTTAAATAGCTCTGTAATATTCAAATCAGATTCTCGGATCGGTAGATGATTCTTTTCGCCCTTCGTTGAATATTCAATACCCGAAAGGTGAATGTGAAGATTCTGAAGAGAATTTTCACCCAAAACATGCGCATAGACATGCAATATCCGGGCAAATTCATCATAACTGTTCATGCTGCCGTCGCCTCCGCGGGCGTGAAGATGGGCGAAATCCAGACAGGGAAGCACGCCTTGAATTTGCCTGCTCATTTCCAGGGTGTCCTCCAGAGACCCAAGCATGGCGGCTTTGCCCATCGTTTCAGGGCGAAGAATGACCGGGTTGCCCTGATCGCGCAATTCTTGAATGCATTCCGCAAGCCGGGGGATGGCCACTGCGAGAACATCGGCAGAATCGGCACCAAAATATGATCCTGGATGAAAAACGATATCTGTTGCACCAGCCAGGTTACCATAATACGCGGCATCCATCAGGCGTTTACGTGATTTTGGCCATTCCTCTGCTGACGCATTCAAGTTGATAAAATAGGGCGCGTGCACAGAGACCGCTATGTTTTGTTTTAGGCCTTCAGCTCGAATGGCTGCGCATGTTGCCTCCGTCACGCGGACGGATTGTACCCAACCCAATTCTAGTGCAGAAAGCCTTAACTCAGCTAATCGCCTGATTGCGCCAACGCTGCCGCCTGGTTTGGCGGGAGTGGAGATAGGCGATCCAACTGTACCAAAAAGGAATGCTGACATTATGCGCTCCTAGAATATCTTGGCAATTTTTTCGATAAAAGGCGGACCGAAAAGGGCTAAACCAACTGCAACAGCACCAATGGCAGTAAATAAGACACCCGCTGCAGCAGCGTCCTTAGCGATTTTTGCAAGTGGGTGCAACTGCGGGCTGCTCAGGTCAACTGCAGCTTCAATAGCGGTGTTAAAACTTTCAGCGGCCCAAACCCCTGTGATTGTAATTGAGAGAATAGCCCATTCGACCAGCGAAATATTAAGCCAGAAACCCAGCCCAATTGCCAGAATTGTGGCGATCATATGGATCCGCGCATTTGTTTGGGTTCGAAGCACATGGCAGATGCCAGAGAAGGCATGGATAAAAGATTGCCTTCGTGTGTGTAAAAAGGTTTTTGCCATGGGCTACTCAGGAAAACGCTTTAATGGCACAGAAAGGTCGCGGAGAATAGTATTCTGTGCAGACCACATTTTATTTTTTTCTGCTTCGTTTGTGTGATCATAACCAAGGAGATGCAGCACACCGTGAATGAGTAATAGCTGTACCTCAGCCTCAAGGGAATGGCCGGATTCGGTTGCTTGTGCCTGAGCTCTGGGCAGGGAGATGATAATGTCGCCTAAATAGGTCTCGCCTGATTCTGGATCGATCTCTTCAGCGGGAAAGGATAGAACATCGGTGGGAGCATCAATGCCAAGAAATTGATTGTTCAATTCCTGCAGGCGAGCATCATTTTCGATCACAATGCTAAGGTCGGTTGTTTCCGAAATTCCTTCGTGCTTAAGAACCGCTTGAGCAGTCGAAAAAAGGATGCTCTCGGTGATTTGGTGGGAGAATTCTTCATTAATGATGATGTTCATGATATGTTCTCGTTAGGTTGGCCGCTGGGGAGCGGAACTTCGCCCGCAGGCCTGGTTTTCCGTTCCAATTCTGGGTATTGAATCCGCGGATGATACTGGTTTCGAAGTGAGTTCACAAACGTGTTGACAATGATGTTCAGGTCTTTCAAGGTCAGGTTGGTGTCATCCAATTGACCTTCGTGCTGCGCATAGTCAATAACCTTCTTAACAAGGGCGCGAAGCTCTGCTTCGTCTTTCGGTAATTCAGCCCTGGCACGTGCTTCACAACCATCTGCCAACATTAAGAGGGCAGTTTCTTTAGATCGAGGTCGGGGGCCAGGGTAACGGAAAATTTTGTCATCAACTATTGAATTGTCCTGTTTTGCCAATTCCAGCGCGCGCGCATATTGGTAACGTGTGAGCAATGTGCCATGATGTTCCCGAATAAAATCCTGCAGGCGAGGGGGAAGTCGGTACTTTTTCGCCAGGGTGATGCCGTCGGTAACATGCCGGATAATGGTAGCGGCGCTGATCGTCGGATCGAGGTCGTCATGAGTATCAAGCTTGCCTTTGACCTGGTTTTCAATGAAAAAAAGTGGATTGGCCGATTTCCCGGCATCGTGATACATTCCGCCCACTCGTGTCAGCATGGCATCTGCACCAATTGCTTCAGCAGCTTGTTCAGCCAGATTCGATACCTGAAGGCTATGCTGGTAGGTTCCAGGCGCATTATGCAAAATGAACTGCAATAAGGGGTGGTCTGGTCGGGAATAATCCAGCAACTGCAGCGCAGTCGTGAGTCCAAGAATTTGGGCGAATAGGAATTGGAATAACAATGTCAGGCTCGCCGCAGCTAAACCAGCAATGAAAGCTGCTCCGCTGAGTGTGGCAAGACCGATCCAATCAGTGAGCGCCTCCGGCAACCGATAGGCAAACACAACGGCAGTGCCAGCCAGGCCAATTGTAATGCCCGACCAGAAAAAACTACCAATGTGCCGACCTTTGCCCAGTACAAGGATGCCACAAAAGGTCGATAAAAGATAATACAGAGTTAAATCCAGCGTATTTGGTAAACCATAAGCAGTCAAGATGCTGAGAATCACCGTTAGAATCATGCCAACTTCAAGCGAATATAGACTTGCAATTGTTAAACCAAAGGCTGCCAAGGGAAAAATGTAAGGAATGACGGTGCGATTTGGGATCATCGCACGGGCGCTATACAAGAAGAGAATAAAAAAGGCGGCAATTAATACCAGGCTACGAACATCATTAATTACCGGTACGTTGCGGCGGGAGAAGTATAAGGCAATAAAGCCTGTCAGGGTTGCAACCAGCCCAAATGCAGCAAGTAAATCTTCCAATTTATTTTCGGATCGGATGAAACCAGCGTTATCAAGAGCCTCATAAATTGCTGGCGTGATGATTTGCCCTCGCCTGACGATGATTTCTCCTGGTGCATAGGTTTTCGACACGGGAAGAACCGAATCGCGAGCCTTTTTGCGGGCTGCGGTTGTCAAATCTTCGCTGTAAAGACTGTTTGCAGTAACAAAAGAAGATGCCAGGATCGCGACAATATCGGCTTGATCTTCGCTTAGGGTAAAGCTAATTTGCGTTGGGATTCTTCTCTGAGCTTCCTCAATTTGATCTTCCCGAATTGAACTTCGCATAGTCTGTTCAAGAACGGCAATCGCTTCCTCTCTAATCGCCTGCCATTGCGCATCAGGCAACTCCAAGATTGCCGCAGCAACTTCATCATTCAAGCTCACACCGTTGACTGCCTTTAAATCAGAAATCTTCTGTCGAAGCGAGGATTGAGTGTCTAAGCGGATGGTATCAAGATATTTCAAAGCGATTCGCAATGATTCAATTTGCCGGCGGGTTATCCCTGGATCGGCTGTAAGGTAAATGGGTTGAACGGCGCGCTCAGCCTCATCCTGAAGCTGTTGGGTTAGTATCTGGCTGATATAGGTTACTTCGCCAGTCGCTTGAAAATCTTGCGGGGCCACCTCGCCAGGTTTTAATGCAATCTGGGATTGCCTCAATGCCAATGGCCAGATTAATGCACCAAGTGAAAGCAATGCCGACAAGATGAGCAGCATAATTTTTAATGATTTGCGGCCCATCCAGGATCTTTTCGAGGTGGTCGACTGCGCTGTTTGAATCATCCTGGCAGTAATAAATTCCGAACGACCTGATTGATTCTATCACCTGGCGCGCGCCCTTGTATTTTCGGCATAACTGCCTTCATCACTTTGCCGATATCAGCAGGTCCACTTGCGTTTGTTTCGGTAATTGCTGCCTTGACAAGGGCTTCAATTTCCATCTCGGATAATTGTTGTGGAAGAAACGATTCGATCACCTTCTGTTCTGATAAGGCAGCAGTAATCAAATCTGGCCGGTTCGCCTTTTCAGCATCTTGAACCGCTTCTTGCCGAATCTTGATTTCTTTTTGCAAGATCGATGCAATTCCAGCTTCGTCCAATGGCTGCCCTTTTTCAATTTCAACTAACTTGACAGCGCTCAAGATCATGCGAATGGTGCGTTTTGTGACATCGTCATTTGCCCGCATTGCTTCGCGCAACTTGAATTCCAAGGTTTCCTTCGTTATGGCCATAGGATATCCTCTTTAATCGGAAAGGGTAATGAGGGGGCGTATTGTGTCCAATAACTCTGAACCAATTCCCGGGACGTTCAGAAGATCTTCGATGCTCATGAATAATCCGTGCTCATTGCGATAGGTAACAATTTGATTCGCTTTTACCTCGCCAATGCCAGGCAGCGATTCTATTTCTTTTGCGGATGCAGTATTGATGTTAATCAAGAAGCTTGAACCGCGAACTGCTGATGTTGGGTTCTCACTTGCCTGGCTTAGCGCGGGCACCCAGATCTTGTCGCCATCAGAGATTCGCGCCGCCAGGTTCAACTGGGCTGTATTGGCGCTTTTCAATAAGCCGCCAGCGGCTGTTATTGCCTCAACCACCCTGGCATTCGGTGGAAGGGTATAAACACCTGGATTCATCACTTCTCCAGACACGTCAACGATCAATGGCATTGGCGACGGCGCTGGCAAAATCTTGATAGGATCACCTGTGGGGCGGCTGATCACCAGAATGATCAGTGCAGACGAAAGAAAACCAAGGACGATGCCAAATGCTATCAACTGCCAGTTTTTCATTGAATCATATTGCTCCGGTTGCTCTCAGTATAACCGGGTGAGGTTGCCTGTCAAGCCGATGAAACGGCCTGGTCCAAGGGTGTGTCGACTTGAAGTTGAACAGGATTTTCCAGAACATACATTGCATTGAAAGCAGCAATAGCCACCTCCAAGATGTCCATGGTCGGTTCGTTCGTTGTCAACTTCTGTAACGCAAGGTTTGGTTTGATCATCCCTCGAACGATCGGTGAATCCAGGTGGTTTGCTGCCCAGCGAATATATTCATAGCCTAGCATGGCAATAAATGGCAGCAACAATATGCGGCTGGCTAAAGTCCACCAGAACGGCAAGTCACCAATGGCAGAAAAAACAATGACCGATAAAATTACTACTGTGAGCAAGAAAGAAGTTCCGCACCTGGGATGCTCTAAGCTGAACCTTGCAACAATTTCCGGCGTAAGGGGAGCGCCGGCTTCAAACGCATTGATGGTTTTGTGCTCAGCACCGTGGTATGCGAATACGCGGCGAATATCCGGCATTTTTCCGATGGCCCATATATAAAGGATAACAATCACGAGCCGGACGATCCCTTCGATCAAGTTGCCCCACCCTGATGGAATTCTGAGCAAAGATTCCATGCCCTTTCCTATCGCTGCGGGGCCAATGAAGAATAAACCAACAGCGACTGCCAGGGAAACGACCATTGTCAAAGCCATTTGAGGGCCTTCAATTTTTTCGTCCTCGCCAACCTGTTTGTTGGCAGATAGGGTAAGGAATCGCATGCCCAATCCAAGCGCATCCCAAAGGATTACAAGACCCCGCAAGAATGGAATTTTGGATAAGCGGGACTGGTAAATTGTTGACAACTCTTCGGTTTCGATGGAGATTTCACCAGTTGGCATACGGAATGCGGCGGCTACGAATTTCGCGCCACGCATGAGGACGCCTTCTATTAACGCCTGTCCACCATAGGAGGGTAAACGCAATTTGTCTGTCGGCATGAGTCTTTATTCACCGTAGTTGAAGAAAAAATGGATCAGGGCATCGATGCCACGGTACCATGTGGGTAAATGCAGTTTTTCGTTAGGTGCGTGTACATTATCTTCGGGTAAGCCAAAACCAGTCAAAACTGATTCAGCTCCCAAAATTTCTTGCATCTCTGCAACGATTGGGATGCTTCCGCCTTCGCGTTTGAAAACCGGTTTTTTCCCCCATACGGTTTCCAATGCTTGACTCATCGCAACTGCCGCAGGGTGATTCGGATTTGTAAACGATGCTGGTCCGCCTGCCATCTTGATCACTTCCCAGCGAATGGTCGCCGGTGCATTTTGTTCCAGGTACTGGATCAACTGCCGGTGTACTTGGTCTGGATCCTGATCTGGTACAAGGCGCATGGAAATTTTTGCCATTGCCCAAGAAGGAATCACGGTTTTAGAGCCTTGGCCAGTAAAACCGGAAAGGATGCCATTGACTTCAAGCGTCGGCCGGCTGCCAATTCTTTCAGCTGGTGTATATCCTGTTTCACCCCATAGCTTTGGAACGCCAGTTTGCTCTAAATAGTATTTTTCTGTCATCGGGAGTTTTGCAATGTCGGCTCGTTCAGCCGGCGTCATTTCGCGAACCGAGTCGTAGAAGCCTGGCAGGGTGACGCGGCCATCTGCATCATGCATCCCGGCAATCAATTCAATGAGTGCTTGGGCGGGATTATGCACAACGCCTCCAAAAAGGCCGGAGTGCAAGTCGTGCTCAGGACCAAATACGCGCAGTTCAAAGTATGCCAGACCGCGTAATGCATAAGTGAGGGTGGGAAAATCGGCAGCAAGAATGCCAGAATCGGGATTAAGAACGACGTCCGCCGATAACAATTGCGCGTTGGCACGTAAAAAGGCGGCTAAATTTGGTGAGCCGATTTCTTCCTCTCCTTCGATCATGAATTTAATATTGACCGGTGGTTCACCCGTTTGCAAAACCGATTCGACTGCGGCAAGAGATGCGGCGACCTGGCCTTTCATGTCGGATGCGCCTCGGCCGTAAAGCTGGTCGCCAATTTGGGTAGGCTCAAAGGGCGGCGTTTTCCACAAGTCTAGCGGTTCTGCCGGCTGCACGTCATAATGACCGTAAATCAGAACTGTTTTTTTGTTGGGATGATTGGTAATGAATTCGCCAAAAACAACAGGGTGCCCGCCTGTAGGATAAATCGCAACCTTTGAAAAGCCCAAATCTCGTAGTCGAGTTGCCAGGATTTCGGCAGTTTCTTTAATCGCTTTTGCGTGATCCAGGGATGTTGAAACAGAGGGAATACGCACCAATCCCTTTAAAGAGTCCAGGAAAGCTTGGCTGTTCTGATGGGCGTAAGAAAGCGCCGTTGTTCTAGGATCGCTCATGAAGATACTCCCGGCATTAAGATAAGACGATTATATGCGATTTCTGAAAACTTCTCAAAAGATGCCACCAAGTGTTAATGCATAGCCATTCTTTATGATAGAATGTGTCTGACAATTAGGGTGGTCGTGCTCGCAATAATTGAGCCGGCGTCGGGTATTTTTTATCCGTCGAAAAGCGCCGCCCCTCCAGGTTTATATCAAAATCTGCGCGGGGAGATGCGGTTATGTTAATAAAGAACTGCTCTATCGTCACCTGGGGTACCCCCAATCAAATCCTCGATCGGCAATCCATACGCATACAAGCTGAAAAAATTACCGAAATAGGACCCGCCGACTCCATTGTTGCTATGGAAGGCGAAGAAGTATTGGATGCCAGAGGCCAATATGCGATGCCTGGTCTCATATGCGCGCATACTCATTTCTACGGCGCTTTTTCGCGTGGAATGGCAATTCCTGGACCGGCGCCAAAAATATTTCCTGAGATTCTTGACAAATTATGGTGGCCGCTGGACCGCGCACTGGATTTGGGGGATGTGCGATATTCTGCGTTAGTATGCCTTGTGAATGCAATCCGCCACGGTACGACGACCTTGATTGATCACCATGCTTCGCCGAATGCAATTGAAGCATCTTTGGATGTCATCGCCGATAGTGTTCTCGAAGCAGGTGTTCGCGCCTCGCTTTGTTATGAAGTGACAGACCGAAATGGACCGGAACAGGCTGAAGCAGGCATTCAAGAGAATCTCCGTTTTATTAGACGTGTGCAGAGTGATAAAGAATTGTCTGGCATTTTGGGTGCTGCCTTTGGTCTCCACGCCAGCCTGACTGTTTCGGATGCAACCTTGGAGCGATGTCGCGAATTAATACCGGACGGCGTGGGCTTTCATATTCATGTCGCCGAGCATTTCTCTGATGAAGATGATAGCATTTCCAAATCGGGCACCCGAGTGGTAGATCGATTGGCCAAGTTTGGCATTTTGGGACCGAAGTCGATTGCAGTTCATTGTGTTCATGTTGACCAGCGTGAGGCAGAATTATTGCGGGAATCGAAGACCTGGGTTACGCATCAGCCGCGCTCTAATATGAATAATGCCGTAGGCATGGCAGCGGTTGAAAGCATGATGCGGGCTGGAATAAGGGTGTGCCTCGGTAATGACGGCTTTTCTAATGCCATGTGGGAAGAGTGGACAGCCGCTTACCTGGCGCATAAATTATGGCACCGCGATCCGCGGCGAATGAACGGTTATGATGTAGTTCAAATGGCTATTTATAACAACGCTGATTTGGTCGCTGCGCAATTTGATGGATTAAAGACTGGCGAATTGTCTGTCGGTTCAGCTGCAGATCTGATTCTCGTGGATTACCATCCTATCACACCGCTTTCGGCTGGGAATCTTCCCTGGCATATCTTGTTTGGGTTCAATGAGAGTATGATCACAACGACAATTGCGCGGGGGAAGGTTTTGATGCGCGACCGGCAACTATTAACCCTGGATGAAGAAAAAATTGCCGCCGAAGCTCGTCATCGTGCAGTTAAAGTGTGGGAACGTTACAACCAAGAATTTTCAGCGTGAAGAGGTATTGATCCATGACAGATCCTGTTGATATTCCGGTGATTCGAACAATTGCAGTATTGGGTGGAACAGGTAAAGAAGGCAAGGGCTTGGCATATCGATGGGCTAAGGCCGGGTATCGGGTGTTAATCGGTTCCCGACTCGAGGAAAAGGCCTTGGCTGCTGCTGAGGAGTTGCGGGCTATGATCAGGGAGCCGGAAACCATTGTGGGCATGACCAATGAACTCGCAGCCCGACAGGCTGATCTGGTTGTAATTACGGTACCATATTCCGCCCACGCTTCTATGTGTGAGCAGATGCGCGAGTTTGTTCAAGGAAAGATTGTAATTGATGTTACTGTGCCGTTGGTGCCGCCCAAAGTTACCAAAGTGCAGATGCCGGCTGCAGGCAGCGCAACACAAGAAGCCCAGATGATTTTCGGCGAAGGTGTCCAGGTTGTGGCGGCATTCCAAAATATTTCTTATGAGCATTTGTTACACGATGAAGAGTCGAATTGCGATGTGTTGGTTTGCGGTGGGAATAAATCCAGCCGCCAGGTTGTGCTAAAGCTGGTCGCCGATGCCGGGCTGATTGGGTGGGACGCTGGTGTTATTGAAAACTCGGTCGTTGTTGAGGGGATGACCTCTATTCTGATTGGATTAAACAAGCAATTTGGTGTTTCTTCCGCTGGTATTCGCATCACAGGCATCCCTCGACCAGACCAAAACTAGGCGGCTACCTCCTTATGTTGTCGATAATCCCAATCCTGGGCATTCCCATGGTAAAACCAGGCGATGACCTGGCAGCATTATTGCTTGAAGCATTAAGCAATAATCGGCTGATTCTACAAGAAGGTGATATCTTGGTGTTGGCACAAAAGATCGTGTCAAAAGCTGAGAATCGGTTGGTAAATCTGAACGGGGTCTCTCCATCTGCGCAGGCATTTGAGTTGGCTGCGAAAACCGACAAGGACCCCAGGCTGGTTGAGTTAGTTTTGCGTGAAAGCAGTGAGATCCTTCGATATCGACCGGGTACTGTAATTGTTGAACACCGGCTGGGATTTGTATGTGCAAATGCTGGAATTGACCATTCTAACGTCGACGGGCCATATGGCAACCCCGAAGATTGGGTGCTGATGTTACCGGAAAATCCTGATCGATCTGCTTCTGCCATTCGAGAAAGAATCTTTTCTGAAAGAAAGGTTTCAACGGGTGTTTTGATCATTGACTCGCATGGCCGAGCCTGGCGGACAGGTACGGTGGGCGTGGCGATTGGTTTGGCCGGGTTACCTGGTCTGGTTGATCTTCGCGGTCATGAAGATATGTTTGGATTCAAACTTCGAATCACTCAGGTTGCCGCTGCTGACGAATTAGCAGCAGCCGCATCTTTGGTGATGGGCCAAGCCGATGAATGCATTCCCGCTGTTTTGGTGCGTGGATTTCCCTATGCACTACGCGAAGGCTCGCTTCAAGAGTTGCTCAGACCGCGGGAGTTGGATTTATTCCGGTAAACCAGTAAATGTATGCATTGACTACGCTGTTCAACTTTGATTCTCTGCCTGTTTTTGCTGATATATGGCAAAAACTTAAGAAAAATTGTGGTTTGGTCACAATCGATGAATTTAGTTTTGTCCACTTGTCTTGGCAAGGGGCGCAAGGCTACCAGTTGGAACCCGTCCGTGATGTTCTTGGTGAGATTGCTTGCTCAACCAAAGCAATTCCCATCAAGACCGCTGGGATTGGCGTCTTTTCCGGTCATGAGCCGGTCTTATTTCTTAATGTTGTAAAAAGCCACAGGTTAATGGAATTGCATGAAATGTTGTGGGATCGGATAATCCCCTTTAGTCAGGAATATAATGCCTACTATGCGCCTGATGAATGGGTTCCGCACATTACTTTGACGCATGGTCCTTTTTTACCTGCTGATTTGGCATGTGCCATTTCAGAGTTGATGTTTGAGCCTCTATCTTTGGAACTGAACATTGATAATCTTGCTTTGATCTTCATGCAGGATGGCTCGGTAGGTATTGATAGTCGATATAGTCTGGCTGCTTAACAATCAGGAATGCAAATGAAAATTGTTGCATTGGCAGGTGGTGTGGGTGGGGCAAAGCTGGCGGACGGATTCTACAGACTCCTTCCTGCTGGCGATTTAACCGTCATTGTCAATACTGGCGATGATTTTTATCATTTGGGTTTGAGGATTTGTCCAGACCTGGATACGGTCTGTTATACGTTGGCGGGTCTGGCAAACCCTTCTACGGGGTGGGGGCGAATTGACGAGTCGTTTACTACACTTGATAGTGTGGCGTCACTTAACGGCCCAGTTTGGTTCCAACTGGGAGATAAGGATCTCGGCACGCACCTGGTTCGCACCGAGCTTCTCCGATCAGGAAAACCGCTTTCAGAAGTGGTGCGTCAATTTTGCGATACGTGGGGAGTTCAAGCAAATATCTATCCGATGAGCAATGATCCTGTTGCAACCATTGTTAACACGCGAGATTGCGGTAATTTGCCATTTCAAGATTATTTTGTTCGGATGCATTGCAGTCCTGAAGTAACGGGATTTTCCTTTGATGGGATTCAAAAGGCCGTACCAGCCCCCGGTGTACTTTCAGCACTTGAAGCAGCTGATTTAATTGTGATATGCCCGTCCAATCCGTGGGTAAGCATCGCGCCCATTCTTGCTGTGCCGGGGATACGGGATGTCGTAAAATCCAAGCGCAGTGTTGTTGCGGTATCTCCCTTGGTGGGTGGGCAGGCTCTGAAAGGCCCAGCTGCAAAAATGTTTTCCGAGCTCGGCTGGAAACCCTCTGCATTGGCGGTCGCAAACTATTACCGGGATATCCTTAAATCCTTTGTGCTAGATTTTGTTGACCAGGGTGATTGCGAAGAGATTCGCCAGTGGGGTATAATTTCTTATGTCACCGATACCATCATGAAAGATATTCCCGGCCGAATCCGGCTGGCAAATACTATCCTTAATCTGGCTTCACAACACCACGGAGGAGCTTAATCCTCATGAGCCTTTGGGCGATCATACCGGTAAAGCCATTACGTAGGGGGAAATCCAGGCTGGCAGGCGTTCTTTCAGAAGAAGAACGCGCCATGTTAAATGTTACTCTGTTAGAGAATACACTTCGCACTTTAAAACAAGTTAAGGAAATTGATCAAATATTGGTCGTCAGCCGGGATACTGCCGCATTAGCGCTGGCGCGTGAATTTAAAGCGCGCACGGTTCAAGAAGGAAAGCCCGGATTAAACACGGCTCTTAAACGCGCAACCATTGTTGCGCAGGCATATGCTGCGCAGGATGTTATGATACTGCCGGCGGATTTGCCTCTAATTAACGTCGAAGATATCCGCACTTTGATCGGTTACCTCAATAAACCCCCGGTGGTGGTCGTTGCGCCGGACCGGCGAAATGACGGAACAAATGCCCTGCTGGTTAGCCCGGCGGGTTCAATCGATTACATGTATGGGGTTGGCTCCTTCAAGAAACATGTCGATCAGGCAAAAGTAAAAGGGATGCGCGTGGAAGTATGCAACCTTCAATCTTTTTCGTTAGACTTGGACATCCCTGAAGATTTGGAGTTACTCAACCAAATCCAATCAGTCAAAATCCGATCTTAACCCTCTATCTCCAGGAGATAAATCATGAAAGAAAAAACCGCCTTATACCTGCAGGATGCCCACGATTTGCGTGACGGTTTGGATTATGTAAAATACGCTGAAGAGCGCGGGTTTGACTCTGTTTGGCAGGCAGAGAGCCGCCTCGTCCGCGATGCTATCGTGCCAATGGCTGCGTATGCAGCGGTTACAGATCGGATCAAGATTGGATCGGGCGTCATTAACAACTGGACGCGGAATATTGGCTTGCTTGCGGCAACATTCTTGACGCTGGATGATTTAGCGCCGAACCGCATCATTTGCGGCATTGGTGCGTGGTGGGATCCGTTGGCGAAAAATGTTGGCATCGATCGGCGACGCCCTTTGTTGGCCATGCGTGAAACGGTAACGATTTTGCGGCGATTGTTGAATATGGAACGCGTTACCTTCCACGGTGAATTTGTCCATGTGAATGAAATCGAATTGGACGTTGTTCACGGACGTCGTGAACCACGCAACGTGCCAATTTATATTGGTGCAACTGGCGACCAGATGATGGAAATGACTGGTGAAATCGCTGATGGGGCTGTATTGAATTATTGTGTTGAGCCGAAATATAACCTTAAGGCACTTGAGCTGCTTGAAAAAGGTGCGAAGAAGGCCGGAAAAACCCTCGATGATATTGACCGCCCGCAGCTTGTGGTCTGTTCTGTTGACCTTGACCATGACAAGGCGATTGATACTACTCGCGGTTTGCTCGCGCAATATCTTGCCCAGCAGCCCCATATTGCAAAAGCGTCTGGCGTGTCTATGGATGTTGTTGCAGAAATCCAATCTATTCTTGGGTGGCCAGCCACTCATGAGCAGATCGATAAAGCCAAACATCTTGTACCCGAAGATCTCATTCATCGAATTACTGCTTCAGGCACTCCGGATGAGGCTCGCAAAAAGGTGGATGAATATCGCAAGAATGGTTGCACTTGCCCGATACTGTATCCAGTGGGCGGTGACGTAAAGTTGCTGATTGATACATTCGCTCAAGCATAGCCGGATAAGTATCGGAGGGTCGCCATGATCATTGAATATCATCGTCCCAACACGATCGAACAAGCCTTGCAATTGCTTTCGCGCCCAGTTCCAAAGTCTTATCCACTGGGTGGTGGGAGCTGGCTTAGCCGCAAGCGAGATGAAGAATTCGCTGTTGTGGATTTACAAAGTTTAGGTCTTGATGAAGTTGAAATGGCGGAAGGTTTGTTAGCCATCGGCGCAACTACACGGCTGCAAAAACTGGTGGAAAATCGCAACACGCCTGACTGGCTAAAAAGCGTTTGCGTCCGGGAAACCAGTCGAAATTTGCGTGAAATGAGCACCATTGCTGGGATATTGGTCACTGCCGATGGCCGTTCTCCGGTGGCTTTGGCTATGGCAGCTGCCAATGTCAGGCTTCATGTGCTGCCGGGTGATGAGGAAATCTCTGCAGCGCGCTTTTTTGACTCCAGAAAATCTAAATCCAGACCTTGGCTGATCACGAAGATCATAGTCGACCCTGACATTGAAGTGAAAAGCGAGTTTGTTGCTCGTTCACCAAAGGATTTGCCTCTGGTAGGGGTGGCGGTAGCATTTCTGAATGCGAACTTCATTCGAATAGCTGTCGGTGGATTTGGGGAAGCACCTTTAATTGTTTATGAAGGAGAGAAATCTTTGCTGGCAATAAAGGAAGTTCTTGACTCACTTAAGTCGAGTAGTGATCACTGGGCCAGCGCAGCATATCGACAGGCGGCTGCTGGGGCAATCATCGAAAGGTTGCTTCAAGCTTGAGGGGAGAGCAGCGAGGTTAAACGACTATGAATATTCGTTTGAATGTTAATGGAGATTTGAAAAATTGGTCTGCCGCCCCTCATGAAACGTTGCTGGAAGTGTTGAGGCGCGAGGGATTTTTTGGGACAAAGTATGGCGGCTGCGAGAAGGGTGAATGCGGTGCCTGTGCTGTTTTATTAGACGGAAGGCCTGTAAATTCTTGCAGTATGCTGGCTGTTCAAGCTGACGGCCATCGTATTGACACGATTGAAGCATTGGGGGAGCATCCCGAACAGGGCTGGAAGAAAACTGAAGGTCTTCACATTTTGCAGCAATCGTTTATTGAAACAGGCGCTATTCAATGCGGTTATTGCACGCCGGCGATGATTCTTGCGGCTAAGTCACTGCTGGTGAGTAATCCTAATCCGAGTGAAGATCAAGTTCGTGACGCCATATCAGGAGTGTTGTGCCGGTGTACGGGGTATGAGAAACCGGTGCAGGCGGTCCTTAGGGCTGCTGCACAAATGCGAGGCGAACCAGTTCCGCCGATCAGCGGGTATCAACCCCCAATTCCAGAAAACTGGATGCAAGATAACCAGCCAGAACAGGATGCAGGTGAAACCAATGTTAGGCCAAACGGAACTGTGCATACGACAGTCATGCCGAAAATTTGGACGGTTCCGCAAGCGCCTTCCCGTTCCAAGATCGGAAAGCCAGAACCAAAAGTTGACGCCGTAAAACTAGCCCAGGGAAAGCCGGCGTTCACCGCAGATATCGAAAAACGCGGCATGTTGATTGGGAAGATTTTGCACAGTCCAGTCGCGCATGCCTGGATCAAATCTATCGATGTTAGCGAAGCAAAAGCGCTGCCTGGTGTTGCTGCAGTTTTAACCTGGCGAGATATTCCTCGCGTGGTGTATTCAACTGCCGGGCAATCCGACCCCATTCCTGGACCATTGGACACTTTTTCATTGGACCGCAAGGTGCGCTTTGTTGGCGACAGGGTCGCTTTTGTGGCCGCGGAAACTTCTGAAATTGCACGAAAAGCGTTGGATTTGATCAAGGTTGAATACGAACCTTTGCCCTCTATTCTTGATTCGCGCGAGTCCATGAAACCAGACGCGGTTCAGATTCACGAAGAAGAGGAATATGTAAATTTTGCTGATTCGAACCCGGCACGCAATTTGGCGGCAAAAATTCGTATTGATATCGGAGATGTCAATCGCGGGTTTGCTGAAGCTGATAAGATCTACGAAGCCGATTACGAGGTACCCAAGGTTCAACAAGCCCACATCGAGCCGCATGTTGTTGTTACCTATTGGGATGAGGATGACCGCCTGGTAATCCGTACCAGTACGCAGGTGCCATTCCATGCGCGCCGTGTGCTTGCGCCAGTACTCGGCTTGCCGATCAAACGGATTCGGGTGATAAAACCGCGCATTGGCGGTGGGTTTGGCGGAAAACAGGAAATCCTGATCGAGGATGTGGCTGCGCACCTGACGATTGCAACCGGCCGGCCAGTGATGGTGGAGTATGATCGTGATGAGGAATTCACCGCAGCACGATCGCGCCATCCGATGCGCATTCACATGAAGACTGGCGTGAAGGCTGATGGAACAATCACTGCAAATGAAATGTATGCGCTAAGCGATACCGGCGCCTACGGCTGCCACGCGCTCACAGTGACGGGTAATACCGGTCACAAAGCCATGGCTCTTTATGTGGGCGATGGCGAATATCGAAAAAAACCGAACATTCGCTTTTATGCTGATGTAGTCTACACAAACACGCCACCGGCGGGTGCTTATCGTGGTTATGGTGTTCCGCAGGGTTATTGGCCTGTTGAACGGCACATGGAAATGATTGCCCGCGACCTTGGATTGGATCCAATTGAATTTCGATTGAAAAACGCAATTCGTGCTGGAGAATTGCATCCTTTTAGCACAGCCTGGAGTGAGGGGCGTGAACCGAGGCCGGAGATCATTCACACAGTTGGTCTGGAAGAATGTGTGCAGCAAGGAAAAGCGGCAATTGGCTGGGATCAAAAATATGGGAATCCAGACTGGCATACGATCCCGGGTCAACCGCATCTCCGCCGTGGAATTGGTATTGCTACTGTAATGCAAGGAACAGCCATTCCTTACCTGGATATGGGTGGCGCAAGCATTAAGATGAATGATGACGGCTCGTTCAATCTGCTGGTTGGCGCAACCGATCTAGGAACCGGTTCTGATACCGTGTTAGCGCAAATGGCTGCCGAGGTGTTGGGCGTTCCTGTTGATGACATTTTGGTATATTCTTCTGATACAGATTTCACACCATTTGATGTGGGCGCATACGCCTCGAGCACAACATACATCTCCGGTGGAGCAGTCGTGCGAGCTGCAGAGCAAGTTGCTGAACGCATCCGAATCCGGGCTGCCCGAATGATTTCTGAACAGGGCGGCGGTCCTGTCGATCCTGAGGAAATTCTTTTAGAAGACAAGCGGGCTATCGCACCAGATGGCCGTTCTGTGACATTATTTGATCTGGCTCATGATGCACTTCACAAAGTTGATCAGGAGCAGATTATGGGCGTTGGTTCGTATGTTTCGCCATCATCACCTCCACCTTTTGCTGCCCAATTCGCTGAAGTAACCGTAGATACCAAAACTGGGGCCGTGAAAGTGGATAAACTGGTGATGGCGGTTGATTCAGGCGTTATTGTCAACCCAATTACGGCATCTGGACAGATCGAAGGCGGCATGACTCAGGCGCTTGGCTACGCGGTTTGTGAAGAAATGCTGTATGATAATCAGGGCAGGGCGCGTGAGCGAGACCTGGTTGACTATCACATCTTTCGTGCAGATGAAATGCCAGAGCTCGAAACTCTATTCATCCAGACATATGAGCCCTCTCATCCATTTGGTGTGAAAGCCGTTGCTGAAATCCCGCTGGATGGAGTTGCACCTGCTGTTGGGAATGCCATCTTGGATGCGTGCGGCGCAAACCTGACTGTCAATCCGGCAACGCCGGAGCGTGTTTGGCGAGCATTGAAGAACGATTAAGAACGCAAAGGACTCTGATGCAAGCACCTGTATATGTGATCGGACACGTCAATCCAGACACAGATTCCATTGCTTCAGCAATGGGTTATGCCTGGGTTTTACGCGAACGTGATGGTATTGATACCATCGCTGCCCGCGCCGGGGCGATTAATCCGCAGACTGGCTGGGTGCTCAAACACCTGGGATTGGACGCGCCTTTACTACTTAACGATGCGTCACCGCGATTTGAGTCAGTCATGCGCCGGTATGATACGACTCTACCGGATAAACCTTTGCGAGATGCCTGGTCTGTGGCTTCTCGGACGGGCGGAATATCCCCCCTCGTCAATGCAGATGGAACACCTTTTGGGCTGGTTAACGGACGAAGCCTCTTTGAATTCTTATCTCATTTGGTCGGACCACACCTGAAGCAGCAAGAAACTCGCATCAGCGATATCTTGGATTTTCCCAGCCATCGGGCTGCAACAACGAAAGTGGCCAGATTCCAGGCGACAACTCGAATTCGAGATGTACTCAACAGGATTCTGCGCGAGGAGGGTGACGAGTTTATTGTTACCGACGAAGCCGGCCGTTATGTGGGAATTTGCCGGCAGCGTGATCTGTTAAACCCGCCCAGAATCAAAATCGTTCTGGTTGATCACAATGAAACCTCGCAGGCAGTTGGTTCGTTGGATGAGGCCGAGTTGTTGGAAATATTGGACCACCACCGCCTGGGCAACCCATCCACACGCACCCCGATTCGATTCACGGTGGATATTGTCGGCAGTACCAGCACGCTCGTTTCCGAGAGGATTGAAGATGCCGGTCTCTCTGCGCCGCCTGCTTTAGCCGGATTAATGTTGGCTGGCTTGTTATCCGATACGCTCATTTTAACCTCGCCCACGACGACGGATCGCGATCATGCTGCTGCTGAACGACTGTCTAGATGGGCGTTTGTTGGTGGAAGTCCATTGGCCAATGAAACAATTCGTTCTTACGGCGAAAAAGTGCTTGCGGCTGGCGCTGGTTTAGGTGCCCGTTCGCCACGTGAGGTGGTGTCAAGTGACATGAAGATCTATCGAAGCGGTGATTTCCAATTCGCCGTTGCCCAAGCGGAGGTTAGCGATCTCTATGAGGTTAGCGAGCATCTGGGTCCGTTAACGAAAGCGCTGGAGGAATTGCGGGAACAAAAAGGCTTGGATTTTGCCATGTTGATGGTGACCGATGTGGTTAGAGGGGCCAGCCGCTTGCTGGTGGCAAATCCTCTGCCAGTGCTTGAGGATTTGCCTTATTTACCCCAGCCGGACGGGACGCGCCTTGCTGAAGGGGTTGTTTCGCGGAAAAAGCAACTGTTGCCGGTTGTATTGGGACTCTTGGAACGATGACAGATTCGATTTGGCAGTTGTTGGCTGATTTGCAGGCAAACCATCGTGCCGCAGCTCTGTGCACGATCATCGAAAGCAGCGGTTCAACTCCCCGGCATGAAGGCAGCAAACTTCTTGTGTTTCCTGATGGAACTTTTACAGGGAGTGTTGGTGGTGGCGAAATAGAGAGCAGAGTCATCACAGAGGCTTTGGCATCGCTTAGAGATGGTAAAACGCGCCGTTTATCGTACTCGATGGTTGATCCAAAAAGAGGTGATCCTGGAGTCTGTGGTGGCACAATGGAAATATATATCGAGCCCATCCTTCCAAAGCCCTCGCTGATCGTAATTGGCGGAGGCCATGTGGGTAAGGCAGTCGCACACCTGGCAAAATGGCTGGATTATCGCGTTGTAGTTTGTGACGATCGCCCTGAATTTACCACTGTTGAGATGAATCCGGATGCGGATCTGTTGCTTAATATCCAAATGGGCGATTTACCCGATCATGTTGAGATCAATGCGCATACGGCAATTGTTCTTACAACACGCGGCTCTAATGTTGACATTGCAGGATTGCCAGATCTGTTGCGGCGGTGTAATCCGGGATATATTGGAATCATTGGTTCGCGCAAGCGTTGGTTGACAACGAAGAAAGGCTTGTTGGAAGCTGGAATTCCTGAGGAGACCATTGCAAGAATCCACTCACCTATTGGTTTAGAGCTGCAAGCAGAAACCCCTGAGGAAATTGCTGTCAGCATTCTCGCTGAAATTCTTATGTATCGCCGCGGGGCCAGTGGAAAAAGCATGAAGGAGTAGATTGAGCTTATGTGGAAACAATATTTTATTGCTTCTTCAATTGAGGATGTAACACGTGTATTGGATGAAAAACGGGCAGCCGCAAGGGTGGTTGCTGGCGCGACAGATTTGATCTTGGAAATGGAGCGGGGAGTACGTAAAGGTATCGAGGTTCTTATCGATATCAGCCGTATTCCTGGCTTGGATACAATTTCTCTGGATGAAGATGGTTGGATTCATATCGGGCCGAATGTCACACACAATCATTGTGTCGCATCAGCTCTTCTCCGAGAATATGCATTTCCGCTGGTCCGAGCTGCCTGGGAAGTTGGCTCACCACAGATCCGGAATCGAGGAACGATTGCCGGAAATCTGATTACAGCATCCCCAGCCAACGATACAATCTCTCCTCTTGTTGCGTTGGATGCAAAAGTGACGCTCGTTTCAAAGGAAGGCCGTCGTGAGGTGGCGCTACGCGATTTTTATACAGGCGTCCGCAAAACGATTATGGCGGACAACGAGTTTCTCTCTGATATTTCCTTTCCTGCGTTGAAAAAGAATCAAAGAGGGACATTCATTAAGTATGCCCTTAGGCGCGCTCAAGCCATTTCACTCTTAAACATCACGATTATCCTGTCCTTTGATCAAGATTGCATTGAGTCGGCAAGTATTACCCTGGGAGCTGTTGCTCCGACGATAATTCACGCTGACGCGGCTGAAAAATACCTGATCGGGAATAAACTTTCAAAAGATGTGATTGAAGAAGCATCTGCCTTGGTGCAACAGGCAGCAAAGCCGATTTCTGATGTGCGCAGCTCAAAATCCTACCGAGAGCATATGGTGGGCGTAATGGCTCGACGGGGGCTTCAATCTTTGGTTGATCATACCGAGATGGCTGATTTTCCTGCGGCTCCAGTTTTACTGTGGGGCAAATCTGACCACATTGTTCTTCAACCTACACCTCCGATTGTTATTGATGAAAACACGCGGATATCAACCCGTATTAATGGTAAATCATATGAGTTTGCAGGCGGCCAGGATAAAACCTTATTGAGACTCTTACGCGAGGATGCTCAACTTGTCGGAACAAAGGAAGGTTGTGCTGAAGGTGAATGCGGCGCTTGTACGGTTTATCTGGATGGAGTGGCTGTGATGGCCTGTATGGTGCCTGCACCACGGGCCCATAACGCTGAGATTGTTACGATTGAGGGGTTATCCCAGGATGATGCATTACATCCTGTGCAGCAGGCGTTTATCGATGCCGGTGCTGTTCAATGTGGTTATTGTACGCCGGGGTTTGTCATGTCTGCAGTCAAATTGCTTGAAGAGCGGCAAAGCCCAACGAAAAATGAAATTCAACAAGCCATCACAGGTAATCTTTGCCGTTGCACCGGTTATTATAAGATTGTCGAAGCGATCGATAAAGCGGCTCATTCCCACCAAGGAGGCTGAAATATGGGTAAATATTCCGGACGCATGGTTCAGGAACCGCTGCGTGACCGCAACCGTCAAGCACATCCCGTGTGGCGGGGAGTTGGCTTTGCGTTATTTATCCTGACACCGATCATTGCTTTCTTTGGCTCGATCGCGCTTGTTGATGCAAACGCGAAACAAGGCTGGGTTGATGTTCCCCGCGATCTACTTGCAAAAGGTGTAAGCGATCCGTTGCTATATGTGAAAATCATTGTTGGCATCGTTATCTTTATGGTAGTGACGGTGCTTTTTCGCCTAATCACCTTTATCCTCTACAGTGCGTTTGGACCTTCGCGATACGGACCATTGGATGTTCCACCTGTTGCGTATAAAGGACCGAAAAAAAGCCGCTAAACGAATCTAGTCTGTAAACGATTGAGAGGTAGAATGACCATTACGGTTGGCCGTTCAATTTCACGTATTGACGCAGTGGCAAAAGTAAAGGGCGAAGCGGTTTATCCTGGCGATATTCAAATGCCTGGCATGGCCTTCATGAAGATATTATTTGCCAATCGCCCCCATGCCATCATTCGTCACATTGATACTACAAAAGCAGAAGCTCTCGCCGGTGTACTTTGCGTATTGACAGCGAAGGACGTGCCAAACAACGAATATGGGCTAATATCCCCCGATCAACCGGTGTTATGCGGGCCGGGGTCAAACAAGCCATTTGCAGACCGTGTTCGTTTTGTCGGAGACCAGGTGGCGCTGGTAATTGCTGAAAGTGAAGCTGTAGCCACCAAAGCGTTATCTCTGATAGAAGTGGCTTATGAAGATTTGCCTGTGGTGTCAGATCCACTCGTCGCCATGCAATTAGAATCACCTAAATTGTTTCCCGATCGCGATTCGAACATTTTTTGCCATTACCGTATCCGAAAAGGGAATCTTGAGGCTGGCTTTAATCAAGCAGATGTGATTGTGGAAGGCGTTTACCAGACCCCCGTTCAGGAACACGCTTACCTGCAACCTGAGGCTGGCGTTAGTTATATCGATGAAGAAGGTCGCGTGACTGTAATCGTCGGAGGCCAGTGGGTACACGAAGACCAGGAGCAGATTGCTCATGCTCTCTCCCTGCCTCTGGAAAAAGTGCGAGTGATTTATCCAGCGATTGGCGGCGCTTTTGGCGGACGAGAAGATATGTCTGTACAGATTGTTCTTGCCCTGGCTGCCTATCGATTGGCTCAGAAGGGTATTTACAGGCCAATAAAAATCATCTGGAGCCGAGAAGAATCGATTATTGGGCATCATAAGCGGCATGCTTACTACATCAAGACTCGGTGGGGTGCTACCCGAGAAGGAAAGATCACGGCTGCAGAGGTCGAAGTAATCGCTGATGGCGGCGCATATATGTATACGTCGACGAAGGTTCTTGGGAACGCTACATTAATGTGTACAGGACCCTATGAGATACCAAATGTGAGCGTGGATTCATATGCGGTTTACACGAACAACATTCCAGGTGGGGCGTTCCGAGGTTTTGGTGGCCCTCAGGGCGCATTTGCAGCCGAATCGCAAATGAACAAACTTGCCGAAGCACTCGGTATGGATGTTGTCGAGATACGCGAACGAAATATCCTTCGAGAAGGCTCGTTATTATCTGTTGGGACGCCATTACCGAAAGGTGTCTCGATCGATAAAGTGATGGAGGCTTGTGCATTAAAGGCGGGATGGATTCGAGGTGCAAATGGCTGGGAGCGACCAGTCACTTCTCAATCGATAGAACCATCGAAAAAACGAGGAATAGGTTTTGCTATCTCCTTTAAGAATGTAGGGTTTTCGTTTGGTGCGCCTGAAAATTGCTGGGCGACGATCGAATTGCACGGCAAAGAGGATATTGAAGAGGCTGTTCTTTACCATGCTGGCGCTGAAGTTGGGCAAGGATCACATACCGCTTTTCTGCAAATGGCTGCTGAAGCCTTGAATTTGCCCATCGAAAAAATCCGATTGGTTGCGTCGGATACTGCATATACCAAAAACTCAGGAAGTGTTTCGGCGTCGCGGATGACGTTTATGGCTGGCAACTCGATCCGAGGTGCAGCGGCCCTTGCGCTGGCAAAATGGCAAAATGAAGAGCGCCCAGCGGTTGCGACTTATCAATACATCCCCCCTCGAACGACACCTTACGACCCAGAAACGGGTAAATCCGAACCGAATTTTTCCTATGGATATACGGCAGAAGCGGTCGAAGTGGATGTGGATATCGAAACAGGCCAGATTAGGGTGCGAAATGTGATTTGCGCAGATGACGTTGGGAAAGCCGTGAATCCGCAGCAGGTTCAGGGACAAATTGAAGGCGCAATTGTTCAAGCTGCCGGGTACGGCATCCTTGAGAATTTTATCCAGCAGGATGGGATTCCGCTGACAAAAACGCTTTCAACGTATCTTATCCCGACTGTTTTGGATGTTCCGGACCATGTTGAATCCTTGATCCTGGAATATCCCGATCCGATTGGTCCCTTTGGCGCGCGCGGCATGGGCGAGATGCCTTACCTCCCTTTTGTGCCGGCATTAACGGCCGCTCTGCACGATGCGACTGGCCATTGGATTGACCAATTTCCATTGACACCTGAAAAAGTGCTAGAGGAAATTGGTGTATCGAAACGATGAGCGGGAATAAAACTTTGCGAATTCTAATCCGCGGCGGCGGTGATTTAGCGAGCGGCGTTGCGTTGCGATTATATCGCGCAGGTTGGCAGGTGCTTGTTGCTGAGCTACCAGAACCACTTACCGTGCGGCGATTGGTTTCGTTTTCCGAGGCGATTTATTCTGGTAGATCTCAGGTTGAAGAAGTGGTTGGTATTCATGTTGTGCAGCCTGATCAGGCTTTTTCGGAGTTGTCGAAAGGCAACATCCCGGTCATCGTTGATCCAACCCTTAACTCACGCGAATGGTTTTCTCCGCATGTGCTTGTTGACGGCCGGATGTTGAAGGTTGCGCCGGAATTGTCGCATCCTGCTGCGCGGTTGTCGATTGGTTTGGGACCCGGGTTTATCGCCGGTGAGAACTGCCATGCGGTAATTGAAACAAAGCGGGGCCCGTATCTTGGCCGGGTGATTTGGTTTGGTGCGGCCGAGCCTGATTCCAGACTTCCGGAGCGCGTGTCCAATTACACCGGTGAGCGCGTTCTTCGCGCCGCAGTGGATGGCGTGTTTGTATCGACGGTTTCCATCGGGTCGCATGTGAATGCGGGTGATATTATCGGTTGGGTAGGATCCACGACAGTTAGCGCACCCTTTAATGGCGTGATCCGCGGGTTGGTTCACGATGGCTTGCGTGTGACCCAGAATATGAAAATTGGTGATGTGGACCCGCGCGATGATCCTCAATTGAGTCGTCTGGTTTCTGATAAATCTTTGGCGATTGGCGGCGCGGTTCTGGAGGCAATTTTATCCTTCAAACCACTGCGTGGAATGTGGTGAACGCGTGAATCTGCGAAAAGCTCTGCGGTTGGATAGTCCAAAAACCGTAGCGTTTGTTGGCGCCGGTGGAAAAACCACGGGAATTTTTCGGCTGGCCAAGGAACTTCCGTGCCCTGTTATTGTAACCACCACCACGCATATGGGTGTCTGGCAGGTGCACCAAGGCGATCGTTGGATTGTTGGATTCCCTAAAGCCGAACAGCTGAAGCAAATGGCATCTGGTGTAACTGTAATTACAGGTGCGCCTGATGAAAATGATAGGGTCAGCGGTCTTAGCAATGATCAGATCGAAGCCTTGCATGATATTGTTACGCAAAATAATTGGAGCATGTTAATTGAAGCCGATGGCGCACGGCAACTTCCGCTAAAAGCTCCAGGAGAAAACGAGCCAGTAATACACAAGTGGGTGGATGTTGTTGTGGTTGTGGCCGGGATGTCCAGCCTTGGGCAGCCATGTGATAATGCGCATATACATCATCCTGATCATTTTTGCCACGTTACAGGGTTAGGTTATGGCGAAAGAGTGGGGGAAGAGCATCTGCTCTTGATGCTTCAAAGCAAAATGGGCGGGTTAAAAAATATTCCATCCACTGCGCGCAGAATCGTTTTACTAAATCAAATTAACAACGCTGATCGGGCATCAGCTGCAGCCAGGATAGCCGAAAAATTACTTCCGACCTATAACGCAATTTTGGTTGGGAACCTTGCCAGCACAGACGAAAATGACGAGGTGGCAATTGTACGGGAGCCGATTGCTGGGGTTATTCTAGCAGCCGGCGGCGCCTCACGTTACGGCGCAGACAAAGTAAATCTTATTTGGCGCGGAAAAAGCTTCATTGAAAATATCGTCAGCACGGGGTTGAACGCAAGTTTGGCGCAAATCGTTGTAATTATTAATAATGCGTATAGTCATAATATCAACAATTTACCATCCAAAAATATCATATATTTACAAAACAACAAATGGGAAGAAGGCCAAAGCACATCCATACGCCTTGGAATTCAAGCAGTAGCAAGCGAAAATGGCGGTGCAATATTCTTTCTTGGAGATCAGCCACAAATACCAGACACACTGATCCGAGAACTAATTCATCGGCATGCATGCACGCATGCTCCAATTGTGGCACCCTTTGTGGATGGCCGTCGGGGCAACCCGGTGCTGTTTGATAAATGCACATTTGCAGAGTTAGCGCAATTGAAAGGGGATGTGGGTGGACGTGAGTTATTTAAAAGATACCCGGTTGAATATGTTCCCTGGCATGATGCGAGTATTTTGCTGGATGTTGACACGCCCGAAGATTATGCGCGGCTCTTGGAATTGGAATAGGTAAAATGATAAGTGGAGCAATCGGTGCAATCATTCTTGCCGCAGGTCAGGCCACGCGTATGGGTGTACCCAAGTTGCTCCTTCCCTGGAAACATGGCTCCGTAATTGAATCTGTCATTGATCTGACCCTTGCGGCTAAATTAAATCCAGTTGTAATAGTCACCGGTGCATTTTCCAGTCAGATCCGAAACACACTTTCACATTATTCTGATCAAATTTGCTTTATTCACAACGATAAATTTGCCGAATATGAGATGCTATATTCGATCAAACTGGGGCTTTCGCAACTAGCAGGCAAGTGTGAGGCAGCAATGCTATTTTTAGGAGATCAGCCACATATTTCATCAGAAACAGTGTCAGATATGATTAGCATCTACTCACATCAAGGCATTGGCATCCTGATTCCCAGTCATAGGATGAAAAGGGGACATCCGATCCTGATACAACATCAATTTTTCTACGAAATTTTGGACATGCCCGACAATAGCAATTTAAAGGTCTTTCTTGCTAATCACGAAAAAGATATCCAATACCTAGTAACACAAGACGACAGCGTTCTTGAAGATATGGATACCCCATCGGGGTATCAACAGCTAAAGAAAAAACACTTGGACCAAGGATAATATGATCGTTGAAGCATTTACTCTCTCTCCCATTCCGGGCAAAACCGCAGAGAAAATTGTATTACCGCAATCGCCTTTGAGTCTGGACGATATTTCTCGTCAGATTCCGGGCGGAGTTTACACAACTTTTCGCACCTATCAAAAACGATATGCAATTTCATTAAGCGATCATTTTGAGAGGCTAGAAAATTCTGCCAGCTTATCGGGACAGAGTATCACACTTGATCGAGAATGGATTCGTCTGCAGCTCAGGAAAGTCCTTGAGCATTTTTTATCCGAAGAAGCCCGAGTTCGAATATCCATTGACCTAACAAAAAAGGCGGGAGATGTCTATTTCGGGTTGGAAGAATTACACACCCCCTCAATCGAAGAATATCGACAGGGTGTTTCTATCATTACTCAAAAAATGCACCGGGAGAATCCTCAAGCAAAAGCAACGAGTTTTATTCAAGAAGCAGAGAAGGTACGACAACAGAATGATAAAAAAGGCATAAATGAAATTCTTATGATCTCAGATGATGGCCACGTTCTGGAAGGATTGAGTTCAAATTTTTTCGGAATTTTACATGGTCATATTGTCACAGCAAAAGATGGAATACTACCAGGCATCACCCGAAAAGTGGTATTGGATCTTGCCAATCAACTAGGCATTCCCGTCGTTTATGAAAATCTCAGGGTGGGGGACATTCCAAAATTGGATGAGGCTTTTATCACCAGCGCCAGCAGGGCAGTGCTGCCGGTGACGAATATCGACGGTCAACCGGTCCGCAATGGCCAGGTTGGTGAGATCACTCGCAAATTGCAAATTGCTTTTCAAAAAAATCTGGATGCGTCTCTAGATTTGATTTAATCTTCCTCAGCACCTGCTGGATCATCCTCCGAGGTTCCTTCGGAGGAATTGACTTGATCCACCTGCAATTCTCCGCGTTCCATTTGCTCCAGAAGCAGTTTCACGTCTTCCAACCTGTTCTCTGGCACATAAATACGCGCTTCGCCCAACGGACCAACGGTCAAGCCATACGTGATACCGGCGCTCTCCTGACTAACAAAAGCATCAATTTCAAAGGATTTCAACAGCGCAGCGATTGATTCTGCCAGTATGTGCCCGGATGCTCGATATGCCAGCACGTAATCAGGTTTCATGAGCAAAATCCTCCAAAAAATATTTTAGCACTTTGAGCAAGAGTCAGGCAATTGGGCAATGATGCTGGCGATGGCTTTCTTGCCACCATGGTCAGATGATTGCCAACCTTCCTGGTAATAATGGATCGTCCAACCCGAAAAAAGATCCTCAAGCTCTCCCTTTTTCAAAAGGAAATTTATTGGTAATTCCGGCTTAATTTCGAGCATGTCTGTTGTCAATGTCTCTACAACTGCGATACCATTAGGCACGAGTATCCGCGCAAAATCCCGAAGTAGACTGCGGTCAAGAAAATAAAAATTCAGTACAGCCGAGAAGGCCTTGGATGGGAAATAATACTCGCTCAGATCTGCAATAATCGCCATCAATTCAGGGTTACGCTGTTTCGCACATAAAACAGCCTCACTCGAGATATCAACCCCAACAACACGGTAATTTTGTTTCATTAACCACCATGCATTGAGGCCAATACCCATAGCGAGATCCAGTACCAGCCCCCCGCGCGCAAGATACTTTTCGGCACACTTCAGGATCTCTCGAGGTTGATGTGGAACGGCATGCCAACCCTGTCGGTAACGGGCATTCCACCGATCAGCATCAATTGCAGGCATTACGACGATCCTCTATTTGGATTTTTTTCAACAGGCGCATTTGCCGGTGGGTCAATTCTTCCCGCCAATAGCGACGCTCTGAAGGTCTGAGCGGCAACAATGGCAGCCACCCCATGGCATTTTCCGTCCATTGCAACGCGTCACGAGGGGAGCGATTACGATGCTCATGATATTTCGCAAGTTCGATTGCGGCCTGAAGATCTTGATATTGTGCTGCCCGCTCCCACAATGCCGCTGCCTCTTGTAATTTTCCCTGCTTTCGATAGATGTCAGCATACCGGTGCAGGGTTTGCAGAAAAATGGGGCGGGGCAGGCCGGCCTGCAAACCAGCTTCATAGAGGTTCAAGGATTTTTCCAGGTCACCCATCTCTGCATAAATTTGTGCAATCGCCACCAGATCCAGACCTTCGTTCGGTTGGATTTCTTGCGGGTTTTCGAGTAAATGCGCATCATAACGTAAAAGGGCAGCCAAAGAAAGGATATCCATTGCATTGTGGTACAAAACGCCTTTCATTGGACGCGCATCACCCGTCTGCAGGTACTCCACATACATCTGAGGCACCATCCAGCCCGGAATTTCCTCACCGGACCTGGATACACCCAGAATGTCTCTTTCCAAATCCCCTAGAGCCCTTGATGGAAGTCGATTGCGCCACAATTTCCGTGCCAGGGGCAACAAATCCAGGTGAGCCATATCGATAAATGGCGTAGGCATGCTATTAATCAGGTGACGTGAATTTAATAGAGGGATGTCAAAACTCTTCCCATTAAAAGTCACAATGGCAGTAAATGCCTCGGCTATGCGGCCCAAAGTTGCCAGCATGGCCGGCTCCTCTGAGGGTTGCCGTAAAAACAGTTGCACAAGCCGAAAACCATTATCGTTCCAGATTCCTAATCCTACCAAGAATGCAAATGTTCCAGCCCCGCCCGCCAGGCCCGTTGTTTCAGTATCCAGGAAAAGCAATTGATCAATTTGAGCGGCCTTTTCAGGGGGCGTTTTTCCCCAGGCACGTAAAGGCTCAAGATTGAGAGGCGAATCAAAATGAACCAGCCCGTGCTGATAATGGATGTCAAAATCCTGCACAATTTGATAAACTGAACCCAAAGGCGTACCGATTTCCTCGCCTGCAACAACATCCTCAATCGAAAATCGGGTTTGCGAAACTCGAGGCTTTATATTTTGTGTGCCTAGTTGTACGCCAAGTGATTTCAGCTTATCGCTTAATGATTCCATTTTAGACAATCACACTCTGCTGGCCAAGTACAAGAATTTTTAATAGCGCCAGCGCTTCATTTTTTCCACCGGCACCATTTTCGCCGGCAGGGCCAACGCAGGATGGACAACCATCCTGGCAGGGACAATTCCTGACTAATTCCATTGCTTCAGCAAGCAAACGTTCATGAATGTGATAAAGCGATTCGCTGAGACCTATGCCAGCCGGTATGCGATCATAAAGCAGCACAGTCGGACGTCCATCTGTGAGCGGCGATTGAAAATCAGATATTGCACCGATATCTTCCATGTCGCACATCACAAATAATGGCGCAAGTTGATTCAGCACGTAACAAACGCCTGACAGACCGCTGCGCATTCGTACAACCAGTTCGGCTTTCCGGTGGCAATTTGGACAAAGCGTTATCAGATTATCAAGAGAATTAGCCAGTTCAAGTGACGTGAATGATCGCAGTGGCACTTTGTGGTGAACATGATGTGTCCGATCCACTTCCAAAGCGCCACACATCTGACAGGTAAATTGATCCCGCTGACGAACGATTTGGCGAATGGCTGGCCAATTGGGGCCGTAATAATTCGTATCGTTGGTCCAAAGCTGGTGCGTGCGCAGGAAATCAACCGTTTCATCATCAATTGAAAACCAGTAACCTGTGGTCCGTAGTTGAGTTGGTGGCAAGTCAAGCAACTCCTGGCCCAGGGTTTCACGGGTGATCCAATGAACCTTACGATAACCAACCACCTGTGTTGAGACCTTGATTTCTCCCCAAGTCTTTTCACTGTTCAGTACAATCTTTTTTTCAATCTCGGAGACTTTTTCAACCTCAGTCTGGCTTTTTGGTTCGGTATAGTATTCCTCGTTGGATGGTATTAGACTGGCTTCTCCTTGTTCCAAATCCAGCCGAGTAACCCGATAACTTTGGCCTTCATGGAGGTAAATAGCCCCAGGATGAACCATCCAAGGTGCAGACGCTTGATCTACTGTGCCCAGGATGTGTGCTTGCTCATCATCCTCAACGTGCAGCACGATAGTTTGAGCAGTAGCATTTCGCAACGACACAGTTTGGGCAGGATATTGATCGGATATCCAATAGTATCGATTAGCAGAAGAATTGAGCACGCCTGCCTGTGCCAATAGATCCAGAAACTCCTTGAGCGTATCCCAGGAAATGGCACCCAGCTTTTCTCCGGCTTTGAAAGGCAATTCAAACGATGCACAACGAATGTGTTGTAGAAGAATTAACGGATTATCAGGATTGATGAGTGCATTTTCAGGAGATCGATCGAGTATATATTCTGGATGGCGTACAAGGTATTGATCAATCGGTGCGGCGGAGGCAACCATGACACCAACTGAAGTGCCACGGCGCCGGCCAGCCCGGCCAATTTGCTGGCGCAGCGAAGTCAGCGTACCCGGATACCCGACAACGATGGATGCGTCCAGGCTGCCAATATCGATTCCCAACTCAAGTGCGCTGGTGGCAACCACTGTTCGAATCGAGCCGGATCGTAAACCGCGTTCAATAGCCCGACGCTCGCCCGGCAGGTAGCCGCTGCGATATCCATGAATGGCTTCGCTTTCGGCTGGATAGCGATCATGCAGCGCCCGCAAGACCATTTCGACCGATCGGCGGGCGCGTGCGAAGAGAATTCCTTGAACACGGTAAGCTAACAGGTCTCCGGCAAGTCGCACGCTTTCTGATGAAGCCGATCGTCTAAGCCCCAGTTCTGGATCAACAATAGGCGGGTTGTAAAGAAGAAAATTCCTCTGCCCGCTCGGTGAGCTGTCCTCATCGACAAGCTCACAGCTTTGTTCCACCAATCGCTCCGCAAGCTCACGAGGATTGGAAATCGTTGCAGAGGTGAGGATGAATTGCGGATATGCACCATAATGTCCGGCCACCCTTTTAAGGCGCCGGATGACATTGGCAACATGTGAGCCGAATACACCCCGGTAAACATGCAATTCGTCAAGGATTACAAACCGAAGGTTGCGAAAAAAATCAGCCCAGGCGGGGTGCTGGGGTAAAATTCCCATGTGTACCATGTCTGGATTTGAAAGGACAATCCTTGCGTTCGTCCGTATTACCCCCCGATGATTGCCGGGCGTATCACCGTCGTAAGCACCTATCGAAACCTTGCCACCAATATGATCGTCCAATTGAGCCAATGTTTCGCGTTGGTCATGTGCTAGCGCTTTGGTGGGAAAAAGGTAAAGCGCTCTGGCATTCGGCTCGCGCAGCAAGGTGTCAAAAACCGGCAGATTGTAACACAATGTTTTGCCAGAGGCGGTGCTGGTGGCAATTACAACACACCGGCCAGCTCGAATGTGATCAAATGCTTGCTGCTGATGGCGGTAAAGGCCCACATAACCGAGACTTTCCAATGCGGCTTGAAGTTCTGGAGCAATTCCTAACGGTATTGGTGAAAGCTGAGCTTCTCTTGGCGGAGTTACACTCCAATGGACAATATTATCCATCGTGTCTGAGTCATTACGCCAATGCGCCAGCATTTGGTCCAGGTTGGCTTGTGTGGAAGGATAAACAGACGACAGAAACATAGAACATTTTTACCGCAAATGGCATTGTAAAGCAAGTCTAAGCAATCTGTTGGGTTTCATCCGTTTACAAGTTTTCTTTTTTGAATATACTGGTTCTTATTCCAAATACATTTCTAAAACCGGAGCTTCCTCTATGAAGACAGGCAAATATCGCTGGTTCGTTGTAGGTGTCTTCTTTTTCTTCATGCTATTGCACCAGGCAGATAAATTGTTGGTCGGTCCATTGACAACGCCCATTATGGAAGAATTTGGTATCAACGAAACCCAGATGGGATTACTTTCCACTGGAGCAATCATCGTTGGCGCGGTGTTTTACCCATTGTGGGGCTATCTTTGCGACCGCTTCTCTCGTGCCAAATTGCTTTCACTGGCATCGTTTATCTGGGGTGCAACAACCTGGTTGAGCGCTATTGCGCCAACTTACCCATTGTTCATGGTAACGCGCGCCAGCACCGGCATCGATGATTCAAGCTATCCGGGATTATATTCGCTGATTGGCGATTACTTTCCCCCAAAGAACCGTGGAAAAGTGTATGGCGTGCTGCAAATTGCCATGCCGCTTGGATACATGATCGGCATGGTCATGGCTTTAGCACTTAGCGGTGCAATTGGATGGCGCTCCATCTTCTACATCACGGGTTCTTTAGGCATTTTGATGGCGATTGTGATCTTCTTCGGTGTCAAAGAGCCCAAACGCGGAACGTCAGAGCCCGAACTTGAGAATATCGAACAAACTGGAAAATACCGCTTCGAGTGGAAGATTGCCCGCGACCTGTTCAAGAAGAAGAGCCTGATTTTGCTCTTTATGCAAGGGTTCATCGGAGTTTTCCCGTGGCAGGTGATCACTTTCTGGTTCTTCCGTTACCTGGAAACCGAAAGGGCATTTTCCGGCAATGAAGTAATGATCACAATGGTCATCGCCATTATTCTTCTTGCGGCCGGGTATCCGCTGGGTGGGATTCTGGGCGACAAATTGTTTGCCAAAACAAAACGAGGCCGGTTGATCGTTTCGGCAATCGGTGTAATCACAGGAGCTATCTTGCTCTTTATAGCAATCAATATCCCTTACGATAACAAAATACTGTTTATCATCATGATGTCGTTGACAACGCTATTCATTCCATTCGCCTCACCAAATGTGTTGTCCACAGTGTATGACATCACTCTCCCTGAAGTGCGCTCAACAGCGAACTCGATTCAGTATTTTATTGAGCAAGGCGGATCTGCGATTGCCCCGACCCTGGCAGGCTTTATCGCAATGAAATCTTCCCTGGAGAGCTCAATTCTGCTGATTTGTGTAACTGCCTGGATACTGTGTTTCCTCTTCTTGCTAGGAGCAATATATTTGCTGCCGAAAGACATCGATACTTTGAGGGCGCAATTGAAGGATCGCGCAGTGATGGAACGTTCTGCAAGCAGCTCGGGGGTGGGTGATTAATGGTAATTTTCACGAATTTATTGACCCTCATTGGCCTGATCGTAATGGGCTGGTTGGTAGGATCGCTTCTCAATTTTCTTGCTGATATCCTCCCCGAGGAACCGCGAACATGGAGAGCACGCTGCCTGGCATGCCGTTCAGTACGCTCCTGGCTTGACTATGTCCTCCTAAGAGCGTGCCCTGTGTGCGGCAAGAAGCAATCCAGCCGAACAGTTGTCACACAGCTTCTGAGCGTTGTTGGCATTATTGCGCTGTGGGCATATCCACCCGACCGGTTTGGCTTTTGGGCCATTCTTCCATGCATGATCTATTTTGCGCTTGTGGCCATCATAGACATTGAACACCACCTCATTCTGCATATCGTAACCCTTGCCGGCGCGCTGCTGGTACTGCCAACCGGCATTCTGTGGAATGGGGCACTCTCTACGCTGATTGGCGGGGCGGCCGGCGCCTTGATCATGTTCATTCTCTTTTACCTCGGCGAACTCTTCCGGCGATGGATTTCGCGGGCAAGGCATGAGGAAGTTGTTGAGGAAGCATTGGGCTTTGGCGATGTAACCCTGAGCGCAGTTCTTGGCCTTTTGTTGGGATGGCCTAAAATTGCGTTTAATATCATCACTGCAATCGTACTGGCAGGGCTTGCCAGCGGTCTGTATCTACTTATCATGCTTCTTCGAAAGAAATATTTGCCATTCACAGCTATCCCTTACGGACCTTTCTTATTAATCGGTGCAGTGATTTTGATCTATCTGGCATAAGCTAACCAGGGGCTGTCCAAAAAGTAAACGGGCAGCCCTTCCCTTTTTTAAAGAACCATGATTCAATGGAGGAATGAGAAGAAAACCCGCAGCTCCCGTCTTCAAACCGTACGTGATGCACCAACAATATCTGCT
>Ga0208695_1000199_pt1 | contig 79547 bp, 73 predicted proteins | sample AD_UKC111_MetaG_FD_184449 | JGI IMG/M metagenome (GOLD analysis project Ga0208695, IMG submission 184449) | Active sludge microbial communities of municipal wastewater-treating anaerobic digesters from Hong Kong - AD_UKC111_MetaG (SPAdes)... | ecosystem: Engineered > Bioreactor > Anaerobic >... | reverse complement strand
TCTTGCTGAATTGCGCGGTGAGGTATCTGTGGCAGAACGTCGTGTGAAAGGTTTGACCTCAATGGTCAATAATCTGGAAGCTGAAAAGGCTGAAAAGGAGAAAGCAGTGGCAGAACTTCATCGGCAGCTGCGAAACCAGGAAGGCGATAGCGCTGAACTTACCGCTAGACTTCGAGACCTGCAGCATGAGCTCAGTGACCTTGACCTCAAACTGGCAGACAAAAAAGAGAAGCTCTCCGTGGCTGACCAGAAGTTGCGTGACTTGAATGAGGATCAATCCTACATTCAGCAACGTACAGATGACCTCAAAGAAGAGTCTGCCAAGTACTCTGAGGAAATCCGTCAGAATGTGGGCAGTTTCGTGAAGGATGCGATGCTGGAGAATCTGATTAACGACTTTCATACTCGCAGAGCATCGTTGTCAGATGAGGAACTCAAATTCCTCTCTGGTTCTCCCTTGATTGAATTTGCCGAGCATGGTTCTGAAATCCTGCATTGTGCCACTCTCCTCTTCTTGGGTTACCTTGATGGCGCAACCACCTTTGCTGAAGGTCATGGTGGCGGCGGTGGTGGCAGCGACCTCAAATGGGGCCGTGACGATGACGAAGACTCTCGTCAGTGGGCACGACGTTGTTTAAAGATGGCAAGCAAGATGATGCGTCCGGCTGGTGGAAAGAGCCGCAAACGCTGATTGTGCCATTCAGTACACTTGGGATAGGATTAATAGCAATTTCGATTTATGATAAAAAAGACATTATTCATACTGACACTTGGTTTCTCTTTTCAAGGGCAAATCAATGCGCGCGTGGTGTTGCCAACCGACAGCATCAAGCAAACGCACCTCCTTCATCAAGAGGAAATATTGAAACCGTTAGAGCCGACGTTTCTTTCTAACGAAGTGGCACATTTCAACTGGAAATCCAACTGGTTCTTCAATGTCTCAGGTGGCACTTCCGCTTTCGTCGGAAGTCCGCTGGGATGTGAAGACCTGTTTGGCAGGATGAAACCTGCAATGGTAATTTCAGCAGGTAAATGGTTCTCTCCAATGGTTGGTTCTCGTGTTTCGTTTCAAGGTTTCCAGTTTAAGGATAGCCAGTTGCAGACATGCGACTATCAATCCTTGCATGGAGATTTAATGTGGAACATCACGCATCACATCTATAACGCACGGGACCGCCCGAGGTTTGACCTCATACCCTATGTAGGGCTTGGGATTCTTCATAACGAATCGAACGGACATCATCCCTTCGCATTCTCTTACGGTGTGATTGGACAATACCGGCTGGCTAAAAAGATACACCTAACCATGGAACTTGGTGGCACCACTACATTCAAAGACTTCGACGGCCGCGGCGCTTCCCGGGAGTTAGGTGACCATCTTCTTGGCTTAACAGCTGGTATAACTTTCGACATAGGCAAAGCAGGATGGCAAAGGGTGATAGATGCCAAACCTTACATAGTACAAAACCAATGGCTGATTGACTACGCTAATGCGCTTCGTGAGAAGAATCATAGTCTCAGCAAGCAACACTCGCTCGATGCGAACGTGATTGTGCAAATGAAGAAAATCTTGGAGATTGAAGGCTTGCTTGGTGCTTATGGCGACAAGCTGAAAAGCGCTTCCTACGATGAAGAGAATGATGGCTATCCGAGAAATGACTACAGCGGTCTGAACTCACTTCGTGCCCGACTGGCCAATCGTGGTTGGAATGGTCAATCCACCACATCGAATGCCATTCAGCATGTGGACAGTCCTGCCGACAGCATTCCTGCAGGTGATTACCTTTCATTGATGGCTTCAGGAGGCAAGTGCATTGGTTCGCCCATCTACTTTTTCTTCAAGATTGACACTTCTGACCTGACAGAATCCTCGCAGCTGCTTAATCTCGATGAGTTAGCGCGAGTGTCTAAAGCATACCATCTGAGGGTGACTGTTACAGGTGCTGCCGATAGTGCAACCGGCACCGTACCTATCAACAATTCGCTCAGTGCTTCAAGAGCTGATTACATCTATAACGAGCTGGTAAAGCGAGGTGTAGATGGTAGTCGAATCAACAAAGTAAGCGAAGGTGGTATTGATGAATACAAGCCTACAGAGGCTAATCGTCAGACTAAAGTATGCTTATACTACTTGTAGTATTGACTACAAATAGTGAACACTTCATTCTAATGATTTTTAGGTGAAACAATCAAGAAGGGGCTGGCTCGTGATGAGTCGGCCCCTTATTTACAAATTACCAATACCTGTTTTTAAGATATTCTACCAAAGCAGAATATTCTTCCTTCGACGATAATGGCGCAAACAGTTCTGATGGATCAACAATGGAATATTTGCTTTGGTCATTCAACATGCTTCGCCATGTTTCTTCCATGCTTTGCCCAGACACTTTGTATTTGCAAGATAGAAGCGTCTTGTTGGCTGCTGGCACGATGTGAACGTGCCAGTAGTCATCAGCTTTGAGACATTCTGTATCTTTATGCTTTATGACCTGCTCTGCCCATAGTGTTTGCCTCATAAGTTGGTAAAATGGTTCTTGATAGTAAACGCTACCTTCATACAGTTCCAGACTTTTCAACTGTTTTGATTCCTGGATTAGTTGATTATATCGTCTTTGGCGTTCCTCTCCTTTTCGTTTCATTTCACCCTCTGTTGATTTGTCAAACGTAGGGTAAGATTCCGTGTACTTCCATTCAATAGGAATGAGAATAATCTTCCCTGACTGATTTTTCGCCATAATCAAGGCATCAACGGAGGTGCAATTTGCGCCACGAGTTGAACTTTTCTCATTCAAATGATCCGAATCGCTGACCACTTCAATGGAAATATAGGCAGGATGCTTGTCACAACTGATAGGAAGTACTTCTGTAAACTCATTTCGAATGCCATTTATCATAGATAGTACAGCTTGTGCATCGTTCATGATAGGGATCAAGTGATTGAGACATGCTATCTGCGATGATAATGTATGCCCAGATGGGCCATTTCCACGCCACCAATCAATGCCGTTCTCAGCAAAGTAAGCCTTTACATACTCTCGAATGGGGGCATATAAATTTGCTTCTGGGTCCTGTAGCACAAATGTACGTGGTTTACCCATAAAACGCCCGCCACCAGTCACACCATCAAATAAAGCCCGTTCCTTGATGAGTGCTTCTTGACGTGCATATTGTTGATTCTTATAGTTCATAATGCTTTTAATCTATATTTCAAATAAGTGAGACTTTAATTCGTTTGAGGGTAATCCTTCAAGTACTCAAGAAGAAGTGCACCTCCTTTTATTAAGTCATAATCGCTACGAACATCAATAAAAACAAATTTGTCACCATCTTTTGCTGGTGATAGATTGAAATATTGCTGATTGACATTCGTAAATGAACGTAGGGATTCTGTAACAGCTTCTCTGGAAGTCTTCTCACCATAATAGATTTGCCAACCGTGTCGGTCTCTGCCATTAAGCAAGTATATTCCATTGGGCAATTCTGGCGTCCACTCATTAATGCACAATTCTGTTGCTGTGTGAGCAAGAAGACTTTCAAAGAGATAAATTCCATTTTCTTCATTCCAATTTTGTGGAGCGGAATAGATAGCAACATTAAATGATTTCCAAGTTGTACGATTATTCCAAATAGACTCAATCCAAAGTTTGTTCCAACCTTTAGCCTTTGCCCTTAATGAATTGGGATATTTGAGAATATAATAGCGAGCATCATGAGGCGCTGAATAATTTTGCCATGTAGCTTCAATCTGTCCATTCATAACTGCATAAATATCTTTAGGCAAGACGTTATATAGCTTGTCTATCATGCTGGAGATACGTCTACAAGAAGTGTCGTTTGACAGTATTGCTCGCCAAGTATCATTTCGTCCCAAGATACGGTAATCTCTATCTTGGAGATAATAATCATACATGTCCATTGAGAGAAGATAACGAGCTAAGAAAGCATTGTCAATAACACCTTCCTCATGTTTCCGTTTTAATTCCATCCATTCGTTTTTGAAGAGGTATTCAAAAGTGCTTATCCGCTTCGTAAATTCGTCATCATCTTCTTCCGTCCACATCGATGGAGTACCTGAGAATTTCTCATTCCACAACGCATTCAAGAGGCAATAATAGTCTTTTGTGTAGAACAAATCCAGTTCCTCTGCCTTAAGTAAGAGCAGCTCTGTTTTATTTGTACCATGCTGAATAATCTGTATTTTTCTGATTTCGTGTGAATGTAAGCACGAGGTAACAATGCTGTCGTTTGCATATCTATCTACAAAGGAGTACAGATCAAGGTGAGATTCTCTATATCTACGCAAGAATAGAAGCAAATCCTCATCTTTCATTCGTTTTGCTCTCAGGCACATCATTACTAAATGATTCATTCTGTTCAACTCACTTGATTGAAATTTGGACATCAAGTATGAAACCTGCAGTAGGGCTTTGGGAGCTCTGAAGTAAAGCGTTTTATCCTTCGTCTTTGCAGGATTGAACAACTCCATTACCCTTTTAGGGTAGAACTCATACAAGCGAATTAATGCTTCAAAATAGAGACATACATCCTCATAACATAGTACTGATTCAGCTGCTGTTTCCCAATTGTCTGTAATTTGCTTGGCTGTTTTTAGCTCATATACAATGCGCAAAAAATTGCCCATAGCTATATCTACTGCACCTTTATCTAACTGACACTCCTTTGCTCGGCGATAGAGCCAATCTTCCCATGTGTTCCAAGTCCTACTTTTCTCTAAACTGTCATTGCCTGCGATAATATAGGGCTTGAGGCGTTCATGTTTTGCTAAAGGTTGTCCACAGCTATTCATTGTGATATAGATGTCTCGTCCTTGAACGGTTTGTTCAATATCGGTATAGTAGAAGGTAACATTCTGAATAACAGTTTCAAAGTCGAGTGTACGCTCATTCTTGCTAAATATACTCATCTGCACATAGCGGTCAATGATGTGGAGCGTTTCAATCATGTTCTCTACACTGGTATCATTATCCCACTTTTTCGCTGATAGATTTCGTATATCGTCAAATGAAGGACATGATTGAGACAGGAACAGGTCTTTCATGAACTGATCTGCAGACTTGCGCACACGATATGTGAATCGTAAATCCTTATCAGATGCAATCATTTCTTGAAATGCACCCCAATATTTGCCATTATTCCTAAGAGATAGATAAAAGGCCAATAATACCAATGTCGTTAATCGTTGCTGTCCATCAATAAGACAAAAGATACCTTCTTGTCCGCAAGCGTAGATGAAGCCGATATTGGTTTTTGAAGGGTTCCCATCATTAATAATCTGTAACAGTTTGTACACATTATCAGAGGTTACACTCCATACGTAATCTCTCTGCATCTCAGGGACGATGATGATGTGCTCCTGAAGTAGGTTCTTGATATTATATTCTTTGTTCATTGTTCTTCAATCCATTTTCTTGTTTCTTCAAACAGGCGATGAGTATTGTTTCTAAAGTCTTCAAAAGTCCATCGTGATAATCCTCCTTTATTAGTAGAACTCAGAAAGACTTTTAGCGTGTATGGGCGGATATATCTTCTGCGGTGTTTGCCATTTTGAAAATATGCCTCGATAACTTGTTCACGCTTCGACTCAAAAACGGAATTGCCATATCCACGGTTCAAGCCTTTCTCAAGAAGGACAAGATTGCCGGCACTATTGAGTCCGTATTTGTTGATGACAGACATCGCATCTTCCGCATTAGTGGCTGTTTCTAATGCACGAATATCTTCTCTCAATTGATTGTCATCCATACTAACGGCCAGATCTTTCATGGCATCAATATATAGCTGCCAACGTTCTCGGTCGTTTGAATCCTTTTCATTGGGAGTTTGACAGGCTATGTGTTCTACATCATCATTCATTCTAGTGAAATAGTCAACAGGAAGATATCCCACTTCAGGATGACGAGCACAAAGAAGAACATCTTGCAAAATGAGGATGTGGATGAGTACACCCATTCTACCATCATCATCAAAATGGCCAAGGTACCATGGGTGTCGCTCATTACCTAAGTCAGTAAGACTATAGTCTTCTCTAAACTCTGTTGTCAGACTTTTGCGAATAGCAGATTTGATTTGTAACAAGAACTTGTCTCGACCTGCTTTCCACCACTCATATATCTGGGAAAAACTATTTCCCTTGGTGTTGAATATCAGAAAACCGAGAAAATGGTATATTGTTCTATCTTTCATCCACACTTTAAGAGCGGAGAATAATAATCGTAATTCTTCTAATACCTTTCTGCAGTTGGCCTCTGAAAGCAACTTCTCAAAGAAAATATAGTTGTATTCCTCGTTCTCATTTCGATTAAGGACAAAGAATAGCTTATATATAAGGTCAATAGGATAACGTTTCTCGTCAAATGTGATTCTGGCATGATATGATCCAAGTTTATCTAGAGGGGTTTCAACTATCTTGTTTATCTCAACCAGTTTGGTAATGAATTTGCGGTTTTCTTCCTCTTTACACCACTTGTTCATTTCATCAAACTCTGCGCCTAATAGACGTTCTGTTTCCGTTTCAGTTTCGCATCGTGTGATAAAGATAGCCCGAAGAAGGTCTGACCCATCTAACTCAGACTTGACACCATTCAAATTTGCAAAGGTTTGTTCCTCTGTGGTTGCCTCATTCTCTACAATATTGACAATCAGTTTAACTTTATCAAGAAATAAATCCAATGATAGCTGATTCGTTTCAAACCACTCGTGGATTGTTTGTACGGCTTCAGAAATGTATTCTTCGTCCAAACTGTCAGCTTCGCTCAACTCGTGATTGGAAACGAGGTTGTTGATAAATGCTTCTGTCTTTTCTCTTGTAGGGAATTTGATACGACTCTTCATCTTCACTTTCAGTTGAGATAGAATAAGAGTGAGGGTTATCAAGCGTTGTTGGCCATCAACCACACGTAATCCTTCCTCTGAATCACAAAGTGTGATATTTTGGAGGCAGAAATATTGATCACCATTCTGACATATCATTAACTTGCTCTCAATGCTATTAAGCAAGTGACGAACATGCTCTTTTGTCCACTTATAGCCACGTTGATATGCTGGAATAATGAAAGTCAACTCGTCTTGTAGGAAGATTTGCCTAAGGGATTGTACTAAATCGGGGTTCTTCATAATTTGCTTGATTAGATATTATTTGAATCACATAATTCTTTGAGATACAGTCGTGCGCACATTTCGGCATCATCCCCAGCACGATGGTGCGTACCTTCAGGAATGCCCAGTTGCTCGCAGAGGTAGCCGAGCGTATTGCACCCGAAGTCATACACTTGTCTTGCTGTTTTCAACGAGCATTGCCAGTTTATTTCCGGCAAATGCAAGCGGTAGAGCTTGGCTGAATGTTCAAGACAGCTACGATCGAAGGGGGCGTTGTGCGCCACGAAGGTATCAAACTCATCAAGGTACAAGCGCTCTATCTCTTCCCATACTTCTGGGAAAGAAGGAGCGCTTTCCGTGTCTTCTGGACGAATGCCGTGACATTGCATATTCCAGTAGCTATAGAGATTCTCTTCTGGCTGCACCAACCATGAGCGCGTTTCTACTACTTCACCATTGCGAACCACACAGATACCCACCTCACAGATGGAGGCACGTTTGGGTGTAGCTGTTTCAAAATCGATGGCTATAAAATTTAATCCGTCTTTCATTGTTCTTCCTCTTTATAGTACGACATTAGGTTCTTTGCAAAGTTGCGCATTTCATTGCGTACCGATGCTGGTTCAAGTACTTCGATTTGGTCGGCTTGTGCCAACAAAGACTGATAAAAGTCGAAGGTTGGGCGCACGGTCAACTCAAAATAGATTGCTTCATCGTCTTTCAGCTCTACCAATTCACGTTGTGATTCATGTATTGGCAGTGTACGAAGATAATCAGGACCACCATAATAGGCTTTCAGCACAACTCTTACCGGCTCCTCGTTGGTACGGATTATTCCACAGCATCCGCGATAATATTCGTCGATGTCGAAATCTTCTTTCATGAGGAAGGTGGAACCTGTCGGATGACAGTCAAGAATGCGGTCGAGAGCATAGACCAAGAATACATCTTCTGGGCGGTCGCCGCCATCTGCTTTATTCTTTTGTTGGTTCCGATTGGAATAATACGGACTGCGGGCTAACACATACCACCGACGCTTGACCACTTTGAGGTAGTAAGGCTCTATGTCGAAATGCCAAGGTTCGGGTTTCCCAAAGCCGTGATGTGTGACGTTGAGCACCTGATTGTTGCGCATGGCATCGGTGATGACGTTAAGCCATTTATGACCAGAAGGTACATTCTCGAAAATGATGCGTCCTTTCAGTTTCCTATCTGCTTGAATCTGGTTCATGGCCGTATAGGAGTCAATGAGCCAAATGCGAAGATTGTCTTTCTCCAAATCCTCAGGATGGTCGATGTAATACTTATAACCACCCTTAATGTCACAAGCAATCTCCACCTCAAAGATGTCAAAGATGGCTTTGCGATGGTTATGGAAAGTGCGGAGGGCGAGATCATCATCGTCCCCATAGCTCAATCCACTTCTATGCCAGAGGTCATTCACCTCCTCATAGGTCAGTCGGCCATATCGCCTGAATTGTCCTATCAGCCATACGTAACGGCCAAAGATATTTGCTGCCATACGCTATTGATTTTCTGAAGTTCTATTATGCGCCTTTATATTTTGAAGAAAAGCCTGACGTTGCAAGGGATTTTGGCTAAAAAGTTGGTGCCCATTGAGATCTTCTATGAATTGAATGATGGCATTCGCATCAGTGAAATAGTCTAAGCTCTTAACGCCAATCCAAAAACTACTGTTAGCATTGCGCTCAAACCCCAACTCACCTAAAACAAGATAGTCCAACCACTCTTTGTCTTCGTAGTTGTCTTTACAATAACTAAAACCTTTCGGCGTTTCCATATGCCTAATACCGATATAACCCTCGCCTATAGCTGTGACCGTACATTGTAAGCCGCAAGGCATACAGAATCTAATGGTCTTGAAATCCTTGGGGTTATATTGAAAGGCATCAAGTCCATGTGATGGGTAACATTCACTTAAATCATGGATTAAACTCAGTCGTTCTTCTTTTGACAGTTTCAATTTTGGTAAAGGAACGCCATTATTGATTTGTTCATCAGTCAAAGGGGACGCCTTAAATTTACTTCTGATATAGATAGATGTATTGTTATTGCATCCATTACCGCAGAGGTACTGGGGATGATAGAAACTATTTTCTTCAAAATTTACATTCAAATAAGCCGGTCTCTTTTCACTGTTGATTACCGATTTGAAATAGCGAATAGCGCTATCCCTAAACCTATCAGTAAAAGCCAAATCCCCAAAACCAAGATAAACGGGAGCTTGTAATTTCTCGATGTCATAATTTAGAAGATCTTGTGGCGTATGGAAGTTTGCAGGAAGGCCTGCATTCTTCATTTTCTGTTCTGCACGTTGCTCATTAGGATCCATAATGTAGAACAAATTAAATATTTGGATAACTCCATTAAGTTTGTTCACATTGTTATAACCATAATAAGATGCAAATAATACGGCAACCTTACGCATGGTGTCGTCAGTAGTAAACTCATACCAAGGGTCTTTGGTATCATCAAACATTGATAAAGAAGACAAATGTAATTTATCCTCAATTTCTTTTGAGCCCTTTGGTTTTGATGAACCAGGATTCTTCATCACAACAGATCCGATAATTTCAAATGAATTACCGAACTGAAGCAATGTCCGCCAACGCAAACCTTCATTGTCGCTCAGCTTATAATAGTGTGTATATACTTTCATATAGTCATAAGTTATGATTACCACCTGCTTACAAAGGTATATAATATCCTATGAAAAATCGTGGCATAGGGTGAAAGCTTTATTTTATACGCTGATTTTTAACGTAATTGCCGAATTTCAGTTGATAATATCCACTCTTTTTACAGTGAATACCCGTATGAGGCTATTGTGAGTCATAGTCTATATCCTTCCATCGTTTTCCTGTCTGGTCAGTAATATGCTGCACTTTAATGCTTGCTTCTACCCAAAAGTCGTTTATGCGTAGCATATCTGGAATGGAGAAAGAATGATGGCATACTAACGAATGAACAGCATGGCACATGCAGATATGTTCTAACTTGGGATGGCACAACCAACCTTCTGCCCATGTCGTGCCATCCTCCATGTCGTTGATACATACCAATTGCCTGTCACTCATGTCTGGCGTATTTTCTGAATTGTGCTGGATAGAGCACATTTCAATATTTTCCCCAAAGGAACCATTATAATATTCTTCATATTCACAGATGAGAGCAGCCATGTATGCGAAATCAGAACCATAATAGTCATCTTCCTCCAGTCTCAATGTGTCGTGCTGGTTGCTATTATCCTTGTCATACTCGGGATGGCAGGAGAGGGTTCCCTCTACCTCATAGTCATCTTCCCAAGAATAATCGGCATTCCTGAGTGTATTTCTGTATAGTAAGCATGTACGTGCATACATCTGGTTCGTAAGTTCCAACAATAAGGCGTTCAGCTTCTCAAAGCGGTAAACTTCGCTATCTGTCGCATCAAACATCTTGTTAAGTATCAATAGACGAAGCTCAATGAGTGATTCAACTCTTTCGAACTTCTCATAGTTATGTGCCCTAGAACTATAGAAAAGATAAGGGTCATCACCCACGAGTTCCTTGATGAGGATTTCAACAGAGAGAAGATGTCTCCTTAGTTCCGAATTATCTGTAATCTCGTTGATTCGCTCAATTGCGTTTCGTTCGTAATAGTTCATTTCTGCTCGCTTTTGTTGTTCTTATAATTGAACACCCATACAGGTATTCCTTTTTCTTGTGAAATCTCAATCATGTGCTTTGTCCCATGTGACTCTCCATCCCAAAAAGCGACCAAGGCATCAGCTATAGACAGCATATCTTCATTGCGAAGAAATCCTGCTCTACGTCGGTCATAATACCAACATGCTGGCATCATGATTTTGGGCAAATGATTCTCATCTGCATATTTTATGGCAAGTGTATCAGCTCCATCGGCCATTCCCGAAATAATCTTCACAATATTGCCTGCGAAGAATTTGTTGTTATTGAATAGCTCAAACAGTTTCTGACGCATCATTTTGTAGTCATTAAAATCTCTGCCGCCGGCAACAATTACTTTTGGTGCGTCATGATAACCTTTTTCTTCAAGCTGTTCTTCCAAAGATCTTACGCGAATTAATATTTCGTCTAACTTGCACATGATATATACTGGATTCTACTTGTCTTTTATACTTAGTCACTCTCTATTCCCACCAATATCTCGTCTTATACAGCCGGATTAGGTGGTAAAGATGCTCCATCTTGCGAACATAGATTTCTTTTCCATGAAAGGTTTTCATGCAATGGCCGTCTTTCTTGGTATATTTCTCTATCTTGAATTGCTCAATGGTATTGGTATCTACCAAACCGTGAAGATTACGAAGATTCATCTGCTTGATTTGCTCCTTGGTTATCTTTTTATATTCGAGAATATAATCAAGTAGATTGATACACAGCACTAACCATTTTTTGCCGACATACTCTCCACTTGCATCTGCGACTCTCGAATGAGAAAGATAAGCTTCCATACAAACTAACTTCTTGCGTTCCAGCTTATAAAGGAAATGCCAGTCATACTGCGGGTCGCTCTTCGCCATGCTTGCTAATTCCTTAACAAGCGGAGTAAGATGCTCTTCCTCCCAAACTGCGAATTCTTGCAAGTGACGGTATTCAGCGCGATAATATTGAGCAAGGCCTTTTTGATCATCTTCGTCAGCAAGCCTCTTTGTCTTATGCTCAAAGTCAAGTCCTTCGCCTACATACCTGTATTTGTTGAAATCCAGTTCTACGGCCAACCATTCTTCAAAATCTTCTGGAGCTACATTGTATAAACGTTTTCTATGAAGCTTTTTGCGACGTTCCTTGGGGATGTCCTCGTACTTAACCTTTGGCAAGGGGTTGTCGTCCTTGCCAAAGGTGCCTTGATAAACTAATTGTTTGGGTTCTAAAGCCATTGTATTTATTTTAATGCTAAGTTTGTTGCTAAGATGCGCACTATGATAGTGTCACCTTTCACATTTTCATTATCCACGACCATGTCTGTAATGAGGTGGACCTCTTTCTCAAACATGTCCATAAAAGTATGTACGTCTTCTAGCTCTTCAGCCAACAGAGGTTTCTCACTATTATATTCAATATGAAGCAATAATTTATCAGCACTGAATAGGTTGAACCCTTTGGCTATTCCGCAGCACTGAATTACAGCATCTTCCAGTGCATTGGATAAACGCCCGGAACCATTGCCCATGCCTCAACTAATATGTAGTTGGTAGCGCCATTCAGAATGACTTTCACGTCGTTGATATCACACGCCAGCAAGTGAACATTATGGAGTAGTCCCAATTCATTCGCGACTTCCTTGATGTTTTCCTCGATTGGCGTGTGATTACAAAATAGATTCTTCATCTTATGCAATTACTTCTAACTTCAAATCCTTTTCGCGTTGTTCAACGAGAGCAGTCCAAAGGCGAGAGTCCTAAAGCTTGCTGGATGGTATCTTATCCGCATATCGCTCCAAGAAGTCAAAAGTATATAGTTCTTCCTCGCGCCAACGGTTGATGAGTTCAGACCAATCCCATAGGTCGATGAATCTATCAATCTGCTGATAGTTCAATTTGAGTTCACTGTTTCCAGATAACACAGACCAATCCCAATAGGCCTTATATTGTTCAAGAGTCTCTTCTGTAAGGATGGTTTCACATCCGGTATTGGAGAGTTCCTTCCAGTCTATGAACTTTCTGAACTTCTCCAGCATAGCAGGTGTCTAGACGATGTTACGGTTCTTGGAAATCTCTTTCCAATCCACTTTAGTTTTGTGCTTTTCGAGCATCTGCTCCGTCCATTGAAAATCTCCTGAAAGTTCTTTCCAGGCTGAATCATTGAGGATTTTCTCCATGAATTCATTTGACTACTTCTTCATACGATTATCTGTTTTAAGTTCATACTATCCCCGTTTGCGGCAAATCCAGCTTCTACCATCGTTAGTTGAGTAGAACAACCCCTTATCGGTTGTTCCGAGGATTTCCTTACCAGCATCCATCAAGTCGCTGAATGCGCCAGTGCTCGATGAACCGCTATAGCGAGCAATCCATGAACGGCCTTGGTTGGTTGAGTACTCGATTTTCTTGCTGTCTTTGGGTGAGATACGAAGCATCTCTTTCCCACGATTGATCATAATAGGCATGATGTTGCGATTTAATTGTTGTTTGTCACTATTGACACTGCAAAGGTATAGGTGTTGCTATGCCAAAATGAAGCAGAGGTTTTGAAAAATGCACTTGGTTCCCATTTTTAGCGAGAAAAAGTTCTGTTTTAGAGGCTTATTTCGTTTGTCGTCCACCATCTACCGGTCCTCATTTTCCGTTGCAAAGTTACGGTGCCCGAATGAAGTCCAAGTATCGCAGCGCTACTCAACCCAAATTGGAATGGAAGCCTTCCGCAAATCAAAGATTTGGGTATTCCATCACAATTCTGGTTGAGTTCCTTGTCTTCTCATTCTTTTCGCCCCGTCTGATATGCACGTAAAATCAATCCCCGATAGCGGAGCCGAAAAAGGCTTCAAAATAAGGGAAGGAATAAGTTTAAGTTTAACTCAAAAAGATACGATTATGCACAGCAAGATTTTCCAAATCACCACAGTGAAGGTAACGGACGAAGGACGTTTGACAGAAGACACGCTCACACAAGGCGATGGTAACTTCTATGATTATTGCATGGAGATTGAACCTGAAATCAGGAAACAATGCATCGACATTCTGGTGAATAAGATACTCCCCAGCGGCATGTTCGAACTCATAGACGAAGACACTCTTCTCTACAAAGGTGGAGCCGAGCAGTGGAAGAAAGAGTTTGTGGCCTACATCCAAGCAAAGGCCGGCGAACTGAACACTGAGAACGTACAAGATTGGATTGGCCCCGTTTATCAACTTGAGAAGGCGCTGAAGAACCCGCTTGAAACCTCCTTTCAATTCTACATGGATGAAGAGGGCTACACACGGAGTGCCGAAGAGTCCTACGAGTTCATGCGTAGAATATGTGAAATGGAGCCAGGCACAACGCTCTACATCGGTGGCGTGATTGACTATCACTTTTGAATTTAAGGTAACGGAGGGACTAACCATCCCTCCACAATATGTTAAGGTATGGACAATAGATTGATTACAGGTCAGTTGGCAGAACAATTAGCCAAATATCCGCTTTACTCACAAGATGGGCTTGGTAAAGCAGCCATGTGCATCGGCATTTTAGAACTAGCCAACATCAAATGGTATGTGTTAGAAGGGCAACAAGAGGGAAACGATTACACGCTCTTCACGATTGTAGCTGGACTAGCCGAAACAGAATACGGCTACACTTCAGCCAATGAGCTTGCAAGCATCCAAGTAGATGGCTCTAAATATGGATTGGGAACGTTACAGGTTCAGCAACAGATAGGTTTCAAACCCATAGCACTTAGCTCTATCTCAGACAGCAGAGTTAAGCAATTCCTTTCGAGGTTTGAAGATTAGAAATAAGGTGAGCAATCACCACAACTGAGAGTTTCAAGGCAGGTTCAAGAGGTCTTGAGGCTCTCTTCTTTTTTGTACGGCAATCAGAATAACTTGTTTTCGTCGCCGTGTGATTTCCGCCAAGCATCATACTCTGAATAGCTTGCCCCCGAACTCCAAAAGCCTGACTTTCGTCTTCTTCTTTTGGGCTTACTTGAGCTGCCGTTAAACAGCTTGGAAAGCAAGTAGCCTCCCAATAAAACCAATATTATTTCCATGACTATAAGTTGTTTATACGTACATAAAGGTACTAAAAATCATCGAGAAAAACGAAGAAACTCGCCACAAAGTGAGTGTCAATGCGTATAAAAATGAGGTTCCAAGGCAAGCTTTGTTGCTCACCTTGGAACCACCGTTGTTAGCGATGCCATGCGCTTCGAGCGACCACTTCTTCAAGCTCAGGCTTAGGGACCTCCTGCTGTGGCTTTTCTACTTTTGCTTCGGCATCCATCGATACGCTTTTATCATTGGTCTGGCTTTGTTTGGCCTCCAGTTCCAATGCCACCTCGTCAATACGTTGGGTAATGACCGATGTAGCACGTTTCACATCCATGAGGGTTGTCTTTATAAAGCTGGGCGACTCCTTCAGACTGTCAAGCCACGACTTCAAGTAAGCGGCGCTGTCATCCTTCAGATTCTTGGTCATGCCATAACGCTGAGCAACCAAAGCACTTCCCAACTCAGCCACCAATTCCTCTTTGGCGTATTCAGCTGAACCGAAACCACTCTCAGGGTTGAAGCGATTGAACATCTCTGCAGTACCTGTTGAGTGGGTCATTTCATGAAAGGCTGTGCCGTAAAACGACTCGCCATCCTTGAATTGCGACTTTTCAGGCAGCGTAATCTGATTCTTGGAAATAGAGAAGTAAGCGTTGTCCTGGTGCACCAAGTTGATGGGGCAAATCCACTTATTCTCGGCAATCATGGCATCCATGGCCGGGAACTTGAAGCTTTCACCTTCTCCGGAGAATGGTCTCTGCAATTTGTTCTCTGCTTCCAACTTGGCATACAAGTCAGGACGGGCCTCCTTCAAGTTGGTTTGATCGACATTGAAGACTTGGTACACGTTAAGCTTCGGATATACGTTGTACTGGGACTTTTCGTCATTGCTGAGTCTTTTATATTCCTCGTAGTTAATCTTCTCCTTGGTGTCTTTGTCCATCACGGTAAAGGTGGTTAACATGACCGGAAAACTCCTCTCACCTTTGTTGATGCTTACTCTGGGGAGAGGTTGACCATCAGTATCGGTGATAGGCTTCTTTGCACCTTGCTTATCGGTTGTATAGTTCAAGCCCACAGCACGATTGAAAGTACAGAACACAGGTAACTTGTAATTTTGCTTCTCGCACAGCATCATCAAGAGCAGGGCATTCATGCCGTTGTACTCTCGACCTGATAGATTGCGTGGCCAGCGAAGCGAACCTTCAGTAAACCATGGCTGCTTCCAGCCATCGCTATTCTTCAGAGACTCGATTTTCTCTATCATGAGCTCCGCAAACTTGTCCAACGCCTTGTCCTCGGCACTTACGCCATCGGACTGATATTTCTTATAATCTGCCATACGCTTTCAGTTTAGAACGGACAATAAGGTTGCTTATCCCACTTGGCCAACTCTGACAAACGACAGCCGATGTTCAGTCTGTCATTGTACACTGACAAATCAAGTTGTCCTTTGGCCTCAATGTTCGCTTTCTCTTGCAACCAATCTTCTCGATCGGGAGAGAAACGGACGAAGCGCACCCAAGTAAAGGCAAACTCTTCGCCCACCTTTTCGGCACTGAAAGCAGAGAACGCAAGATAGGTATTGCCCTTCTTGTCTTGCTTCATCTCAATGGTTTTTCCAAGTTTGCCACGGAAGTGCATGTCGCCTTGAATCGAATCAGACTTCTCTGCACTTACCTGTGTGATGGACGCTGCATTCAAGTTGAGATAAAGGGCTTCACCTCTTTTCTTGAAAGTCAAAACGCCTGCAACTTCAACACGAGTACCAATGGCCAACCCACTGGTGTCTGCATTCAATCCACCATCTTGGATAACACTTACTTCAGCCATTTTACTGGCTGCATTCTTCACTGGGATTTGCACGCTTACACCAAAAGTGGTGAACTGCTTACCCTCTCTTCCTGCACGTACTACCGGGATTCTACCGATAGTGCCGCATACTGTTACATTACACTTAATCATCTGATTATGATTTGTTTTTTAATACTATGCCATCTGACCAAAGAGTGTAGTATCGTAGTAATGTAGTAGTTACTTTAATTAGTGGTTACTCAAAATAGTGAAGACGTCTATTAGTCGTAACTACAACGAGTACGTACTAATTCTATACCAAGCCAAGTCCCAACAACTAAGTTGAAAATGGCGTACCCAATAGCTGCATATACACCTAACCATAGATAGATGCCGTAGCAAACAGCCGCCAACAAGCCTAATGCAAAGAGCATGGCAAGAGTGACGCTGAGTAGTAGAGTCAGCTTCCTCATTTCCGCTGTAGGTTTTGTGCCTGGCCTTCTTGCTCGGCCATGCCTTGTTCGTAGTTTTGAGAAGCCTGCTGAGAGAGTACGATAGTGTTGACTATGCCGGCCACTCTCATCTCTTTTGCCTCGTTTGAAAGCGAGCTATTGCCAAGTACCTGAGAGAGTCTGGCCATTTCAGCTGAACTCAGTTCGTGGGCTACATTGATGGTGCCATTGTCTGCATGAAGCACTGCTTTGCCATTTTCTCCGATAGTCAAGTGACACTCCTTCATGGCAGGTACGAGCGACTTCAAATCAATCTGACGGTTAGAAACCGACTCTGAGATTTGTGCTTTCTGCTCTTCTTCGTTTTGGTTGTCGATTTGAACAGCCAACATGAGCAAACCGCTATACATGGCTGTTGCCATACTCATCACGGGGTCGTTACCAGATAGGCCAACACTACTATCCTCCGACGAAAGGAGTTTCTTCATCCATTCATCGGGCGAGAGACTTGTGTCAATGGCTGGACTGGAGCTTGATTTATACTTTGCCAAGAGGTCGTTGCCGTTATGTAGTGCCTGCTGGGAGAGATTGCCTTTTTGAGCTATCTCAGCCAAATAGCTTGCAGGATCTACGTCACGGCTGGTGCCATCTGCAGCAATGTTCTTCACGCTAAAATGAAGGTGTTCGCCCGTCGTTCGAGTGCCAGTATTGCCTGTAACGCCCAACTTCTGTCCAGAGGAAACCACATCGCCCACCTTCACGCCAATAATACTTAGGTGCATATAGCTTACCTGCACCTTGGTGTTATCGGGACGACTGTATTCCACAGTAACGCTTTTGCCACCACCTGTTTGGGTGCTATGGTTGACGGCAACCACCTTACCATTACTCTCCGTGGCCAAGATGTCGTCTTGCTTTGCGCGAATGTCGATTCCCTTGTGCATCTGCTGCTTTCCGCTGCCCATAGGGTCATTTCGCATCCCAAATGGCGAGGTGACGAAAAGGAACGCTTCACGTTTTAAGGGAAATGAGTATTCTCCTGTTGGCACCATTGTTTGAGTTGAGGGAGAATCTACTGCTGCTGGCGCTGACGTTTGCCGCGCATTCTGCTCTACGCCAAACTGCTTGCCTTGGCTGCGCATTTCGTTCATAACCATCTGGTCGTACTTCTGCAGCCCATTTCTTTCGATGATTGATTGCAGACTGGAAGCATAACCGCCACCTGTAGCATAACCTGCTCGTTCAATACCCTTAGTCCAACCTTTATAGTCGTCGGGAGAAAGACTGAAACATTGGCTATAGCGTTTATTGTTCTTCAGGAACTGCGAGTGATGCTCATAGGAATCGCTCACGGTGTCATACTTGCAGAACTTCTCATTAGGGCGATCGTCCGTATAGAGGGCGTACTTGCCACCACTGTTCAACCAGGAGGAAGTAGCTTTGATGCCAAAGTGGTTGTTCTCATTCTGAGCCAACTGACTTTGCCCATTACTACTCTCCAGTATTCCTTGTGCCAGTATGACGGAAGCAGGAATGCCATAGCGCTTCATTTGCTCCATGGCTGCTTCCGCATACTTCTCGGCGTATGCTTGATTCTTGCTCATACTTATCGTTTCATGTGAGACTGTTGAGATTCTTGTTCACGCTGCGCACTCTGGCTTTCTTGCCTTGGAGCCAGTTGGTCACAGATGGCCACTCGCTCACCGGCACGGATAAGTTTTGGCAGGTAACTGTCGAGTGCATGATACGGGAAACCAGCCATTGCAAGCGGCTTGCCTTCCGGGTTCTTGGACTTGCTGCTTCTTGTGAGGGTAATGCCCAAAACCTTTGAAGCCTTCTCTGCGTCCTGCATATAGGTTTCATAGAAGTCGCCACAACGGAAAAGCAAGATGGCATCGGGATGCTTCTTCTTCAGGTCGAGGTACTGCTTGAGTATGGGTGAAGGTTCAGTCATGGTTGCCTCACGAGGCTTCTCTTCCTCTTCAGCTTTGACATCTGTTTTGGTCTCTTCGCTCTGTTTGACCACAGCGGTTTCACCCTGTTTCTGCTCAGTTTCCTTATCCTGCTTCTCATTGGCATTCTCTTCCAGCGATTGTCCTTTTTTCAATACATCGGCAAAGAGCGTAGCAGCTAAATGGGTTTTGTAGTCGTTCTTGTCTTCTGCCAGCCACATGCGTTGCCATTGACTGGGCGATACGGCACGAGGTTTCAAGTCGGGAGCACCATCGATGGTAGCAGCACAAAGAATGACATCTTCTTTGGTCTTGAACACATTGACCTTCTGAATACGGTTGATGTCCAAGTCCTGCGTTTGATGGCCGAACAAGTCCACTTTCAGGTCGGGCTTCATGGCGGCCATGGCGTAATACTTCTGTGCCAGTTCCACACGGAGACTATCCAAGGTATCTTGTGCCTGCTTCAACGTAGAGAAGAAGCGGTTCAGGTCTGCCTTATCAGGATAGATGGAGAAAGCCTGTTGACCTTCGGGCTTGATGTACATGGCCCAGCGCTTGTTGTCGTCTTGCAACATCTGAATGCGATCGAAGCCTACTTGCTTGGACTGCGCCACAGCCTCTGTCACATCGAGTTTGCTCACATCTTCCAATTCCCAGTTTCTGAGTCGGGCCACCGTGATGCCTTTTCCTGCAAAATAACTGTCATCTGGACGATAACCTAAAGCGCCATCAGGATTGTAGAAGTTTACCGTCTCAAAGCCTGCCTGTTCCAAGGCACGTTTGATGCGGTCTTTCGACATGCCCGGCACTTCATTGTTGACTTCCAATGAAGCGCCTGCAGGCAGAATTACATCGGCAGTTTTATGTTCCTCATCACGCACCAGCACCACCATGCGGTTTTCCTTGTTGGGATGCTGCTTGATTTCGTCAGCCACAAAGTAATGCTTGGGCATCTGCTCCTGCATCTTTGTGGTCTGTGCTTGGTTGCGCATTGAGGAATACTCCACCTTCTGTCCCAGTTCAACACGCTTGATAACCTCCAGCGCATTGTTCACATCGCTTTCAAGGGCATCAATCAAGCAGGGATTCTCTTTCAACTCTCGGTTCCAGAAATCTACCATGGGCATACTCTCTTTGCTGAGTTTGCCAGGTAGTCCCAGTTCCATCATCTTAATAGCCGAAGCCACTTCCACTACCAACCGCTCCTGTTTAATGGCATCCTCCGATGGTGCCACGCCATTCTTCATCACCATGCCCTCACGTGCCAAGCGCTGCTGGTGACCGGTGGTGCTTACCACCTGTCGGAGCATCTCCTGTACGTAGTCGTTGTAATGGGCATAGTTGTTTTGCGGAGGCATGTAGATGGCATCTTTTTGCGAATCATAATGGGCTACGCCACTACCATCGGCACGAACGGCTACCAAGTTTTCACGCATCTTCTGCATGAACTCATTGACATGCCCACGGAGCTTTTTGTCGTCTTCGGGAGTCAGGGCCTTAATCTGTTCGCCACCATCCTTGGCCAACACGGCTTCATACATTTTAGGGTCTGCCATGGGCAACAAAGTTTGGTCGATATTGAAGAGCACACGGATTTCTCGGTTGTGCACACCTTTGTATTGCTTCTGTTCTTCTTTGGGCAGGGTGAGATAATCCTTACGAGCAATGATGTCTTCGGGATTATGGCGGTTGACGTACTTGTTCCAGTTGTACCAATTGAAGGGTACGCCTTTCTCGTGTTCCCTTACACTCTCGCCACGGTTCTTCGCATCGTTGTAGAGGGTGTAAAGGTTGGTCTTATAGCCGTTCCGGTCGGCGTTCAAGCCCATTACAAGCGCATTGAATGGGCTCACCGAAACGCCTTTGGGATAGAACTTCGGCATACTCTTTCCTGCGGCATTGAGCCAATAGCCTTTGCTATCTGCAGCATCACCGAGCGCACTGGTGATCAACTCTACCTGACGCTCTGCTGCGTTCTTTTCTTGTAAACTCTTTTCTTTCATATTGCGTGTATTTAGTTATTGCTATTGAATACCTCTCGTGCGATGAACGGCTTCGTTTTCAGCTTCTCCGTAGTTGCGTTCCACCATCTGTCTCATCTGGTCGTTCTTTGCCAACACAGCATTGGCCAAGGTGTTCAGAGGCAAAGCGCCCGCTTGATAGGCATTCACCACGTTCTCGGAGAGTTGTATTGTGCAAGGCACACGGTCTATCGTGGCGATGAGACTGTGACCTTGCAACACGGGGTTCATGATACGCGCATTGAGCGATTCATCGGGATAGACTTTGTATTGGGTATTTCCCACTCGTTGTACGGTGGAAGTCGTTCCCAAGGCATCAGCCTTTTTGTTGTCCAAAGCTTCATGTCCGGCTTTGTTCAACAGATTGGCACCGCCCATACCGATGAGTGTCCATTTCAAGATGGGGTTCTTAACGAACATGCCTAATAGTATGGAGGCAATTGGCATGATGTTGTCTCGAAGTCCCAAGGACTTGGTCTTCCCCGTGAAGATGCCGACCAACACGTCGGGCAGCATAGCGAGCACATAGCCCATATTCTTGGTGATGTCACCAAAACCATTGAGGCCGACGTTGGCCAACAATCCGTCCCAGCCACTGGTATTGGTTTGTTCTGGATTGGTTTGTTCTGCAGGTGACGCTTGCTGTTCTTGCGGCGTTGTGTCCTGCTGTGAAGCAGAAGCAGCTACTTCTTGCTTGGGCGCTTCTTTTGCTTTGGCAGCCTGCGCCTCTTTGCGTTGTGCTTCACCTTTCAGATAAGCTTCTTCCTGCCCTGGGGCTACAATAAGAGGTACATTCTTATACTTCTCGTCGCGTTTCCCGGTGGGGATGGTCGGTAAGTTATTCAAGAAGGGCGAAGTGGGTGGCGTAAATGATTGTTCGTTCCATGCCATAAGTTTGAAATTGGGGTTAGGGATAAATAGCTTATTCGTCAGTCGGCTGTTGATGGACTTCACGGTCGTGCTGTCAGAGGCATTGAGCGTATTAGCCTGCTTTCTGAATCCAGCTATCACGTCTTGATTACTGCCAAACACGCCTTTGCTAAGGCCGGCCTGCATAGCCTTGGATTTCTGCTCTTGGGGAGTCGCTGTTTTCTGCTTACCGCTCAAGTAGGCAAAAGCCAAATCGCTCCCCACAAAAGTGGCGAAGCTTTTCCATGTGCCGACACCACCTAAAGCCACAGCGTCAGCCACTGCTCCAATGGCTTTGCCAGCCACCTTTTCCTTGCCACTTGGACGATAGGCGCGTTCGCCTCGGGCTTCTATCTCATGGGCAAGCGGCGACTTGATCATTTGTTGCGGCAGTCCCCAAATGGTGCTTTGGGCAGCTTTGCGAAGAATGTATTCTGCCGATGATTTGGGCATTCCATCTTTCACGAGCTTGCTGACCATCAGGTCTTCCATGCGTTGACCGATATAGGCATAAGCCATATCGCCGCCGAGCTGTTTGGAAAGGGCATCGTACTTGGGTCGGCCTATCTGTTTGACCACCGCTTCACGCCATTCTTCTGCCATAACGGCAAGGTCTTTCTGAATGGAGGGAGTCTGCTGGATTTTGGTATTGCACATCCGCAGATAGTCTTCCACGGTCTTGCTGTTCCACTTACCAGTCAGCTGCACATGAGTCAGCGCATCAAAGGGCGATACCGCCATGCCTGTGTTAGCGGCGGCAAGAATGCCTGCCGGACTGCGTTGGTAGTCGGCAAGTTCCTTCACTTGCTTGCGGTTCAGCTCGTCCTTCACCTGTTTCATGACCGGGGCCATTTCTTCTGTGAAGTAGTGCTGCAAGCAATATTCTATGGCAGCAAACTGCCGCGGGTTCTTGATTTGACTCATGCTGTTATACGTTTATTTGATTAAGCAACTGCTCTCTTGTTTGCTCAATGGCGTGGTGATAGACTTCCATCTGCTTGGGAAAGTATTCTTCCAACCATTGGTTTTTCTCTATTTGGTTCTGGAGGAAGAGAATGGCCAGCTGGCGAGTGATTTCCACTGACGATTCTCCTTCCTCTCGATTGTTGAACCATGCTTTTGTCCACCAGCGAAGGCCGGAACGGTCGGGATAGACGGTAACCAGTCGGGGAATGTCGAAACTTTGCACATCGATGTCCAGTTCGGCCAAAGGGTCTATCACACCGCTACTACTTAGGGCTTGCTCGTGGGCTTTTTTTTTAGAATTTCATCCAAGGTGGAGAGATATACATTGTGTCGCAGCGCCAGATAATTCAAGAAGTCTGCTATCAACAGGTTCTGCACCTTGCAGGCTATGGGCATCGCTCTATTACCAATGCCCAAGAGGTTGGCAATGGAGGGCATTTCCTCGAAGAAATAATGCTTGGAAGCTGATTGGCTGAAGATGTTGCGTAGGGAACTCTCGGTTCGTTCTGGAACGACATAGATACCGTGATAGAGGTCCTGCATGTAGGAAGGCAGAAAGCGAAGCATCAGTTCTTCGATTTCCTTCTGATCCTTGTCGTAGTCGGTAGCCATACCCATGTCGTAGGTTTCAAATTCTGGCATTCCGATGCGACCACTCTGTTCTACGGCTTTGAGGTTGCCATAGAGCATGGTGAGAAATTCCAATGGATTCAGTTCTTCGCCGTCGTACTTCACCTCAAAGTGAAGCAAGTCACCGCTGAGTGCAACCACGGTGCCGGCCTTTACTTGCTGACCGAAGTTCACATAGACATTGGTCAAGTGGGAATAAGTCACTTCGTACTTGCCGTAGCGAATCACCTGATAGATGCCGTGCGTTTGGTCGTTGCCAATGCCGGCCACCGTCCCTGAAGCCAATGCGGCCAACAGATAATGGTTGGCACTGAAGTCCACGCCGTGATGAAAGAATGCCTCTCCTGTCACGGGATGCTTCTGTTGGCCATAGCCCAAGCTTACTTCTACGTTTTTGCCTCGCTCCTCAAAAGGCATACAATAGCCACTGGGAGAACGAAGGATCATTTCTTCTGTATATTTCATTTGTTTCTTGTTGATTATCGTTTTATACCTCCCGATGGGCGTTGCTCCTCAGGTTGTTCGTTCGTTCTTTGTTGTACCTGGCTACCATTACCTCCCAGCATATTCTGCATGTTGGAGTTGTTGCCAATCAGCATCATGCCCAGCATGGCACCAGCAATCTTTCCCAACCAGCCGAATCGGCCAAAGGTGAGAAAGGCAGCTGCCACAAGCCCGGCAATGCTCAGACCCGACACGTTGCCTTTGGCCAAATTGCCAAAGAAGTTGCCAAACATGTCCACACCATTGCCGCCGAAGATGCCACGAAAGAAGTTGGTCATGCCGCTCCACTTGCTGTTCACATCGCTCATGGCTCCGTTGACCGCATCAACGGCTTCACCAGCCTTTGTTTTTAACTCCTTTACATCGTTGGCTGCTTCGGATAATGTGTCCACGGTCTTTTCTCCGACCACGGCATCGCCTACGATTTCGACGACGCTTTTATCCGTAGTGAGTTTTTCCCATGCTACATACCCCGTGGCACCGCCCACTGCGGCTGTTTTCATCGCACTACCTGCACCCTTTAAGGTTTGGGCTGGATGAATCACGGTGTTTCCTAATGAGCGTCCACCAGCTTTGGCGAAGCCCCAAGTGCCTTTAGCGGCACCTCCTGCCATTTTTGCTATACTACTCCAGATACTCATATTTCTTAAATCTTGATGGTTTTACTTTCTTGCCGTATTGTTTCCACCGCTGATAACAGGTAGAAACGATACTGGCTTTATCTGCTTTTGGAGGTTGTGCACCTCCTTGTATTTCGTTCCAAATGTCGCCCATGGATGTGTACTTCACGGCAATGGTGAGTCGTTGCAATTTCTTGTTCATGACTTTGAGCTTTGGACGTATACCAAAGACGATTTCGACGCGTTCCTTTTCGGTCATCTTGTTGTTGGCCAAACAGACATGACGTATGTCGTTGACTATCTCTACGCTGTTCATAATCAGCTCTCGATAGATTTTGTTGCGTTTCGTAGAGAGCGCTACCGCCAGCGCATTGCTGGGGTGCGCCTCTAACTGTTTGGTAAAACCGCCCATATTGTCTATCAATCGGTCTATCTCGTGATAGAATCCGTAGATTTGGGCGGCATAACTGATGATGGAGCGAAAGGAGTTTAGGTAGTTGTTGAACTCTCGCTGTAGGTCGGTCGTTGCTTCTACTTCTTCCTTCGTCCATATATGGCCGGTGGTTTGCATCAGCATGACTTTCTCCTGGTTCTTCAACTCCTTCTCTGCCTTTTCTGTGTACATGTAGATCATGCCAGCCAAGACTGGGTCGTTTTGCGCCTGAGCTTTGCCGATACTCACACAAATGAGCATGATGACGATGAATGTTCTTGCCATGGTTACTCCTCCTTATCTTGTCAATGCAGCAGCCCTGCGCCATCGTTCCATAGCCATACTGGCTACTTCACTGTTGTCTCTATCAATCATGCCGGCGGTGGCTCTGTTCCACACGTCGATCATGGTGTAGTAGCGAATGCTCAAATAGAGTGCATTCAGTTTCTTTTGGAAGGCAGAGAGTTTATCGTTCAAAGCCCACAAAGTCTTCGAGCGTTCTGCGCCGGTGAGCATATTTTCGGCTCCTCCTTGGGCTATGCCTTCACGAAGTAAGGTATAGACAGACACTAATTCGGTGGCCGTTTCGATGTAGAGGTTGTTCATGCTCATCAAGGCGACTATGCCTTGTGGATTGTTGTTGATGGCCTTGCGAAGTTTTCCCAAAGTGATGAAGATGCGCACACCGTCGCTGTAGAGGTGCGTGCAGGCTTTGAGAGAAGAAGCATAGCCGTTAGCTGTTTTCAGATAGCTGTTATACTTCTTTTCCCACTTGTGTATTTGGTTGAACTCTGCCGCAATGGCGTTTTGCAGTGCGGCTGTTTTAGTCTGCCCATTGATTTGCTTGTCTATTTGCTTATTGATGACCTCATTACCTTCGGCCAACGCCATCCATTCCAAAGGATTGGAGGCGACGATTTGTGCCTGGGCTGATTGTATGCCAAAGCCCACTGTAAGCAGAATGACTGCGACTGTTTTACCGATTAGTAATCTCATAGATGCCTTTCCTCCTTTTGTTATATTCTACACGTTCACGTATCAAGGAAACATACTCACAACCGTTCTTCACACCGATGATGTCAAGGCGGGGCGTGGTTCTGTCTCCAGAGTAGATGCTGACCGTTTTTAATCCGCATAGCTGCTGGATAAAGGTCTGGTGCTCGTTGAAGTCAACGATGCGGTACAACTCCAGATAGTCCACCTTACGCTGAAATACACCATATTCAAAGACAAATTGTTCGTTTCCCACGCTATAGGTCATCCGCTTCAAATAGATGAAACGGTAGAGCAAGATAAGGGAAAGAATAAGCGTCAAGGCGAGGACGAGCTTCGTGAGCGGAAGCCCATCTATGCCTGCATAAATCAGTCCGATGGGACAAAGCAATAGGAGAGGCAGCTCGTTGATAACAAACTGCATCGCATGGGATTTTATCCGTACTGTTCTATATCTGAGCACTTGTTGCATCGTTTACTTTTTGATGGGTTATCGATGGAAGCGGAAGTGTTTCTTTTCAGCTTCTTCCTGTTCCCTGTTTTCTTCAAAATCTTCTTCTCGTTCCACGACTACATCATTTCCTGCGTCGTCGAAAGCTGTTTCTACTTGGTCGGTCTGGCTGTACTGGCGTTTATCCAGCAGCTGGTCGTTCCAGTCTTTGAATCCCTGTTCACAAGGATTGTACGTGGATTGTCCACCTTGTCGCTTGTATTCCTCAAAGGCTTTCTTTAAGGACACATGGTAGGCATCGGCATTCTTAACAGCCTCTTGCCTGAGTTCATCCAACTCTTCCTTGCAAACCAATCCGCTCTGTTTGGAGCTCTGAAGTTCTTGCCAACTCGATTCATACTTGGCATAGGCCGAACTGACGGGATAAGGCAGGAGGTCGCAATCACCTGAGAAGATGTTTTGAGGGTCGCTCAAAGATTTGAGATAGATTGCCATCTCATTGTACTTCATGATGTGGCCAATGCCCAGGGCATCCATCGCTTTCGGAAAAGAGAAGTCCTTCAAGTCTATTTCAGTGCGCTTATAACCATCGGTAGTATCGACTACGACTAAGTTGCCGTTGGTGCCAATGTGGCTGTTGAAGGTGCGGTCGGCCTTTGTCATCGCGAAACTAATGGCAAAGGTTTGCCCAGCTTCGTCACGATCGAAGCCTAAATGGTGATTGGCTTGATGGGTGGCATCAATCATTCCACGCATTTGACCTAAACTTGGATTGCCGCCTGTACTGACAAAGATGGCTTTATTGAGTTCCTTCAACTCGTCTTCCAGCTCACGCATTTCTGCATCGCCACTGTAACTTCCTTCACTCTGCATCTGCTCGTAGCCATGGATGCTTTCTTTGAGATTTTCTTTGGTCAACTGGTAGTAGGCCATTGCATCGAAAGCGCTTTCAAACCAATAGACATCGGTAGCTTTGTCAAGGGCAGTGTTTCGTGGACTGGCTATCCACAAACCTTCAGCTGCATTGGAATTGCGAGCCATGCCTTTGTAGGAAGTAACTCCTTGGGCATTGGGGCGGCTCCGCTCTTCCATACCAACAACATTATCTGGTTCACTTGGCTTGCGCAAAGGGAATGATAAGTTGGTGAAGCGTTTGCCATCGGGCATCTCTTTCGTGGCAAGAAAGAAGGCTTTGTTGAAGGCGTACTGCGTGGTAAGGTCTATGCCTCTGGGCTTGAAGTAGCCGTAAAACTTCTTCTGGCTATCTCTGTCCTTGGGGTAGAACTTGTGAAGTTCGTAGTCGCTTAGTTGGAAGGGCTTTGCTTCCTTGGCTGGTTCAAAGATGCGCTGCTTGCGCTCCTCCATGGGGACATTCAGCAGGCGGTTGCACACCAAGTTGACCAAACGGTCGGGTGACATGCCCACCTTGTAGTCTCTAAACATTTGGGGATGTTCCTTGATGAAGCTGATGACGTTAAAATTCTTTTGTTCAGGTGGCTGAAAGCAACAGTCTCCGTTGGGGGTAACAAGGAATTTATCGCCACGCACACGGCAGCCATCGCTTCCGATGCGGACATACGACGGATAGCGGATGCCGTCACGCTTGTTAAGTTGGTAACCGGCATCCTGCAGGACTTCTTGTATGCTGAGCTTTTGCAAGAAGTCGCTATATTCAAGTTCGTTTTCATTCATGGGCTTTCTGTTTTAGCGTCCGTTACTCATGTGATGGTCTGGACCATCCATGTTCATTGCAGCCTCGAAGTTGCGGGCGGCAACATCCATCGGAGTATCTACACCAGGCTTGAAATAGGGGCGTGGATGGGCGCAATGCTGCTCTACATAGATTTCAGGACCGGAATGGGGTTCTTTGATATGTTCAATGTTATGAGCAATATCAGCTGCGCCATAAGTCACGTCACCTGCAATGCGAAGTCCGGCCAACAAGGCTGCACCGATTTTGGTTCCTAACCCTACACCGTCACCTCTCGATTTCATGTCCACTTCGTTGAAGACCTTGGAGAAAAGTTTCATGCGGTGATAGTCGTCCACCGCCATAAACTTGTCGTACTGCTTTTGAGTTATTTCGTGGCTGATACTTTCGCCATTGATAACGGCAGTCATCTTGTACTTCCCCTCTTGTTCAGAAGGTTCCACTCGAATGTCTTCCACCATCACCTCACGGCCATGTCGTCCTTCACGAAACCATCCCTTGTTCTCGTCTAAGTCCTGACCATGCACTCTGCCGACCTTGGGGTCATCTACTTCTTGCTCTACGGCCATTGGTTGGTTTTGCTCTTCAACAACAGCAGGAGCGAGTTGAGCTTCCAACTCTTGCTTTACTTCGGGCTTCAGATTGATGGCAATTTGCTCTTTACTATTGAGCATGTCCATGGTAATCTTGTCTGCAAAGTCGTCTTTGATGACGTTGTTCAAGATTTCCAAGCGCTTGGCCACAGGTACTTCTTTGATAGAGTTGTTGGTCAAGGCTTTCAGTTCATCAGCTCTCAGATCATAAATCATATCGGTCTGGGTGCTACTCGACTGAATGGTGAGCGTTTTCGCTTTTTCATCGATGATGATGCCATGGGAAGCGAGGCATTCTTGCCACTTCTCATTGGAGAAATAGACTTGTGAGGTGATAAGCTCCTTATAGGGCTTAGCGGGTTCTTGACTACGGGGACGGTTTACGGCTGGCGTGATAACACTCTGCAACTCTTGAAGCACATCCGTTTGAGGAGCTTGTACCTGTTGCTGATTGCCTTTATAGTAAAAACCGTAACCGCCGCTTTGGAGTTCGCCGGGTTTCATTCGTCTGTCTGGGCGTTCATCCACCATGGGCGCTCTGGGATAAAACATGGCTCCACCCACTCTGCGTAGATGGAAGCCTGCTTGCTGTCGAGGAGTCCAACCAAGGAAGTCGGGATGCCAACCTAACCGACCGTACTCTCCAGCACCAATGCTGTAGCCATGGAGACCCATAGCTACTCGACCATTGGCGTTGCGAGCATGAACAAAGTTTCGGGGCATATAGAAGTCGTTGCCAACAATACTTGTGAAGACGTTATAGGCTTTCTTGTTGGCGTAGTTGGTGCCCCAATCCGCCAGAGCGAGCATCTGCTTCTCTGTCAGATTGTAGGTAAGTAACGGTGAATCGTGACCTTGGACGGCCAGCTGATACCCGTTACTATTGGAGAGAATATGGGCCTGCATACCGTTACGCATGAGAATGTCACGCATCTCAGGTTGCAAGTCCATCTCTCTTGGATTTGTATTCTTTCTGATAGCCATTGTCTGTAGGGGTTAAGCGTTACCTTCGTCCATCGCCTTTTCAAGCTGCTCGGACTTGTAGTTCACAAACTGTTCGGCACTTTCGTTGCCGATGCTCAGAGAGCGCTCACGACAGTATTCTTCATACTCGTCCTGCCACTCTTCGCTGAAATGGTTGACATAACCCAACCAATTATACTCACCTCGCTGCATTTTCTCCACGAGGATGTCTTCTGAATAATAGGGTCCTTTTCGCATGTTCTTTCTTTTTTGTTAGGTTATTTATGGAGCGAAGCATTGCGCTGGGCGCTCTTCTTCTGCTCATTCCAGAGTTCTTCACTGTACTCGTCTTCCACCACGTAGTCGTGATTGCCTTCGTCATCTGTGACCCAACAGCCATAGCATCCGAAGGTAAACTTGTCCCAATCACGCTTGCCACGTTCTTTCCATTGCTGTTCGTCGCCCTGAGCAAAGCGGATGCCGGTGGTGCTATTAAGGTCGATGCCGACGGTGACAGGCTCATCGTCGATTACGAAAGTGAGAGGCTGGCCATTCTGCATGGTTTTAATCTCACCACTGCCCAAACTGAGCTCTTCAGCGAGCACTTGGAGGTTACGGCCAATGACAGGCGTTGGTACGTTCATCACCTGATTGGTTTCAGGGTCGATTTGAACAAAGGCCTTAATCATGGTACCATGGGGTGACATTACATCGGCTACAACAGCTTTACCTTCTTTAAGAAGCTGCAGCTGGTTGTCATCGAAATGTTCCAAGGGAGCATACTTCAAAACCGGATAGAACATGACATCAACTTTGCCATCTTCCATCCGGACAAGAGAGAATCGAGTGCGGCTCTTGATGAGCTCACCCTCGTCGTTGGTGATATGGATAGGGAGTACTGGAGACTGGCGACCACTCCAAATGTCTTCCAAGACGTGCATCGGCAGGTCTTCGATCATTTCATGAGTGAGGCCAAACTTTTCAAGGGTTTCGTAAGGAATATCGCCCTCTTCAAATTGATTGCATTTCATACTTTAATATTGAATTTAGTGAGTATTCTGAGGGCCAAAATTAAAGTGAGAAATACAGACTAAAGAATTATCTTATCAGCAGAAGGTTAGTTTTCAAGATTATTATGCTTAAAGTATGATTACATGCTTGTATTCATACTTCAATCATATATATTGTTATATTTAGGTCTGTAGCCGGTTGGATATTCGTCAGTACGAAATTGCCGCGTTACTTTTGCAGCCATGAAGCCCTATAAAGTTCTACTATTTGTCATTTTCATGTTGAGGGCAAACTCTACTTTTGCCCAGTTCAACACCGTGCTGCAGCAAACACCCAGATACAAAGTAAGCGTGAAGTCAGCTGACAAGCCAACTCCACGCTTACCTGTTACACCTGCATCATCTGCCAACCCCGTTCCAGACTCTCTACAAGCTGTTCAACAAAAAAAGCGGATAGACCCTCGCCAAAGCGTGGCCTATCCACTTAAACAGATTCAAGTCACTAGCCCTTTTGGCTACCGACGTGACCCCTTCACAGGGAAAAAACGTATGCACAATGGTCTCGACCTACATGCACGTGGCGACAAAGTTTTCGCCATGTTGCATGGCATCGTCCACAAAGTCGGCTACGACAAGCGTTCCGGCATCTTTATTACGCTGCGTCACGGAGACATCACCGTTAGTTAACGTGAGTTCGATGAAATTTTTAAAATAAAGTAAGCTGTCTATCAACTACCTTCTTTAAGTTGATAGACGGTTTCTTGGGAAAGAAGCAATATGCTGCAATTCCGCTCAAGAGATTCACCACAAAATTATGAAATGACCTATGCCTTGAATGTTCTATTTGTGCAATATTCTTGAGTTCATCATTAATGGTTTCAATAATGGCTCTTTTTCTGAGCAGTACTCTATCTGATACTTTCATGATTGCTCCTTTCATGTTGCTCTTGAGCTTGGTTATCAATTGTATTCCATCTACAAAGAGTTTTTCAAAAAGCTTTTTGCTAATGTATCCTTTATCTCCCACAAGCTTTCCGATAATTTGGTCTATAAAGTTCTTATCATACAAAGGAACTCTGTCGTCCACATCACCGGGAGTGAACATGAAGTTTAAAAGCTCCCCTTTCTCGTTGCATATAAGGTGTAGCTTGAATCCAAAAAACCAACCCATTGAACTCTTTCCACGAGCGGCTATACCTTTGAAAACCTTGTGCATTTGAATGCGTTGATTCCGGCATACCCGAAGCGTGGTGCTATCCACGAAGCTGATACCCGTACATTTACCCAATAATACTTTCTTAATGAAAATCGCCAAAGGCAGAGCCACCTCTTTCTCCAATTCTACAAAGCGGTTATAAGAGACCAACTCAGGAAAAAGATGACGTAAGTGTACACAGACATATTCAAGGTAGTAATGCTTCAGGCGCCTATAACCGGAGGCATGGAACAAGATAAGTATTAACATGACCTCTGCTTTAGACATCTTGGGGGCACGATAATATTTCCGTTTGGGGATAATAGAAGATGTATCCAACGAGTATCTTTCCAGCAAAGAATCAAAAAACTTACAGAAATCATCTGCTAAACAAAATATTTCAGTAACTTTGGTATCGGTAAACATAGCGGTAAAAGTTTGTAAATGTTATAATTGAGCACTATAAATTTACTGCTTTTATCGCTATTTACCAATAAATCAATCAAATAGATTTCATCGAACTCACGTTATATTAATATTGATAATGAATTGATTTACAACTGCATTGTATTCATTCTCAAAATCTTCATTCTTTACCACCTTCTCAAATAGAGCCCATAGGTTCTCAATGTCATTGGCTTTCCTTTTGCTTCTAAATCCGAAAAAATGGGACTTCTGATTATTGAGAATAGGTACGCCTTTGAAGTCATGGGGCACCTCGGCCTTCATGCCTAACAACGACTTAAAGACCTCTGTGGAATGAGTCCTATTGCCATGTTTAATCTTACGGTTGAACAGCCCAAACGTTGTGAATGGGTCTATATCCGAACAAAGATCGTCATCTCCTTTCTCATCATGCAGATAGCCGGCAAGAGGTTCTTCTCGTCGGTCATAAATCAACTTCAGTAAAGACTTTCTGTCATTACGAAAGGACAAGAGCTTTTCTGCGAACTCTTGATAGTATGGTACCCATGTAAAGTTCATATCTTGCAATTTTATTGTTAATAACACTTCTTATTTCTTATTACTAAACTTAAATGTATTTGTTTCTGATATTAAAACCAAATTCTTACAAGCTCTTGATATTGCTACATAAAAATGCTTTTCATCAGAAAATTTATGCGCATCCCAAAGGACGACTGTTTCAAATTCTAAACCTTTTGTAAGCAATGTTGTGCCTATACAATTACTATCAATTCTTTTGCCATAATGGCGCGCCCTTGCTTTTAGTAATTTCATAGCTTCGAACATTGAAATACTATTGGTAATAGCAAGTTTAAAGCATCTTTTAATTGTTTTGAGTAGCTCTTTATGATAAAACTTTATATTGGGAAGACTTGCTATGTAACTTACAATATTTTGTATCATTAGTAAACTTGGAGATGCATCGTATGCATCAAACATTTCTTTGAGTTTTTGAGATGCACATGAACTCTCTCCTTTTTTCTTAATGACGCAATTGTTGGCGCGTTTTATCCATTTGTTAAGCTCAGTTACTTTTATATGCATCTTGCACAGAATGTCATAGAATTTTGCTATATGTCTTGTTCTTTTACTTTTAATACATGAAGCTAAGTATTGATCAATTATTTTTGCTAAAGCATAGTAATCATTACTATCAATAGCATCAACAATAGAAATATGATTAGCAAAATCAACTCGTTGCTTCAATGAGATACGATCATTTAATCCACCCCGTAACTGAATAGCCCCATACTTATTATATTCTGTATATGAAGGATATATAATCAGAAGACCTTGAGGATTTTTGTTAATGATTTTTGCTAAGCACTTATACTTCTCATTTTCATCTTTGATAAGATGAAATGAAACACCATCTTTACTCTGTTCTTTGAAACATATAGTATTGCCATTTTCTAGTGAATGCCTCATATTTAGAATGCTCTGTCCTAAAGCTGGATTTGTCATAGCCCAACGCCATGGATGAGTTAGCAATTCGAACTTTGTGAAGTCTGAAAGATGTTCTTTGAAATCTACCAGCCTAGTTTGATTAAAAGAAAATATACCTTGTAAAGGGTCTCCGAGAATGTGCAACGGAAGATTATTGGCTAGACTTTTAATCATATTATGTTGGTCAATAGTACAATCTTGATACTCATCAATGAATACTCCTGAATATGAAGAAACAACTACCATTTGAACGACCTTTCTTTGTAGTAACTCTTTACATTTGTTGACTGCTATATCAAAATACTCTTTATCATCTTCAGGAGGGAGAGCACTTTCGCCAAGATAGCTAAGTACATAGCGCTGTGCGAAGCCTGTGATTGTTTCTATGTGGTATTTGCTTGAAGGAATATTTTTTCTTGAAAACTTATTACGTAGTGAGGCTATACCTGCATGTGTATGAGTTAATATTAACTGACATTGCCCTTCTGGACATTGTAAAATACAATCAGTGATTGCAGTTGTTTTACCATGTCCAGCAGGAGCTATAAGTAAGTTTCTATTACACTTTATAAATTCTTTCCAATCAATCATAATTCAATTGAGCACCATCTAAGCAGGTTAATTATTGTTTTCTGCATGAATCCGTTATTTTGTTCCCAGTCTTCCATAACAATAGCACCCAAAAATTCACCTCCCTGAATATGCTTAAACCATTTGCCTGTTGTGGAACTCTCCGCAATTTCTTTTCTAAGATCTTGCTCATTTTCAGGGTGCTTTTCTAGGCTATTGATTTTATCTTCAAACTTCTGAGATGGTATTACTCGAATTTTTGGAAACCCTTCTTGAGTACATTGGATAACTTTTCGAAGTCCGCATATAGAGAGTTCTTCCATAATTTGTTCTTCAATACATTTGCCACTCTCGCACAAATACAACGGTATTTTTTCGTTTTTACATTGTTGTTTCTTATCTGCTAGTTCATTTGGCTTGTCATCATCAGCAAAAACACAAGTGTCAAATCCAAGTTTCTTGAGGTTTAATGCATAGTCGAACATGTTTGAACCACCCCCAGCATTAGCCCAAACAATACCATAAGAAGAAAATGATTTATTGTGATTAGCCCAAAGCCAATTATCAATGGAACGCATAAATCCGTCCTCGGTGTCTCCTTCGCATAGAATGATGCGCTTAGAAAAAAATACTTGTGGATTATAGCGATGACAAGCAAACAATTCTTGCCCCACAATACGCAATTCCGAAGATCCCTTAGTCTTTATATGCAAATTATGGCAATTTGATTCAGAAATTACATTTGCGTTGTGTGTGGTAATGAAAACTTGTCCCGAACTTAAACTTTTTAGTTGTCGAACAAGTAAAGTTATTCTATCTGGCTCTAACCCTTGTTCTAACTCATCAACAAGAATAATTCCCCCCTGTTTTGTGAGTTCTGACTGGATTGCAATTGACATAAGGCGTTTACTACCTTTCCCTTTTACTCGAAAAGGTAAATCTCCATTATGCAAAGATATACTATTACCCGTATAGGGATTTTCCTTAATGTCTATTTGAGCACTGAGATTATCGACATCAAGTCCTATTTGATATGCTGTATTAGCCAGCTCGTTCAAAGGTTTGTTTAGTTTATCTAACTGATCTCCTTTTACAGAGTCTGCCAAAGTACGTATTAGTTGAGATTTAACATGCTCAATAGTGTTAGCATCTTCAAGTTTTAACTTAGTGAGAGCATATAAAGGGGATTGTCTGTTATATGCAAATTGATTATCTGTGTAATCTGATATATAATTAACTGCTAACAGAGCCCTGTCTGAACCAGATATGTGTTTGTCTTCTAGTCCAGATGATATTCTTGACTTTACGACCCAATGAGGTTCTAACGTAGAATCAACAGTTAGTTGAATAGTTAGAAATAAGTCACTTTGTTCTACATCTTCATTTAAATCATTCTGCAAAAATAGGCCATACTTTGATTCCTTTAATAGCTCTGTAGGTAGCTCGTTAATATTAATGGTTATCTCAATTGCTTGGGTTGTATCTTGATTATGAAAATCAAGATCACTAAATGTCATATTCCATGATGGAGAAAGTACAGCATGGATAGCTGACAAGATTGTACTCTTGCCAGAATCACCTCTTCCAATCAACACGATAAATCTTTCATTCTGGAAATCGTGTGAGAACTCTTTTATTCCTCTATAGTTCTTTATTGATAACTTTGTTATATGACTCATTTTGATTTATTGTTTTAATGAATCGATGTATTCGAATGCCTTCTGTGTTAACTGCTTAATTTCCGTGCCATGAGAATCATGACGAGCATACTCTATAAATCCTAATTGTTCAAGTTTTGACAGTAAGTTGTTCATTTGGGCTTTTGTTCTAGCATCTTGTGCATCAACTGAAAGCCTACCAAAAACATAGGATCTTTTACCTCCCATAAAGTCATGATGATAGGTCTCAAGTTGATTGCTTTTTATCCATTTTTCAAGCAATTCAATCTCTTCTTGAGTTAAAGGTATTTGACTAATATTGTTTTGTATGGACTCAACAGAAGCAGACAAGTAGCTATTTACATACTTTGTAATCGAATGCTGCAAAGTCTCTCGTAAATCTGCTGGTGTCTCATATTCAGCATATAAGCCTTTAGTTTCAAGAGTCTTTCTAAAGTTGAATATACGGTTATATTCTTCGGGCGTTCCTGGGCAGAAGTTCTTTTTGAAGAACACCATTGCTGACTTACCTTCTTCGATATGTGATTGTAGTTCTTCTACAGTACCGCTTTCATGTGTTGATGTTGGAGTACCAAGTTTACCTGCAAATAAACAGATGATAATGTCGCTATTATCTGTCATTTGCTCATTGATAATCTTTTGGGGGTCTTTACCCATCATTGGATAAGAATTCTTTGACCAATGCATAGGGAGCAGAACAATTCCCATTGAATGAGAATTGTCTGCATTCCAGCTATGTATAACATCGAATATAGTGTTAACCTCTTCTTTAGATATGTCAGAGGGACAACCAATCATAATATTATAGACGTTTGCTTTATACATACGTTTTTCTTTATTTTATCCCGAGCGCCTTAAACGCAGCATCTACGGGAGTTGAATATACTTCTAAACTAAACTGAGCGATGAGGCCGGCCGGCACTTTACCGTACTGAATCATATCAGCCACAGGGATGAGAATGCGTTTAGCACCGGCATCAGAAGCTATTTGTAAAGCGCCAGCGAGGTCGGTGGTGGGGATGATGGTACCACCGATGGACATAGAGCCAAGTACACACATTTGTGGCTGTACGGAGCGGTTTGTCAAACCCGATACGAGTGATACGAAGACAGCCAGTTCAAGGCCTTGCAACGTACCTATACCATTGATGTCAGTCGCTTTGAGGTGCATCTCGTTTTCTCCGAATTGGGCCGATTGTGTAATGCGTGACAAGTTGCTACGGCAATAGTTCACCGCCTCCTTCAGTTCATCGCTGATGGCGCTGCCACTACCGAAACCTGTATGGGTGAACTTGCCATTGCCCGGCATTACCTGCAGATCCAAGCGTACGAGACCTATCTGACCGTCACCTGGCTGATGAGCGATACTATAGAGTGCTCCGGGTTGCAAATCACCTTCCGGAATCAAGGCTGAGCCACCGTTTTCGGGCGTGCTTACAAAACGCTCCTCACCATCCTCTAAATCTATGTAGCTGAAGTGTACATCATAAAACTCCAATCCGCCTATCTTCTTCAATTGCTCCTTGATGCGACGACGCCCCACTAAGGCATACTCCAAACATTGGCGTACATCCTCTTTCTGATAGCTACCATCCGGAAAGAGCAACTTCAGCAGTCCACTTACGGTGCGCTTTACAGCTATCGTATCACGCTGATTCAAATCCTTGCCCAAGCGGAAATATTTCTGGATAGCTCCACCGAAGTTTTGTTTGCGCAGTTCACGCAGACATTCCGAAAAATAGTCGGAGATGAAACCATAGGCATCCGTAAAGAACTCCGGACGCATCTTGGGAATTTCCCAACCAGGCAGATAGTGATGAAAACGGTCGAAGAAGGCCGTATCAATCATCTCCTTGGGGAAAGGAGAAAGCAGATGACTGACTCTGACCATGTTCTCGATACTGCCATTGATGTTGCCCACAAACACCATCGAGGCATTGGCATTGACACTTTCCTTACCACGGCTGAACGAGCCGTTGGCCATGTAGCCCTTCATAATCTGAATGCCGTCTTTGTCGTTCATGTGAATGCCTGCCACTTCATCGAAGGCCACGACATCCCAAGTGCCTACCAAACCCACTTGATGACGGCCCATGTTGTAGAACAAATTGGCCACCGTGGTCTGTCCACCTGAGATAAGAATCGAATAAGGCGACAGCTCATCATAGACATATGACTTACCCGTACCTCGTGGTCCCAATTCGCAGAGATTATAGTTGTTCTCTACAAACGGAATCATGCGAGCCACCAAGTGCCAGCGTGTCTTCTCGTCGAGGTTCGATGGCTCCATACCCACACTCCGGCAAATCACTTCTATCCACTCCGTAAGTGTAAAGTGCTTGCGACCGTCCACGTAATCGTCCATATCCGTGGCTGGCATCTGTATCGGTTTGAGCGAAGCAATAGTGAAGGGACTTCCTTTGCTACTTTCATCGTAGAGATACTCCATATCGATGATGCACCAAATGCCGCCACACAGCAGCTTCTCATATTTTTTGATGTAAGCATCGTCTATCAGCACCTTACTGATGTTGATATTGAAGATACTTCCCTCATAGCAGTCGGTATGCTCATTGAGTTTGGCCGATACCTTGTCAATAATCTTGTAGCGACCCTTTTCACGGATTTTCGACTTAATCTTCTCCGCTTCATCCGGACGTACAAAGTTATTGGCCAGCACCTGTTTCACCATGCTTACCCCTTGCTCAATATCGTCTTCATTGTCGGTGGCGCAATACATGCCCAGCAGGTACTCCAATACATAGCTGGGCACATTGACACCTTCCTTGATACTTTTGGTGAGGTCCTTACGAACGACTTTACCACCATAGTATTCGTTGAGTTTTGCGTCTAATTCATTCATATTACCATTCCGCCTCAAACATCACACTTACCTTGTATTCTTCTTCTCTGTAAGGTGCAAACTGGTCAGAGTTCTCCACCTGTTTCTCCATACGAAGCGTCACCACCTGTCCGTTCAACTTCGAGATGATGTTCTTAAACTTGAACGTATGCTTCTGTTCACGCTGCATGGAATCGGTGCTGGCACTATCAAATGTCAGCATCACCTGGTCGGAGATGATTTCACCTTCTGCCGAATAGAAGCCTAACCGGAGGGTGATGCCTTTCGTCTTCTCCGTTGTCTCTTCTGTTTGGTAGAACTTCACCGACTGGCTCATCTGCGTAATACGTGTCTGCTTGCCCAGAATATCCACATCCACCTGCTTCACGTCCGTCTTCTTCTTCACGTTGACATGCAGTACCGGTACGGCCACTTCCTGCGGCATGCTGCCCCCATGCACGAAGCGCGAGCCCGAACCTTGCTTGCGAATACGGCTCAATCCTTTACAGATTTGAATATCTACCCCAGCTTTGAGTCCTACTTCTTCGCTCTTCCAGCTCTTAGCCCCATTTCCATCCCAAAGACCATGGCCAATCACGAAACGGCGATTTTCGATGTAGCAAGTGCCTCCTTGGGCCTTGAAATCGGTAAAGTCCGTTTCGTCGAGCTCTTCGTTTTGGTAGATATAGCCATGGTCGGCTGTGATGAGGATGTTAGTACCATTGCTTGAACTGATGACCTTCACCAGTCGAACAATCTTATCCATCTCGTCTTCAGTAGCTTTGAACACATTCGTTTCCGTGGCCAATGCATCGCCAACCTTGTCAATGGTATTGCTGTAGATATAGACGAGATCGTAATCCTTTACCCAATCCTTGCTGCACATCTCCAAGAAGTCCTCTGCTTTGATGGCGATACTTTTAGGTACACTGGCTTGCAACACCTTGGTACGATTGGCCGTTCCTTGTGTGCTCACACCATCTGCAAAGACTTCTGCCGATTCTTTCTCGTACGACAGTACACGATGTGGCAAAAGCGCTGCCATGCCCAGTTGGGTATAAGAGGGTTGCACGCAAAGCATCGCCGGCTTCAGGTCGGTCTCCATACGGTTTTCCTGCGCTATGCGGCCTTCCAATTCCACCATCGTCTCGTAGCGCAACGCATCGCTGATGATGACAAACAATCGTTTGCCTTTCTGCGTGAAAGGAGAGACATAGGTAGTGAAGAAGGTGCGCTGAGAATAAACGCCTGAGATAGACCAACGCTCCATGGCATCCACCACTGGTTGCCACTTGGCAGCCAAAGCCGAAAGAAAGGTATTGGTATAGACCTGCTGCACCTTGGGCGTGATGTCACCAATCAAGTTCGTACTCTCTGCCAATTTCGCCTCACGGAAGAAATGGCGGTAGTGTTGGTCAATCACATACAGCTCACTGGTATAGAGTTTAAACCCTTCTTCGGCTGAAATGATGCTCAGCCCAGTCGCCAGCTTTTCGATAGCTTCCAGCAAGCGCCGAGCCTCTAAGAATGCATTGATGGTATGAGCGGCTACACTGAAAAATATCTTGTTGCGACGTTCATCTACAATGGCTTCCAGTTTCTCTGTCGTGATGGTGCCATGTTTTACTTCCTTGTGGATATACTTGGCGATGACCTTATCCACACATGGGAAGGTTTCGATGCGCACCAGCCGTTCGATGGGTTCCCCTTGAATCTGCTGCATGATGCCCAACTCCGTTTCCAGCTGGGTAGCCCAAAGTTTGTACATCTCACCATACTGACGGCTATCGCGCCAGTCTCGCATGAAGATATGCGCCTCGTTGGTCAGCTTGCTTTGGCCCAGGATGGTGGCCAGCTCATCTTGGAACAACACGATGACGAGGTCCTTCACTTGGCGGGCCTTGTCGTAGCCGAAGGCCTTCTCAGCCATCTCCCAATAGGTAGCGAGCAAGTTATACTTCTCCAATCGGTCTTGCAGGTCGCTCTTTTGGTTGATGCACTCATCCGCCAACATATAGGTCAGCAGGTCGTAAGTCGCGATAGGCGTATGAGCCGCCACGGCCAGCATCCGGCTGACGATTTCGGTTCCACTCATGCCTGCACGCACTACCTCTGCCAACTTTTCGCGATGGCGTGCTACCTTGAAGAACTCTAAGTGTTCATCGATGATGCGTTCCTTGAGTTCCATAGGGATGTTGCACTCCGTAGCGTAAAGCGAAGCCATGTCGACACTAAACTTCATGCCCTCCATCTGCAAGTCGAGCAGCCAGTTGTTCTCCTTTTCCGGTTCCGCCTCTTTGCTATAGATCAGGAAACCACGCGCGGGCTGGTCGCCATTTACGATGCGGTATTTCAGCGAGAAGGCATTGTGCGCGAGCGTGAGGATGGTCACGCCCTCTATGTCTAAGCCCATGACCAACTCTTCCATCGTCTCTTCGGCATCGTACCAGAAGATGTAACGATGCTTGTTGAACTGCTCGCTGAGCACTTTCTGTATTTTGTCTTTATTTGATTCTGCCATAATGAACTATTCCTTATGTTTATATTGCTGCTTAGGATGATTGGGAGTGCCTGGATACATCATTACAAGCTGCTTTTCCTGTATCATTCTTGGGATTACCTTGTTTCTTAAGTATTTCAGGTCTTTCCCTGTTATAGTAGCAATTTCTTCCAAAGACCGCCAATCTTCACATACCTCACTGAGAAGTTGATCCATTTTTTGCTTTGTCAGTCTTGCATTTCCATCCAAGGTTGCCACCTTTATCATGTGAGGTTACCACCTTATTTTCGGAGGTTGCACTATTATCGTCCGAGGTTGCCACCTTATTAGTACCCGAAGTTGCACTATTAGCCATTAAAGTTGTTATATTTGCCTCCTTACGGAATACATTCAACTTATCTTTTGGTAGATAGTACCTCATACCACGGCCATAACCTTGCGGCTCAAGAAGCTGATTTTGGCACATAAGTTTCAATAATTCGGATATTTGGGATTTATGAAGGCTAAGCGAATAGCGTAATCTTTCATTGGTCACGAATTCCTCGTCACTTGCTAAAGCAAGTACAGCCAACACATTGTGATCAAATGAGTTAACCGCAAATCCAAACTTCTTCTCCAGTTTAGCCTTTGCATTCTCGGAAAGAAGTGATTCCATAGGCATCGTCAGAACCACTTTGTCCGGTTCCTGCATGATGTCTATTTTGGGCGCCCGCCAGTTTGACTCTTTCCAACCCTTCATTATCTTGTCCGTGCCACTGCCAGCCTTCTCGGCTACACCCAGCATAGCGAACATTTTCTGAAGAGACTTGTTACGGCATACACTTTCTCCACCCGTATAATACTGTTCTTTTGAAACAAGCATCGTATCTGGATTGGAGAATATAAAGCCATTGGCATTATGTCTTACTACAAGTGAAGCGTTTTCTGTATAATCTGCATGAATGCAAAGGTTGATAAGGGCTTCACGAACAGCTACATGAGCAGGTGTTTCTTCCCTGCGAATATTATCTTCCAATTTGAACGGCTTGGGCAACACAGACTGTAATCTTGGAAGTATTCTTTGATAGAAGTTAAATAGATTAGCTTCCCATGTGCCATCTGGCCAAATGCGGTTGGTCCATCTTACATCTTCATCCTCAGTCATATATTCCTGATAGTCAGGAAAGAAATGAGGAGCACGCTCGGGATCAGTTATTGCCTGATTCTTGCCGAACATGAGCAGTCCTGCCAAGGTAAAGCCTTCTTCGCCTGTCTGGCGGTCTTTACGATAACCGCCTAACATGCGCAGCAACTCCACATCATCGTAGGCCAACCAAGGATGATCAGGTGAAGAGAGTTTAAATAGCTGTCGGTACTTATTCAAAGCTTCCTTGTCTATATCATTCAATGTATAGTTTTTCAGAATCCTGCAATCCACGGGATGTTGCTCATCTGCAAACATGCGCTTCACCTCTCGCTCCGTACATTTATAGTCACCCTCATAGTTGCGTTTGAAGGTTCCATTATAAGGATTTGTAGTGCGGAATACTGGGCGTTGCTCATTGCTTGCTCTAGGTACAAAGAATAGCATGAATTTATACCCTTTATATTCGGGTGTTACCACATCCGCTTCCTTCATCAGATTACAACTAATGGTGGAACGGTTGTTCATATTCGTCCAGAAGTCCTTTTTGTACTTATCTATCTGAGCGTCTGTTAGTCCATTCAAAGAAAACTTTCCGTCCTTTTCTTTTACACCGAATACAATGGTTCCGCCATCCGTATTGGCAAAAGCAGAGTAGGTATCCCAAAAACTATCTGGGAAACCTCCTGCCGCACTCTTAAAATCGATATCATCACACTCTGTCTGGTTGAGCAGTGTGTCAAGATAGTCGCTAAAATCCTGTATGTCTCTTACTTCAATCATAGCTTCTTATTCTTCTGTTTTATCCAGTCCTTTGATGGGTTCCACCAGCGGATAGTACTTGGGATAGTTCACACGCACGCCATCATCGAGGTCGATGGTGAGGCGCTGAGTGGACATCTGGGCGAGGATGGTGGCGAACTCACGGACTTCGCGCAGCGCGGCGGCATATTCGGCTGCTTGCTTCGTGGCTTTGTTGCGCTGCGCCTGATTGAGGTCGTCGCGCACGGCTTGATCCTCGGCCTCGAGCTTCTGCTGCTCTATCTTGTCGATGTAGGGCGCCACATAGTCGGCATGGAGCTTGGAGAGGGTGTCGCTCTCGATGCGATGCATATACACCAGGGCCTTGAAGTAGCCCTTCTTTTTCTTGTCGCCCATCTTTGAGGAGAAGAGCCAGTAGATGGGGCGCTTCTGATACATCTTGCCATCGATATGGTCAGCAAAGAAGTCCTTAAAGAGGTAGTCGCGGAGGCTCTTGCCTAAGGTCTGTTCGAGGTACTTCAGATTCTCTTGGAAGTGGGCTTCGCCAAGGAGGGTCTTGATGGCTCCCTCGATGCGTACGGTCATATCATCGCTGAAATATTCGCCTTCGAGGATGGGCACAATGCCGTCGTCGTCGATGAGCAGGCGGCCTTCGGCTCCATTGTCGATACCTTCCACTTTGAGGCCAAGGCTCGTCAGGTCTTGGTGCTGCGAGGCGATGATGAGTCCGGGGCGATCTACGCTGTAGCGACCCATAAAGCAGCCTACGAGGTAGCTGATGAATTGCTTGATGAGGACGGCATCGTTCCACACGATTTCACCGTCTTTGATGTCAATCTCGCCTTTTTGCAGGATGGTGATTTCATCCAAGGGCACATCGGGAGTGAGCTCGCCTTGGAGGCCGTAGATGTCGATGAACTGACGGTTGAGTTCTTCTTCGTTCTTATGAAGCTGAAGGAACTTGGCGGTCCACTTCATCTTATAGAGGTCCATACGCCACTCCAAACTCTCGGGGGCAGGAGCTGCGGGGTCTATACAAATGCCTGTGGCGCTGGCATAGTCATTGAGAATGTCTATGCAGGTAGTCTCGTTGATGGTGAGCAGCTCGTTGGTTTGGAAATCCCAGGAGGTTTCGTGGGCGTCCCAGTCTTGGCTGGAGATGGAAATGTTCTGAGCCGAAAACAATTCTATATTTTCTGGTCTACTATCACAAGTAGGCATTTTACCTATTTCTCCAATCTGAATATGCCCAGCAGGAGAAATAATTTTAGCAACTTCCCCGAATACCTTGGTATTTTGCCATGCTATTTCTTTATGTAGTTCTTCCTCAGAATTGTAAAAACAGCTCATTCCTTGAACATCAAAAATAAATCCTTGGGGAAAATATCTGAATAATGGTCCAGATATTAAACCCCATGAAATACAAGGTTTGAAATAATATGATGGATTTCTTATCACTGCGCCCTTAAACGATTTTATTTCAGCTCCTTCATTTTCCCAATTCACCAATAATTCTTGATTTCCATACCATCGTCTTTTGCTACCACCTTTGTTGTAGGGCACCCATTTTTTTTGGTCGCGAGCCGCTAACGCGGCATTTGGATAGTTGAAACCAACCTTTTGCAAACTAACCTCAAACCATGAGCGGAGGAATCGTGCATTGTCAGCGGTCTGTAAGCCAACACAAGGATTGGCGACCGCTGACAATGCACGATTCCTCGTGTAGGTTTCATAAATTTTATCACTTCCCCAAAAACTGATAGGATTACCTTCAATGCCATCAAAGGAAGTTTGATTAACTACAAAACGCCAAGGACAAGCTGTATTCTTTATAGCTTCTAAGGCATAGCTTTCTTTTTCAAAGTGCTTCTTATAATCATATACATTGATATATATACCTCTGCTGTCAATTTTACAATTAGCAAGAACAAACGTGACAGACTTTACTTTTTCTCCTCCTATCTCAGCAAAGGCATGAGGACCTAAATGAATCATAGAATCTATATGTACATCTGATGATAGTAATTCACGTCTAAAATCTTCGTAAGTTACTGTAAACATCCAGCTATCTTGATTAATCATTCCCATCTTGCCATTAAACTCGCAGAGGTCTAGACAACGTTCCATAAACGTAGCCATACAGTCGCCCTTTGTATTTGGAAAATGAGATTCAATGTATGTTTTCAACTCATCCCCCATTCCTTTCCCCAAATACGGTGGATTCGTCACCACACAATGATACTTCTCGCTCAGATACTCCGCCTGCGTCTTCAGTACCTGCTGCTTTTCGCCAAACAGCCCTTCTTCCACCTGAATCGCGGCACACTCCTCCGGCGAAATCTGAAGCAGCGAGCCAATGGTATCTACATGCTCCATCTGCCACAGGGTTGATTTGCTGCTCCAGGCACCGGTAGAAGCAATCGTATCGTGGTCAATCGTTTGGAGCGCAATCACATTGGGCTGCACCGGACGACGAAGATAGCGGCTATGGTAAGCACGCGCCTTCATGGTCAGCGCAAAGCACGCCAACTGGTAGCAACGACGGTCGATGTCGATGCCATAGATGTTGTGCGTGAGAATCTCTGCTGGAATCTCACGCGTCTGATAACCCTCCTCCTCGTACATCTTCGTGAAGAGGTCGAAAGCATAGACCGCAATGTGGCCACTACCCACGCAGGGGTCAAGCAGGCGGATGTCCTTCACGGAGTGAATGTCCTCGGGAATCACGTCCGTCTGTCCTTCTGGAGTAGGAATATAGTAAAGCATCTCCTCCACCAGACGGCTCTCCGGATGAAGCGTCATCCAGATGCGGCCCAGCGAATTCTCCACCATGTAGCGCACCACCCAATGAGGCGTGAAGAGCTGTGTGGCAGCTGCCTGCTCATCGCTCTTCAGTCCACCTTTTTTCGATTTCTTGGTCTCAGCATCCGCCTTGCGGTCGGTGATGTAGAACTGATAGAGCCAGCCCATTACCTCCACATTCTGACAATCCTCGTCCGTCATGCTGCGGCGTATGTCCGTCACGAAGCTCTGCTCCGACAACAGGTCGTCGGGCAGAAGGAGTTCCGTATAGTCGCTGATATGCTCAAAGAGGAAAGGCATTGACTCGCCATAAGCATTGCACGAAGCCACCAATAACTTACGATACAGCTTTGCCTCCGGTAATGACAAATCCTCGGGACGCAGGTGAAGTTCCTCATCCACACTGCCCGCCATGGCATCTTGTAAGATCTCCGGACGCATCTGCCCAGCCCCCGGCGTCACCACTCGGGGCGAGGTATATTCATTAGCATCCATGAAACGGAGCGCCATCACACGGTTGAACCACGTGTAAGCCACTTCCTCCACCACCAGGTCACGTCCCTTGGCGGCGATCTCGTCTTTTAGTTTCTGAATCTCTGCCTCAAAACCACGGAGTTCAGCCGTGTCCTGGGTCAGGATATATTCCATCTTCGTAGCAATGAGCGAACGAAGTTTGATGCGGGTTTGCTGCGCAAAAGTTTTGAGTGCGCTAGTATTTGTTGCCATAAGCGGTAGGCGTAAATTAGTTCAACATAATGTTCTTGTTATCACGGATAAAGGACAGCATCTTGGTGCGAAGGGCACCCAGATATTGCTCCACATCTTCCTCGGTCTCGAGCACAGGCTTATCGAAGTCCACATTCATGGCTTTTGCCTTGCTCACCACCGGTTTGATGGTGTGGGCAGGAGTCGCAGGTGCCGATTGTCCACCCCCTGCAGCCGCAGGTTGTGCGGGTCTGGTAGCTTGCTCTTCCACCCAAGCGTTGATAGACTTCACGCTGTTGTCGTAAGCCCGATCGATGTCACTCTTCATGGCCTTGAGATTACCGATGAACCGGTCTTCTTTGGCTTTGTCCGTCAAGAGGGTAAAGAAACTCTCTACCTGCATACGCAACGTATCAGGTATCTTCGTGTAGGCAGGAATTGCTTTGATGGAAGCCAACTTGCTATTGATGGCTGCTATCGCTTCATTACGAGCTGCAGCCTGCAATTCTTCGATTTCAGTTTCAATGGTCTGAATCACTTCATTGGCCTTAGTCATCAATTTCCAAGGCTCCTTACTTTGATAGATAGCTGTCAACGCCTCACGCTGTTCAGGGGCTACATACGAGAGGTTCGCTTGGTTGCCCGTGGTCCAGTCTTCCACCTGCTTAAAGATAGCAAACTGGGGACTATGGATAAAGTCGCGAATGGCATCAGCAATGTTAATCTTATCATCCAGCGCATCGTCCAACTTCTTTTTATTTTGATAAAGGCCCGGGTAAATGAGGGCTGAAAGCGCGCGAAGCGAATCCATGACTTCATCCAAACCTTTGACGAACTCAAAACGATGGCGTTCGGAGAGCAAACGATACTCCTCCATATCACGTTTTAGACGCTCAATGAAGGCAGTATGTACATCCTTGGCACTCTGAGCGGTGCAACTCTCATCGTTGAAAAACTCTTTATAAAAGCCTTTCAACTGATTGACCTGTGCGGGTGTAATGGCTTCTTCAATATCTACCAAGGTGACAGCTTGTTGCACGGAGTTGGTCAAGGCATTATAGAGGTCGCGATCGGCTACTGGCTGTCCGTTGCAGCGGAACGAAATTTTGTCCAGCTTGTAGAGCTTCGCAATGATGCAAAGAATAGCCGTCTCGTACCAACCATAGGTATTTCCCTTGAAATATTCCACCAAATCTTTAATCTTCGTGCGAACAGCCATGCGTTTTTGTTTACTGATTTCGTTGAAGATTTCCATGCTACAAGCATCCTCCTGCATTCCACCAAAGAATGACCCTGTGGTGGTGCTATTGATAATGCTCTTGAGCATGGCATCATCGTACTCGATGGTGAGCATCTTCAAGTTGGTATAAACCTGCTCTACAAGGCACTTCATGGCATCGGTCAGACGATTTTTGATGTCTTGCGAATGGATGTCAGTGAGTTCGTTACCACCAATAAATAATTTGGCAGACTTGGTAAGTTGTGTGAGGCGCTCTACGATCGCTTCGCGACGACGGCTGTTGACACGACGCTTATCAGAGATAATCTGCTGACGATAGCCTTCATCATTGCTGGAGAGCAAACGAGTGAGACATTTGTCAGCCTTCTTGAACATCACAAGGTCGTCCTGCAATTCTTTGTCTTCACCCAACACTACAATGAGTTGATTGGGGTGACGCATGGAGTACATGCCCAGGTTATTGCGGTCAGTCTCGCTGAGGTTGTTAAGCGGTGTGAGGAAATGAATAAACATCTCTGCGTCACGGCCATCCTGTACCTCATCCACCATGCGGCCGTAAGGGAATATCTTATAGGCAGAGAGCTTAATCTTGGAATCAGAGAATATCTCATCGCGGAAGATTTTCTTCAGCTCCTCGTTGGTGGCTTCCGGACGAAGTTCCTCATTCTTGATTTCAGTCTCAATATCTTTTTCTTCGTTGGTCTGATAGTGATACTCTTCGTTAGCACCCTTTTCGATGTACGACTGGCGCACGAGCTTATTCAAAGCTTCGTGGATGTCGCTGCGATAAGCGGGGAAGTCGGTGTCGAGCGTGGGTAGCATCACACGGGTGATATTGTCGAGCGTAGAGGGAAATCCCTTGACATATTTCACTAAGAAGAGCGTTTTGAGCACCTTGAGAGCGAGTTCGTCGCCCAACGTGCGCTCTGCCTGCTGAATATCGTTGGTAATCTTTGTTTGTAGCACACCGCGCAAGCCTTCGTACATGTCGCAGAATTGCACAATCTGGCTCAAATCCTTGTCCTTGTACTGCTGAGCCACGGCTTGTGTAATGGTGAGCATGCTTCGTTCACCCACCGACTGCTGCTTACCACTGAAGGCATTGTTCTTGCTCAGCTCGATGATGGAAGCCTGCAGGAGGTTGAACTGATAATCCACAAAAGGGAAAGAGATGGCATATTGCTCATCGCTCTTATAGTTGTTCTTAAACTGGCTCTGGTCGCCAAAGTTGAAGAGGCTGCGGATGATGTTCTTCTGCTTGTCGTATTCGAGGCAGAGCTGACGGTTAGGTTCGTCCTTCTTTTCGAGCAGACGACGCTGAATCACCTCGTCGGCATTGGCGCTGGTCAGGTTGATACGGGTGGTGAAACGGCCTTGGATGCGCGAGAAGTCATTGCTCTGCTGCGCGTTCAGGTCGCCCACGGTGGCATCCATATCCATCTGCGAGGTCACTACCAAGAAAGCACGGCCCTCCGTCTTGTCGGTCAAGCCTTCGGCTATGGTCTGGAGGGAGAGCATACGATGTACATCCTTGCCGATGAACTGACCTACCTCGTCGACAAAGAAAATAAAGCGGCTGCCAGCCGGCTGCTTGGCGAGATGCTCCTTCACAATGGCCACGAAACCATCAATATCCATCTTGAAACCTTGAATCTGCGCACGAAGGTTCTTCTCGGCGGTAGCTTTGTCAGTACCTTCGAGTTCGGCCACCACCTCTGCCAACTTCTGGAGGTTGAGCAGGATGGACTTGCGGTCGTCTTCCCACGCCTTTCCGAAGCGCTGTTGGTACATCTCTTTGAGATGTTGGTATTGGCCTTTATTATCGAAATAGCGTTCGATTTCTGCGATTTCAGGTTTCTTGTCGTCATAACCAAACTTCTTGTTGAACACCTTCAGGAAGATGGTGAGCACTGGGTCGCTGGCATTCTTACCGATACCATCGAGCAACTCTTGGATATTAAACAAAGCACACTCAGTAGGCACTTTGCATGCCTTCTGAATCTGTCCCTTCAGCTCAAAATCGTCGGCCGCTTTTTCTGCAAAGAGGTCGCCACAGAGACGGCCCTCAATCTCATATTTGTTTTCAAGAACATAAGAGAGAATTTTCAGCAAGTGAGACTTACCACTACCGAAATCGCCGGAAATCCATACACAGTTGGGCTGCCGGGGTGGCACTAACGTTTCAAACAAGCGAGGTAGCAAACGAAGCTGCTCACCGGTAATAACATACTCTGTGATTTCATCTTTGAGTTTAGCCACGCTGTCGGCCTTGATTACGCCGTCGATTACGCGGTTAATATCCTTCTTGTAAATTTGTTCCTGTATCATCGTTTTAGATTTTATCAAGTGTAACTTTTAGCTCATCGAGGTTGTGACCTCTATAGTAGTTCTCATCCGAAATGATTCCGAAGAGAGAGAGTTGTAAGTTGTTGTACTCACCGGGGAAGAAAAGAATGAGCTTGTTCTCCTTGGCCAGTTCGTCAATATTGTTTAAGATGCCATGTGAACGCACAAAGGGGTAAGCACGTCCTACGCCTGTGATGAACACATAGTTGGGATTTTCTGTCTGAATCCGTTCACTGATACGAGGGATTACCACCGATTTCATATCCAGAATGCTGTCAATCGTAGAGACAATATCTTCGGATGCGATGTTAGGTTCTTCTTCCAGGATGGTTTCTAACACACCTTCTTCCTCTAGTAGCGTCATGCAGAGCTGATAGAGGTCGATAATAAGGGCCGTTTTCCCTTTCTTGGAAAGGCGCGTGGCCAAGCGCTCCGTCTGTGCATTCAGCTCGGTCTGTCCCGCATTGGGGATAGGCTGAATAAACAGCGGTAATTCTCCGCCCAAGTTCTTGCCGAAGTCGGGCGAGATGAGTTTCTGATAAACCCCTTCGAAGAGGGTATCCATATCTATATTATTCATACAAACTGCAGGCATTATTGATTTCGTTATTTGAATAGAGGAAAGCAGCCAACCATTTGGGATTGTCTTTGACGATGACTCGTTCGACTTTCTCTGAGAGGTAAGGTCGCTGAATCAGCCCAGTATCGATAGACTCTATGAGCTCAGCTTGCTCCAGGATGCGAAACACCACTTGACGTATTTTGGCTACCGTGAGGTCGGTGATTGCTTCCAGCTCAGGATGCACATATTTCTTTTCATTGAAGAACTCATTGAAATTAGCGTGCGTCACTCGCTCTTGCATGGCGAAGAAACAGTCGCGCACATTCACGGAGATGAAATCAAAGATGAGCGCATGTGCTTTGCAAATGGCGAGCAGCAACATCTGCCGGCGAATGAGCACAGTGCTGTTGACCAACAAATCAAGCTCCTCTTCATTCAGCGCCGAGATACGTTGCTTCACCAGCGAAAAGAAGCGTTTATTGGTACTGACCTTATCCTTGGCCATTAGATTATGCTCGAAAGTGATGGTTTGGGTCTTTTCCCAGTCGCACCCACTCTCCAGATAGACCTCGGCCACGGCATACGTCTCATTGAGGAGAAGAGTGCCGGCTGTAAAGGTCAAGTTGTATGTTTTCTCTGTCTGCATCGTCACTCTCCTCTTATTTTTTAGAGTCAACCAATAAATCTCTGATATTGACATCCAGTAATGTTGCTATCGTTGACAACACTTGAAGGTCTGGTTGAATCTTATTTGTACACCATTTCGAGACTGTTGTTGGATCCTTCCCTAATTGAGAAGCCAACCACTTTCCCGTATGCCCGGTTTCTGCGAGCACAGCTTTTATTCGATTAATCTTTTCCATAATCCGATAAATAGTTATCTCATGCAAATATAATGAATATACTTGAGAAAGTTTTATTCTTTTCTATTTTTCTGTAAATGCCAACCAATATTTTCTGTTTATCGAACGAAATCCTGCTAAATAACATAAAAAAAAACCGTTAGTTGCCTCATTATGAGGGCTAACGGGGTTGAATTAGTTAATTGGAAGTATTCCTCGATTCATATAATCGAATGACCATTGTACTTGCCAAGTACGACCATCTTTCTTATCCAATAAGATGAAATTAAACATATTCTTAGTGGGATATAGAGCGAATCTTCCTGCCTTTGCTTCGCTGCCGACAGCTAACCTTGTCATACTTAGAATTTCTTCCGAACGAGAGCTATCATCGTTAATGGCAAAATGAACTTGCCATATCTGACCACTGCTTGTGTCTAACTTGATAAATGCCCACATGTTCTCAGTAGGGTACAACTGGTAAACATGTGTTGAATCTTGGATAGCTGCGCTCTTATCGACTTGTCCTTTAGCAATATTCGCAGTAAGCAACATTGCGAATAGAATGAAGATAAACTTTTTCATAATCTTGTATTGTATTTCATTGCTGTCCCATTAAAATCTGAAATAGTTCTTTGAAGTGTTTGAAATTTAGTTAGTTACAGCGTTTTTTCGAGCGAACGGACTTGGATTTGTAGCTTTGCATCAGATTAATCCGATGGCATATGTTCCAAGACAAATACGTTTTCGCTCAGTTGGCTTCGTTTCTGAATCGAAATAAGTTTAACCGCATTGTGGTCAAATATGATGGTGACAAATATGTGAAGCATTTCACTTGTTGGAATCAACTACTTGCATTAATGTTTGGTCAACTGTCCAACCGCGAAAGCTTGCGAGATTTGATAGTTGCTCTTGAAGCTCATCATTCTAAATGTTATCATTTGGGAATGGGCAAGAATGTATCAAAATCATCCTTAGCAAGGGCAAATCAAGATAGAGACTATCACATCTTTGAAGAATACGCTTATTATCTGGTTAACGAAGCACGCCAAAAGCGTGTTACTCATATTTTCAAACTGGGTGGTAACGTTTATGCTTTTGATTCGACAACTATTGATTTGTGCCTTTCTGTCTTCTGGTGGGCTAAATTCCGCAAGAAGAAAGGTGGTATCAAAGTGCATACATTATATGATGTGGAAACACAGATTCCGGCATTCTTTCATATTACCGAAGCATCAGTACATGATTCCAAAGCGATGAATGAGATACCTTATGAATCAGGTTCTTATTACATCTTTGACCGCGGTTATAACAACTTCAAGATGTTATATAAGATTCATCAGATTGAAGCCTACTTCATTGTCAGAGCAAAAAAGAACCTTCAATACAAATCCATCAAATGGAAACGTAGGCTACCTAAAAATGTGCTTTCGGACGCAAATATCCTTCTTACGGGATTTTATCCTAAAGAATACTATCCAGAGCCACTTAGACTGATTAGATATTGGGATGAAGAACAAGAACGGGAATTCACATTCATAACCAACGCAACTCATGTTTCTGCACTTCAGGTTGCTGAACTATATAAGAATCGTTGGCAAGTCGAGCTCTTCTTCAAATGGCTCAAACAACACCTTAAAATCAAAAGATTTTGGGGCACTACAGAGAATGCCGTTCGAATACAGATATATGCTGCAATATGCACTTACTGCTTAGTAGCAATCATTCAACATGATATGCAACTTGATAGAAGTACATACGAAGTGCTACAGATATTGAGCATCTCTTTGACTGATAAAACTCATATTAGAGACCTCTTTGATAAAACTAAATTTCAAAATGACAAAGAACGATTCGGACCAAATGGGCCAAGTTTATTTAATTTTTAATTCGTCCTAGTTTTAATGGGACACTAGTGATTGTATTTAATATGTTAGCAATAATCATCTATAGAATCCTCACCAGTCCATTCTTCTCCCTTAGCCAGTGTAAAGTACTTCATCGCGCCATCTTCGCTAAAAAATGACCCAAGGCTTTCATGAATAAAGAATCCATTTCGATAAGTAACTTTAGCCAATGCCCATGGCTTTATGCCACCCTCACTCTTAGTCAAAACTATTAGTGAAGTGTCCTCGTCTGCCATGGAGAATTTCCAAACAGAAGAAACGTAACGTTCATTCTTGCAGAATGGCATACCTACTTGAAGATTATCATAGTAATCCTTCATAGGTTTCTCTGATGGGGAAGAAGGACAAAATGGAAATTCTGAAGGAGTACGCCAATCAAGCTGCAAGGCGTTTGAAGTAAGAGAGGCTATCTCATCAAGAATTATTTCTGTATGTTCTGAAATGTTTTCGGGTATAGAACCGATTGAATCCTTGCTAAATTCTTCTGTATTGTACCATCTAGATGCAGGCCACTCATTAGATATTGACTTCGGGTTGTCTTTCTTTTGATTTTTCTCAGTGAACAACCATTCTCCGATAGAGCCCCCGTTAGATTTTGGCTTGTTTTGTGCCCATTCCAAAAGACGCTCTTTTGAAATTTGGGCTTCTTCTGGTGATACCGCACGCATCCAATTAAAATTTGAATCTACATTCTCATGGCCTCGTAAGACTGAAGGATTCTGCAGAAACGCCTCTATGCTACCGCAAATATTTTCTATTCTGGCTCTTGTAATTGGATTGTTTAGTACGTTTTCCAACCTGGTTAACCATCGTAGATTCTCAGGTCGGTTATTTCTTCTATTGGTGTCGATATGGTCAACAACATGTTGTGGTGTTGGTGGAGCTCCTAAGAATGCAAAGGCTACAATACGATGCACTCGTTCTGCCCCAATATATGCATACCCATTGGACTCATTGTACTTTCCAAACGACCAAGAATCATCATCTTTGCGTTTACGTTTACCTTCTCTTGAATGACGAAGGACAGCTCCGTTGTCACGAACAGAATAGCGTTCTTCTTTATAAACGCATTCTTTTTCCTCTATGTATTTATCTATGTCCACCATATCATTCTTCATTTAATGGTACAAAATCTAATTTCATATTCAACACACCTGCAATCTTATTGAGTATATCCAACCCCACGGAAAAACGCCCCTGTTCGATACGACTGAGATTACCTGCATCAATACCAACTCTATTTGCAAGTTCTTTAGCATCCATTCCTTGTGCCTTACGGAGATCTTTTATGCGACATCCAATTCTCTCTCTCTCCTTGTCTTTATCCTTTGTTACCCAAAGAAAAGGATTCAATCGAGCTTCGAACATTCCACGAATAATGGGCCCCCACAAATCTTCATCATTGCCTTGATAGTACTTGTCAAACAGTGCAGCGACACTTTTAGTGTAATGCCCATCCCATTTTTCTTCTATTTGGTAGTTCATCGTGTCAGAATACCCAAGTATGTAGGTATCGCCTCCACTTGTCACAACCTTGACCTTCATAGGGTCAATAAATTCTACTTTTGTTGCCATAAGCGTTTTTGTTATCGTTTTTATCGTGGTGACCCCACTTTTTATACTATGAGCAATATTGCTCGCTACAAAGGTGATAAATTGGTTTATAAAACAATAATATTATTGGTATATTTTACAATTTTAGAATGAAATCTTTGGATATTGCGGCAAAAATCGAATATAAACGCCCATTAGTGGCCTCAATATGAGTGCACTAATGGGCGCTTACAAGCAATATAGCAATTTCAGCTCCGTCCACCGTCTTCGGCTAATAGAGGCAACGACCTTTCCCTTGTATCGGCTAAAGTCAAGATATTCCTTATGGAAGTTCCTACTGCCAGACTTTATCTTCTTGATAAGCCGGCTTTCAGGGATGGATTTATTACCCAACACTTTGTAAGGGCCAACATTGTAGCTAAGCGTTGCGAGAAGTAGAGAGTCTTTGCCGTAGGAGCGAAACAAAGCACATAGATTGCGCAAATCACTTCTCAACAGAGAGTCAGCTTGCTTCTCGGTGAGCCGCCAAGTGAGTCGTTCACCAGGCAGCAATCGATGGCCATAGCCAATGTATGGATAATGTTGCTTTTGATGAAAGCCTTCATAGAACTTGATGCATCGCACGGCTCGTTCAAAGGGAGGGAGGCTAAACAAGGACGAAGCCTCACGGGTGGGGCTTCGCTCTTGTGCCATAAGGGTACTGCATAGGTATAGGCTTCCTATCAGTAGTTTGAGTTTGGTTGTCATTTCTGTTTCTTTTGGTAGGCAAGTTTCTTAGATGGCCTTCTTCTTTTGGAAAATATCCTTGATCATGGCTTTCACGTCTTCACCAACCTGTACGAAATTCTTATAGAGAATGCGCTCACGCTCGTCGGTTGACTTGAACGTGTAGAACTTGGGGAGAGCCACGTAGCTTTCTTCTTCCTTTTTGATGTCGGCCATGTTGAAGTCGGTCTTGCAGTAGAACTTCGAGGTTTGAAACTCTGCGCTCTCTTGGATGTTCATCGAGCCACCACGTCCTGTCTTGGTGGCCACGAAGTCACGTGCCGTTTGGCCACAAATCCAACCTGTCGGCATATCAGAGATTTTTGAGGCAGGCACCAAGCTATCCATATTCTCGTTGAGATTGATGGATGTTTTGTCACGGTCGATGGTTACACCCTTTTTGAGCTGAACCACTTTTCCAAAGATGTCGCTGGATAGCCATTCTAGGGTCTCTTTAGCTCGGGCTGAACCGGAGACTACGTTACCAACCGTGGTGATAATCTTCTGCATACCTACCTTGCCATAGTCGGCCTCCAGCTGGGGTAATTCCTGAAATCCCAAGGCTACTGATACCTTGTTGCTTCGGGCTGTACCAATCAGACGGTCAATCTTGTGAAAATAGAGCGTTGGCAGCTCATCGACAATGATGCTTACAGGAATGTTCTTGCCTTGGCCGGTGTTCACACGAGTGACCAATCGGTTCAAGATAAGTGCATTCAGCGCACCAATGATGCTTTCCATTTCAGGGTCATTGGCAATTAAGAGGTAACTTGGATTCTTTGGATCCGACACTTTAAGGTCAAAATCATCGCCATCCTTGTGGAATATCCAGTAGCTCTCCTTGGTGGCCAAACGGGAGGTATAGACACGCAACGTACCAATCATACCTTCGAGCTGTTCCATGGCGCGGTTCTTCAAAGCCGTCTGAAAAGGCCCTAATAATGGGGCCACTTCATTGTCGGTTTCAAGCACCTCAAAAATGGTTTGGTAGCTCTCATTGAGAAAAGAAAGGATGTGCGGCATATCCGAATACTTGCCAAGCCAGTATTCCGGCTGCACTTCCTTACCGCTCTCATCAAACACTCTACCTGTAGGTATCATTCGACCTGTTTTAGTGTCCAAGTTCTTTTCTGCTATCAACATCTTGCCATGCTTGTCGTAGGGCTCCTTTTCGTAGTTGATGAAGAAGTAGATACAAGCAGCCAAGAAGTTGACCGCAGAAGTTTGGAAGAACTGGTCGCTACCGCCACCACCTTCTTTCTTTCCTTTTTGCAGAGATTCCAATAAGGTCTCAGCTGTTTCACTTGCAGCAGCCAAGTTGTTGATGTATTTCTGCTGAATAGGATTCACTCTTCGGGAATATTCCACTTCTACGAAGTTTATGATGTTGAATTTGCAATTCTCCGGCAGCTTGCCCAACTTCTGATTTTTCTTGTAATGATAGTAGAGTTTAGTGGCCAAGGTCGGAAACTTGTAGTCGTACACTACCATCGCAAAACCCTTTTCGCTATGCTGGCGAATAAAAGGTTCGATGATAGAGAAGGTCTTACCAGAGCCTGGCGTACCGACCACCCACGTTCCGCGGAATGGATTGACGATGTTCACCCATCCCTTGCGAAACTTGCCTTTATAGTAGTAGCGCATAGGGATATTCACTGAATACTTGTTCTCCTGTTTGTCCTTACACTGCTCAAAGCTTTCGTTCTCGAAGTTGAAGCGGTCTTTCAACAATCCCTCTTTTAGGAACTTGGAGATATTATCGAGAGCTACATGCACCAACACGGTTCCTATGATTGTGGCAATCATATAGAGAATGATGTTCAATCTAAGGGAATAAAGACGCATGTCCATTGTATAGCCGAAGAGCCACACAGAAAGAGCAATGAGGAACACACCGCTCACCAATGGATAAAGCACCTGCTTTCGGGCATCGAACTCCAGATGTTTTTTGTTTCTGGTGCCGACGCAGGTGATACAGATAAGCAAGAAGGTGGCGACCTTACTAAAGATAAGGTTTCCATCCTGGTATATCATCCATTGTTTGATGCGACCATGTATGTCACTCAATACACCGCCCCAGTGGTCCAACATCTCAGGGTTGATGGCATACTCGAAGAACTCCACCAAAAGAGAAATGTAGATGACCGCTCGGAATATCTTATATGCGCCTTGCAGTTCTTTGCTTTCTTCCATGTTGTTTGCTTTTAATTATTCAGAGAGATTATAGCCCTTGCTTTATGCGAGGCATTCTTGGGAGTTTCCTGCATGGCTCCACTGCTGAGTGAATAGAGCCATGCTTTGACCAAATCTTGGTCTTGCACTTCGGTGGAGGTCCAATACCAACAATCATCGGGATTATCGGGGATGGGGTCACCACCGCATTTCACGATATAGGGATTGACAATATCTTTGGCAGCATAGAGCAGGCGCATTTGTGCAACAGAAGGTATGTAGGCACTCTGACCATAGGCCCAAATGGCAAAGACACTATTGGCCAAAGGTGATCCGACTTCCTTCCCTTCATACATCTTGTAGGTATTGAGGTTGCCATCATGAGCTGTGAGGTCGACAGATGTTCCTTGAGCACAACCCAAGCTATCTGCAAATGCGACAGGCTCGATGTCCCATAGATATACGGCATAGCCGGTACCTTCCACGTCTTCACCTTGCTGGGTATTGAACACTACAGCAATAGCCTGCTTCTTTTCTGCTTCGTACTGAGTGAATGGAACGACCTTGCCATCGGTACAAAGGATATGGCAGGGCTTAATGGTTGTATCAGGAAAATCCTGATGGGCATCGCAAGCTGTCATTAACAAGGATGCAAATGCCAGCAATAAGAATGTGATATGCTTCATTATCGTTTTACTTTAGAGGTAGTTTCACTCCGAGGACAATTCCAGTACGGAACAAGTCCTCGCCTTTAATCATCACGTCTGACTTCACTTGCCAAAATAGCTGTACGCCTGAACGAAGTGCATAGTTGTGTTCATAGCCCACATGCAAACCGCCAAGGAAGTCATGGGTGTCGCTTCCGGCTGATGCGCCCAATCGGAGGTTTCCATGGTGGTTGCGTCCTCTAACGACACAAGGTTTATAAGCCACTCCCACACCATACGAGCGATGATTTCTCCAGAAACTGTCTGGGCAGATGTGCTTGCATGAAGCACATTCATCCCATTTCAGATAGACATTGCCAAAGAACTCCCAAGCGTTATGATACTTGGTTTCATGCTCATAAGCAAGGGTTACATCCCAACCATTTTCATAGAGCAGGCCAGTGCCTAATGACACACGTCCGCTACCACTTTGAGCGAAAGCTGATACACTTAGTATGATAGTACATACTACGGTTAGTAAATACTTTCTCATAAGACTATTCCTCCTCTAACAATACAGCGTTAAATGAATCGGCAGACAAAATATCCTCATAATCAATGCTAAGAAGAATGTTTCTACCTGATATTTGCTTCTCCGACATTTCGATGGTAAGCACCTTGTCATTAGGGAAGGTCATCTTCTTCAAGACGATAACATTGCGGTAGCCATGCTTAAACGACTTGGTTTCTTCCAGACTCATCACAGGGTTCAGCTCAATCACTTGCGCATTGGTAGCCTTAGATAGTTTCTTGTCTGAAAGCTTCACCCTTACTTGGTCTATGTCAAAGCGAATATTGGTACGGTTTTCTATCGAGTAGTCAATGAAGAAGTAATCACCAGCGGAGTAGATATTGTTAAGTCGCATCACCATGCGGTGCTGTTTGGTACTCACATTTCGGATTTTGGCCGGAGAGTTCCATATCTGGCGAGCAAACCTTGTCATCTCTTCTGTAGACATACTGACGGCAGGGTTGTTGTAAGGTACCATCTCCTGACGCTGCACTTCTTTGTCCGTAACCGCCTCTTGTAGGCGAGTGGTGTAGAGCAAAGCATATTGAGTGCGGTAGCGTTCTGTTACGATGGTCACAATAGCCAACACTTGACCATCCACATAAAGGCTGTCTTTGGGTTTTAAGCGGATGGTATTGTTCATAGGCTGGTCACCCACAACTTTATCTGTAGAAATATCTACAAAGCGAATTGGCTCTGTAGCGGTGATGACGGTAGTCACTTGCTCATTGACAGTGAGCTGTTCCATTTCCTCGTAGGTCTGCTGGGCCATCGAGGGGAAGATGGAAAGTGCGCCAACCATAAGGGCGCAGAGAGTTTTTTGGATGTACATATTCTTGTTCTTTTGAATGACTAAATGAGATTACTGATTATTCTTTTGCTGGCCATTGATGAGATACACAAAGGTGCCGTACTTCAACTTTACCTTGTTCTTCTTTATGGCTTTGCCGATGGCATTGCTTGTCTTTTGGTAAGCATTGCTTACAGCCTGCATTCCCCATTGTGAGAAACTACTTCCTGTTCCAGTGGTATTCATATCCATGGTGCTGGACATGGCTCCACTGGCAACATCCTTGGTGGTTTCGCGGAAGCTACTACTGGGGACATATAAGCCTTCTAAACCATCGGTATCATAGATGGAGAGATTGATTTTCACCAATTCGTCATCTACCAACAGGCTTTTTACATTGCCCTTGACACGCTGAGAACCGAAACCGCTCATGGTGGCATAGAGGTAAGAACCTTTGCGCACTACGGTTTCACCAATCTCAATATCATCGAGCAGGCGCAAGCGAACACGTGAACCATCAACAGCTTTTACGTTCTCATCAATGATGGCCTTAATAAGATTGGGTTCTTTCTCATTTTCGGTCAGGGTATTGAAGTAGTCGGAAGAGGTCTTCACCTTCTTCACAACTTCACTGGGCTTTTCGGCATCAGATAGTCCCTTTACAGCCTTGTCGTTAATCTCAATCTTGCCCTTCATTTCGACTTTGCCATCGGACTCTGGGCTACCATCGGATTTTCCACTATCAGGTTCCAACCCTTTCTGCCCACTTAGGCGAGCTTCAGCCAACGCTTTCTGGAGTTCGGCAAGAGCTTGACGGTCTCTTTCTCTGGCGTCGGCTTCTTGCAGTTCCTTATCTTGCAGGGATGCACTTTGGGCTGCTTCTTTATCCAGCATTTCTAATTCGGCATCGGAGTATTTTGATTCGTATGCTTCCTTTTCATCTTGATTGTTTCTATCGATGTTACTGATGGCACTATGGTCTTCAATCTTTCCGTATGATTTGACCATACTTTCGTAGCGGCCTCCAATGCCGTCACCTCCCTTAATCTGAGCTTCAGGAAGGTCTGAGTTCAGATATTCGGTGGTTTGGAGGTTGGCAGCTGGCTTGTCCTCAATCTTCGTATCGAACATATCAAAGACAAAATAGGCGGTGCCAATCACTGGAAGATATACGATGAGCGGCAGCATGTATTTAGGCTGTCGAAAATTGATTTTATCTGTCAGCTTCATTGTTGTTTCGTTTTAGGGTTATCACTCTTGTTGATAGGCGTTACCAGTCGATTGTGGCGAGCTTTCAAAACAGAGTCTTGAAGCTCGGTGGCTGTGCGAGGCCCTTCACTTCGATTGTACACCTTCACGATGCGGAAAATGTTGAAACCAAAACTGAATGCCACAAAACTGAAAACAATAACCAGGAACAGCGTACGGTGGATGTCTGCAAACTTTTGCACCTTGGCTGCTGCCTTGTCGATGCGCAATGTTTTGGCGAACTTGCGTCCAGCCGCCACATCACGCTCGTAGCGTTCTTTATACTTCGGATCATCCTTGTCAGGCATCTTTTCTCCGAAGAGCATTTTCTTGAATCCTTTCATATACGTACCTTTTAATAGTTAGCTTTCGTTTTCTGATTGACATCCTTATTGAGAAGTGTGCGCCAGTTGACGATAAGTAATCCATGAGGATTGTTGTCTGTGCGAGGCACACGTTTCAACTGACCGGCAGTGACCAATTCACGAGTGAGGATGCTGGTACGTCGCTCGATGCGTTGACGGCCATAATAGGTAAACTCCATCTTTTCTTCATTGAATTTGATGCTGTCACAGAAGATGGAGAACACAGCACTAGTTCCCATGATGTTCGAGTAGAAACCTTTTTCCTTCAAAGTGTTGTACTGGGCCAAACCTGTTTCATCCACGAGATACATGGCTTTCTCCATGGTGTACTTGATGTATTTGTCGTCAGGAGCCAGCGTGAAGAAGAGGTGGTGGAAGCGTTCGATGTGACTCTTTGCTTCAATATCCAATGTCTCTTCCATGGTGGTTCGCTGCACTAAGATGGGCACATTGCCATCCAATACATAGATTTTGTTTTGGGCATCAACCACCATGCTTCTTGCTGTCCAAATGCTGGAGATACTGATGAGTATGCACCCCACAAGGAACATCGAGCAGATGATGGTGACGAGCTTAATCTTGTTTTCGAGATTCTTAATTACCATATTGCGTTATTATTTGATTATTACTTCATCAAAGATGTCATGGCTCCTGTAGCCGACATCTTCGCTTGTTGGGCTACGCCTTCACCAAAGTTTCGGGTTGAGAAAGCTGTATCTCCTTCGGGAATCATCCATGCGGCCAAGTCTGGAACCAAGTTCAAACACTTCAAGGCAACGATACTTGCGGCCATTAAATAGCCTGCTGAGAAGAACGAGTTCTGCAGGTAAGCAGCCATCGTTTGTTCAGACACTGTTATCGCTGTCAAATTCTCTACTTGAATGCAGAGAACTATATCAAAGAGGAGCAAGACATAAAAGCCCACGAAGTAGAGCATCGCGCCATAGAAATGCACTGTCAGATAGCGCGTGAGCCATTTCGCCCAAGAACTTTCCCACTTTGGTAAGAGTGAGAACGCCCATTGGATTGGACCGAAGATGGTAAGCATACCCAACAAGATTTGCTGACAGTAAATCGTGGCCCACCAACCGATTCGGAAGACGATTAGGGCGATTAGCATTACAAGTTTGTCTATCCCGACAACTGCTCCTGCGGTCAGTGAAGTAAACCATAGACGTGAGGATTCTTTCTCCATATTGGTGACTTCATCCACGCCAGTCTGTTCCATCGTACTTTCAATCAGATTGGGGTCAGAGGTTCCTGAGTGAGCCACATCCGCTTGAGCTTGTAGGTTTGTGTACATGGTATCACGCACATACACCAACTTCTGCACTTCGGCAAACTTGTCTTCAATCTGAGTGGCTTCTGCCTGATAAAGGTCATGGGTATAGGAGCCGATAGCGTTGGGGATGTAACTCAAGAAGTCGAGCACACTCCAGTGACTACCGCTGTTTCCCATTCCTGTATCTGCAGGTGGGTACCACCAGCAGAGAATAATGGAGATGACCAATGGCTTGAAAAGCTTCATGATGTCCAGTGGCTCATGCTTCACCATCATCTTGTAAGCCATTCCTGCGGCAACGATGATGGAGAACAATGCGGCCAGCGCCATGCTCATTTGAAGTATCCACCAAAATGGTCCTTGTGAGCCAGTGAATGTTGCATCGGTTAGGAACTCATTGGTCTGAAAAATCACGTCATCTATCTCTTCTTCAAGGAGATTGATGCCGAAGTCGGATAAGATATTACTTGTATCTGCCATAATCGTTTACTTTTGATGTTTACGCTTAGTATTCATTTTTCTCATTGATTTTGTCCCGTTTTTGTCCCGCTACTCGCTCTTTGGCCAATTTCTTTCCATCGCCCACGAGCTCCATCAGCAATACTTTGCTTATCGGCGGTACGGTAAGAACCATTCGTGGCAAGCAGTTCTTTGGTCTTTGCTGCATTGTTCATTTGCACCAACCGTTTGATGAGTATTTCATTCTGAGCATACACATCTTTGTAGATACTCAAATACATTTTCTTCCGTTGAGCATTGGGCATGTAGGCTTCTTTGGTGGACTTGATAGCGCATTGAAAGACGTTATAATATTCCGTCCATCGTTGTTTCTCGTAGAAGTCACCACCTGCAGGAATGATACGGTCGATGTTCTTTTGGAAGTCGGCCATTTTGCTGTTGATCTTGGATCCTTCGGCCAACCAGGCCACATCTACCGTGCGGTCGGTCACATTAAGAGCTTCAATCTTCGCTCTTGCTGTGAGAGCTGAATCGATGGCTTCTGCTTCATCCACTTGGTTATAGAGTGCAATGCTTGCAGCGGTTCGGAACGACTGTTTGTTCTTTGTGACGGCAGACTTCTTATAGCTTCGATGAAGCAGGGTGTAATAGAGTTCCGGAATCAATGCTCCGCTTCCCAATTCCATCACTGTCACTTGATTTTTCTTGGAGGAATCATGATTGTATGTCACTCGTTGTGCGTGTACGGCTGCTGTTCCTACAGTGGTCATAGCCAGAACCATGCACAGTATTTTCTTTATTGCTTTCATTATTGTAGTATTTTAGTTCCTACTAATATCCTAACTTACCTGCCACACGCCATCTGCTAAAAGCATCTTCAATCATTTGCTGTTTGGTTTTGGTACGATAGACTTTCTCTTTCCAGTAACCAATGCGCAGTTGTACGTATCTCCAAGTCTCGAAATAGGAGCGGTTCAAATGCCTTTCAATGTTATCCAATCCATTATTGATGGATTCCAACACCATCAGCAAATCTGAAGTTGAACAGGCGGCAGCACCAGTAGCATAAAGCACCAAATCGCTTACCGATTTATAGAGGTGTTCACCTTCTTCTGCTATATTTTCAATGGCACGTTTATTGATGCCTATGATGATGGTATCGGCCAATTCTACATGATGGCGTTTGAGTACTTTCTCGTTATAATCATTCAAGAGCTTCTTATAGTCCTTGATGCGGTCACTCACACCTTCATAAGTGGAGTACACATTCAAACTTGTACGAAGCGATTGATAGAGTACATCGATCACATCAAAGGCACGAGTATACTTGTCAAGGTCCACGTTCAGTTCTTTGTACTTCACGGTTTTCTCGCTGCTGTATTCGTGCAACAGCTTATTGCTATACTCAAGCGTACTTCTGGCTAAGAGCAAACTGCGTTGCTTCTTATGGTCGTTGATGTAAGCTTCAATACTGGGTACATCAAAGCTCCATTGCGCGTGTGCTTCTTGCTGATAACCAACTAATACTACCATTAGTATAATAGTATGTACTAGGTTCCTAATCTTAGAATTCACTTCATTCATAGTTTATTCCTCCTCGTCGTATTTACCGTTATAACTATCGGAATGCATACTGTTTGCAGCCTTACGCAACCATCGTTTGCGACATTCTTCCACAAGGGTAAGTCGTCGGCCTTGGTCGTCATTGATATGTGGTGCTACAGACTTTAGCACGTCGATAATGCTACGTTTGTAGTGCATCATCTTTTCCAGTGACACTAGGTCTGCATAGATTTTTGTAATACGGCTGTCCACTTGTCTGGCTATCTCCAAACGGTCGCTTTGCCATAGCAGGTGATAGGTGTCTGGTGTGGCGTCGTTCTCTGTTGGGGCCGTTTTTGCGTATTCAGTCGTTATCTTACAGGAAGGATATTCCTGAGCGATTTCAGAGATTCGTTTGTTTACTTCGTCAGCCTTTTCCTTATCACTCTTATTCGGGTCAAGCGTCATCACTTCTACCACAGAGGTGCTGGTGTATTCCGACGTGAGTTCCCAACTGATTTGTAGAATGGCTCGATGTATCTTAATACCCAAGAAGTACTTCGGTTTGCGTACAATGCTCAGGGTGGCTTTGAAGGTAATCACGCCATTGATGTTGGGCATGGTAGCCTTGCGCACATAGGTATAGCCTTCCCAAGCTCCTGGGCCTTGCCATGTGAGATTGTAAGCTGTCTTGCAATCTTGCATGATGGCTGGAATGCGGTAATAATCGTCAGTAGCCACGGCATTGTCTTCTGCAGCATCTGCCTTGGCTTGTTCTACGTCTGCCAACTTTTGCTGCACGTCTGCCAAGTCTTTTTTAAGCTGCGCGATTTTGACATTATTGGCTTCAATCAGTTTTACGTTATAAGGCCCAAGATTGGGGTTTTGATGCATTTGAATAATCAGCCTTTGATTGTCAGCTTCTAATGAAGTTATCTCAGACTTAAATTGCTCAATCTGTGCCTTATATTCAGCTTCCAGTTGTTCCAGTTCAGCCATACTGTTATCGTTTTCTGAAATCGTCGTCCGCATAGCACATTCCTTACTATGCGCATTCAGAGAACCACCACACTCACGACATTTGTACTGAGTGCTGCCACTGCCAAGGGAAACGCCATCACTACAGGTTACACTAATGGTCACGCTTTCGCAACCTTTTAGTTTGCCGGCATCGGTGGCCTGATAATAGTTTCTGCTGTCTGAACCTATATAATAGGTATAACCTTCCTCGTTGTCGTTAAACTCAGAAAGACGCGCATTCAGTTGGGCTTTGAAGGTATTCAAGTCCATACTGTACGAGTCGAAAACTTCTTCGTACACTTCTTCCACATGGTTCCAATACTTGCTCACATGGATTTCGTATGCATATGATTTTTGGGTTTGTCTTCCTCCACGGCTAATTATATAGCCTTTGAGGTAGTAGTTTATATAATAGGTGAAGCCATCATTTTGCTTGTTTAGCATATCCACTCGACTACGTGACCACCCTGCGTAACGCTCGGAATTACTCAAAATTTGCTCACGTTGAGCTGAGTTCGGTGAAAAGTTGGAATCACTGGTATCAAAACGCGTCCATTCTCCGCCATAGATAACGCTATTATCATCTGTAGGAGGATAGTAATCACAGAGCGTTTCTGAACCTTGATCTCTACGAGCGATATACCATCGTTGGGTGTAATAATTCCCTGCTTTCTCACTCAGATAGTCCGTCATCCATGAGGTTAGATTGTAGTTCGCGAAGTTGAACAGGCCAGCGACATTGTCTTTGCCGCCAACCATGCCCAACAACGTATTACCCACGCTCTTGTCTAGCTGTTCAAAGAGTGTGGAGTAATTATCTACAATATTCACAGCTGCTCCCAACTTTCCATTGATTAGGTCATGAAACTGGCTGCTCTGTAAGAATGCATCACCGATGTTGCTGACCCCAGCAGAAGCCAAGTTTACGCCCGTCTTATAGAGGTTGTCAATATCCGCTTTTAGGTTATCCACCGTAAAGTTCCCAGGGACCTTCGACAGGTCATCGAGCATTCTTTGCCAATCCACGTTGCCGATTTCTGAAAGCTTCAGGATAGAGGCTATTTCTTCCTTGATTTGCAAGAATGCAATATCTGAGAATGTAAGGGAAGAGTTAGTTACGACGCTCTCGAACTGCATACACAGGCTCTTGGTATCATCGCATATCTTCACCAAATAGCTACCCCAGTAGAGGGCCGTTTGTGGGCTTTTGAGCATCATACCAGCAACCGTCCATATCGTTGGCATAATCTTTCTACTGACCATGTTATAGATACGACGGTAGTAGTAATTCTCAGTGCTGCTGCTCCAAACGCCCAACTCTGTAAGTGCTTTGCGGTCGAGGAACTTGGAGGCAAAGATGCCTGCCGTAGCAACCTCGGCCGCATTATAATGCTTCAAGATGTTTTGCACCTGCTCATTATAGTATGCCTCGGTAGCCGCCTCCGTATTATAGGCAGCAGCCATCGCTGCGACAGTCTTCTTGTCGTAGTTCACACTGTAGTATTGCGCCTGAGCGGTTAAGCCGACGCAAGAGAGGAATAGGATGATAAGCAGGTGTATCTTGTTCATTTGATTCTTGAATTATTTGGGAAATTGGATAGTTTTACGATGCTCATAAATGTATTTCTCTGCTGCCACACAACTTTCAGCAGCAGTAAACACGAACACCTCATGAATGGCCATCGTATCAAGCATAGCCTTCTTCATACGCCCAACTTTTGAGTAAAACAGCCGAACATACCAAGGCTGAGACAAGTAAGCTTCTCTGGCACTGGTGTACATCTGCCAGCCAAAGTCATTTAGCTTTTGGCTGCCAACAGGCTTTGCATGAAGGTCACGCTTCAAGCTTTCTTTGAATAGTTCCTCATTGAAGAGGTTAGAATCTGTTTTCATTGTTATTTCTTGTTTTTAGTGGATAAATTCAATACGTGTCCTACCTGATTTACCTTTTGGGCAAAGGGCAGAGATTTTGAAATGCCGGAAGCATCCCAGTCGCGACAATAAGCTTCGATAGCTTCTTGATGAGAGCATTGCAACTCCGATTTGTAAAGCTTCAATGCTTCCTTCTCGGCACGTTCAGTGGTGTAGGTCATGTAGCACTCATGCGGTTCCTCTACGCCATACACATTACTGGTACTCCCTCGACGGATGAACACTTCTCGGAAGAAACTACGCCCTTCTTTGTTCTCTAGTCGGTTGATGGTGAAGATTTTCTTGCAATCCACATCGGTCAAACCAAGAATAGCTTTGATGGTATCAAAGCGTTCTTTGAACTTGCTTTGGTCAAGAAGCATCACCACATCTGAGTTATTGATGATGGCTTCCTTCACAATCTCACTTCCAATGATGTCTTGAATCTCCTGAGTGACCACACCGACACTAGCCCAGAACTTACGAGCTGTTTTATAGAGGTACTTGATGTATTCAGCCATGAGCGGACTGGCGATGGCTTTCCACGCTTCCTCGATAACCAGCACCTTGCGGTTCTTCTTGATACGCATCTTTTGCAGGAACACGTCCATGATGATGAGCGTCACGATGGGGAAGAGCAAAGGGTCGTCTTTGATGGCATCAATTTCAAAGACAATGAAAGTTTCATCAAACAGCGAACTGTCCATGTTTTCATTCAAGGTCTTGTCGTGGTTGCCACCTCGATAGAAGTCCTTCATCATGTAGCGATAGGTGGATATGTCAATGCCACTAATGCTATTTTCGCTACAGATGTCAGGAATGCGCTGAACAGAGAAATCGTAAAACGTATTGAACGAAAGGCTTTCCACTTTCAACTCCATACGACGTTGCTCTATCTGATTGATGGTACGCTCCAAGCGTTCGTCACGCTGCGCTTCACTTTCATCTGTATTTTGATGGGGACGGTTGCGGTCATCAATCAATAGGCTTTTACGAAGGTCCTCACGTTGGGGAGGTGTAAAACCTGTGAAACCATTGAAATAGGTGTCGTAGTATTCCGTAATGACTTGATCAATGAGACGGTCTTCGGTTTTACTTACCGTTCCTTGAGAGCCTTTCCAGATGAGCAGCACCAAATTTTTCAAGAATCCAGTTTTTTCTACATTCAACTCTTCACGATTGATTCGGAAAGGGTTCATGGTGATGGGCTTCTCTTCGGTATAACTGATATACTTGCCGCCGACATACTCACAAAGTCCCTCGTATGAGTTACCTGTATCGACCATAACTACGTCTGTATTTTGCTCCCAAAGCTGTCTGACGACGCTATTCATGTGGAAGCTTTTGCCACTTCCTGAAGGCCCCAAACAAAAGAAATTGCTATTGTCTGTCAGTTTGTTACGTCCTTCCTTTCCCGTTATGTCGATAGCCACAGGGACACCTTGACGGTCGGTGTAATAAACCTTGAGCGGGGTGTCCTCACTATGCTGAATTTTCTCCTTATACATTAGGCAGGAGGCTGCATCGCCCAGCGTGAGGAATCGGTCGTATTCATCACTCATTCCATAGCAGTTGCCGGGGAAGGAGTTGACGAACAGCTCCAACTGATTGTAAGCTCGTTTGGAGATATGGATGCCCATACGTCCGAAACTGTTCTCCAGATGATTGGTGCATTTTTGAAGGTCAGTATTAGGTGATACGCCCACAACGAGATTGTAGTGAGTATAGACCAACTGCTTGTTCTCTCTGGCCACCACTTCCTGCACACGTTTGATGTCTTCCACAGCCATCTGATTGCTGGGATTCGGCATACTGGCATGTCTATTTTTCTTTTTGTCGAGCAAAGCTAACTCACGTTTCTGATTGGGCATATAAACGATTTGGTTGTACACCACGACTTCTGCCCCTGGGATGTTGTCAACCAACGACACAAGGTCAACAGGCATACTGGTGTTGTTTACCTCGATATTGGTGAACGGACGGATGGCAGCAGGTAGGTTGGCGCAGTCCACATCTACAAGGCTATAGACCTTGCAGCGCTTATCGCCCATATCAATGGATTCTTCATCCACTTTGAAGTTGCTCATCGATACGACCTTGTCCTTGAAGTTCATGGCAAAGAAGCGATCAACATATTCGCTGGCTTCTTGCTTATTCAAGAACTTGGCGGCAATGCCGGCATCTTTGAGTTGGTCTTGCACCTTGCGTATCTTAACCAAGAAGTCACGCCACTTCTTATTGTCAAATGAGAGCAGTCGGCTCTTCTTGGATTCTTGAGTGATAGTGATATAGGTTGCACTATCGGTATAAACACGTCCTTTGAAGTAGCGGAAATAAGACTCGGAAAGGAACTCATGCTTGTTTCCATCCTCGTTTTTGAACTCTTTTCGGCTAATAACATCTTGCTTATGAATGGCGTAGCCTTCACCTAGAGTCTGACCAATCGCTGTAAACAAGTTGGTGAATTCGTAATAGCTATCGATGTTTGCGGAGTATTTCTGTACGGGATTTTCCATTCTTAGAATAGCGGAGTACTCACCGGACTTTGTGTAAAGTACACCGATTCCATCTGTTTCTTCTACAGAGAAATAGATGTCTTGAAAGATTTTCTTTCGCTTACCACCTGTTCCAAAGGCATAGACAGATATGGCCATACCTATGCAGGCAGCAACTAAGAAAAGTAGGATGTATATTACCATTGTATTGATATTTAGATTGAATCTTTGGTCATTGAATCCGTTGGGATGGTGTCATGGACAAGACTATCCACGTGTATTGTATCGGTGATTCGTACATGAGGTTCCTCGATGAAGCCATCAGCATTATTTCCTCTTATCAACCATTGCTTCCGAGCTTCTTGTGCAGCCCTTATTGCTTCCAGCTTGGGTAGTTGGTATGGCTTTTCTTTGCAACTGACAAAGAGTAGTGAAGTGAGCACAACAGCTCCAGTGACTAAAGTTCGATTCATTTTGATTACTACAAATAAAGGTAGGCTCTGCCCTTGGTTGGGTGAGCCTACCTACGTTCTACATTACTATTTAATCCACACGTTGGTCATGATGGTCTTTTGTTACATACGCTTAGAATAGGCATAAATAAAAACACCTTGGTCGTCTTTCTTGGTGTGCAATCCTTTTCGCTGTTTGATGATGATAAGCGCAGCACCAATGGAAATGGAAGCGACCAAAGCAATTAGTCCAGCGATAAATCCTATCAGGCAGTAGGCCAAGATGAAGCCGACAATGGCTCCACCAATAGCCCCGGCTGCCCAATAGATGTAGCGCCCTTGAATACCCATAAACTCAAGGGGCTTTTGCAGTCCCTTGAATAGTGGGTAATCTGGGTAGCGGATTTCTTGCTCTTGACTTGCCATTCATCCTTCTGCTTAGTTAGTTACACCGAAGAACAAAGGCAAAGCCTGAGCAGCGGCAACGAGGAAGATACAAGCACCGACGATCATCATGATCTTCTTCTTGACATCCTGCTCCTCGTTGTTCATGGCGATATAAACGGAGATGGCACCGACAACGGCAACGACACCTGCAATGGCGTAACACAACTTGACGACGATAGGTACGTATTTAGCGATTTCTTCCGTCACAGTCGTGAGTGCCGTGGTACCGGCGGAGTAGTCACCAGCTGAGTTCTGTGCCATTGCGACACCTGTTCCTACTACGAGCATGAGGGCCATGGTCTTCAAACGCTCTGACGTAATCGCTTTCTTAGCGGTACGCTTCAAAAAATTAGTTGCTTTCTTGAACATTCTTTTCTGTTTTTAATTGATTCATTGTTTTTTTATATCCTCGTCTGCAGTTGAGTTCACGTATAAATTTGGTAGCCAAAGAAGGCTGGGAACACAATGGAAGCACTAATCATAAAGAGTATGGCTCCAATCAGGGTCATGATGGATTTGGTAATGCCATCTTCGCCTGTGTTCATCTTGATGTATATCTGTAGCGCAGAAATAATTGCCATGATAGCTGCAAAGGCATACGCAAGGTAGAGCACATAGAGCATCATGGTGACCACGTAGTCGTGCATCATGGCAAGGGCATCTGCGCCTTGGCTGTAATTCACGCTACCGCATTTGGCCGAAGCTGTAAGTCCGTAAAGGGACCCCATCGCAATCAGAGCCAAGCTGGGTATCTTATTTCTACAGTTCATTTCTTATATGTTCAGATTTGATTTGAGGGCGATTGTTTCTGTTACCTTCGAGTAAGGTTTGGTAGAAGTCATCGGCATACATACCATCACTCATGAAGGGCTGAGTCTCGTCACATTTCTGTTCGACCTTATTAGCCAAGCTATCAGCAACATTCTTAGAAGTTGGCTTTTCAGACTTTGCATCTCCACTTTTAGTATTTGATGAAGAGGTTGCATCGTCATCATCCTGGAGATTCAAAGTTTCGTATTCCTTATCGGCTACGCTAAAGCCGTTGTCGCTTTCATTGACGGAGACAGCCGTATCTTCTTCGACCATATCACTTACATCAAATACTTCTTCTTGCGACTTATGCTCCTCCTTTTTGCCATACAAATCTCTAGTTATCATCACAGCATAGTAGATGATATAGATAGTTGTAAGTACGATTACGAATATCACGAATGGGCTCATATTATACTCTGGTTTTTGTTATACAATTTCTGTTTTGCCAGCAGTTTTGCCGCTGTTGACGTGTGCAAAGGAATAACGAAAAGCGCAGAACAAAGAATTTTATCCCTTATCCGGCCTTAATCTTAACAACTCTTCTTAGAAAATCTGATTTCATACTTTGTTTTCATACTCTAATCATATATTTTACTGACGATGAAAACAAAAAAAGGCTCCCCATTCGGAGAGCCAATTTCAGTCATAACATAGGTTTGTTTACAGACGTTTGTCCATGAGATAGTCGTTCACATCTTTATAGTCGGCATATCGGGACGATTCATTAATGACTTTGGTACCATATATTCCCAAAATAGATTCTGTTGCCACTTGTCCTGCCTTATCATTGTCAAGGAAGCAATGAATATGCTCGTATTTCTCAAGATGCTCGATAGTGGGCACAAGATTACACACAGAGTTCATGATAAGACAATCGTATGGTCTATCAATACAGACATTTTGATCCTGTCGCATCATGAGGGTTTGGTAAGACAAGAAGTCCATGAATCCTTCAAAAACGCAGCAATCAATATAGGGTGCATCAGGTCTTTCCGATATGATGGCGACGTTCTTATTGCCTATACATCCTTTATAATAGGGGTTGCGTATTTCTGTGCCACCGCTTATATTAAGAAAGGCAATACCGTAATAATGCTTGTCACGTAGTTGGTAGTGTATCTCTTTGCAGTACTTTTGACCGACATTTTTATCGATACCTCTTGATTCAAGGTACGATAAAAGGGCGAAGTTGGAAAGAGGCTTCATTTCGATATGGTTCATTGAAGCCTTGTCTTTGTAGATGGTTTGATGTGGCGCCTCTGCTACTGGGTGAGGTGCGCCTTCTTCATCTGCAATCTTTGCCAATGCTGTTGGCGTATCTATTGTATTGTAGAAAAATTTGGCAAAGTTGATAATGTCACCGCCTTGACCAAGGCCAAAATCATACCAAAGGTTTTTCTTGTTATCTACCTTAAAAGAAGCCGTATTTTCACTTCGCAAAGGAGAATTATACCAATACTGTTGACCAATAACTTTCTTGGGCTTAAAGCCAATGGTTTTTAGAAATGCTACCAAGTTGATAGCTTTTGCTTCTGCTATGTTCATTGTAAATAGGGGAGTTCGTTTCCGTTTACATATTATATATACACGCACTAAACTAACCTTTTGGATTAGCTGTACCTTTGGATGATTCGCTACCACTCCAACTATTATTGAAAGAGTACCCACGACTATCCTTGATGATGGCATTGCTGTTTACCAGAAACTTGCTTAGGTTTACCAATGTGTTTCGACCACGAGAATAACCGATTGCCTCATATCCGGTCTTTAAGCATTCCAACATTTGGCCATAACCAACAGGCTCGGGTGAAGTGAAACCAATCTTTAACGCCTCACGATGTTTCTCATCAGATAGTTTGTCCAATGAAACGCTACGTTCTCGCTTTGTCATGCGATGAGTATAGTCACTAACCAATTGTGGCAAGGCCTGCTCATCTATCTCAAAGGCAAAAGGGGCAAACTCTTTATCTCTGATATGCATGGCTTTGACCTCACTCATGTTAGGGTTATCAATACATTTGGTGATTTGCAATACGGTTTCAGCCTTATTGTTCAGTTCTGTACCGATATGTCCACGGGTGTTGTCATCACCTTTGTTCAAATGAAGCACCGTATGGATATGCAATTCATAGTAGCTGGACCATCTCATCAAATCGTTGATAATGTCTAATGACTCACTGGGACTATTGATGTCACGCATCAAGTCACGAATACCATCAATGACTACTAAACCAATATTGTATTCTGTTTGTAGAGCACAATTGATAATGTCACGTCGTTGATCAGGGTTGTATTCTCGAAGAACGAAAAACTCAATGTTCTCGTTCTCCTTATCAGTAGGTAACCCGGCCAACTTCAAGATTCGTTTGAGTACCTTATGACAATGGCATTTGCTTTGCTCCGTATCGATATAGAGAATCTTTCGTTTATCAGGTGGCAGGGTAGCTTTGTAGCGCAACACCTCCTTACCAGATAATGCAGCTGCTACAATGGCCGAAATATTAAAGGTCTTCTTACTCTTCGGTTTACCCGTTGATGCGCTGAAGTTACCAATAGTAGCAATGGTGGTACCATTGACTTTAACGATTTCCGGAGGAAACTCATACTCCTCAGTTACCTTCAGGCGTATATGACTCAAGATTTCCTTGTATCTACTTTCGTCAATCTTTTGTCCTTCAAACAGTTTTGAAAATTCCGACATGATGCTTATTTGTTACGTTTGTTATTGGATTTAGCATTCAGCTCAGCCCATTCTCTGGAATTCTTCTCAGCTTCATAGATAAGGTCGTAGGAAGAAAGAATCTTGCTACGGCCAATCCATTCATTGATTTCTTCTCGCTTCATATAGACATTCTTACCATGAGGCTTATACACAGTTATCTCTTTTTGTGAGGTCATCTTATAGATTTGGCTCTTTGACATACCAAGATAGAGCGCTGCTTCTTCAACCGTAAAATAGTCTTTGAGCATATAGGCCTGACGTTCCAGTACCTTCATATGATTGATAAGCACTTCCAGTGAATCAAATCGAGATAGAAAATTCTTGATGTCTGCTACTTTTTGTAAGAAGACATCCATCTCTTTTACGTTTCCAATATATTCATGGATCTCTTCCACGTTTCTTATCATTGAGATTAAATCTGTATCTTTCATTGTTGGGCTACACTTTTGGGGTTCATAATAGGAGAGGTGCTTGAAGTCGCGCCTATAGGGTTGCTTAATAGCCATTGATCTAGTTCTTGCTTATTGAAGTATATCATACGTCCATTGGGCTTATAGTGCGGTATCTTCTTAGCCGAGGTCAGTTTGTAGAGATAGCTTTCTGCAATGCCCATATATTGGCAAGCTTCTGTAGTAGAAAGAACTGTTTTCTCTTCAAACAAACGCTGTTCTACGGCTTGTAGTCGAGTAGAGAGAGCGACCATTGAAGGAGCGCTACATTGTGCACTATCAATATTCAATGTCTTTTGAATCTGTAACACCGCTTCTTCAATGCTACTGAGTCGTTGGTTTGTGACATTATCACGTTGTCTTCTTGAATGTTGCATATTTTGTCCTTTTGAGTTCAACATAGGAAGGCAAAAGCCCTCCGTTATCGTCTTGTAATCGATTACGGAGGGCAAAGTTAGAGGGTAAAACTCAGGAAAAAGAGAGTGAAAATTGAGAGTCAATGTAACTCTCAATGCCATTCTCAATCTTTTGAGTTTCCTTTAGTGGATTATCTTGCGTTTAGTCCACATTTGGAAGTGTTTCCAGCAATTTAGCCAGTGCTTTTTCCTTGGATTTGCTTGTCTTCTCATTGTTTTGATAGAGCGCAGACGACAAGTCCTTAGCTGTTAGTAATTTCTTACCTGAAGAACTAATGACCAATTGGTTTTGCTCTATCACATTCTGCCAGACATCAGTAATGTAACACTTGCTGGCTAAATCATCGAAGAACATGGCAACCAATCGGTTATTGGACGAGGTGAGTTTCTTGTCTGTTGCACATGAAAAGAAAGACTGCATGTCCTGTAGATTCACTTTCTCCTTAAACAAACTGGCCTCATTGACACAATGGACAATGAGGTCGATAGCCCCATCAGGAAAATTGGGCTTAAAGTCAGAGGTACTCCCGGAAACAATGATAGCGGGCAATGAATGTCCGCTATCAGTTTCGTTTATAGACAATACGCTCAAAGAAGGGGGAGCAGTAGTGTCATGGATGTTGAGTAAATGTTTGATGTCTTCGTTGCTCAGATCGCTGGCCACAAAGTACTTTTGGACCAGCTCCTTGCGAAGCAGAAGTCCTTTAATGATGGCAAAATTCTTTGCGTGCTGATTTTTACTCAACGCATCCTCTGCATCGTGGTGGAGGTTGGAATTGAGAAAGTCTTCCGCAAAGCGCTCGTAACGCTTACCAAAGTTTATCACTTCGGCTACATAGGTTTCATGTGCTTCTCGCACCAACAAATGGAGCCCATTTTCACCACGTTTTGGCTGTGTCCACTGAGTGAACCACTGCCATTTCTCTAAAAAGAGAGATAGAAAAGTTTGTTCTTTTCATTTCAGTGTAATTTGTTATGTTTATGTTAAGATGCTCGTTTTCAGAGCAATTATCATTTTCGATTGTATTTGTTTGCTATATCCATCAACTCTGGGCAGTAGGCATCGACAAGATTGTTTTTTACCAATGCCTGATAGCCCGATTGTAAACTTCCTCTATGAGGTAATTCACCATTTACGCGAAAACGACTCACTGCCTTTTTCCAATAATCCTTGTTGGTAGGTGCAAAGGCTTGGCGAATGAAAAAACCAAGTTTTCTTTGCTCTTGAATCCAATTGACAGGAGTTCGATCATCACCTTTACCAAATATGCCAAGAAATTGCTCAAAGGTAGTTGATTCGTCTAGGTACATGCCTCGCTTCAGGTCTGTGTACAGCCCTTTAATACGAGGAGTGTTGTAGGGAGTGTCAAACTTCAAATACACCTTTGGAGCAAATAAGGGGGTGAAATCAACTTCGGGAAAAAGATTGGTAACAACCTCCATGACCTCGGCATCTCTGATGGGAAGAGATACACCTGAGAGCTTATTGTGTGAATGGTTCCATTGTTCTTCAAAATAGGCCCATCTTTTTCTTACCTTAAACTCCAAAATGGTGCTAACCGCAAAGGCTATCAACTTGAGTTGACCACTTGTGGTAGAAGGCATTGGTTGATACTCCTCTGTCAACAAACCAGCTTCTACACATCGTTGAAGTAAATCTGCAGCTTCTTTGAAAGCCAGACCATCCACCAAATTACAGAGTTCGCCTTTACTCTCTGCTTTGAACTCTTTTACGTCATCCTTTAGAGCGCTTATGGTGGCTGCATAGTCCGATAGAGAAGAGAAAATCTCTTTGGGCAGGGTATCTCTATGCTCCTCTAGGTACTGAAGGAGCAAATCTTGTTTCGGGAAACTGACTATTCTTTCCATCAAAGCATTACAGTCTCCTTGAACAATGAATTTTCTAACTTCTTTGGCCCAATCACCAAACTTATTCAAATCTGCATCAAAAGAAGGAAGATAGAACTCGCCTCCAAGCTCTACCCAATAGGTTAGTTGCTTGGAGAAGCGGTTCATTCGTTCTAAACAGATAACTATTTGCTGTCTATTCATAGCTAATCCTCCATTTTTATGTTAGGTATCATAGAAACGGCATCTTGCTTCTTCTTATCGACAACCTTAGCGTAGATTTGCGTTGTGGAAAGGTTGCGATGGCCTAACAGCTTAGATACAGTATAGATGTCAGTACCTAAATCGAGCATCAGCACAGCAAATGTGTGGCGGGCACAGTGGAAGGTGATGTCTTTGGTGATACCAGCCTCCAGCACCCAGCGTCTGAGCTCAAGTAAAGTCCAGGCACCATACTTGAAACCTGCAAACACCAGCTCATGGTTCTCGCCACGAACACCCAAATACTCCTCTGCTTGAGGTGTAATATCGAGGTATTCTTGGCCGCCTGTTTTCTTTTGTTTGAAAACGATGCGAGTAAAATCACCGAATTTGGTCACTTCACCCCAAGTCAATTTTTCTATGTCACTCTTGCGTAAACCTGTCAAACAAGAGAACAAGAAGGAGTTCTTGAGGTAGGGGTATTTACAAGGGGTAGCAGCCAACATCTTGATTTCATCAATCGTCAGATAGTCGCGTTTCACTTCGACTTGCTTGAAGCCTTCGATACCACGCAGAGGATTGGTCGGGATGATGTGATCCTCGAAAGCTTGATTGATACAAGCTCTCAACTTATTGAAGTAAGATACCTTTGAGTTTTGTGACAGAGGTTGAAACAATTCGCTACCAACCTTATTTGTCTTCTTATGCGTATCTTTTTCTACGGTGTTGAGATATTCCTTGAAACCAAGAATCCATTCTGGTGTGATTTCCTTGAAAGTGGTCATCTCATCACAATAGATTTCAAGATACTTCAAGCAACTGCGCCAATTACCCCAATTGCCTTGGCTTTCAGGATTCTGATGGCGCTTCTCACACATCTTACGATAATAGTCCAAGAAAAAGGTGTCGGTCTTATACTCCTTGGTAAACTCGTATTCACGAGTCTGTAGTTCAATCATGCGCTTGGCCTTGATAGCTTGCGCAGTAGCCAAGGTACGACGATTCTGCTCACGTGCAGCGGCATTGGTCTCTTCAATAAGATAGAGCTTCAAGTATTCTTTTGCACGTTTGCCACTCTTGTAGATGTCGAGATACAAGCTAACATTGCCGTTGGCTAGTTTTTTCTCTCTGAGCCTTACCGGCTCTTTCTGGGTTGCGGATTTCTTTTCTGCCATTTTACTCTGTATTAAGCGTTACGTATTCTGTTTTGAGTTTTGTCCCCCGAGGGCCACAAGGGACAAAAATTTGTCCCCCGATTGACCGATGGGGGACAACCGAGGGACAAAATTATAGCATTTTCCCGATAAAAAAGAATAGTCGGGCAAAAATCAGCAAATGCGTTATGCTTAATTAAGTGTTGATTATCAGCGATTTCCGTGATTTATATTTGCTCTTGTTTGCCGCACCTCACTTTCCGATGCAAAACTTTGAAAAAATTGAATCGAGTATTTCATCTGTAGTAATTTCTCCAACAATCTCTCCAAGATGGAAAATGGCCTCTCTTATATCTTGTGTAAGAAGATCTGTTGGAAGTTTTT